>Ga0335077_10013443_pt1 | contig 10235 bp, 4 predicted proteins | sample Lox_Sample_31_FD_207151 | JGI IMG/M metagenome (GOLD analysis project Ga0335077, IMG submission 207151) | Soil microbial communities from Loxahatchee National Wildlife Refuge, Florida, United States - Lox_Sample_3.1 | ecosystem: Environmental > Terrestrial > Soil > Wetlands | place: USA: Florida...
AAGGGACGCGGACCACAGATTCGGTGGTCGCGCTACGCTGGCTCCGCCGCCACCCACATGTTTGGGTGGACACCGGGAGTGTTCTTGAGCCCCAACGGGCGATCTAGTGTCCTGCCCCGCAGAAGAATTGGCGATCGGGAGGACCCCCTCACCCCCACGACAAGCAGGGCGTGGGGCCCCCTTCTCGCCCCGACTGAAGACGACGCCGGATGCGATCCGCCCTCTCCCCCAAGGGGACGAGGGCAGAGAAATACAGGAATCCGTCTGGAGACCCCTTCCCGGCAGACGATTTCTATCATTCCCCGCGGGAAATCCTTTCTACCTGAAAGTCTGGAGGCGGCAAGAGTGAGTAGTGGCAGACAAGCACGCATAGGATGGCAGAGCGGGTTGGCACTGGGGGCCGGCCTGCTGATGTCGCTCGCCCTGGCGGGTTGCGGCTCCGGGTCTTCCGACAGTTCGTCACCCGGCTCCAACGTGACCCTGAGTTCGATCACGCTGGCTCCCGCCGGCCCTTCCATTAACGTGGGTACGGTCGAGAAATTCACGGCCACGGGTACTTACAGTGACAATTCCACTCAGAACTTGACCAGTTCCGCGACATGGGCCTCTTCTACCACGGCTGTGGCCACGGTGCAAACCGGCGGAACCAATCCCGGTTTAGCCACGGCTGTCACCGTGGGAACGGCGATGATCACCGCAACGGTCGGCACTATTTCCGGGAGCACTATGCTTACCGTGACGAACAAAGCTCCCGCTATAACCTCGATTGCGATAACTCCCGCTTCACCCACTGTGGCCGCCGGATCGAATATCCAGCTCACCGCTACCGCCACACGGAGCGACAACAGCACGCAGGATGTTACCAATTCGGCCTCTTGGACCTCGTCGGATACCACCAAGGCCACCGTTCAAACCACCGGCCAAAGTAATCCCGCACTGGCCACGGGCGTGGGGGCAGGTACGGTAACTATTACCGCTACCTTCAGCGGAATCTCTCGAACCACCTCCCTGACCGTCACGGCCCCCAAAGCTTCCCTGACATCGATCGCCGTGAGTCCGTCGACGACTTCCATCGTCGTAGGCGACACGGAGCAATACACCGCGACGGGAACCTACAGCGATAGCTCCACCCAGAACCTCACCCGATCAGTCACTTGGACTTCTTCTAACAATACGTTGGCCACAATCAATACTTCCACTGGCGCCACGGCGGGCTTGGCCACCGCAGTGGCAACAGGTTCAGTGACAATTAGCGCGTCTTACGGGGGATTCTCTTCCCTTGCCACACTGGTGATAACCGACACAACGCAACTGTTCAGCGCTACCCCCCTCATGGACATGCCCCAGGCGAGTGGGCCCTGCTTGACTTACAAGAGTTTCCCGGGCGGCCTCTTCGAGAACTGTTCGGACAGCGTTCCAGCCGATCACGATGCAGATGGTAAGAAATTCGCTTCTCTGGTTGAACCATTAGACATAAATGGCAACCCCAGCCCCACAGGGCGGGTCGTTCTCTTGTCTATCGGCATGGGAGCCGCGGCTAACGAATTTTCAGGGTTTATCGTGCAGGCGAGGGGCGCCTTGACGGTGAATCAGACCACCCTCTCCCTCCTAAATGGAGCCGAGACTGACATGGATGCCTGTTTTTGGATTCCCGCCTTCGGGCCCCCAACCTGTGACGCCTCAATCCCCAACAACTATGACCGCATCGACACCATGTTGACTAACCAGGGGTTATCACCTCTGCAGGTACAGGCGGTGTGGATCAAGAACGCCAATGGCCGCACGCACTCGCAAGCCACGGGTTGTCCGCCGCATGGAACCCTTTGCGTTCCCCTGTGCGATGAGACGATTGAAGGTTGTAGCAATACAGCCAACACCACGGACGCGTTGAACTTTGAACAGGAACTGGGCGAGACGGTGCGGGCTGCCTATCAGCGGTTCCCCAACCTGAAGCTGGCTTTTATCACCAGCCGGATCTTTGCCGGGTACTCCGCGCCAGGGGGAGGCAACCCCGAACCCTTTGCTTACGAATACGGGTTCTCGGTCCAGTGGCTGATCGAGGCGCAGATCAAACAGATCCGAAGCGGAGAGGCCAACACGATTGACCCTGTGGCGGGGGATTTGAACTACAACAACGGGTCGGCTCCCTGGATCAATTGGGGACCCTACTTCTGGGCCGATGGTCCCACCCCCCGGTCCGACGGGTTGGCGTGGTGTGGCGGCAGCCTGAGTCCCAATCCGCCTTGCAACGGCGCGAATGACTTCGCACCTAACGGCGAGGACCCGGTGGTCGTCACGAAGCAGGACAACATGCTCATGAATTTCTTCCTGAATTCACCGTACACAACCTGGTTCCAGTCACCCCAGGCGCAGAAACAGGCCCGGGGCGTGCGTTAAGACGCCTCAACAGGATTCAGGTGGCAGGCTGCGGAGAAACTCCTTGTCGCCGGCGTAGCGGTGACTTTGCGTCGCCATAACATCAATCATTGCCCCATTCAAATGGCGGGATAAACCCGCGGTTACAACGCATTGCCACGCCGATGGCGGGGCAAATCCTCAGTACCTGGATTATTTGAAGCCAGGAGGCAGTAGCAGTGAGTAGTAGAAAACCTAGGCATGTCAGGAAGCTCTCCGAGGTGGCTCTAGGGGGTTGTTTGCTCGCGTCGCTCGCACTTGTGGGCTGCGGTGTCGGGTCTTCCAGTAAGTCGTCACCGGGTTCCAATGCGACCTTGAGTTCCCTCGCGGTTTCACCCGTCAATCCCACTGTCGGCGTGGGTGGCATCCAGAACTTCGTCGCTACCGGAACCTACAGCGACGGCAGCACGGCGAACCTGACGAGTTCCGCGGCTTGGAGTTCTTCGGCCAATGCCGTGCTCACTATCCAAAGTACCGGCCAATCGAATCCTGGCGTGGCCACGGGCGTCACGGCAGGTAGCGCCACCGTGACGGCAAGCGTTGGCAGCGTGTCCGGAGCCACCCAGGTAACCGTGAAAGTCAATTTGCCGCCTTTGACCTCCATCTCGGTTACCCCTGCCACCGGCTCCGTCGCGGAGGGAAGCACCTTCCAATTCACCGCCACGGGTACGGCTACGGATGGCTCCAAGTCAAACCAGACGGCCTTCGCCACCTGGACGTCATCGAATAATACCTTCGCCACGGTTCAAACCACCGCACAAGCCGAACCCGGCGAGGCCACCGGCGTCGCGGCGGGAACAGTAACGATCACAGCCAGCGAAAATGGGGTATCGGGAACGGCCACGTTGACCGTAACGCCGCCGCCACCTCCCCTCTTGTCCATCCAGGTGACCCCGCTGCTTGAATATACCGGGGTGAATTCCACCGTGCAATTCTCCGCCACCGGGACTTATGGAGATGGGTCTACCCAGAATGTTTCGGCTTCGGCGACGTGGACATCCTCTGATACCAGCGTTGCCACTGTCGAGAGTACGGGTGAGGTCAAGGCGGGCCAGGCCACGGGAGTCTCCCTGGGCACGAGCACCATCACAGCTTCACTCAATGGGTTTTCAAGCTCCGCTGCCCTGACCGTAACCGGGTCGGGAGTGTTTGAAGCTACGCCCCTAACCGACCTGGTGCCGGCGAACGGAGCCTGCGGAACTTACGAAAGCTTCCCCGGTGGCCTCTATGAGAACTGTGCCAATACCCTTCCCGCCGACCACGCCGCGGACGGGCTGACAATCGCCGGGCAGGTGGTTCCCCTGGATGTGAATGGCATTCCCAATCCCTCCGGACAGATTGTGTTTGCCGCGATTGGGATGTCAGCCGCGCTCGCCGAATTCGCACCCTTCATTGCGGATGCGGCAGCAAGCACCAGTGTCAATAACACGACCATGTCCCTCTTTAACGGCGCCGCCAGCCTCCAGGACGCTTGTGACTGGTTTCCCGCCGTCGGTCCTCCCGGTTGCGATAGCACCGACTCGAACAATTACGACCGTATAACCACCCAGATGTCGGGAAGCGGTCGCGGCCTTACACCGCAGGAGATCGAAGTGGCCTGGATCGATGAAGAGAACGGACGCGTCCACTCCGCCGAGAGAGGCTGTCAACCCCTGGGGACCGAGTGCCTGCCCCTTTGCGATCCGACCATCTCCGGTTGTACCAACACCGCGGACACGACGGACGCCTTGAATCTGGAACAGGAACTGGGCAACATCCTGCGCGCCGCCAAGGTCGCCTGGCCAAACTTGAAAATGGCTTTTTTCAACAGCCGTATCTTTGGCGGATACGCCCTCAGCACCGCCAATAGCGCCAGTCCGGAGCCCTTCGCTTATGAATCCGGCTTCGCCGTTAAGTGGCTGGTGGAGGCGCAAATCAACCAAATCCGAACCGGAACCGTAGATCCCGTGGCGGGCGACCTGAGCTACGGTGTAGCGCCGTGGATCGCGTGGGGTGCCTATACGTGGGCCAGCGGCCCCATTCCCCGTTCCGATGGATTGGTTTGGTGCAACGGCCAACCCGACGCGCCGTGCTCGGGTGAAATGGACTTCGACCCCGACGGTGTCCACCCTAACCCCATGGGTGCGGGCAAAGTGGCCACCATGATGATGAACTATTTCCTGACATCACCCCAGACTATCCCGTGGTTTGTGGCGCCCTAAACCCCAGGCACGTCATACCGCATTAGCGGGCGCCGCCCCGCCGCTACTTTTGGAGTGCGGTAGCAGCAGCTACCGCCTTCGCCCGTCAGTTGATACGGCGGGTACATAGCGACGGAAGAAAGCGGGAGCTGCTGCAACCGCCTTCTGCCGTCAGTTGATACGGCTGAGTACATAGCGACGGAGGAAAGCGGTAGCAGCAGCTACCGCCTTCTGCCGTCAGTTGATACGGCCGAGTATATAGCGACGGAAGAAAGCGGGAGCTGCTGCTCCCGCACTCCAAAGGATTGATCGCATCCCCAGCTCAACTTCTCTCGAAACGGGACACCCAATCACATGTCATCCTCATTGAATACGCCGCCCGCCGCAGTTCCCTACCCTGATATGGCGGCGGGCGCCGGCACGGCCGCGCGGGCCCGATCCATTCCACGCCGGGCCTCAATTCTCGCGGCGATCAAAACGCTGATTTACCAGTCCCTGATGTTCAGTGTGGCTCTCTTGCCCACCCGGTTGGCTTACCGCCTGTCATGCGCCATCGGGCGGATGCGCTACCGCCGGCGCAAGAATACGGCCGGCCGCCTGACGCGGGCGATGCAATCGAAACTGGCAATCAGCGCAGAAGAGGCCGGGCAATGGGCGCGCCGGTACTTCGAGCTGGAAGCCTGGGACGAGGTGGAAACCTGGCATTGCCGGTGGGCCGGTCCCGACAAGATCAATAAGCTGGCGGCGCTGGAGGGATTGGAGAATCTGGATTGCGCCCTGGCAGGTGGGAAAGGCGCGGTGCTCTGCACGGGGCACATCCGAGGTCTTTTTGTCCTGATGCTGGCGCTCGCCCAACGCGGTTATAAGCTCCACGGCATCCGCCGCAAACCCCTCGGACTCCAGGGCCCGCTGGGGCGGTGGTTCAACGAACAACACACTCTCATGCGCCACGGCGCCTGCAGCTTTCTCTGGATGGAGCGCGATAGCCTGAAAACCGCCGTGCAAGCGGGCGGCGTTCTTCGCCGCAATGAAATCCTGCTGCTCCTGCTGGACAGCCGGTTCTCCGCGCAGTGCGTAAACGCCAACCTGCTCGGCGGGACCGTTCCCATCCCATCGGGCACCCATATCATCGCGCGAACCCTTGGCGCGCCCTTTGTGGGTCTCTTCATCGATCTCGACGACCGCGGCCCACTGCGCCATCGAATTCAATTTGGTAAGCCCTACTACCCGACTTCTGACATTCCGGCATCCGTGCAATATTCCGTGGCCGAGATGGAAAAAGGGATCGTATCGAATCCGGGAACGTGGCTGTGGTTCGAAGCGCGGGAGATCTGGGACGGTCACGGAGATTAATCATTCATCGTATTCCAAAGGTACAATGGAATTGACTAGAATCATGGAAGGAACATCACAGTAAGTGTCTTGAAGAAATCCATGCATTGAATTCCTCGTTTTCATTGTGACCGCACAGGGCCCGCACTTGACAAGCACAACTGCCGGCCCTGTTTTCGGGTCCATACTCTTCACCATCGCCCCTCTCGATGTAGTTTTTCGCGTCTAATCCATGAGCAGCGTTTCGCTGAAGGCGGCGGTCATTTAGTTGGTTTCTTTCTGTATTTCGAACCTCGGTGTTCTGGGCGGGATGCGACTGGCGCGCCCACGTGCATCGTTAAGATGTCACTCTTGAATAATGGATGGACTGATTCCACCGCAAATCCTAGGAAAACAGGGAGGTCAACCCATGAGCACCGGCAGATTGAGCCAACAGCATGACGTTGTAATCGTTGGTGCAGGTCCTGGAGCTACCTGCACAGCCATGTTCCTGAAGAAAAAGGGAATCCAGTCCATTATGGTCGAAAAGGACCCCTTCCCTCGCTATCACATCGGTGAATCCTTCACGGGCGAGACGGGGGGGCAGCTCCGCAAACTGGGAATGGAAGATGTCCTGAACAAGCTTGAGTACCCCGTCAAGCTGGGTACTACCGTTTATGGCACGGACGGGAAGAACTCGTTTTTCGTCCGGGTGCGGGATCGGATGGGCCCGAACAATTCCCAGCGGGATGCTACCACGTGGCAGGCGCGTCGTAGCGACTTTGATCGACTTCTGCTGGATACGGCCCTTTCGCGCGGCATTGACTTCCTGCAAGGCGAGGCCGTCGCGGTTCTCAGTGATGATGGCTGCGTTAAAGGTGTGCGCTGCCGCACGAAAGAAGGATCGACGCTGGATCTCAAGGGCGAAGTGGTGGTTGACGCTTCCGGCCAAGCCACCTTTCTTGCCAACAAGCGGATGATCGGTCCGAAGGAGCGCGGAAACTATGACCGGCAAGTGGCGATCTTTTCTCAGGTCGTGGGCGCTATGCGCGATGAGGGGGAGCATCGCGACGACACGCTGATCTTTTATCAAAAGAAGAACCACTGGGCCTGGTTCATCCCACTTGACAAGGAAGTGGTAAGCCTCGGCGTCGTGGTGCCGAGCGAGTATTTCACGTCGAAGAAGGAATCCAAGCTCGACTTCCTGACCCGCGAGATGATGACTTTGAACCCTGAACTTACTCGGCGCCTAAGCGACGTGAAGTTCGTCGAGGAGGCACGCGGCATTTCCAACTACTCCTATTACATCGAGCATTTCACCGGGAAAAACTTCCTTTGCGTGGGTGACTCCCATCGTTTCATTGACCCCATCTTTTCTCTGGGGTTGCTCTTCGCGTCCAAAGAAGCCGAGTATTCGGCCGACGCCATCAGCCGGTTTTTGGCGGGTGAAAATCGCGACGTGGAGAATCCCTTTGCCGCTTTCGAACGTTACGCCGACCGGGCCCAGGACATCATTCAGACCATGCTTGACTGTTTCTGGGAATTTCCCTTACCGTTTCAGCGCTTTGCCCACTGGACCCACCGCGAGGAGATCGTCGATCTGTTCGCCGGTCGCATTTACGGCGACGCGGTGCATGAGTATGATTCCGTGAAACGGATGCGCGTCCTGTTGGAGAAGGCGGGCATCGATCGGTCCGGCGTGCCGAATCGTGGCATGCACAAGCCCGTACCGGCGCCTTCCTCGGAATCAAAGGCCGTGCCAGTGGGGCCTTAAAGGTTATTCCGCCCAGGTCATGGCGGTGGAATGGCTTGCCTTTCCGCGCCTCGGGAACAATGATTCAACCCTGACCAACGCTTATCACGCGGCAAATCGTCACGAAAAACATCTGGCTCCGGGCCGGGCGGTACCCCGGTCCCGGCCGAGTGTCGCCGCCGGCACTCGGCCCCTGCGACGAGGGAACGTATGCTCAATCTGGTTACCCTGATTCTCCAGATGACGATGGTTCTGGTGGTGTGCCGGCTGATGGGTGAATTGTTCCTCAAGATCCGGCAGCCGCGCGTGAATGGCGAAATGATTGCGGGTGTGCTGCTGGGGCCATCCCTGCTCGGCTTGCTGGCGCCGCAAATCTCCGCCTACATGTTTCCGAAGTCGTCGCTGGAGTTTCTGGACGCGCTCGGCCAGCTCGGCCTGGTGATTTATATGTTCCTGGCGGGTCTGGAGATTGACCCCGACGAGCTGAGGAAACAGGCAGGGGCCGCCGCCAGCTCCAGCATTGCCTGCGTCGCGGCTCCCTTTCTTTTGGCTTATCCCCTGGCCCTTTACCTCTTTCCACGGGTAACGGCGCCGGGCACAAACTTTCTGTACTTCACGCTTTTCTTGGGGGTCGCAACCAGCATTACGGCCTTTCCCATGCTCGCCCGGATAATGGCAGAGCGCGGAATGCTCACCAGCCGCCTCGGGGTGGTTTCCGTGGCCGCGGCGGCAGGGGCAGGTGTAATCGCGTGGTGCATTCTGGCGTATGTCGTCGTGATGATTAAATCTGCTCGGGGTGGGTCGACGCTACTATGGACGATCGTCGGCATTGTGGCCTTTGGCATAGTGATGTTCCGGGTGGTCAAGCCGCTGCTGCGCAAGTACGGCGCAGTCTTCTCGCGCGACGGGATACTCGGCGAGCGGGCCATGGTCGGCATGATGATCCTGCTCCTGGGGGCGGGAGTCTGCACCGGATATCTGGGGCTTCATCCCCTCTTTGGGGCCTTCATTTTGGGCATGGCAATGCCTAAGGACCTGCCGTTCGTCCGCTACGTCCGAGCGCGGCTCGAAACGATGACCCTCGGCGTGCTGTTGCCTCTGTACTTTGCTTTCAGTGGGCTGCGCACCAACGTTCTCACCGTCCGTGGCGGACAGATGTGGATGTGGTGCGGCGTCATCATCGCCATTTCGATCCTCGGGAAAATGGTGGTCCCCATGCTCGCGGCGCGGGCCACGGGTATGCCCCTGCGGGAATCGGCAGGCCTGGGGGCGCTGTTGAACACACGCGGCCTGATCTCGCTGGTCGTCTTTAACATCGGCTTGGACTTAAAAGTGATCTCCGCCACGCTGTTCTCGATGCTAGTCATGATGGCGCTCGTCAACACCCTCCTGACCACATGGCTGCTCGACCTCTTCTATCCAGTCAAGTTATCCCAGACAAACCAGACCGGGGAAGCGTTGGGGCAGCCGGCTATCGAAGCCGTGGGTGCTTAACCGCCTGCGGAGAAACTCTGATCAAAACACAAGGAGAATTCTTATAAAATGATGAAAACTGACCTGGATGTAGCGATTATTGGTGGCGGGCCGGCGGGATCGTCGTGCGCCTCGTACCTTGCCAAGGCAGGATTGAAGGTCGGCGTATTCGAGCGGGAGCTTTTCCCGCGGCTGCATGTGGGGGAGTCGCTGGTTCCCTCCACCACCCGGGTGCTCCGCGATATCGGCTTCCTCGATATGATGGATGAAGCCGGTTTCGTTCGTAAGTTCGGCGCCGTGTGGACCGCGCCCGCCAATAACTCCCCTCTCTACAGCGTGGACTTCGACGGGATGGAACTTGACTGCCAGGCCAACATTCGCTTCGAGGAACGGCCCCAACCCGGCGTCGATAAGAACTACACCTGGCACGTGGACCGCGGCAAGTTCGACCTGCTCATGCTCCAACACGCCCATAAGCTGGGCGCGGCGGTCTATGAAGGCGTGCGGGTGAGTGACGTGGACTTCTCCGACCCCAAGTTGCCCCGCATCAACTTAACCATGGGACGGAAACCGATCAGCCTTACCGCCAAAATGATTGTGGATGCCTCCGGGCGGCAGACGGTTCTGGGTAACCAGCTCAAACTCAAGAAGATGGACCCCATATTCAACCAATACGCGTTGCACACCTGGTTCGACGGTTATGACCGGACCGCCTTGGCGAGATCCAAATCCTTCGAGGATTACATCTATATCCACTTCCTGCCTGTCACCAACACCTGGCTCTGGCAGATTCCCATTAGCGATACCGTTACCAGCATCGGCGTGGTGACGCAGAAGCAGAACTTTGAAAAATCCCGGGAATCCCGCGAGAACTTCTTCTGGCAATGCATCCGCACCCGGCCGGAACTGTTCGAAGGCCTGCAGAAGTCGGAGCAGATGCGTCCTCTGAAAGAGGAGGGCGATTACAGCTACGGAATGAGCGAGATCAACGGCGACGGATTCGCCCTGATCGGCGACGCCGCGCGGTTCGTCGACCCCATCTTTTCGAGCGGGGTGAGCATCGCCCTGACCAGCGCCAAGTTCATTTCTGAGGACATCGTGAA
>Ga0335077_10013445_pt1 | contig 10233 bp, 4 predicted proteins | sample Lox_Sample_31_FD_207151 | JGI IMG/M metagenome (GOLD analysis project Ga0335077, IMG submission 207151) | Soil microbial communities from Loxahatchee National Wildlife Refuge, Florida, United States - Lox_Sample_3.1 | ecosystem: Environmental > Terrestrial > Soil > Wetlands | place: USA: Florida...
ATGAGTGTGCCTACCGCCGCACCCACGGAAAACAAACTGACGACGCCGGCGGACATGGCAGGGGTTATGATGTGGATCACGTATGCCAGGCCGCAGGGAACCGCACACAGCAGGGGACGTAGCATACCTTCCTTAATCAGCACTGGCCGGCGGATGGCGATCCCCGGGGTACGCGGCATGTTGTACAGCACGTGAAATCCAATGCTGACAAAGGAACCGATCAACGTGCCAAGGGCCACCCCGATAGCTCCTAGCCACCACGCCCCGAGTACGCCCCCCAGCAAGTTGGTCACTCCTTCCGCCAGAGGCGACAGGATCACCTTGCTCTGTTGCCCGGTGCCTAGTAAGAGGGTAGCGTAGGGCAGGGCGCTAAGACGAACGATATTCGCCAGCACCAACACCTGCAAAAACAGCAAGCTGTGCTCGGCATATTGAGCGCCTACCCAGATTCTGAGGATCAACTTGCCGGCCACGACGAGCGGCAACGCCATCGACACCAGCAGCATGGTCCCATAGCGCGTGGAGGAGATCAGCAAGGTGCCCAGTCTCTGGGCATCGCCGCGGGCACTGAGCACCGTAGACGCCGGCAGCAAAGCAGCAAAGATGGCTCCCTGCGCCTGTACTACAAAGTTTGTAAGGGTAGCGGCAACCGCGTAGTAAGCCGTCGCGGGGTAATCGAAGACACCGACAATACTCAAATCTAGACCGCTCACCATCAGCATTACAGCAAACCAAACCGTCAAAGCCACGGAATAGCTAGCGATCTCCTTGGCGTACGCCTTCGAGGCAAGCGCGAGTCGAATCTTGACATGGGAAAGCAAGAAACGCCACACCAAAAACGATCCTGCATAAGACAGAATGTTCGCAATAGCAACCGCGGCTCCCATCCCAGCCAGACCCCAGTGCCGTACGACCGCCAACACCACCAGCAGGGCCATGCCAATTCGGTTTGTGAGAACAATGGTTACAGGTATTTCATTTCGCTGTAATCCGATCAGTAACGCTTGGATCACGGAAAACGGCAGCGCCATGGAAAAAGAACCGCCCATTAGCACCAAGGCTATGCGGGCTGGCTGGGCAAGTTCAGGGGGCATGGCCCTGAACACCCGCGGCAACTGCCATGCCACTATGCTACTCAGCAAGAAACCTAGCGCTGCGGCGAGGATAAGCAGGAACACCGCGGTACTCACAATACCATCGCGACGCTTTGCATCCTGGACTTCATCCGCATGTGCGACGAAGCGAACCACGGCGGTTTGAACGCCGAAATCGAGCATTCCAATGTAGAGTGTGATTTGCAGCAGGAGCGCCCAGGCGCTATAGGTATCGGTGGGAAGCCTCCGGACCAGATACGGCGGCAACAGGAGCGCAACCACCCCTGAGCCTGCCAGCCGCAGCAAGTTCGCCGACGCGTTCTTCAAAACCGTGCGCTTGAGGCTTTTGTTGGCCTGCATGGTTCGAACCGAGCCTAGAGGGGATTGGGTATAGCGTGCGCGAGCGAGGTCTCGCTCCTTAAGGCGAGATTGCGAACACACTCGCTGAGCGCGATCAGCAACCAGACTAAATAACCGGCGTGTGCGCTGAACATCGTACTATCGTCGCCAAAACCGCCGATCATATTGGTGGTGAGTGCAAAAGCCAGAGCCAGGGCGATCACACCGAGGTGGGCATCCGCCCTCAAGCGGAAGCCGGTTCGGATGCTTCCCAGCAAAACAATCAGCACACAGATCGTGCCCACAATTCCAAAATTCACCAGAAGATAAAGGTAGATTTGGTGTGGCGAGCTACCTGATAGATCGGCTGTCTGCTCGTAGTTGACCACCCCGGAAAGATTCTGGTAATTTCCCAAACCGACACCCAAAACGGGGTGGGACAGCCAGGTCTCGAAGGCAAAGAACCACATCCGAAACCGGGTAAACAGATCGAATCCCAAACTGGCCATGCTGCTGCCGAACACCTTACCCTCTACCATCGGTCGTAAGGGACCATAAACCACAGCCAGAGCCACAACCACAACCGTCGTGGCTTCGCTGAGCAGAAGCTTCCAACGCCGGTCCTTGTCGAGCAGCACGACAAAAAGGGTGGTGGTCGTGGCCAGGGCCAGCCAAGCTGCGAAGGTGTAGGTAAGCAAGAGACCGGCCAGAAAGGTCACGCTGATCCAAAGCCATTTGGAGCTGAGCCGGCGCCGACCTTCGGTGAGCCAAAGCGCGGCGCCGATCGGCAGGCAGAGATTAAAGTAATGCCCCAGTTCCATCTCCGAGGTCAACACGGAAATCATGCGCTCACGCCATGCGTAGAAGGTGAACCGCTGCGGAGCGAAGTTGGTACTCACCCGCGGGTTTACCAGCCAAAACAGTGCACCGAAATCGTGGATCAGGAATTGATAGAAGCCGTAACAGGCAACCAGGAAGGTAGAAACCGCCAATACCCGCAAAACTTGGAACAGCTTTTCGCGGGTGTCGACTAAATTCAAGACGAGATAACATAACCCGAGGTTGGAACCAAACCGCACTACCTCCTTGATCGTAAAACCTAGGGTTGGAGAGCGGACCACCGACAAAACCAACAAGCCGGCGAGAACGATAAAGTACCTGTTGTAGCGGCTGGTTCTCAGCGAATCCCTGCGATTGACGAGAAACGGAACCCAAGCAACGATTTTTAGCAACTCGAGGGCGATGGGAATCTCTCCGACGGTGAATACGAAGTTGAACGGAATCAAGAACGCCATCAAGAGCAACAGCTCGAAGGGACGCGAGATGAAATAGACGGAACATGGAATTGCCACTGCACAGACCAGCACGATCGGATCGTAGAACAGGGACGTGGCGACGACCACCGCGAAAAGAGCGATGGCGGCGGCCACGCCATGACTGTTCCAAGGGCTGCGGATTATGCAAGAGTCCGACAACACACATCCTTACCGGGCGCTCGTGCCCAGCGGCCTTTGGGGGTTCATTTCTGAGCAAAAGCAATCAGCTTGTCGCCGACTGGCACGACCATGAGCAGGCCATTGACAAGCTTCCGCACCCTCCCCAACACGGTGGGCGCACGGAACGCCCCTTTAATGTCTGCTGACCCTGCTTGACGATCGCGGTGCAAAAGTTGTCTCAGATTTTCCGCGTAGAAATCCTTGCTTCCGGTGACGACGGTCTTAAATCCGACATCTCGCAAGAGACGCGAAAGGCTGGACGGCTGGAAATAGACGACATGCTGATCGGGCCACACGCCGTAGGCCCGCAGTCCGTACAACCGCACAAACAAGCTGTCGAAGTTGGGGGTGACGATAAACAAGCCTCCGCCGGGCCGCAGAATCCTATGGATCTCGGAGATCAGCCCGCGCGGTTCTGCGACATGCTCGATGACGTCCATTAAAGTGACGACGTCAAAACATGCAGAGGCAAGGGCGGCATTTTCGAGGGTTCCGGTATGGACTCGGCAGCCGGTGTGCTCAGCGCTATAGCGGGCAGCGAACGGGGAGGTTTCAATCCCGCTGGCTTCCCAGCCCGCCATCGTGGCCTCCTGAAGCATGAATCCCAGGGCGCAGCCCACATCCAACAGCCTTGGTCGGGCAGGTAAGGAAAAACGTCTTCTCATGGCCGCAAGGTAGGCGCGCCTTTCCGCTAAACTGCTCTCCCGATTGGCCAGATGAAGTGGCAAGTAATCATTTAGAAAGTAGTCTTCCGTCTCGTGTTCCCCGCGATAATTTCCGAGCGGGTTCACGAAACCGAGCTTACAACGCCTGCATCTCTTGATTGGGTCGAAGACGCTGGCCAGTTCCCGTGAACCGCAGATTGGACAAGGGCGCAGGGCGGCGGGAGTCGGAGCGACGGGATTGCCGTGCTTCGTCTCGATGAGTGACACGCTGCGGGGATTGATGGTCCGCTTCTCCTCTAGCCCGTAGTTTGCCGGCTCGGCTTCGAACTGCGATCCATTGAGGACGTATTTCAGTTCGTGGACGCCGGGGCCATCTCCTCGAGGCGCACGAACAGCCCATGCACCATGGCGCACCGTGGCAATCGGAAACGGCAAGGATTCGTACAGAGGGTAAATACTGGCTTCCGCGACGGCGACAATCTCAGGGACGCGGTCGTTGTCTCGAAGTCATCCGTCTCGAACCAGGAAGCCGCGAACTCAACCAATTCTCAAGCAGAAGATGGGATCCTTGGTTGAGCAAAAAAGGTGAGGCGCTTCGGGTCTTTGAGTGGGTCACGGTTGCAGCTCAGAACCAGGCGATCGGCTGCCACGCAGCGGGACTCCTACGGGTCTGAATTCCCCTTGGCCAGGATATGCGATGTTCGGGAAGCAACAGCAAAACCCAGAGTCTCTTAGTCCTCTTCTTCCTTGGTTGACCATTCGGCCTGCCCCTTCCAAACCCGGCTGACTACCTTCCATGGTTTGGAGCCATTGGAAGCAAAACGCTCCCTCAGCTCCAGCCAAACCTGCTCCGCGAACTGTTTTCCAGGCGAATGCGGGTCGATCTCTCTCCAATGCGCCGAACCGAGCACAAACAATACGCCCAGTACAAAAGAAAACAAGGTTCCGAGTATGACGATACCCGTTCTTGGTGGAAACGACTTTCGCTCGGGAACATTCGCACGGTCGAGAATCTTGACGGTGGGAATCTCTTTGGCTTCCTCGATTTTTGCCAACTCGTACTGCTGCGTCAGCAGTTCAAAAACCGTGTCTTCAATCCTGGCCTCGCGATAGAGATCCGCCCACTCAACTCCAACCAGGGGTAGCTGACGGATGGGGGGATACAAATCGCTCGCGCTCGAATCAGTGCCGGGCGCCGTCGCCCCAGGCGTACTCTTGCCGCTCATGCGCGATAATTGGTCCTTCAGTTCATCCACCCGCGCCTTGAGGGAGCGGACACGCACGTTGTTGGGGGTATAGATCTGCTCGAGACCCTCGAGCTGCGATTGCGCCACGATCAGTTGCCCCTGCAACTGCGCGGCGGCTTCCACCATGGCCTTGACCTGATACGGCATATCGAGCACCGTGTTCTTGCTGGCATATTCACTGAATTGTTTCGATGCCCGTTCGAGGTCCTGTTTAACCGTCTGAAGACGTTGTTCAATGAAGATACGCTCTCTGCGGGCCGACGAAGTTGAAACCTCTGCCAGCAGTCGATCCAACTCCTCAACATAGGCCAGGGCCATTTGTTGAGCGCGCTGCGGGTCCCGGTCTTCGACCGTTATGGTCAACACATCACTCTTCCTATCCACTTCGATGTCGGTGTGTCCTGCCAGCTGTTTGCGAGCACTCTCCCAATAGCGTGACCCGTATTCCTTCCTCAGGTCGAAGCGCTGTACCATCCGATCTTCGATGGTGCGGCCGCCCAGCATGTCGGTGAACAACGCGGTCGAGTTTTTTAGTCCGAGCAGATCACTGGCCGCCCCGGCCAGAGTTCCGCCCAATCCCCCCATGGAGCTCAAATTGCCCTTAGCCGCCATGAGGGCTGACATTCCCATGCTTCCCAAGCCCATACCCGATTGGTTGTCGGGCGGCATGAGCCTGGTCGTGGACTTGTACCGCTTAGGCAGAATTAAGGCGATCAGTGCTGCCAGAATGGCGCCATAGGCCATAACCCGACCCAAAAAGCGAGCTTCGCCCCAAAGCAGGCGAAGCCAGACAATATATATCGGGTCAAGAGGAGCCGTTTCCGTCAGGCTGCTGTAACCGTTGGCCTCGGGCTCAAGCTCCGGAGGCTGGGCAATCGCCGGAAAATCGGTTTGTCTCGGGGGGTTCACCTTGGAATCCTCGATTTGCCTAATTCAATACTTACAATTGGCACCCAACAACACTTCTACTAAGCCGCCTGACAATCCTGGGATCTACTTTGCGGTTGGTTGCTTCGGAATGCGCCAGTTGGGATAGAAAGTGACCTGCAAGGCAGCGGTTACATTGGACTGGCGGTTAAGGTTCAGGACCGGGAACCTCCACTGCTCATATTGCACCAGACCCGAAACCGCCAACTGCGGCCCTACCATGAATTCAGTCTTGGCCGCATAGTCAGCCAGCCGTCCGCCTCCGGGTGAGTTTGTGTACGGCCCGTTCAATTCCACAAAGTCTGGGGATACGGTTTGCAATCGATAGCCGAGCTGAAGGTTACTGCGCGCCGACCACGAATAGGTGAGCCAACCCTGTCCACCCCGCCCGGCGCGACCGATCCAGCTCGCCATCAGATTCCCGTCATTCGTCCAACCAGAGCGAAAACGGTCCGCGTTGAAGTAGACGAAGCCGGGCACGAATTCTTTTGTGCGCGAGATATTGAATCCCTCCGCACGCAGCTGCAGTTTGGATAGCATCGGCAGCTTCGGCATGTAGATGCCGGGATTTACGTTGGCGCGAGACGAACCGATCGGCGAAAACTCGTCCCACGTCATGGAATCGAAATAAAGCGTCAACCAGTTGCGGATACCGGGTATGCGATAGGCAAAGTCAGCCTCGGAGACGCGCTTGCCGGGATTCTCCGCCAGCTTCGAGGTGTGGACATAGTAAGTATGGAAGAAGGTACCGAAGGTGATCGGCTGACCCGGACCGCCAAACATTGCCGCAACCCCCATCCCGAACTCCAGATTAGGCGTGGGTTGAAAGCTGATCTTCTCCCCATGAATCAGCGGCTGCGGCACGATATTGGGTCCGACGACGGAGGGATATCCGGGATACGATGGGCAGGTCGTACAGGTTTCCCAGTGTTGTCCCGACAGCTGTCCAATAAAGAATTCGCTGCGAAGGGGGCCCAACAGACGGGATAAGCCGGGTATCTCCTGGGGGGCAACGGTGTCAATCTTAACGGCTGGGAAGGGCGCGATGTTGTCGCTCAGCAGAAGCGGTCCGGACTCCCCGGAGCCCATCCATTGGCTTTGATTTCCCACCGAAATCTGAACGTTGTTGATGTTGAACGAGGCCATGCTGTCGAGCACTTGAAAACGGTTGACCGTAGGCGTTCCATTGGCCAGGGGCGGAGTACCGTCGTAAGCGGCGGTGACTCCCAGCACCGAAGGCGGGTCTGACGGCATCGCCGGCGCATGCTGATATTCTCCGCTGAAGTAGAAGGAGACGGGGCCGGCTTCCGCATCCGCACGGAATCCCAATATCTGATTAAAACCTCTCCAATAAGGGCGGCCATAATCATCGATGATGGTCTGCCCGAAGTGATACCCGTCCCGGAGCGGATTGCCAGAAATGTCCATGGAGCGGGTATAGATCGAGTCAACGCGCGCCCCTACGTTCGCCGCTCCGTCCAACCTTGCCAGCTCGGTGGCGAATTCGACCCTGAGGGTGGCATAGTACTTCCCTGCTTCACCCGCCTCCGCCCCATTATTGGGGAACTTGTCTTCGGCATCCTCAAGCAGGCGAGCGCATTGCATGCGAGTCCAGGGCCGAATCCCGAGTACGGCTGACTTCACGTAGCCCAGGGCGATGAGACGCTCCAAGGCGGGATAGATCCACCTGTTCAAGGGAATGTAGGGGGAGGCCATGTAATTCGGATTGCGAGGCTTCTCGCCCTCGCTTTCTTCGATGAAGTTGCCCCAGGCTGACCCGCCCAGTTCGGGATCATGGTGGGCGCGGTAGACCTGCCGCCCGAAGTACCATCCGAGGGCGCTGCCGACAATTACATCGGACGGGAAGTGTTGATGGGCGGTGACGCGAGTTATCGAAATCGTAGTGGCCAGACCGTAGGCCGCCACCTGGCTGAACCATCCGGGGTACTCGTGCGCCAAGACGCTAGCAATGGACCAAGCAACCGCCGCGTGGTGCGAGGGGAAAGAACTACCACCGGCGAAAAAATGCCCGTCGCCATTGTCCTGGTAAGGCCGCTGTCTCTGGGTAATGCTGCTGATCAAGAACGATACCCCAAGACTGTTGATTGTAGCCTCGCCGGAGAGCAACCCGGTCTCGGATAGATGGTCATCGTGCCTGATCTGGCCCAACAAAAACGAGGCTCCACTAAGGCCTACCAGCGAATAGGTGCCGTAATCTGAAATGGAATTGCTAATGTGGATATGATTGGTTGGAATCTGCCTGGCCCACCAGCTGTCGCTCGCTATAAAAGCGCCGGTCACTCCGGCAAAAGGCAGGATCCATTTCAGGTCCTTCACCTGGAAACGTGTAGGCTCCGTCCAGAACTGTTTCTGATCGGAGACGATGTGCTTGAGCAAAGGCGTTAACAGCCGGTTTTCAGGATCCTGTCCCGGCTCCAACCGGTTGGCATCCGCGGTTGACGGAACGGGTTTTCGATCAGACTGGCTGACAGCCGCTGTCGATCCGTCCTGTGCCTGGGTGACACCACTCAAAATTGCGACTAGGGCAATCAGAAGACGGGACAAAGAACCGGGAAATATCTTCAAAACTACAACCTGGCTTCCTCAGAACGACCTTGCGGCTTGAACCGCCAACACGATAGCGGTTGAGATTTGGGCCGCTTGCACCGTGTTTTGGAACTTATGACTAATGGAGAACGTCCGCTCGGGCACGATGACCATATCCCCGGGTCGCAGTTCTGCCTTCTCCACGCCTCCGCTAAACATTCCCCCGCTGCCGCCAATGACCGAGCCGTCAGCTCGCACGACGAATACCGCTTTCTTGTTCGCCATGCCGGTCGGTCCCCCCGCCTGACTGAGGTACCAGCCGGCATTCTTCCCCGGCTTGTAGGTTATGGCGGTGGGATTGTAGACCGAGCCGTTCACGATCACGATGTTGGGGTGTTTGGGTACAAAGATCGAATCTCCATCGCGCACCTGGATGTCCTGGCCAGTGTTTGACCAGGCCTTCATATCACTGGAAATATGAATGACCAGCCGGCCCGCTGGATTAGTATGCTCCAGCTTTTCCAAGGTGGTGTCGTACTGTAACAAAATCGCCTGCTTCGAATCCTCCTGATCTCCGGCTGGAGTGAGCTTGGCTTCGGCGGCTTCGCTCTTCACCCGGCGGATCAAATCCTGCCGGTTCTGAATTTCCATTTGACGCACCTGAGCCCGCTCGAAGACCGCCCCATACGGGTAGGCGTTGCTGGTAAATCCGCCGGCCCGTTCAATGATCGAACTCAGGCGCTCTCCCTGCTGGATACCATACGTACCTGGATGAGCCACCTCTCCTTCGACCTTGATGACGGCGCCCAAATCAGTCCATCCCGTGATCTGCCGGATGGTCAGAACATCGCCATCGCGCAGGCGGACATCGGCATCCGGCTCGTTCGCGAGCGCTCTGGCAATCGGAACCGTCACAAAATCGCTGACGATTTTGCTATCCCCCTCGACCTCGAAACGCGTGAGATCCGCCTCTTGCGTATAAGCGCCACGCTTCAAGCCGCCCGCCAGTCGAACCAGGTCAGCTGCGGTCATATTCTCGCCGAGCGGATACTTGCCCGGACGATCGACTTCGCCTTCGATGGTCACGATGGCAGGATCGGTCTTGGCGAGGTTCCGGTGAACGAAGACGCGATCCTTCGGCTGAAGCATAAGATTCTGGTGCGCGTCGCCGGTTAAGGCCTTGCCTAAATTGGCACTCAACACACGAAGCTGGCCATCCTCGGTTCGGCGGAAGACCTGCACATCGTCCAGTTCCGCATCTGCCGTAGTGTTGCCCGCCAAGAAAATGGCATCTCGGAGAAAGGTGACACCGTTGGTGACGTGGTCTCCGGGATCTCGCACGGCGCCTGTAACCGTGACGATCGGTGGATCTTCGAAATCATACCGTCCAAAAACCCGGACTGTGTCGAGCGGCTTCAGAACCAGACCCTGATCCTTGCCAGCCAGCGCGTCGCCGAGATTAAAGGCAATCACTTCGGGCGTGTAATCCGGCGCCTTCAGGCGGATGATCTCGGCGTGATTCTGGTACGGCTCGGGCAGCAGGTCCTTATAAGACTTGACCAAATCTGTCAGTTTCATGCCGTCCTGATAGGCATATTTCCCCGGGCGATAGACATGCCCATCCAAATAAACGCTCCTGTCGGCGAAGGAGACGATGGGGGAGATCTTCACCTTGTCCCCGTCTTGGATTTTGAAATCCTCGAGAGCCTTGTCGACGGCCTGGGAATTATTGTTTTCGGGGATATCAAGGGCAAGCATCGTGCGGCTTTCATGGGCTTCGAGGCGCTCGAGATCAACGTGCCGCAGCGTTCCGGAAGGAAGCACTCCGCCCGCCAGCTCCAAAATTTGGGCGAGAGATCGCTCTCCATGCAGTTCATAGATCCCCGGACGCCGAACCATTCCCACCACGGTTACTTGC
>Ga0335077_10013446_pt1 | contig 10233 bp, 7 predicted proteins | sample Lox_Sample_31_FD_207151 | JGI IMG/M metagenome (GOLD analysis project Ga0335077, IMG submission 207151) | Soil microbial communities from Loxahatchee National Wildlife Refuge, Florida, United States - Lox_Sample_3.1 | ecosystem: Environmental > Terrestrial > Soil > Wetlands | place: USA: Florida...
TCTCGATCCATCCGGTGCTAGCCGGCGGGGCAGCGCCCGGCGGTGGCAGCGGCAAGGCGCTCCGGCTGAAGCTTCTCGGCGCAACCCCAGCGCCGAGCGTCGAACCTGGCAGCCGGGGCGCCTGAGCCATGATGGATATCGCCCATCTGCTGGCAGCCCGTCCAGCGCCGTGTGGTGTACCCGGTCCGCTTGCGGCATCCTCGAGGATGGCGGCATGAACTCCCGCGGCCGGGTGAACAACAGCGCTCTCCGGTCGCGTAACGTGACAAGCAGGTCCGCCGTAATCGGCCGAAACTATTACATAACGCCTAATATTCGCGGTTGACGCTCGGTCTGCCACGGCACGGCACCGGTGTGCAGATGCCCCAGTTCTGCGCGGCGGCATAGCCGGACTGACGTTCCTGTCGGGGCGTTAGATGAGTGCGGTCGGGCTGCTCTTAGCCGGTGGCAGCGGCGATGATCTCCGCGGACACGGGGCACATGACGCTCACCGGGCCGGATGGCGGGGACCCGTGAGAGATTTCTTCTGGCGGAGCGATGGATCCGGGGCGAGTCGTTCGTCTATGAGTCAAGACACGGCCGGAGCAGGCCGCCGGGACAACGGAGGTGTGGATGACGCGGTACCTGATCTCGTTCGGTGCCCACGCGATGGACCACATCCCCGGCGATGACGCGCCCGCCGTGGCCGGGGCCGCGCACGCGGTGGTCCAGGAGGCCGTCAACGCCGGCGTGTATGTGTCCGCCGGCGGGCTGGAAAACCAGCCGGCGAGCATCGTGGCCACCGACGGGGCGGTCACCGACGGCCCGTACCCGGAGGCCATCGGCGGGTTCACGCTCATCGACGTGCCCTCACGCGAGGAGGCGCTGCAGTGGGCTGCCAAGATCGCTGTCGCCTGCCGCTGCGCGCAAGAGGTCCGGGAGATCGGGGCTGACCCCGAACTCGACGCGATGCTCCGCCAGGCTGACAGCCGGCGGTGACGTCCCGGCTGCGCCTGACGGCGGCCCGCAGTACTAGAAGCAGGACTTGCCGCGGATCTCGCGCGGTGAGGAAACCAGCGTTGGTAACGTTTTGTGATTGATATTTCCGGATATGTGGATTCCGGCCGGTCACGACGCGATGTCCTGACGCCCGCTGTGAGCCCTGGCTTGGCAAGGACAGCCCACAGCCTGTCATCTAGGCGATCCTCCTACCTCCCGCTGCCGCGCACCTGACCCGGTCCTTCAATGCCCGGCCCGGGCCTGCCAACGGCGCCGACGACACGGACATCGGGCGCCACCGCCGCGGTGACGGCCGCCAGGCGGTCACGGTTCACCCGCCAGCTGGTGGTCTTGCGAGCCTCTAGGTGGCCAGTACGGCACTGGATTCCGATGCACTGAACCGCGGCCTGCTCACCTGGCTCGCTGGAGTAGAGGATGATCTGCTCGACCTCGGCCCATGGAATCAGTACAGCCGGGCCACGCGTGCGGTCAGCCTATCCGGCTCCCCGGGAAGCAGGATGCCCGCATGGTCGGCGCGGAAGGCGAGCTGGCGCCGGGCGAGCGTGATCGCCGTCAAGGCGACCAGTATTACGCCGATCACCAGGAAGATCGCCTGTGTGTGCCACAGGAACCCCAGGCCGATCGCGAGCAGGCCAGCAGCAGGCCCATGCCATCGCGGCTGGTCACCCGGTCGCGTTCTTCATAGCACCCTGGGTCGGGCATCATGCTCTGATGTTCCGCCTCCGGGCGGGGCCTGTTGTCACCTGCAGGGCGCTAGCCTCTCATCTTCGGGGAGGAGAACGAGCGGCCAGTCTGGCGCTGACCCGGCCGTGGGCCGAGCGGACAGGCCGCCAGGTCAAGGCGGGGGTATCTGAGCAGGTCGCAGGCGAGGCCACCACCCAGGCACCGCCCGCCGGTAAGCCTGGTACTGGGAACCGTATCGCCGGGCCAGCGCGGGCTGCTCATACCCGTACACGAATCCGGTGAAAGCGGCACCCACGCCAGCGGCGTAGCCCAGCAGGACAGGGCGGCCCAGCAGCAGTGCCTGGCCGGTGATGACCACAAGCACCGCCAGGTACATGGGATTGCGGACATACCGGTAGGGCCCGTGCACTACCGGCCGCTCGGTCGGCGCCGGCGGTGCGGGCGTGCCCTGGCCGGGATCAAGGGTTACGTCACCAACCTCGCCGCCTGCCCCGACGGGACGCCCGTGACCCCGGAATTCGTGATCGGCTTCTATCACCGGCTAATGATCACGCCGGATTCTCGCCGCGATCGCGTTCTTCATATAGCGGGGTCAGCCGTCTCCGATGTTCGCCAGGCTCTGCTGGACGGCCTGGGTCAGCGGGTCCCCGGGCGGCAGGACCAGCTCACAGCGCCTGGCGGTGTCACGGAACAGGGCTTCCGCGTCTTCTGTCAGGCCCGCGGTGTAGTACAGGTGGGCCAGGTTTGCCCGGCGGGTTAGCGTGTCCACGTGGTCGGGACCGAGGATTCGCTTCGAATCCGCGCAGCACTGCTCGGAGAGCTCCAGCGCTGACGGTATCCGTCCGGCGGTGTGGTAGGCGGCGGCGAGCTCGGCGCGAGTCGCGATGGTGTGGGGATGGTCGTGCCCGAGCACGCGCTCGCGGTCGGCGAGCACGCGCTTGTACTGCGAGACGGCGTCCTTGATCTTGCCCCCGGCCAGGCAGGCCGCGGCTAGGCGGTCCCGGGTGGTGATGGTGTCCGCGTGGCGCGGGCCCTGCAGGCGCCGGCGGTCGGCCAGCGTGCGCTGCAGCAGCCGGATCGCCGCCCCGGCCTCGCCCGCGGCATGGTAGGCGGCGGCCAGCTCCTCCCGGGCGCCGAAGGTTTCTGGATGGCCGGGCCCGGGGAAGTGTTCGCATTCGCGGACCGCGTGCTGCAACACCAACACCGCATCTGTGTGCTCGTCCGCCATGATGAGCGCCCGGGCCAGGCTGACGCGGGCCGCGACGATGGCGGGGTGCCCGGGCGTCAGCTCGCGGCCCCGCTCGGCCAGCACCCGCTGGTACCAGGTCACGGCTTCCGCAGCTTGCCCGGCGGCCAGGTAGGCGGCGGCCAGCTGATCGGCTACGGCAAGGGCGTCCGGATGCCCAGGTGGGAGCTTGGTGTCGCAGCGGAGGGCAAGGTCCTGCCAGTACTCGACGGCTGGCCCGTCCAGACGGGCGCCGTCGAGGCTCCGGCCGACGCGCAGCAGCAGCGGATGGCATCCCCCGGTCCACAGCACATCGGCGGCCGAGTCCTGCAAGCTGGCCGCGTTCGCGCGCAGCCTGGCCGCGGTCCACGGCTGAGGTTCCCCAGCTGGCCAGGCTTCCAGCAACGCACTGGCTGCCGCCCGCGCCGCAGGGTCCTTGACCTGGGACGGCGCTGCGCGCCTGATGGCGCCTGCCAGCACCGGGCTCATCAGGATTGCGGGCGGCGTCTCGGTCCGGTCGACGGTGATCAGGCCGGCCCGCTCGATGGCCAGCAGCGCGTCCCAGGCTGGCTTCAGGCCGGGTGCTGGAGAGACCGCGGCGGCGGCTGCGGCCAGGTACGCGCTCACCGCTGGCGTGTCGAATATAGCTCCCGGGATGCCGTGGCCATCGAGAAGGGCGACGATCACCAGCATCAGCCGGACCGACTCCCCGGGCAGTAGCGACTCCGCCTGCCCCAGGGACAGCGTCCACGTCACCGTGACCGCCGACGCCGCCTCGCCCGCCATCACCCCGACCTGCTGCCACCGGCGGGCGAAATACTCACGGTAGTCCCGGCAGGTCAGTGTCGAATTGGCGACCACTGAGGCGGCCTGGGCGAGCGCCAGCGGCTCGCGGGCAAGGTCCTCGATAAGCTCGATAGCGCCGTCGCGCTGGACCGTGTTCCCGCTGAGCCGTCCGGCCAGGCAACTCAGCGCCTCACGGACGCTGAAGAACTCCACCGGGACGACCCGCATCCCGGGCCGGCCGGAGGCGAGCGTGGGATGCCTGCTTGTGACCAGCAGCCGGCCCTCCGGGCCTTCCGGCCACAGGCCATCCAGGTCCGCCGGGTCCTGCAGGTCGTCGAGCACCACGAGCCACGGCTGGCTCGTGGTGCCCAGCCAGCCGACAAAGCGGGCAGCGACTGATTCGGCTGTGTCAGCCGGCCCGATGCCGGTGGCAGCCATGTACGCCTGCGCGTACGCGGACAGCACAGCCGCCCGGCTGGTCGCGCCGATCCAGATCAGCGCGTTGATGGCGCCCGATTGCCACAAGGATTCGGCGAGGCTCACGGCGAGCTGAGTCTTGCCACACGCACCCAGCCAGTTCTGCCGGACTTCCGCGAAGGCCGAGCCAGGCACGAGCACCATGGCCAAGCCGGGGGCCAGCGCCTCCACGATGCCAGGAGCGGTATCGGGCCGGTCGGTGAACCCCTCGGCAAGCGGAGGCACCCCGCCGACCCGGAACCGCCGTGCCGCCTGTCCGGCCGACGCTCCTCCTGAGGGCACCATGATCCCCTCCCTCTCTGTTCATGCATGGCAAAACCGCCTCGCCAGGCCTCATCAATAACATGGGCAGGCTGAGCAAGGGAGGGCTTTCTCTAAATCCACATATGTAAGTATTCGGTGAACCTGTGGGATATTGACTCGCACTCTGTGGCTGAGCTGCGCAAACGTCCAACGCCCCCACGTGATGACCGAATATTTACCCACTTATAGCCGGATATAGCCGGCCGCAATGTCAATAGCCCTGCCTTTGGATGCCGACAGGCGTTGAACAGTACGGTAACCAGGTGAAACGTGGTACGCATAGTGACGAACATCACATCTGAGGCGTGTTCGCGCGCTTAAGGCGGCCTCATTGGGCCGCGATGTCGCGCATCCACCCCGCTGGCGATGCCGCGCGCCGGGCCGGGCGCAGCAGTCACTGAACCTGTGTCATCCTCCGATCTCGCAGGTCTGAAGGACGTGGATGGCCTTTGGCCGGTTCCCGCACGCCAGGGGCAGCACAGGGCCCCGGCGAAGTGGCGCGATGTCCGTTTTAGCCGTGGTTGCGCCGCCGGTGTCACATAAACGTCATCAAGCCATGAACCGGACATTTCATTACCTTGCCCGGGGCCGTGCGGGCTTGCCACAGCCCTGGCCCATTTTACATCTTTGTAACACGAACGAAATGTCGGAGAATCAACGCGCCGTGTTAGGCTTAGCCGCCTTGCGTGCAATTTTACAGGTATCGGGTTCTCTGAGCGTTTAGGAGCAGCCATGGCATGGCCCGCCGCCGGAATACCTGCACAATCCGCCACTGACCAGCCGGTCGAGCAGGCCGACCTCGCACGGTTCGGCTACAAGCAGGAACTGCACCGCCGGGTCGGATCCTTCGCATCATTCGCTGCGGGTTTCTCGTACGTCTCGATCCTCACTACCGTCTTCCAGCTGTTCTTCCTCGGGTTCGGTTTCGGGGGCGCCGCCTTCTTCTGGACCTGGCCGGCCGTCTTCCTCGGCCAGCTGCTCGTCGCACTGAACTTCTCCACCCTGGCCGCCAGGTTCCCCATCTCCGGCGCGATCTACCAGTGGTCGTCCCGGCTAGCGGGGCAGACGTTCGGCTGGTTCACCGGCTGGGTCATGATCATCGGCCAGATCCTGGTAGTCGCGGCGGCCGCCATCGCTTTGCAGGTGGTCCTGCCGTCCATCTGGCCGGGCTTCCAGTTCATCGGCGGAGCAGGCGCGAACCCGTCGCCCACGTCACCGACGGGCGCCGAAAACGCTGTCGTGCTCGGGATGATCCTGCTGACCGTCACGACGACGATCAACATCATCGGCGTGCGCCTGATGTCGATCGTCAACAGCACTGGCGTCGTGCTCGAACTCCTGGGTGTCACGGCGATCGTCGCCACCTTGCTGTTCCATGCGCGCCGCGGGCCTTCGGTGCTGTTCACCACGGCCGGCGCGGCGCCGACGCCCGGCACCCCGTACATCTGGGCCTGGCTGGCGTCGGGCCTGATGGCCTGCTACGTCATGGTCGGTTTCGACTCCGCGGGCGAGCTGTCCGAAGAAACTCACATGCCGCGCCGCATCACGGCGCGCACGATCATCCGCGCCCTCGTGGTCTCCGGTATCGGCGGTGCATTCCTGCTGTTCGGCGCGCTGCTGGCCGCGCCAAGCCTGACCGATGGGCACCTGGCCACCGAGGGCCTGCCGTGGGTGCTGACGTCCATAATGGGCCCGGTCGGCGGCCGTATCTTGCTGGTCGATGTCACGATCGCGGTCTGCGTCTGCACCCTCGCGTGCCAGGCATCCGGCTCCCGCATGATGTACTCGATGGCACGGCAGCGCGCGCTCCCCTTCCATCGCGCCCTTGGCCGGGTTTCCCCGCGCACCGGCACGCCGATCGTCACATCCGTCGTCGTCGGCGCGGGCGCCGCGCTGGCCCTGGCGGTCAATGTCGGCCGGAGCGCGATCTTCACTGCGCTGGCAAGCCTATGCATCGCCATGCTCTATCTCGCCTACCTGGGCGTCACCGGGCCTCTTCTCATCGCCCGCGTCCGGCAGGCCCGCCATCGCGGAACGCTGTCGGCTGAAGTCGACGAGACCGGGCGCCGGCTATTCAGCCTCGGACGCTGGGGAATCCCGCTCAACCTGATCGCGGTCGCTTACCAGATCGTCGCCATCGTTAATCTCGCCTGGCCGCGGAAGGAAATCTATGACCCTACCGGCCACACCTGGTGGCTTCAGTGGAGCGCCGTGCTGTTCATCGGCCTCACCCTGGTCGTCGGGGTCTTCGTCCACCGGCGACTGCGCCGGAACGCCGCCGTCATCCCGCTCACGAGATTCCACGCACGCCCGGCCCAGGCAGCCCATCTCGCAGCACCCGAGGTGGACCTCGCCTGAGCGCCCGCTCGCGCATGCGGCAGAACGCGCTGTCGCGCGAAAGTCGCCGAGTTGGGGAGAGTGGAGGAGTTCTCAGGATGGTCACCACATCTGGGCAGCACGAGACCGGCACGGTAGGCGCGGCGCGTGCCGATGCGCGGGCCCGGGCTGGCCGGGTCGCCGAGGCGATGCCGTATCTGCCGGCCAGCAGCACCCCGTTCCCGCCCCCTGGTGTGGATGCGGACCTGCTGGTGTGGGCGGAAACGGTCGCGGCGGGTGGCTACACCCACAAGATCCTCGCCCGCGGATCGCGCATCCGGCTGGAGGACGTGACCGGTGAGGCATGCGCGCACGTGCTCCTGTACAACGCCCTCGAGCCGTGGGAGCGGCTGAATGTGGCGGATACGATGAAGATCCCGTGGCAGGCCTACCTCGGCACCGGGCACCCCCTGCTCTCGGGCGAAGGGCGAGTACTAGCCACGATCGTCGCCGACGACTCCGGCCGGAACGACGCGCTCTGCGGCACCAGCACAGCTGCCGCCAATCGCGCCAAGTACGGCGATTCGGCGCCACAGGGCCCGTCGCCATCCGGGCGAGAGCTGTTCATCCTGGCCGCCGCCAAGCACGGACTGACGCCCCGCGACCTGCCGCCGAGCATCTCGTTCTTCAAGGGGGTGCGCGTCCAGGCAGACGGCGGGCTTGAGTTCACCGGCAGCGCCGGGCCGGGCCGGGCGGTGGAGTTGGTGGCCGAACTGCCCCTTATCGTGCTGATCGCGAACGTGCCGCACCCGATCGATCCCCGGCCCGGCTACGTGTCTGGCTTGCTCCGCGTGCACGCCTGGCGGTCGGCACCGGCCGGGCCAGGCGACCGGTGCTGGGACGCGACGCCGGAGGTGCACCGCGGTTACCTGAACACCACTGACTACGCCAGCGCCCGAGGACTGTGACTCATGACCACTTCTCCCGTCGCGGTGACGGACGCGGCCGGTCGCCGCCCGTGCTGCCCCGCAGATCTGGCCGTAGTACTCAACCCGGCTAACTATGCCGACGGCACCGTGCTGGAGCTCGCCGGACCGCTAGTAGCCGGCGAGATCGTGCTCGACGATGTCATACCCGCCCGCGCGGCATGGTCGGCGGTCGTGCGGGCCGGGCAGATCCTGACCGTTGTCGACGTCGGCGGCAACCAGTCGGCTGACTGCCTGTTGTACAGCGCGCAGGATACCGGCGAGCGGTACAGCGTGCCGGACACCATTAGCCGGTCAGGCAATGCGTATGTGCGCACCGGGACCGCTTTGCGGTCCAATAACGGGAACGTGCTGGCAACAGTGGTAGCCAACGAGATCGATAGGCAGGACACGATCGGCGGGGCCTGCGGCAAGGAATCGAACACACTGCGGTACGGCCATCACACCATGGCTGAGCATGGCTGCCGGGAAAACTTCCTCGCCGAGGCGGCGAAGTACGGCATGGGCGCCCGCGACATCGTGTCCAACCTCAACTGGTTTATGAACGTCCCGATCGAGGCTGACGGCACACTCGGGATCGTCGACGGCATCTCCGGGCCGGGTAAGCGCGTCGCGTTCCGCGCCGAGATGGACATCCTGGTGCTGGTGTCGAACTGCCCGCAGATGAACAACCCGTGCAACGACTTCAACCCCACCCCGCTTCGGGTGATCGTTACGGCCGCGCAGGGCCGGAGCTGCGCGTGACCACTGACCCCCGGGGGTGGACGTTCGACACCGTGCTGATCGCCAACCGGGGCGAGATCGCCCGTCGCATCATCCGCACCGCGCGCAGGCTGGGGCTGCGGACCGTCGCAGTGCACTCAGAGGCTGACATGGCGGCCCCGCATGTCCGGGAGGCCGACAGCGCGGTGCCGATCGGCCCTGCTAGCGCCCGCGAGTCATACCTGAACGCCGACGCAATCCTGGCGGCAGCAGCCCGAACCGGGGCTGGGGCCATTCATCCCGGCTACGGCTTCCTGTCTGAGAACGCGGACTTCGCCCGCCGCGTGGAGTCGGCGGGGCTCGCCTTCGTCGGGCCCACGCCTGCGCAGCTAGAAGCATTCGGCGTCAAGCACACCGCGCGCGCTCTCGCGCAGGCAGCGGGCGTGCCGTTGCTGCCCGGCACAGGCCTGCTGCGATCGGCGCAGGAGGCGGCGGCAGAGGCGGCCGGGATCGGGTTTCCCGTGATGGTCAAGGCCACCGGCGGCGGTGGCGGCATCGGCATGCTCGCCTGCGCCGACGAGCCCGCGGTCGCCGCTGCCTTCACTCGCGTACAGCGCCTTGCTGCCGCGAACTTCAGCGCCGGTGGCGTGTTCCTGGAGCGACTTGTTCGTCCGGCCCGCCACGTCGAGGTGCAGATCTTCGGCGACGGCGCCGGCGCGGTGGTCGTGCTCGGCGATCGGGACTGCTCGCTACAGCGCCGCAACCAGAAGGTGATCGAGGAGGCACCCGCTCCCTGCCTGCCTGCCGACCTGCGGGCGGGGCTGCACGAAGCGGCGCGGGCGCTGGCCGCATCGGTGCGGTACCGGTCGGCCGGGACTGTCGAGTTCGTCTACGACCCTGCGCGGCAGGAAGCGTCTTTCCTGGAGGTGAACGCCCGCCTGCAGGTGGAGCACCCCATTACCGAACAGGTATTTGGCATCGACCTGGTGGAGCAGATGCTGCGGTTGGCCGGGCTAGGCCCGGTCGGCGTCGCGTCCTTGCTGGCGGCGGCCCCGGTCGCCCGCGGTCATGCGATCGAAGCTCGCGTCTACGCCGAGGACCCGAATCACGGCGGCTGCCCCAGCCCCGGCCTGGTCACATCCGTAAGCTGGCCGGGCCAGGCTGGCATCCGGGTTGATGGCTGGATCGAGGCGGGACTGGAGGTGCCCGTCGACTACGACCCCATGGTCGGCAAGGTCATCGCCCACGCCGCTGACCGTGAACAGGCGTTGAAGAGCCTCGGCGCGGCGCTGGCAGAGGCTCGCGTCGATGGCGTGCAGACCAATCTCGGCCTGCTGCGTGCCGTCCTGACCCGTCCGGATTTCCGGGCGGTGACACATTCCACCTCGACGCTGGAGCGAGTTACCGACCCGGAGCCGCGGATCGAGGTGGTCGATCCGGGCGTGATGACTACTGTCCAGGATTGGCCGGGGCGAGTCGGATACTGGCAGGTCGGCGTCCCGCCGAGCGGCCCGATGGACGAGGTGTCTCTGCGCGAGGTCAACCTGGCGGTGGGCAACCCGGAGGGGGCGCCTGCGCTGGAGTGCACGGCATCCGGGCCGGCGCTTCGCTTCTCGGCAGCGACGCTCGTGTGCCTGGGCGGTGCCCTGGCAGTGGCGGAGGTCGACGGGCAGCCGGTGCCGTGGTGGGAGCCTTTCGAGGTCGCCGCTGGGGCCACGCTGGCCATCGGCCCTGTGCCAGGGCCTGGCCTGCGAA
>Ga0335077_10013447_pt1 | contig 10233 bp, 10 predicted proteins | sample Lox_Sample_31_FD_207151 | JGI IMG/M metagenome (GOLD analysis project Ga0335077, IMG submission 207151) | Soil microbial communities from Loxahatchee National Wildlife Refuge, Florida, United States - Lox_Sample_3.1 | ecosystem: Environmental > Terrestrial > Soil > Wetlands | place: USA...
CGCCCAGATCCCGCGGCGATTCGGCACCACCACGACGAGCCTGCCGCCGCCCGCCATCACCCGCCAGATCTCCTTGAGCAATGGTCGCGCCTGCTCGCTGAATTCGAGACCATGCACCAGCAGCACGCGGTCGATCGAGTAGTCCTGGAGCGGCAGCTCGCCTTCATCGGCAAGCGCCACCGCATTGGGTCCCTCCTGCGGCCAGGCGAGCACGCCTTGTGACGAAGGCATGACGGCGACGGCGCGCTCCGCCTCGTCGCGGAATATGCGAAGATATGGCGCGGCATAGCCGAGGCCCAAAAGACGCATGCCGCGCAGATCGGGCCAGATCAACCGCAAACGGCGGCGAATCATGCGTCGTGCCACCTGCCCGAGGCGGGTTTCGTAGAAATCCCGGAGATCGACGACGTCGACATACATAATGACAGTGTAGCATGGCCGCCCAAGGCGAATTAGAGTAGCTCTGGCAGCCCAGCCGAGGAGCGCCATGCCCGGGTCCCTGCTTGCGCCCTCACGCCGACAGCCGCGCCAGCGGCCGGCGTCGCCATCGGGACCCGACGGGCGCAACGCCATTTTATGCGGTGATCACCGCCAAACCGATCGGGAGTCCAGTTCATGAAGCTTCGCTACTCGCCCACCTCGCCCTATGTCCGCAAGGTCATGGTCGTGGCGTTGGAGACGGGCCTCGCCGAGCGCATCGAGCGCGTGCCGACCATGGTCGCGCCGACGAAGCCCAACGACGAAGTCGCGCGCGAGAACCCGCTGGTAAAAGTGCCGTCGCTCACCACCGATGACGGCATGGTGCTCTATGATTCGCCGGTCATCTGCGAATATCTCGACACGCTGCACAGCGGCGCGAAGCTTTTCCCGGCATCGGGCAAGGCGCGCTGGCTGGCGCTGCGGCAGCAGGCGCTCGGCGACGGCATTCTCGATGCGGCGATTCTCGGCCGCTATGAGATCCTGCGGCCGAAGGAATTCCAGTGGCCGGATTGGATCAATGCCCAGCTGCGCAAGGTCCGCGGCGCGCTGGCGGCGCTCGAGATCGAGACCGAGGCCGGCGAACTCGCTGGACCGATGACCATCGGCCAGATCACCATCGGCTGCGCCCTGGGATATCTCGATTTCCGCTATGCCAGCGAAGAGTGGCGCGCGAAGCATCGCCGGCTCGCCGCGTGGTTCGACGAGTTTTCGAAGCACAAATCGATCGAGCTGACCAAGCCGAAAGACGCGGCGTGAGCGAAGACGAGGCCGGGCGCGTCATTGCCGCGCTCGGCCTCGCCCCGCATCCCGAAGGTGGCTCCTACCGCGAGACCTTCCGCGACGCCGTGGCCGAAGGCGGTCGCGCCGTATCGACCGCGATCTATTACCTCTTGCGCGAAGGCGAGGTGTCGCGCTGGCACCGCATCGACGCTGTCGAGATCTGGCATTGGTATGGCGGAGCGCCGCTGTTGCTGTCGCTCTCCGCAGCGGGCCGCGCGGTGGATAGGATCCGACTCGGCGGCGCCGTGCTCGCCGGCGAACAGCCGCAAGCGGTGGTGCCGCGACGGGTCTGGCAAAGCGCGCACAGCCTCGGGGCATGGAGCCTCGTCGGCTGCACCGTGGCCCCGGGATTCGAGTTTGCGGGGTTCGAGATGGCGAATCCCCTATCGATTCAGGATAACCCGATCACGCTCTAGTCGGAACCGTGCGGGCTCCCGCGGTTGCTCCGCAACCGCTGACGCCCGCCCTCGATGAGCGCTGCACGCTTACGAGGCGCTGACGCCGCCAAGGACGAACGCGCGAAGCGCGTTCGCCTTAGACCTGAGCCGGCAGAACGAAGCAGAGGATGCCGATCGAGGGAAGCCAGCAAGCGACGGCGCGGCCGACGGGGTTGTCTGTCTTTTTGAGGACATGCGATGGCGGCACCTCGACCCAGCGCGGCGGGTCGATGTCGAACTGGCGGCCGATCAGCGCCTCGTAGTGATCTTTGACGACGCGATACTCGACCGCGCGGCAATCGGCCTGCGAGCAGCAGGAGCTGCCATTCCCAGCGCGCAGCCCTTGGAACCACGGGGCAAGCGCGGGATCGGCATCCTCGGGGGGACGCGCTTGAGCCGAGCCGGCGAGCAGGCCAAGCGCCAGCACCAGGGCAAGACGGACCATCAGGACCTCCGCGTCGTCAACAAACGAGCGGGGTAAAAAGGTCCCAGCTTCGCGTCACTGTTGCGCTATCGTCGCGTCGAGCCAGGCGATGAGGTCGCGGGTGACCTCGTCGCGGTTCACTTCGTTGAAGATCTCATGGCGCGCATCGGGATAGAAGCGATGCGCGACGCGGGGCAGGCCCTGGACGCGATAAGCGGTGAGAAGCTGCGCCAATCCCTTGGTATTGTTGCTCACGGGATCGCGCGCACCGGCGATGATGTAGATCGGCAGCTGCTTGGGAATGCGCGCCTGACGGTCCGGGTTGGCGATCTCGGCCAGAGCGTCGAGCAGGTCGATCCAGAGCTGCACCGTGGCAATAAAGCCGCACAAGGGGTCGGCGATGTATTTGTCGACCTCGGCCGGATCGCGCGACAGCCAGTCGCAAGGCGTGCGATTGGGCGCGAATTGCTTGTTGAAGGCAGTGAAGCTCAAGGCGTGGATGAGTGCGCTGCGGCCGCGCGGGCCGAGCCGCAATCGCTCCAGCCGCGCCACCAGCCGGCCCACCACGGCGAGGAGCGGCGGCTTGCCGTTCGAGCCCGACAGCACCGCGCCCGCCAGCGCATCGCCGTGCTCGCTGATGAAATGCTGCACCATGAAAGAGCCCATGGAATGGCCGAGCAGCACGATCGGCAATCCCGGATGGTCGGCGGCGATGCGGCGCTGGAGCTGCCAGAGATCGTCGATGCATTTTTGCCAGCCGCCGCTCTCGGCGAAGTAGCCGAGCCCGGCGGTGCCGGCCGCGCTGCGGCCATGGCCGCGATGATCATGGGCGTAGACGGCATAGCCTGACGTCGTCAGCAGCCCGGCGAGCCGCGCATAACGGCCGGCATGCTCGGCAAGCCCATGCGCAATCTGCACCACCGCCTTGGGCGGCGTCTCCGGCAGCCAGCGATAGACGAAGAGCGTCACGCCATCCGAAGCGGGAAGAGTGAAAGTGCTGCTCTGCACGGGCGGACCCGTCGGTGGCCGAGGCGCAGCGCTCAGTACATGTGCTGACCGCCATTGATCGACATGGTCGATCCCGTGAGGAAGCCGGCCTCGTCCGAGACCAGGAACAGCACGCCGCGGGCGATCTCGTCGGCATGGCCGAGGCGCCCGACCGGAATGCGCGCGACGATCTTGTCGAGCACGTTCTGCGGCACGGCGCGGACCATCTCGGTGTCGATATAGCCGGGCGCGATGGCGTTGACGGTGATGCCGCGGCCCGCCCCTTCCTGCGCCAGCGCCTTGGTGAAGCCGTGAATGCCGGACTTCGCCGCGGCGTAGTTTACCTGGCCGTATTGCCCGGCCTGGCCGTTGATCGAGCCGATATTGACGATGCGGCCGAAGCCGCGCTCGCGCATGCCCTCGATCACCAGCCGGCACATGTTGAAGCACGAGGTGAGATTGGTGGCGATCACCTGCGCCCATTGCTCCGGCGTCATCTTGTGCAGCACCGAATCGCGCGTGATGCCGGCATTGTTCACGAGAATATCGATAGGGCCGAGCTCGTGCTCGATGCGCTTGACGCCGGCCTCGCAGGATTTGAAGTCGGCGACGTCGAATCTCTGCACTGCGATGCCCGTCTCCTGCGCGAAACGACGGGCGGCCTCTTCATTGCCGGCATAAACCGCCGCCACCTTGCAACCGCCCTTGTGGAGCGCCACCGAGATGGCGCGCCCGATGCCGCGCGTTCCGCCCGTCACGACCGCTACCCGTGCCATCGTCTCCTCCCTTCCCGGCCGCCTTCGCCGCCTGTCGCCCCGTAAACGGGCGGCAGGCGGTTGCGGCTCATGGACAACCCGTTCAGCCGCGCTCGACGCACATAGCAATTCCCATGCCACCGCCGATGCACAGCGTGGCGAGGCCGCGCTTGGCATTGCGCTTCTGCAGCTCGTGCAGCAGGGTCACGAGCACGCGCGTGCCCGACGCGCCGATGGGATGGCCGAGCGCGATGGCGCCGCCATTGACGTTCACCTTCTCGCCGTCCCAGCCCATATCCTTGTTGACGGCGCAGGCCTGCGCCGCGAAGGCCTCGTTCGCCTCGATGAGGTCGAGATCCTCGACCTTCCAGCCGGCGCGCTTCAGCGCCAGCCGGCTCGCCGGGATCGGCCCCGAGCCCATCACCGCGGGATCGACGCCGGCAGTGGCCCAGGCCACGATGCGCGCCAGCGGCTTGACGCCGCGGCGCTGCGCCTCCTCGGCGGTCATCAGCACCACCGCAGCGGCGCCGTCATTGATGCCCGAAGCGTTGCCGGCGGTGACGGTGCCGTTCTTGTCGAAGGCGGGGCGCAGCTTCGCCAGCACCTCGACAGTGGTGCCGTGCTTGGGATACTCGTCCATCTCCACGAGCACGTCGCCTTTGCGCGTCGCGATCTTCACCGGAATGATCTCTTCCTTGAAGCGGCCGGCTTTCTGCGCCGCTTCGGCGCGCGCCTGCGAGCGCTGCGCCAGCTGGTCCTGCTGCTCGCGCGTGATCTGCCAGCGCTGGGCCACGTTCTCGGCCGTGTTTCCCATGTGGTAGCCGTTGAAGGCGTCCCAGAGCCCGTCCTTGATCATGGTGTCGACGAGATCGGCATCACCCATCTTGACGCCGTTGCGCAGATGGATGCAGTGCCGCGCCTGGCTCATGCTCTCATGGCCGCCGGCGACGACGATGCTGCTGTCGCCGCTGCGGAGCGCCTGATAGCCCAGCGCCACGGTGCGCAGGCCGGAGCCGCACACCTGGTTCACGGTATAGGCGGTCGCTTCCACCGGGACGCCCGCGGCAATCGCGGCCTGGCGCGCCGGGTTCATGCCCTCGCCGGCGGCGAGGATCTGGCCCATGATGACCTCCGACACCTCCTTGGCATCGACATTGGCGCGGCGCATCGCCTCGGCGATGACGGTTTGGCCAAGGTAATGCGCGGGAACACTGCTCAGGGCGCCGTTGAAGGAGCCGATGGGGGTGCGCACGGCGCCGGCAATGACGATTTCGCTCATGGACTGATCCTCATGCTGGGGGCTGCGAGCTCGCTGACCTCTCTTAGATAGACCGCGGCCGCTGGTTTTAAAACCCATCCCTCAGGGCGGGCCGTGCCGCGATGATCTGGATCAATCGGGCGGGCGCCGGCGCCGCCGCGGCGCGGCGGGCGCGGCGAGGCGCCGGAGCCAATCCGCCAGCGGCCGCCAGACCGCCTCGGGCGCCTCATGCGCCACCATCATGCCGATATGGCCCAGGGGCGGCGTCAGCCGCTCCGCCCGGGGCAACAGCGATGCCAGCGCGGCGGCGGTCCGCGGCGGGACGATGCGGTCCTGTGCCGGAACGATGACGAGGCTGGGCGCGGCGACGCGCTCGGGCAGCACCGCCCGTCCGGCGATGTGCCAGGCGCCGGTACCCGGCGTGTTGGCGCCATACCAGCCGCCGAGGCATTGGCGCGCCACCGGCAACGCCAGCGGCACGCCGTCATTGAGCCAATCCTCGACCGCGACGAAGTCGCGCTCTTCGGCGCTGCCGGGCGGGAGCGCGGCGAAACGCGAGAATTTGCGCAGCGCGAGCAAGGGGTCGAGCGCGGCGAAGAGCAGTTGCAGCATGTCGACCGGCACCTCGCCGAGCAGCGCGAAGCTGCGCGTCAGCGGCTCGGCGATCTCGCCCAGCAGCCGGGCCTGGCCGGCCCGCTCGGCATGGAAGTCCCAGGGGGTCGCCAGCAGCGCCAGCGCCGCGACGAGCGCGGGCCGGCGCTCGGCCAGCGCCAGCGCCAGGAGCCCGCCCATGCAATAGCCGAGAACGGCGACGGGCGCGCCGAGCGCCGCCGCCACCTCGGCGGCGCGGTCGAGCCGGCCGGCGACATAATCGGTGAGATCGAAGCGGCGCTCGAGCGCGCCGGGCTTGCCCCAATCGACGAGGAGCGGGCGCAAGCCCGCCGCCGCCAGGAAGCGCAACAGGCTCTTGTCGGGGACGAGGTCGAGTATATAGGCCCGGTTGATGAGCGAGGGCACCACCAACACCGGGGCGCCTCCTGCCGGCCGGTAGTCGAGAAGCCGGGTCGCACCTTCCTGCCACAGCACCGGCGGCTCGGCCTCGGGGCGGCGATAGGGATGGCGGCGATAGCGCTCGAGGCCGGAGAGGAAGCAGTCGCCGCGGGCGCGCAGCTCGGCATCGACGGCAGCGGCGAAGGCTTCAGGGGCGATGCCGGCGAGGCTTTGGCGCAACGCGTTCGCCGCCTCGGCGAGCTCGGGCCTCCAGGGCAGCAATCCGTTGCTCAGCAGTGGCAAGGCGGCGCGTGAGCTCATCCACAGCGTCGCTGCGCTGGCCAGGTGAAGGGGCAGCGGCCGTGGCCCCAGACGCAGCGGCGGCATCAGCGGCAGGGTCCGGTCGAGGCGGCCAGGAGGCGGGAACGAGGCCGGTCAGCAGCCGGGCCAGACTCTCGGCGAGATCGGGGTCGGCGGCCATGGCGATCAGCTGCTCCTGCCATAGGTCGAGATACCTCTTGGCCAGGCTGGCAAGGTCCGGCGGTTCCGCCATGGCGGCGGAGTATATCGGCGCCTCCGGGCAAAGGCCAGACGGGGCCCTTCTCGATGGTGGAGCGTCTTTGACGGAATGCTGCTATGCTTGATCTTTCATCAGCAGCCGCATCGGGCGGATGCGGCGGGGACGCGACCATGGACGACCAAGCCGGCGCACAGGTGCCACCGGTAATCATCAAGAAATACGCCAATCGCCGGCTCTACAACACGGCGACGAGCAGCTATGTGACGCTCGACGACCTCGCGCACATGGTTAAGGAAGGGCGCGAATTCGTCGTCAACGACGCCAAGACGGGCGAGGACATCACCCGCGCCGTGCTCACCCAGATCATCGTCGAGGAGGAGCAGAAGGGGCAGAATTTGCTGCCGATCAGCTTCCTGCGGCAGCTCATCGGCCTCTACGGCAATCAGATGCAATGGCTGGTGCCGCGCTATCTCGAGCACGCCATGACCACCTTCGCGCGCAATCAGGAGCAGATGAGGAAGAGCCTGCAGGACGCGTTCGGCGGCCTCTTCCCCTTCGGCCCGCTCGAGGAGATGGGAAAGCAGAATCTGGCACTGTTCGAGAAGACGATGAAGATGTTCTCGCCCTTCCCCACCGCGCCGACGCCGCCGGCGGAAAAGCCGGCCGAGCCGCAGCCCGCCGAGGCGAGCCTCAAGGAGCTCACCGACAAGCTCAACGCGCTGCAGCATCAGATCGACGCGCTGAGCAAGGAGAAGAAGGAGTAGCTTCCCTCTCCGCGCGAAGCGGGGAGAGAGAAGCAAGGCGTCAGCCCGTCTGGACTTCGAGAGATGCGGCGGCCTGGCCTAGCCAGGGTTGCGCGATCGAGGGCTTGCCGAAGAAATAGCCTTGCAGCAGGCCGACGCCTTCGCGGCGCAGGATCGCCGCCTCTTGCGCCGTCTCGACGCATTCCGCGACGGTGCTGAGGCCGAGTCCGTTGGCGAGCCCGACGAGGTGGCGCAGGAAGACCTGGTTGTCGTAGTTCTGACCGAGATTGCGCACGAAAGAGCCGTCGATCTTGACGGTATCGACGGCGAGCGCCTGCAAGTGGCGCAGCGAGGTGAAGCCGGCGCCGAAATCGTCGAGCGCGATGCGGCAGCCGAGCTCGCGCAAAGCGCCGACGAAGCGCGCGGATTCCTCGATGTCGTGCAGCGCCGCCGTCTCGGTGATCTCGACGACGAGCCGGCTGGCGAGCTCGGCTTCGCCCTTGAGCAAGGTGCTGATGGCGCGCAGCCAGGAATAATCGGTGGCGGTGAGGCCGGAGATGTTGAAGCCGAGGCGGATGCCGGGATGCGCCGCCACCTCCGCCACCGCCCGCTCCAGCACGTAGCGATCGATGACACGGATGAAACCGAGCTGCTCGATGATCGGCACGAACTCGCCGGCGGCGACGATCGTGCCGTCCTCGGCCTGCATGCGCAGCAGGCATTCATAGTAGTCGACCGCACCGCTATCGGCGTCGACCACCGGCTGATAGGCGAAGACGAGCCGGCGGTCGCGCAGCGCGCGCTGCACGCGCTCGCCCAGCGCCATGCCCATGCGATGCTGGCGGCGCTGCTCGTCCGAGAGGCGATAGGGAATGCTGCAATTGCGGCCGGCGCGCTTCGCCTCGGCGAGCGCGGTCTCGGCGCGGGTCATGACCTCGTAGGAGGTCTTGGCCTGCTCGGGGAAGGTGGCGCTGCCGATCGACACCGTGACATAGACCGGGCCGGATGCGGTCATGACCGGCGCCTGACTCACCGCCGCGAGGATCTTCTCCGCCGCCACCGCGACATGCTCCTCGGCGCAGTTGGCGAGGACGATGCCGAAGCGGTCGCCGCCGACGCGGCCGATCACGTCGCTGACCCTGAGGCAGCGGTCGAGCCGCTGGCCGACGGCGACGATCACCGCGTCCGCGGCCTCGTAGCCGAGCGCGTCATTGACCCCGGTGAGCTTGTCGATGCCGATGGCGAGATAGGCGCCTGCGGCGCCCGAGCGCAGGCTCGACGAGACGATGTGATCGAGCGCTTCGCGCAGCCGCTTCTTGTTGAAATGGCCGGTGAGGTCGTCGTAATTGGCGGCGTGCTCGAGCCGCAGCTCCTGCGCCTTGCGGCCGGTGATGAGGCGCCAGACGCCGTGCATGCGCATGGGCCGGCCATTGGCGTCGAAAACCGCGGTGCCGCGATCGTGCACCCAGGCGAAGCCGCCATTCTCGGCGCGCACCCGGAACTCGCAGTCATAGGTGGTGCGCCGCGTCCAATGGGCGTTGAGCCGCTGCTGGCGCAGCAGCAGGTCGTCCGGATTGAGCCGGCCAGCCAGCGCGCGCCCGGTGCCGACCGCGCTGGCATCGGCGACGCCGAGCATCGCGCCGACCGAGCCGTGCCATTGGATGATATCGGTGCCGAGGTCCCAGTCGTAAGCGACATCGCCCGCCGCAGTGAGCGCGGCCTCCAGGCGATGCGGCACGTCTTTCTCGTCCGGGGGCATCTTCTCGGCGCTCGTTCTGAATGATCGGGCCGTCACCGAATCATGGCGATCAGCCCCAAAGCTTCTGCCGAGCGTAGTAGCCACCACTTTACGAAAGATTAAGTCGCAGGCGCGGAATCGCCCTCCTTATGAGGGCGTATGCGCTTCCAGAAACGGGAGCACGGCTTGGTTAAATTCCCGTGCCATGACCTGGGTGAAGCAATGGCCGCCCTGGGCGAAGAACTTGGCCTCGGCGCCAGGAATGAGTCGCGCCAGATCCTCGGAGAAATAGGCCGGCGTCATGACATCGTCGTGGGCCGCGATGATGAGCGCCGGCGTGCGGATGCGGCCGAGATCGGCGGTACGGTCGAACGCCAGCACGGCATCGATGCGGCTCATCGCCACCTCGGGCGGCGCGAAGGTCGCAAGCGCCTGAGCTTCGAGCTGGCGGAGCTTCTCGTTGTGGCGTGCGACCCAGAAGGGGGGATAGAGCAGCAAGGACGAGGCCTGGAGATAGCTGGCAGGGCCGAGACGCTGGAGGATCTCCTTGCGCAGCGCGAAGAGGCGGCGGAAATAGGCATCGGCCTTCGTCCAGCTCGCCGCGATCACCACGCTGGCGAGGCGCTGGGGATGGTCGATGGCGAGCACTTGCGCCACCGCACCCCCCGTCGAATGGCCGACGACATGCGCCCGCTCGATCCCGAGCGCGTCCATCAACCGCACGAGGTCCTCGGCGATGCGCTCCACGGTATAGGAGATGCGGCTGTGGTCGCTCTGACCGACGCCGCGATGATCGTAGAGTACGACCTCGAAGCGCCTGCCGAAGGTCGGCACCTGCTCGCGCCAATAAGAGGCGGCGCCGTTGAGGCCGCTGACGAAAACAACCGGGAAGCCGGCCCCGTGCCGCTCATAATAGAGATGGCAATCGCCGATCGATACGCGCGGCATGGCGGCAGGTGTCCGGGCCGGTCAGGACAAGAGCTTCGTTTACAATTTGCCACCCCCTGTGTCAAACACCAGCAGCGACGGCCAGCCATGCGCGAAGCGAAGCACGCGGCCTCGTCCGGCGCGATCGCGCCCCGTCCCGCTTATTCGCTCCATCGCCGCGCGTAGCGCTGCTT
>Ga0335077_10013448_pt1 | contig 10233 bp, 10 predicted proteins | sample Lox_Sample_31_FD_207151 | JGI IMG/M metagenome (GOLD analysis project Ga0335077, IMG submission 207151) | Soil microbial communities from Loxahatchee National Wildlife Refuge, Florida, United States - Lox_Sample_3.1 | ecosystem: Environmental > Terrestrial > Soil > Wetlands | place: USA...
GATTTGAAAGTTTTCCAATGCCCGGGCGGTTTGGACGCCGTAGTAGGCATCGGCAGGAACTTGCTTTTCTCCGAGAAGATCGTGTTCGGTGCGGACGTTCTGCGCATGCGTGGAGAAAGAAATCAGGAATACCAGGAGGATCGTGAGACAGGTTTTAATCAAGCTCATAAATAGCCTCAGTGCAACGATTGATTGAGCAAAGCAAACGGCGTGCGAAAGAGCTTGGAGTTCAGGAGAGCAAACCGTCTGTTCGACAACTCAGCGTTCATTCCGTGTGTTGGCGACCGGCGAACGATGCATGGCTGTTCCTTCTCCGTCGCCACGCCTCAGGTTGTCTGATGTTGCGTAGCCTGCCAGGCTATTCACACTGGCAGAACTAACAGCGGCTTTCTGGTGTTCAGTTCTAGCGCGTCGGGGGAAGGGATCCAGAACGGTCGGTCCATGAGGGTGTAGATTGGGGGACTGGATCCCTCCCAAGTCAGGTTGCCGCAGAGTTTCGCACTCCCGAGATACAAACGGAACTGAAAGAAATGCCAGAGGTAAGCAGTTGCACGTGAAAAGTTGTTTACTTCACCAGAATTTTGGATTTGATGGCAAACTGCACTAGTTCCGCGGAAGTGGTCAGGTTCAATTCCTCCATGGCCCTGTACTTATGAAAGGCCACGGTCCGCTCTTTGATTTTCAGAATGTCCGCGGCTTCTTTCATGCTTTTACCCTCGGCGAGCAACTGCACCACTTCGCGCTGCCGTGGAGTGAGGACTTTAGCCTGTCCGGTAGCGTCAGGATTGCGAATGAAGGCATCCTGCATGCCTTTTGCAATCAACGGCGTGACATATGTCTTTCCTTTGAGCGCGATCTCGATGGCTCGCAGTAACTCCTCAGCCGCGGAATTCTTCAGCAGGTAAGCCGAGGCACCTGTACGCATGGCTTCAACGGCAAGGTCCGGGTCGTCGTTCATGGTCAGAATCACGAGCCTCACGGTTGGCATTAGTTCCTTGAGACGCTGGCCAGCCTCGAGTCCGTTCATGAGGGGCATGCCTATGTCGAGGATGACGACTTCCGGTTTCAATTGGGGAGCGATATCAAGCAGAGACCTGCCATCGGCCACAGCCCCGACGACATCGTAATGAGGCTCGAGAAGTTTCCGGAAGGCTTCCACCAGTATGGTGTGATCATCAGCCAGCATGACCCTGGTGCGTGACATAGAGTTCTCCAATCCCTACGGAAAGGACTCTGCTGCCGCCAAACCGATCAGGTGGCAAACAGTGGCGGTCGCCGGTCGCGGCCGGCATACGTCGTCCCACCGGCGACACAATTTTCGCAATGGAAGCTAGCAGGTATCGGAATGCGACAGATACTGTCGGTTCTTACAGGGACCGATTTTTGTCGGAGCACTAGGCATAGGCTAGGAATCAAGAACTTGCTGCCGCTCTTTTCAACGCTCGCAATTTGCTTACGGGAACCTTGAGCTCGACTGACCCGCAATCTTCACACACCTGAATGTCTTGGCAGACGTAGATAGGAACGAGCTTGGCCGCTGACAAGCTAGAAGAACTAGCCGTCAGCTCTCCACGTAGAATTAGCTGATTCTCCGATCCACACACCCTGCATGTCATTTGTGCCTCGAAACCGGCTGGACTATGTTTAGAAGATTCTAACACCCCGGGCGAGGTTGCCCCAAGGTACTCTGTCAGAGTTGACAGTTTCCAAGTGGGCCGGGAGATAGCAAGTTCACGCTGTATGGACACGGTGCGAGTGCTTTTGGCAGACGACCATCCTCACTTTGCAGAGATGCTGGAACGTCTACTTCTTCCAGGTTTTGAAGTGATTGGAAAAGTGCGTGATGGACGAGCGTTGGTGGAGTCTGTATTGCGGCTTAAGCCGGACTTAATTCTCACGGATATTTCAATGCCAGTTCTGAATGGGATCGACGCTATCGAAGAACTCAGAGGAATGGGCAGCACGACCAAAGTAATTTTCGTGACGGTGCATTCCGATGCCGAGTTTGTGAAAAGCTGTCTCGCAACCGGGGCGTTAGGATATGTGGTGAAGCCGCGTATTGCCCTGGATCTAGCGCCCGCCATTAGACAAGTGCTGGCGGGTCAAGTGTTTGTCTCAGAATCCGACGCGGAAGGATGACCCGTATTCGCGCGTCTGGCGCCTCTTGATTTCAGTTCGTGGTCTTCTCGATGATGTGAACAAAAAAGGCGGCCTGAGCCGCCCTTTTCGTTTGGCGTTGTTCGCCTAAAATGGTTTTCAGGCCAATTTCCGAACCAGCATGGAAACGAGCGAGATCCCGCAGAGCAGCGTTCCCAAGAACCCAAGCAGGGGCAACTGACTGGCGGTCTTAGGCAGCTTAGCCGGAGCCTGTTCCGCCGGGGCGGCTGGCGCTGCTATGGCCGGAGCTGGCGCTGGAGGTGCGGCGGCAATCAGGATGGGTACATCCGCCTTGGGAGTTGGGGGTGGCGGCGGCATTTTGCCAGTGCGTTTCACCTGTTGGGTAACCACGGTTTCAGGAACTTCAGTTACCCGCTGAGCCGAGACCACCATTCCCTTGCGGAGTGCAAAGACATCGGTGTCCTTGCCCTCGACCGTAAATTTCTGGCCATTCGGAACCTTGAATTTTTGGTTTTGTCCGTTTTCCAAAGTGAGAATCACCCAATTCGGGGGAGAAACCTGCCACACCTTGCCAGTCACGGTTTCTACCGTCGTGACAACCTTGGGTGTTGTTGTGGTGATGGTCTGCTTTTCGACTTTCATGCCCGGCTTTATCTGATGTACGTTTAACGGTTTGCCATCCACCAAAACGGTGACGCTGTCAGGGACATTGTTGAAATGCCTGAGTTCGCCATCTTCCGTCTTTATGACTACGTCGTTGCCCGAGACATAGACGACTTCACCGCGCTCGACCTTAACCTCGTGGGTCGGGTCGCCGTGAGCGACCGTCTTGCTGGTTTGCACTTGCGCCGCCACTGGCCAGAACGAAGCTAAGCAAACAGCTCCTCCGACCAGCAGGCCTCGCATCATGCTTCGCGAAAGACCGAGTGACTTCATCGTTTCTCTCCTTTTGTGTTCTCGCCAGTCCTGACCCGACAATTGCTGCCTAATCAGGCCGACTAGAATTTTTCATAACCGCGGTCACGATGTAGCGTTGCGGTGCGCTTCCGACGAAGTAGAACGGGAAGCAAGTGACCAGCGTAAGAGTAGGCACCGTAGTTGGAGCCAGTACGTGGGTGTCTTCCGGATTAACGACCTGGGTTTGCGTGACGACGTATTCTTGGGTTTTTCCTCGTTCTTCCAGTTGGATGAGATCTTCCGCGTGAATATCTTTGAGGACGCGAAAGAAGCCATCGCGGTGTCCCGCGATTCCCAAATTCCCCGGCTGCCCGATTTGGGCGGTACCCAGGATTCGGCCCACTCCGCGGTCGAGGGTGAGATCATCGGTGCCGTTGAAAACGGGAACTTGGAGTTTCAGAGCGGGGATGCGTAGAACGGCCAAAGGCAGATCGTTCTTTTGCGAAAGGCTCTGGATGTACGCCGCGATGCGTTTCGAAGACCACAGTTGAAAATCGACTTTGGAACCGACAGCGGGATCAACAGCCGGGGACAGATTTTGGGCCGAAGCTCCAGCCACGTTTTCCTGGAATCGGGCAATCGCTGCGCGGGAAGCCGCGGATTGATAAATCCGGGTGCTGCCCCAGACGAGAATGAGCAGCAGTCCGAGGGCGAAAACGATTCGTTCTGCCCGACGGATGATCGGACCCGCATGGGAATGCGATACCGGAGCCTTCATGTTTCCGTTTCCCACCTTGTTACAATTACTGTCCCGCCGGCGAAAGAAATTTGGCTTGGATCATTGAGCGTGCTTTTCGCGGGCTGTTCTTCGGGCAAAGGTAAGGCTAATAGGCTTCGACGCTGAACTGTCAATACTTACAGGGCTTCTGGACAGTGGCACCGCATCTATCGAGAAATGATTGCGTTGGTCTGTCGGATACCGAGACGGGCAGAACGTCGAGCCCCTGTCATTTTTGGCAGTGTTGCGCAAACGCTTTGAAACGTATACCGTCGGCAGAGTTACCCCAGGGGTGACGAATGAAAATAAGTGTGTCAACTCGCCTGATCGCGGTGCTGTGCGTCGGTTTGCTCATTTGCGTACCTTCCGACGGGAGCTGGCCAATTCAACAGCAGGAAGGAGGCGCGCCACCCGCGGAAGAGCAAAAGATACCCAATGACCAGCTTGATTCCTTGGTGGCACCCATCGCGCTTTACCCCGATCCGATGCTGGCGCAAGTACTAGCTGCATCCACGTATCCGCTCGAGCTGATTCAACTCCAGCAGTGGCTTTCTAAGAACACGGGGCTTAAGGACAAAGCACTGACCGAGGCCGTTCAGAAGCAGCCGTGGGACGCCAGCGTCCAAGCCATGGCGGCGTTTCCCGACGTGGTGAAGCGGCTGGCGGACGACATTCAGTGGACCACCGACGTGGGCAACGCCTTCCTGGCGCAACAATCGGACGTGATGGACGCAGTGCAACGCATGCGTGCGAAGGCCAAGGAAAAAGGCAACCTGAAAACCACGGAACAACAAAAAGTCGAAACCAAGGTGATTGAAAAGAAAGAAGTGATCGTGATTGAGCAATCCAATCCCGAGGTGGTGTACGTGCCAAGCTACAACCCGACGGTTGTATACGGTCCACCGGTCTACCCTTATCCACCTGTCGCGTATCCGCCGCCGGGTTACTACGCCGCTGGAGTGGCCATTTCTTTTGGTGTTGGGATGATGGTGGGAGCGGCGATGAGCGGCGGCTGGGGATGGGGCTGTGGCTGGGGACACAACGATGTGAACGTCAACGTAAACAACAATTTCAACCGGAACACGAACATTCAGGGTGGAAATCGCACCAACGTGAGTGGCGGAAACCGGACCAATGTAGGCAGCGGAAACAAATCCTGGCAACATAATCCCCAACATAGGGGCGGAACACCTTACGGTAATCGGTCCACGGCGAGCAAGTATGGTGGCACGGCTCGCGGAGATTCCATGAGCAGCCGTCAGGCCAACGCACGGCAGCGCCAGCAAACAGGCGGAGGCAATCGGCCTTCCGCCGGTACGAATGATCGTGGCGGACGCGACGCGGCCAGCGATCGAGGTGGGGCCGGGGACCGTGGTGGTGGGGCTGATCGTGGAGGAAATCGGCCGAGTGCATCGACCAACGATCGAAGCGGAGGCCGGGGTGGAGGAGGCGGCGAACGAGTCGGCGATCGAAGCGTGTCTTCGGGCTCGAACGCAAGCTCCAGGGGTGGAGCGTTTGGCGGTTCTTCCAGCAGCGGCGGCAGCGCGCGCCAGAGCAGTTCGAGAGGTTCGTCGAGTATGGGAGGCTCACGCGGCGGAGGCGGTTCACGTGGTGGCGGCGGAAGGCGGAGGTAACCATGATTCCGGTACGGAATGATATGTTCAGGCGTACGTCAATGCTGCGCTATTGCTGTGTATTGTTCTTCGCAAGCGCACTCCTAATCCGGCCAGCGTGTGCGCAAACAACGCAGGCTAGTGCTTCGGGGCAAGCGTCGCAACAAAAACTCTTCACGACGCCACAAAAAGCGGCCGATGCTCTGATTCAGGCCGCGACCACATATGATGTGCCGACGCTGAAGCAGATTCTTGGTTCCGGATCCGAAGACCTGTTTGAATCGGAGGATCCGGTTCGAGACAAGAACAACGCAACGGAGTTTGTGACCAAGGCGCAGCAAAAGACGGAGATATCCGTCAATCCGAAAAACTCGGCGATGGCGACACTACTGGTCGGCAACGATGGCTGGCCCTTGCCCATTCCCATTGTCCGCAAGGGTAGCGAATGGAGGTTTGACACCAAGGCCGGTCGCGAAGAAGTGTTATTGCGTCGTATCGGATCGAATGAGCTGGATGCGATCACAATCTGCCACGGCTATGTCGATGCCCAATTGGAATATGCGATGGAGAAACACGACAATGCGGAAGCGAACCAGTACGCGCAACGTGTCATCAGCACGCCGGGCAAGCACGACGGGCTGGTGTGGAAAAATCCAGACGGAAGTCTCGGCGGACCGATCGCGGAGGAAATTGCAGACGCCTTGCAACAAGGCTACACCGATAAAGCCCAACCGTATCACGGGTACTTTTTCAAGATTTTGAAAGGTCAAGGGCCTGCCGCTCCCTTGGGAGCGATGGATTTTGTAGTGAACGGAGTAATGATCGGCGGGTTTGGGCTAGCCGCCGCGCCGGCAGACTACCAAGTTACTGGAGTACAGACCTTCATCGTCAGCTATGAAGGTGTTGTCTACCAGAAGGACTTGGGTCCGGACACCTTGAAAGCCTTCCGCGCGATGGAAGTCTACAACCCAGACAAAACCTGGCATCGAACAGACGACACCTGGTGAAGGTGTTCGTTGCGCTCGATGAAGAGTCGAAGTTTCAGTTCTATTCGCAAGGAGAGGGAAATGAAGAAGCTCGCATTACTTTTTCTGGTGATGTTTGCATTCGGGGTGGGTGTCGCGAAGGCACAAGATGTTCGCTACGACTTCGATAAGGACAAGGATTTTTCCAAATACAAGACCTATAAATGGGTGCCCATCAAGGATGCGGATCAACCGGACGCACTCACCGCCAAGCGCATCACCGATTCGGTAGACGCCGAACTGGCGGCCAAAGGGCTAAAGAAGACTGACGGCGACGACGCGAATCTTTATATCGGTTATCAAACTGCAATCGGGACGGAGAAGCAGTTCACTTCCTACAACACTGGATGGGGCTATGGTCCAGGCTGGGGCGGGGGCTGGTATGGTTATGGAGGCGCGATGGCTACGACCACGACCTACGGCTCGACGTCAACGGTGTATATCGGACAATTGGACCTGAGCATGTATGATCCCGCGACGAAACAACTCGTTTGGCGGGGCGTCGCCACAAAAACACTCGACCCGAAAGCCAAACCCGAAAAGAAAGATAAGAACGTGGCAAAGGCGGTTAAGAAGCTGCTGAAGAAGTTTCCACCGGAACAGAAGAAGAGCTAAGTCGAACCGATTCAGGCCAGACCCTCTGGGAAGCGGAAAACTCTGGAGCGTGGCCGGTACGCTTGGGTGTTTACGCTTCCCGTAACAGCCTTTGCTCGCGCGTTGCCGCAACCGAAAACACTTTCCCTTAAGTCAGGACGGCCTCGATAGACGGATGAACACTACTCTTCGCGGAAGACGTCAACGGTTGCCGAAGGTCCAGCTCAGCCCGATGTTGGTGCCGTAGTCGCTTCCCGAAAAGGTCGGCGGGGGTTGCGTGTCCCAGTTTCCATAGAAAGAGATATTGAAATTAAGTTTGCTCCAGATCTTGATGTAGTACGCCGAATTCATATTGAAATGCACGCGTCCGGGATCGGATAGGGCCGGCAAGAAGCTCGCGGTCAACGTGAGATTGGTCCTGTCAAATTTGAATAGCTTAAGCTGGCCGACGAACCAGGCGGAGGTTACGTTCTCGGCAGGAGCGGCGAGCACCCCTTGTGAATAAGCGATTCGCTGATAAGCGACTCCCGCGGTGAGCGTTATCGAAGTATGATTCGTATTTTTCAGGTATCGGCCAATCCCGCCGGCGTAAGTGGATTGCAAATCGATTCCCTGCTCAGAGCTTTGCAGGAAGTTGGTTGTGCCCTTGTAGTACCACTGATTCCATTGCATCAATCGAAAAGCGGAAGCATCAACCTGATTGCGCGTCGACGGAGAAGTGCCTTTGCTAGAGGAAAGCGTGGAGTCGAAGCTCGCGGAAGCGGCCCACCGCTCGCGAGGATAATCGACGTCGGTGGACAGGCTATATTGCGTGGAGTCGTTACCCTTGTTGTAGATCGCGCCGAGCCCCACGCTACCATTGAAGCGATCCCAGAAGCTCTTGAATCCCTGGTCCATTTTTGTGACGTCGACCCGCGGTAGTTCGACCTTTTCGCCGGCCGGTTCGATCACTTCGACCGAAACGGGACGCCCAGCGTCGGTCTTGGGCATAGAAAGTGTTCCCGAGTAAACACTGCCGTCCGCGGTTTTCACCATAAACAACTGGCTGCTTTCGAGATGATCCACCTTGAACCAGTCGATGGAAATGGTTCCCAAAGCATAGTCGAGCTTGACGTAGAGCACGTCCGCGATGAGGCTCTTGATTTCACAAGTCAGGTGGTCGCCATTTCGCATTACCAACACGTCTGATTTTTCTCGGGCCGCGAGAGGCCGGCACAACAAAAGGAACGCGCAGAAAAACACTATGCGGACCTTCATAACGCGTGTCCCCTTCCTGGTGAAATGTGAGTCGCTGGAACAGACAAAAAGACGCAGCACTGCGGCGAGTGTAGCACGGTGTCCGTACCCCGTTTTGGGCCCGCCGACCGCACACCTGCCGAGAGGGCTAGCGCACAGGGAATTCGCTGGAGCCGACCAGAGAATAAGGATCACGCGGCTCGTACATACTGGCTTGATGTGCCGCTTCCCAGTCCCTTACCTTGCGCCGCGCTTCATCGAACAGCCGCGCATAGTTGCCCTTGCGGACTTTTTCGCTCGCCTCGGGGGACAGTTTTTCCCAGAGGGGCTGATACAGATTGTAGATCTTCAAATACTTTTCTTGTGTTGCAGGTGCAACTTCGTCAGTGCCGAACAGAAACCGGTCGGGATATCGGTTGATCAAACCGGCGACGATTTGCAAGCTTTCCGGAGACGCCACGATGTATTTCGCTACTTCGTCCCACGAGATGTCGAAGTAGACGTTGCGCATGGCTGGGTCGCCCAGGATACTCTCCAGCATAGCGGTGTGCTGCTTGACCGGCCTGACGATCCGACCTACGCCGCAATGGGCCCAAATAATCGGGCCGTTGGGATGCCTTCTTAAAAGCGCCTTCATTTGCTCCAGATAAGCGGGATCGGCACCTTCTTTCGGGAAGGGGACATCCACATCGTTGTGAATGAGTACCACCAAGCCGGTTTCGGCCGCAAAGTCCAGGATGCGATCAAGTGCGGGATTCGTCAGGCTCGCCGTTTCACCTGGGATCTTTCCGGAAACAAACTCTTTGTGAATGGTGAACTCACCGATCCCTGAAAACACCCCCGGAAAAGTCAGCAGCACGCGGCGAATGTGGTCCGCGGCATACATGTCGGCCGGATTAAAACCCGTGATCATGGGATCAAAGCGGGTTTGTTGTATTGGAGACAGCGACCGGTACGCGATGGCGATGTGCGCGTCGGTGAAAGAGTAGTAGTAGAGGGGCGCGTCGGTCTGCAGATAGTACGTGGGCGCAAAGTCACCGGAATTCTGGTAGGACCATTGTTGCTGCAATGGAATCCCAAATAGGGCCACTCGGCCAACCTTAGTTCCCATGATCGCCAGGAAATCATGGATGTCCGTGCCCCTCTGAATGTAATTCGTGAGATGGAAATGTACGTCGTTCAATTCAGACTGATCGGGTACCGCTTGTGCCTGTGCTCCGGCATCGCCAAGGAAGAATACAACCAAGCACAGTCCGAACATGCCGGCCTGACCGAACTTGATCCAGGGTCGCTGCAGCATAAAGATCCTCTCTAGCCTTGGAGCATTCGCCTACGTTTCAAAATGCGAGCTCAAGATTGGTGTGAAACACAGGGCCGGTTCCTCCCAATGCAAACGGAACCGCCGTATATCCCACGGGTGAGTGATACAGATACAAGAACTCGTTGTTCCAGCGGACGACGCGGTTATGAAACGGAAAGTAGTTAGTCCCAAGACGAAAGTCATAGGGGTTCCCGTACTTGCCAGTCAGTGTCGAGCCGCCAAGATAAATCTGAAGCGATTTGGGGATGACCATTGCTGACGCCTGTAGCTGGAACCCGTGGGAGAAAACAGTAGGAAGCCCTGCCGTACCCGGGCCCTTGAAATTTTCCAGCCAGCGCCAAAAATACTCTCCTTCGAGCGAATATCCGTGGTACTTCAGGCCCGCATCGAAGGAAGTCATCTTGTAAGTCACATCGCTAACCGTTATGCCCGGGCCGAAGATGTTGGGGGTGAAGATAACCGTGCCGTCCTCCAGACGGATTTGGGTATTTTCAAATTGATTGCTGCTTGGCTGTTCCTGAGCATCTTCGTCGCTCCGGCTGAAGTGAATGCCCAGGCGCGTGGCGAGACTTTCATGGTGCTCAAAATCTCCAAATCCCGTCCCGAACTCCCCGGTCGTCGGTTTCCACACAAGGGAGCCCGAAAAGGTGT
>Ga0335077_10013449_pt1 | contig 10232 bp, 10 predicted proteins | sample Lox_Sample_31_FD_207151 | JGI IMG/M metagenome (GOLD analysis project Ga0335077, IMG submission 207151) | Soil microbial communities from Loxahatchee National Wildlife Refuge, Florida, United States - Lox_Sample_3.1 | ecosystem: Environmental > Terrestrial > Soil > Wetlands | place: USA...
AATCGCGCGCATCCTTCCCGCGCGCAGCGAGTACATCGTCACCACATCCGAATTTGACGTCGTCAAGGCCCGCCTGCGCATGATCCAGAACCGCTCCAAGCTGACCAAGCAGGATTCCAGCAAGCCCACTCTTCGCAAGCGGACCGATCGGGATTCGACCAACGGCAAGCAGGACGACGATTCGGGCGACGACCGCCCGACCCTGAAGCGCCGGCCCGACAATCCCTGAGGCCCGCGCCCGGTGCGCTCCGCCGCCCTTGGTCCCGGCCGGCGCCGCTCTCTCGATCCTCGGCGGGCGTTCTGCTCTCCTTCTGCGGGGGCGTGCTGCCGTGAATTCTCAGGCAAAAGAAAACCCCCTGGATCGCCGGGGGGAGCGAGCCAGGGGGTGAGGGGTGTACTACGGGGCCAGGGCGGAGTTCGCTCTTACGTAATCTCGGTCCAGGTTTCCGGCTCGATGGCCATCACCATGTTCTTGAATATGTCCACGTCCCATCCGTCGCCGATGCGGAATCGCAGCGCGGATGCCGTCTCGCTCAACAGTGTGCCGGGCAGCGGTACGCATACCTCGGCGAATGCCACGCGCAGGATGACGCGCCTTCCGAGCCAGGGCTCGAAATCCAGTGTCGCTGCGGGGCTGGGAGTCAGACTGCTTCGGGAATCTGCGGTCATCACGATTCGAGTGTGCCGCGAGGTCTCTGCAGCGCCTATGGTACCTCCGCGTCATTTTGAGGCCCCTGGGGCAGTACCCCCGAATTCTGGTACTGCCCGGACCGGTTTGGGACGCTGGTACCAAGGTTGCATTGCGAACCACCGCTCCGCCGGGGGAAAATGGCGGTGTAGTGCCGGCCTTGGACGTGCTTCCGCCGGCGTGGTGCAACGCACTTCTCGAGAAGGGGAATTCCGCGGAACTTGTCGCGGCTTCAGGTGGACATGATGGAATGGCTGCGCCATGCATTCGAGACGCTGCGCGACGTCGAGGGATTGATCCGCACCGGCGGCCTGGCCATTGTCTGCGGCATCATCTTCACGGAGACGGGCCTGTTTGTCGGCTTTTTCCTTCCCGGCGATTCCCTGCTCGTCACCGCCGGCATCTTGGCGGCCGCGGGACATTTGAGCCTGGCGGGACTGCTCTCGCTGGTCACGCTGTGCGCGATTCTGGGCGACCAGCTCAATTATTTCGTGGGGCGCAAGGCGGGACAGGCGCTCTACTCACGTCCCGATTCGCTGTTTTTCAAGAAGAAGCATCTGGAGCGCGCGCACGACTACTACGAAAAGTACGGCGTAAAGACCATTATCATCGCCCGCTTCATCCCCATCGTGCGCACGTTCTGCCCGGCGGTGGCCGGCGCCGCGCGCATGACCTATCGCACTTACCTCACCTTCGACATTGTGGGCGGAATGCTCTGGGTGTTCACCACCGTGCTGGGCGGATTTTTTCTGGGCCGCTCCCTGCCCAATGTGAAAGAGAACCTGCACATTGTGATTGCCGTGGTGATTTTCCTTTCCATTCTTCCGGCCATCATTGAGGCCCTGCGGCACCACCGGCGTGCGCGCTCCTCCGCTCCCGCGGCCCGGCTCGCGGAGGAAGACTAGCGCCGGCGGTGCTCCTTCTCTTCTCCGCGCGATGCCGATAGAATCGCGGGCCCATGCTTCCGCTTCCCCTCGTCGTGCTCACCGAACCGCTCGATTTTTTTCTTCCCCACGGCCAGCTCGCCGAGCGCGGCGCGCAGCCGGCGCTCGCGGAACTGGAACGGCGCCACGTTCCGCTCGTCTTCGTCAGCCGCGGCACGCGCACGCAGGTGGATTTCCTCCGCCGCAAAATCGGCAATCGCCACCCCTTCATCACCGAGAACGGCGGAGGTTTGTTCATCCCCGAAGGCTATTTCCGCCAGCGCGTTTCCGGAGCGGTGATGGTTCGCCATTACCACTCGATTGCCTTCGCGCGGCCCTATGACGAAGCGTGCGCCGCGCTCGAAGAAACCGCCGCGCACGCGGGCGTCGAAGTCGCCGGCTTCCACCAGATGAGCGCGCGCGAAGTGGCCGAGAATGCGGGATTGCCGCAGCGCATGGCGGAAATGGCCCGCTTGCGCGAGTATGACGAGCCCTTCTTCTTCGCCGGAGAGGAAGCCGCCGCCAGCCGGCGGCTGGAGGAGGCTGCCCGGCTTCGCGGATGGCGCGTCACGCGCGGCCTCCGCTTCTGGCATTTCTCCGCGGGAGCGGACGTGTCTGCCGCGGTTCGCCGCCTCATGGAGCTCTATCGCGGCGACCGCGCGCGCGGGCGAGTGAAGTCGGTGGCCATCGGCTCGACGCGCGGCGATCTGCCGATGCTCGCTGCCGCCGGGCGCGCCATCGTGCTTCCCACATCCGGCGGAACCTTCGATCCGGAATTGGAGGAGAAACTGCCCGGCGCGCGGCGCGCACAAACGGGAGGAATTTCCGGATGGAATGACGCAGTGATGGAACTCGTTCGAGGCAGCGCGTGAGAGCGCACGGGGCGGATGAGGATGGAAGAGAGCGGTCGCTGCAAAACAAATCGGGGAGCCTGGCGGCTCCCCGATTTGCTCTCGTTGATTCTGTGCGCGGCTGATCCTGACGTGTCAGGCGCCCTTCGCACAAGAACACCGCATGCGCGGTGTCAGGTTCAAACTGCGTGCCGATCTGTGTCCGGGGGAGTCATACTCCCTCTCCATTCCCTTCTACTCCCGCGCGGAGAAGGATGCAAGCAAAACCGGGGCGAAACTCACAGGCCCCCGTTTCCCGCGTTCCCCGCGGATCTTCACCGCCGCGCGCGGCGAGAGGAAGAGCGATACTGGCAAGAGGTGCGAGCCGGTGTTTGAGACTCCCCAAACGGCCGGGAAGAGCAAGTGGGAAAGGGCGCTCGGATATTCCTGGCTGGTTGTGGGAGCGGTGTTTCTGATTGTCGCGGGCATGATGCTCCTGCGCTGGGAAGGCAATCGCGAGTACGAGCGGGATGTCGAGCGGAAGGCGGCTGAAAAGCGGGCGGAAGAAGACCGCCAGACGGTGGAATCGCTGGGCGGAAACCGATTCGAGATTCTGGCGTTCTATGCCTCGCCGCCCCAGGTCCATCGGGGCGAGCGGGTGGATCTGTGCTACGGCGTCTCGAATGCGAAAGGGGTGAAGATCGAGCCTGACGCCGAGCCCATCCGGCCGTCGTTCAGCCGCTGCGTGACCGTGTTTCCGCGCAGAGACACGACGTACACACTGACGGCGACGGACGCGGCGGGACATTCCATCACGGCGACGGCGGCTGTGCGGGTGCGCTGACCGGGCGCGCGGACGGCGAGGCAGGAGTCAGCGGAGAAAGAGGACTTCGCGGATCTGGTCGCGGCCGACGAAGGTCTTGGAAGTGCGGAAGTCGTGGAACAGGTTCATGACTTCGCGGTTGGGGATGGGCCGCTGGAAAATCACCGGGGCCGCGGCGGGGACGCATTCCAGGGTCTGGACGTCGAGCACGCGGTAACGAAAGAAGCGATCCGGACTTTTGTCATGCAGGTGAAGAAGCACGGCGCCGCCGGGACGAAGGATTTCCGCGAGGCGGGCGACCACCGCGGAGCCGGCATTGGCGTCGAGATAGTCGAGCGCATCCCACAGCAGCACGGCGTGGAATTTGCGCGGTTCAAACCACATATGGCGCGCGAGAAAGCGCGCCGGGCGCTGCGACAGATCCTCGCCTTCCTCGGCGGGCGGAGCGGTCGCGCGCGCGTCGCGGGCCGGGCGGGCCAGCTCCTCCGACAGGAACTCGCGCCAGGAGCGCAGAAGATCGTGGCTGTGCAGGCGGAAGCCGCGCGAGGTGAAGAAGTCCACGGTGGCCTGCGAAATGGGGCTGAGATCGAGCACTTCGCCGCGCTCCTCCCCTTCGATAAGGTGCAGCATTTCCTTGAGGCCGTTGGAAACGCGGCGGAGGGAAGAGGATTCCGCGGGACCGGAGGCCGAACTGCCGGAGGAAGCACGCGCGGGCGAGTAGGCGCTGCTGGCGGAGGCAACGCCCATTGGGCCGGGCCGCTCTCGCTGGGACCAGTTCATGCTCTGCGCTCCCCGGATGGTGCTCTAGTCGGACCCGTCTGAGGAGTCCGCGGCGATGCCGCGATGCAGGGCCGAGCTTGGGGGAGCGGAATCGGAATCGCGGGACTCCGGGGCAACCTCTGGAACGCCGGGCGGAGTGCCGATGGGCATCGCCGCGCCTGCGGCAGCCGCGGCCGCACTGGCGGAATGCGGCGCCTGGGCTCGCGAGCCGCGCGGAGCGACCGTGGTGCGCGCGCCCGGGGCGCTCTTCTGTGGAGCGGACGGTGATTCGCCGGCGCGGATGACTTCCACTGCGCCGTTAAATACGGCGCCTTCCGCGAGGGCAATGCGAGGAGCGGAGCCGTCGCCGTGAACCGTGCCGGAGGTTGCGATCTCCAGGCGCTCTGCGGCGAGCAGGTCGCCTTCGACGCTGCCCTCGACGACGATCTCGCGAGCCTCAATCTCGCCGTGCACCTTGCCTGAGGCACCGACCACCACGCGCGCGCTCTCCATGCGAAGTTTGCCGTCCACGCTTCCGCCGATCCAAAGGTCTTCGCGGCCGGAGATTTCGCCTTTCAGCGAGATGCCGGAGGTAATGCGTGAAGAAGCGGGCACGGAAGGAAGGCTGGGCGGTGGAGCAACGACGGGGGGCGCGGGACGCGGAGGTTCCGCCTGCTGCGGGGGCGCGGGAGGCTGCGCCGCGGGAGTCTGCGGGCGCGGGGCCGGAGCTTCAGGCTGTTGGGGAGTCTTTTGCTCGTTCTGCTTGAACCACATGGAAAACCTCCTCCGCAATCATGGCGTTCGAACCGGGCGGACTGACCTGTCTGCGTCAGGACAGTCCCTTGCCCGCCGCGGCGGGTCAGGGCAAGCCAGGTGGGAGGGCGCGAGAACTATAGAACACGGCCGGAATGATGGCAACGGAATGCGGGAGACGATGTCGCGGGAGAGATAGGAGAGGGCGGCAGGGGAGAACGAAGGAAAAAGAGCGCACCGGAGATGAAGAAAGATCCGCACTCTTTCCGCAGCGGGAAGAGACGCCTCCGGCGAGCGCAGATTTTTCGCCAGGCTCCGGCCAGCAGCCACACGGGCAGCCTACCTTCGAGACTCGAGGCCAAGGCCGGCACTTACGCCGTCTGCCGGGCCTGGAGGCGGGCAGCTTCGAGATTTGATTTCCTCTATTCGAGGCGCACAAGGGTAGAATCACGCGGGCATGGCGGAGCCGAAGTCGAAGAGCGCCCCACCCCGATTTCGCAGGAAGCCGAACTCACCTGGAGGTCAACCATATGCAAAGCCTTATCGATCTGAAACGGGTGACCTGGGCCGCAGCCCTGGCCGTGGGGATGGCGCTGCCATGCGCCGCTCAGCAGGCGGATGATCTCCGGAAATCACTGGAGGAACTGAAGCAGCAGTACGAACAATCCACGCGCCAGATGGAGCAGAGGATTGCCGCGCTGGAACAGCAGATTGCAAAACTGAAGGAATCGAAGCCACCAGCGAGTGCGGGGAAGGCGGTGGAGTCGACCGCCGAGGGATTGGCGAAAGCCGCCGTCCTCGGACAGTCCGACCAGGTGGGTGCTCGATTCCAAGGCCAATTGCCTTCGGAGCCGACCTACGACCTCCTGCGGGAGGCAGACGTAAAAATCGAGAAGCTGCAGGAGCAGGTGGGCGCCTTCGAGTTTCACGGGTACATCCGTTCGGGATACGGGGTGAACGGCGAAGGAGGACAGCAAGTTGCGTTTCAAGCGCCCGGTGCGGACGCCAAATACCGTCTGGGGAACGAGGCGGAAACCTACGGCGAGCTCATCTTCGTAAATAACTGGCTGAACCCGAATCGCGGTACCGACAAGGCGTGGATGAAGACTGAGGTGATGGTGGAGGCCAACACGACGAACTCCGCCTCGTACGCGAATTTCCCGAACGGGACAGGAAACGATCAATACCGCCTGCGGGAAGCCTTTGTCCAGGCGGGCAATCTCTTCGACAGCCAGCCGGACGCCAAGTTCTGGGCGGGAGAAAGATACTACCGCCGCCAGCACATTGAGATCGACGACTTCTATCCGCTGGACATGAGCGGCTATGGCGCGGGGGTGGAAGATTTGCACATCGGAATCGGGAAGCTGGCGTTCTCGTACCTGGCCGGTGCGCGCCCCGACGTGGCGACGCAGAACGGGGATCTCGAAAAGAGCAACTTCGACGTGCGAATCTACGACCTGAAGGGCCCCGCAGGCCTCTGGGCAGCCTGGTTCAACTTCGCAACCTCGAAAGGCGGCAAGACGCCGGCGGGAGGAACCATTCTCACGACGAATGGATATGCCGTAGGAGTGCGGCACCAGCGCCTGGAATGGCACGGCGGCTACCATGCCTTTTCCATTCAATACGGGAGGGGAGCAGCGAGTGATTTCAATACGCTGGTGGAGGATACCGGGCAGTTTCGGAGGAATTCGGAGAGATTGCTGATCACGGAGCACCTGCTCTTGCAGCCCAACGACCGATTTGCCATCATGCCCATCTTCGTTTTTCAGCGGCAGCGGGATGGAGTGCCCGGCCACGGCTTCAACGACTGGGCATCGTTTGGGGTAAGGCCCGAAGTCTTTTTTACGAAGTATCTTTCGCTGGCGTTTGAGAGCGGGTTTGACCACACGGACGGATTCGTGAGCACACAAAACGGAGATACGCACCTGGAGGGCTGGCTGCGGAAATTCACGATTGCGCCGCAGATCGGCGCCGGCCGGCAGTTCTTCAGCCGACCTGTGCTCCGGTTGTTTCTGACCTACGCGAGCTGGTCGAATGGCTTCCGCGGTTACGTGGGCGGCATCCCCTACGCGGACAGGAATAGCGGGCTCACCTACGGGGTGCAGGCGGAGACCTGGTATTAGCCGCCCGGCGCCGGGAGAACAGCGATGCGATCACTGCTGGAGAAACATGGCGGCGCCGGGCCGGGGGTAAAGGCGGAGAATACCGCGGTGGTGTTTGGCGCCGCGATGATTGCCGCCGTGGGCGGGTTGCTGTTCGGCTACGACACCGCCGCCATCTCCGGCGCCATGATCTTTATCAAGCAGCAGTTTTCCCTGAGGACGTTTCCTGTAGAGCTGCTGGTGGGAATGGTGCTGGTGGGCGCAGCGGCGGCAGCGCTGGGGGGCGGCCGGCTCTCGGATCGGCTTGGACGGCGGGCCACGCTCCTGCTCACCTCGGTGATCTTCGTGGTGGGCGCGCTGATCTGCGCGTTCGCAGGTTCCTTCTCCATCCTGCTGTTCGGCCGGACCGTGGTGGGGCTGGGGATCGGGCTGGCTTCAACGACCGTTCCGGTATACATCTCGGAGGTCGCGCCGCCCAAGGCGCGCGGCTGGCAGGTCTCGCTGTTCCAGCTCGCCGTCACAGTCGGTATTCTTGGGGCGTACCTGGTCGATTATGCGTTTGCCGGAAGCGGCGCCTGGAGATGGATGCTGGGTCTGGCCGCGGTCCCGGGTCTGCTGTTAGGGCTGGGGATGTTCTTTCTCCCCCAAAGCCCGCGCTGGCTGGCGCGTCACGGGCAAACCGAGAAGGCGCTGGAAGTCCTGGCCCACATTCGCGGGGCCTCGGACGTAACTGCAGAGTTTCGCGAAATTCAGTCCACGCTTTCGCAGGCGAGCGAGGAGGGGCACTGGTCCGCACTCTTCAGCCCAGCCGTACGCCCTGCGCTTACGGTCGGCATTGGTCTCGCCGTGTTTCAGCAGATCACCGGCATCAACACGGTGATTTACTACGCGCCTACCATTCTGCAGTCGGCCGGCATCTCCTCCGCTGCCGGAGCCATTCTGGCGACCGCGGGAATCGGCGCAGTCAACGTAATCATGACGCTGGTCTCCATGTGGCTGATTGACCGGTTGGGGCGCCGGCCGCTTTTGCTGACGGGTACAGCCGGAATTGCGGCCACTTTGGGAATCCTCGGATTCGCGTTCGTGACGCCCAGCGCCGGCCTGGCCAAAGTGGCCGTGGTTACCTTGATGGTTTACGTAGCCTCGTTTGCCATCAGCCTTGGCCCGATCTTCTGGCTGCTTATCTCCGAAATCTATCCGTTGAAGATCCGGGGGCTGGCGGAAGGAACGGCAGCGGCGTCGAACTGGGCGGCGAATCTTCTGGTCTCGCTGACATTCCTCACGCTGGTGGAGGCGCTGGGGCCGGCCCGGACGTTTTGGCTTTACGGATTCTTCGCGATCGGGGCCTGGATATTCTCCTACTACCTCGTGCCGGAAACCAAGGGCCGAACGCTCGAGGAGATCGAGCGCGCTTTGAATCGTCACGTTGCCGAGCGTAGCCAGGGCGCTGCGGAAGGCGCACACTAATGGCGCGAAGTCACAATCTCGGCGTGCTCGAGGTGTCGGGAGCGGTCGAGATTGGGACGGGTGGCCAGGGGTTAACACCGGCCGAGAGCGCCGCTAGGCCCCCAAAATCCATCAGGCATTGATTCTCAGCCGGTTGGAATCACCGCCCTGGCGTGTCCCCAACTGCTTGTGGTCGGCGTACCCAGGTAACTGCGCAGGTGCCGCATCACCCCGCGATCGCGGAACCCCGGGACCCGGGAATTCGGGACGACAACGGAACCGCGGGACCCTGTTGCAGCAGGCAGCGGTCGAGGCAACACGGCGGGGTGAGACACGGTTTCGCCCTTTTGAGAGTTGCCAAGGCCGACGAGATGCCGGCCGTACCGTGACAAATGCCGCCTGGAAGCCGGCGCTACACGGGGAAGACAGAAAAGACGCCGCCAAGATGGCGGCGGTACAAAATGCCAGTGGCCCTTCACCGCCTGCGGCGGTTCAGGACACGCCAGCGCGTTGCGCTAATTAGGGCGATAATATACTTGACAAATCAAAACGGTTTTGGTAGTCTTGGGGCAGGTGAGAGACATGAAAAAGCCCAAGACACTCCAACAAGCAATCATCCACTTTGCAGACCCCGATAACTGTCTGCGTTACATGGTGAGTCTGCGCTGGCCGAATGGCGTCGTCTGCCCAACTTGCGGTCGGAAAGACCCGGTATTCCTCGCCAATCAGCGCAAGTGGCAGTGCAAGAGCGTCCATCCGAAACGGCAGTTCTCGGCCAAGGTCGGGACAATCTTTGAGGATTCTCCGCTGCCTCTCGACAAGTGGCTGGTGGCCGTGTGGATGATTGCCAACTGCAAAAACGGAATCAGTTCCTATGAAGTTGGCCGCGCTCTCGGAATCACTCAGAAGTCTGCATGGTTCATGCTCCACAGAATTCGCCTTGCGATGCAGAATAGCTCTCTTCTGAAAATCGGCGGCCATGGGAAAGAAGTCGAAGTGGACGAAACTTTCATCGGCGGGGCAGCGCGGAATATGCACAAGGAAAAGCACCACCGCCGCATCACCGCCACTGGCACAAAGGACAAGACTCCCGTAATCGGCATCATCGAGCGTGGCGGAGAACTTCGGTTGAAGGTAATCCCTACTCGCCGCAAGCACGTCGTCCAACAGGAAATCCGCGATAACGTAAAGAGGGGCAGCGCGATCTATACGGATGCACTTCTGTCCTATCAGGGGCTCAGGTTTCAGGATTACCAGCACGAAGTTATTGACCATGCCCGCTGCTATGTGCAAGGTCGCGTGCATACCAACACTCTCGAAAACTTCTGGAGTCTGTTGAAGCGCGGCATCCGGGGAACTTATGTGAGCGTGGAGCCTTTCCACTTGTTCCGGTATCTCGACGAACAGGCTCTCCGCTATAACCTGCGGAAGCATCCGATGAACGATAGCGCCCGATTCGAGCACGTTGCCTCTCACATCCTCTCCAAGCGTCTGACCTACGCCGAACTCACCGGCAAGGTTGGTACGACGAATAGCCTGCCCAACTAGACTCCCGCGCGGGAAACGGAAGAAGTCTTAGATTTCTTCCGCTTTTTCGCGGCCTTTTCAGCGTCCAGTTTGGCCTTTAATGCGCTGTGCGACACTTTCAAAAGCTCTGTCATGGCGCGGTCGAAGTTTTTGTATTCCGACATTCTTTTACCTTTCATTGTTTGAATCTTTCATAAATCTCAGAATTTCCCGGGTGTCTGCGCCTAAAGTTCCTTGCATAAGAAAGTTGGGCGAGCTTCATCGCTGGAGCGGCAACAACAAGGCGGGCCGGGAGTCCGAGAAGCGAGGCGAATGATTTTCTGTGAGGCCGCAGACCTTTCGATATGCGGTCTGCAAATGCCTTTCTGTATTCGTATGCAA
>Ga0335077_10013452_pt1 | contig 10231 bp, 10 predicted proteins | sample Lox_Sample_31_FD_207151 | JGI IMG/M metagenome (GOLD analysis project Ga0335077, IMG submission 207151) | Soil microbial communities from Loxahatchee National Wildlife Refuge, Florida, United States - Lox_Sample_3.1 | ecosystem: Environmental > Terrestrial > Soil > Wetlands | place: USA...
CGCCTCGTAGCAAAACGTCCCGCCGCTGAACAGGCCGCGGATGTAGCGCTGCCCCGGCGCGAACGGCGGCGGCGCAGCGGCAGGCGGCGGCGCATCGCCGTACGACTGGCGCGGAACCTCGCCTCGGACGATGGCCACGGCCGCGCGCGCGGCGTCTTCCAGGGTCCTCGCGCCGTGCACGTTGCCGCCCGAGATCCGCGCCGGATCCGCGCCCAGAAAGTTGACCACGACCGGTTTTCCAGCCTTGCGCGCTTCGCCCAGGATGCGCTCGGCGATCTCCGCAGCGGGAGGCTTGGAGATCAGGACGATGACTTTGGTCGCGGCGTCGGCCGCGAGATCTCTCAGCCCTTTCGACATCGCGATCCCGCCGATCTCTTTGTGGAGGTCGCGCCCGCCGGTGCCGATAGCCTGCGACACGCCCAGCCCCAGCCGATCCACCAGCACCGTGACCTGCTGCAGCCCGGTGCCCGACGCCCCGACCGCGCCGATCGCCCCGCGCTTCACCACGTTCGCGAAGGCGAGCGGCACGCCGTTGATGATCGCCGTTCCGCAGTCCGGACCCATCACCATCAAGTCGCGGTCGCGCGCGAAGCGCTTGAGGCGTATCTCGTCCTCCTCCGAGACGTTGTCGCTGAACAGCATGACGTTGAGGCCCAGCCGCAGCGCTTTCATGGCTTCCGCCGCGGCGTACTCGCCGGGCGTGGAGATCAGCGCGATGTTGGCCGTGCTGGCCTCCGCCAGCGCCATTTCGATGCTGCGCGGCTTCAACGCCGTTTCGGTTTGAGCTGCGCTGTCCGGCTGGCGCGTCAGGTGCTGAAGGGCCTGTTCGAGCGCTCCGGCAAGAGCCGCCTCGGCACCACGCACCACGATCAGCAGATCGGCTGCGCTGGCGCCGGTCGCCTTCACCGCGAAGCCCGCCTCCTCCAGCAGCGCGAGGTTGTTGGGGGTCGCCATGACCGCGGAAGCCTGCTCGACACCCGGGAGCTTCGCGAGCAGCGCGGACAACTGCATCAGCGATACCGAGTCGCGGTACTCCTTGGGGACGATCTTGAACGCGGTAGCCATGACTCAAACGGCTATGGACGCGTCGGCATGGCGCCGCGGCACCGCGCCTTCCGCGAGGGATGGCGCGGATCCGAGTAGGAGCGATGGCTGCAACCCATACAGCAGGCCAAGCAAAGAATCGCAACCGGAGCTGTGTCCGAGGGAGGCCAGCCGCTCGGCTGCCGCGCGAGCGCGTTGCCCGTCGTGCGCCGCGATGGCTGCCACGACCGCAGCCAGGCTCTCGGCGAACTCGCCGTCCAATGCGTTGAGGATGAACTGCCGGCTGATCGGGTTGCTCGCCGCCGCCACGCGCGCGAGCGGTATGGTGAGGCCGTTCACGAGGGGCCGCAGCACCGGCTCGAGGCGGCAGCGGCTGTGCAAAGCCGCCAGGTAGCCGACGATGAAATCATCGCCCGACGGCGTGAGGCCGGGCCCCAGGCCGGCGAGCTGCTCGAGAGCCTTCGCAGCCAGCGCCGCGCCGAGGCTCGCCATCGCGCTGTCCAGCAGCGGCAACGAACTCCAAAGGCGTCTTCGCATCGCCCGGACGAGCGGCGAACCCGGGTCTGCGTCGTTCAGCACGAGCGGCGCAAACCCACCGCGCACCGAGTGTTCTCGCAGTACCGCGAGCGCGGCCAACATCGCCTGGGCGACCAGCGTCGCGTACACGTCGCACGCGGACAGCTCACAACTCCAGCGCGACGCGCGCGCGAGCTCGATCGTCACGCCAGCCTGCGTGATGCGCAGGTGCGAGCTCTCGTAGACGACCGCCTGGTCCGGCCGCAACCACCCGCGCAGATCCTGCGGCCCGGGTAGTGCGATGCGGATGCCATGTGGCAGATTGCCGAGCGCTGCGCAGAGCAGAGTCAACAGCGCACCGTTGTCCAGCTCGACGTTGCAGGCTTGCCGGTAGACGCTCCGCACGCGGCCGGCCCCGCCCGGCGCTACGCGGCTCCCGATGCTCAGCGCGGGGAGGATCCAGTCGTGCATGCCGCGGTCCGCGCGCCTGGGCCCGATGCCGAGCGGTTCAGCCGGCACCCAGCGCTGCCAAGGCGCGCTTCGAGTCCGACACCCAGCCGAAGATGCCGCCCTGCGCCTTGACCATGGCCAGTGCGGCCTTCTGAAACTCCGGAAAGTACGATCCCACGCAGTCAGACAGCACCACACACTCAAACCCCCGGTCGTTGGCCTCCCGCACCGTGGTGTTGACGCACACCTCGGTGGTCACCCCGCACACAATCAGGGTGTCAATCCCGTGGTTGCGCAGGATGAGCTCGAGATCGGTGGCAAAGAAGGCCCCCTTGCCCGGCTTGTCGATCACCGTCTCCCCGGCCTTGGGGTAGAGCTCGGGCACGATGTCGTGCCCCACCTCCCCGCGCACCAGGATGCGCCCCATGGGCCCAGGATCGCCGATGCGCGTCTTGCCCCGCCCGCGTACCAGCTTCGTGGGCGGGCAGTCGCTCAAGTCCGGCCGGTGCCCCTCGCGGGTGTGGATGACCATCATTGCGCTCTTGCGCGCGGCCTCGAGCACGCGCCGGGTGGGCCCGATGGTGGCCTGTAAGGGGCTCACATCGTTGCCCAGGGCTTCGCCAAAGCCCCCGGGCAGTACGAAGTCGCGCTGCATGTCGATGATCAGCAGCGCCGTTCGCTCAAGATCGAACTCGAGCTCGTAGGGCTCGGCACCCATCGATCTGTTGCTCATGTCATCCCCTTCAGCCCGCGGAACCCGGTGCTGCGTGCATCGTTTCATGTCCCAGCATCTCGGCCGGCTTCGGCACGACCGCTGCGTACTTCGCGCAACCAATCAGGATCGCAGCGACCCCGAGGTAGCTGATCGCTACCGTCGGGCTCTGGCCGATGCCGATCGCCTCACCGTGGATGAAGCCGAAGAAGGTCAACACGGCCGCCACGAGCGAGAACACTGCCGCTTTGGCGAACTGCCTTTCGATGACGAACACGCCGATCGCGCACAAGATGAGGCCGCCCAGGATCGCCCCACCACCCATGACCGCGAGCCCCTTGTAGAGAATGCCCACCTGACCGAGCTTGTCTAAGCCGACTGCAGCAGCGCTCGTGCCGGCAGCGCCCAGAGCGTTGTCGATCTGCAGCTTGCCCCATGCCGCGACGTGCGGCACCAGCCCGAGAATGATGGCTGGCGCGTGGCTCTTGGGCGTCTCCTGGAATGCCTGCGAACCGATCAGCATGCCGATGTAGAGCAGGATTGGCGAGATGGCAACGACCGGGATCAACGCCATCATGACCGAGACGATACCCAGCACGCATAGCAGGATCACCACCACACCGGTCGCCGCGGAGTAGCCGATGCGCCCGCCCATCGCTTTCCAGCCCGGATGCCCGATGTACACCGCGTTGATGAACGGATTGCCCATCAGGCAGCCGATCAGGCTGATGACGCCGTCGGCGGTCAGCACCCGCGTCGTCGGATAGCTGTCCCCGGCGACCGACGCGCTCTCGACGTTGTCCAGCGCTTCCACCAGATCGTAGATGCCGAACGGGATCGCCGTCACGAGAATGACTCCGAGGAACTCGAACCCGGAGAAAACGTGGTTGAACGCGGGCAGCGGCAGCGAGAAGCCGAAGCTCGAGAACGATGCGCCGAGCTTCTCGAGGCTCATGCCGCCATAGTTGAGACCGAGCGCCGTCGAGCCCCACGCGATGACGCAGCCGACCGCGATCGCGACCAATCCGGCCGGAATGCCGCGCAGATAGCGCACACCGCCAAACCAGCTCACCAGAATGATGGCAAAGCACAGAATCCCGATCACCGGCGTCATGAACATCTCGAGCGCCGGGCGCATGGATATGAACGCGATCGAAACGCCGGCCAACGTGCCGAGCAGCGCGGCGCGCGGAGTCACCTTGCGGATATAGGGACCGAGATAACCGCCGATCATCAGCACGAAGCTCTGGATGAAGACCCAGGTCAATCCCGCTTCCCAGCCCTTGATGGGATCGCCGGTCTTGATCGTGATCGGCAGCATGATCACGAAGGTGACGACGAACATGTGCGGCACGCTCACGCCCGACGGCAGCGCGCACACGTCGGTTCGCCCCGTGCTCTTGGCAAGGCGGTACGCGAGCCACGCGTAGTAGACTGTGCTCAGGCACAACATCAGCCCGGTCGCCGGCAGGATGCGTCCGAACACCAGGTCGTCGGGCATGTGCAGCACGAAGCGCATCAGCCCGGTCAACACCAGCAGATTGACCAGGATGTTGGTGCCGAAGCCGAAGAACGCGTTCCAGTCGCCGGGCACCCACCAGCGGGGCGCAGCGGAGCTTGCAGTGCTCATGATCCCTCCCTCACGGCGCGCGGCGCGAGGAACTCGCGGCCAGGTCACACCGTCCTACTGCCGCGCGTCTGCAAAAAACGTACGCGGCCATGCCTGCAGGCACATCGACGAGTTATCCCTTTGAAAGAGCATGCATGCAGACATGTACACAAGCTTGGATCCAGACAGGAGGCGCACCATGAACGTGCTTTGCCGTTGCGCTTGCACCGTAGCTGCGCTTGGCTTTCCGATCCTTACTGCGTTGGCGGGTGGCTCGAACTACACGGTCGCGCCCGGCGCGAATCCCGACTTCGCGGGCAAGGTCCAGGAGTGGAATGTACCTACGCCGCAGTTTGCACGCGACCCGGCCGCGGCTCCCGACGGCAGCATCTTCATCGCGGTGATGCACGGGAACAAGATCGCTCGCTTCGACCCGAAGACGCAGACCTTCAAAGAGTGGGACCTGCCCGCCGGTGCGCACCCGCACGGCCTGCTGGTGGATGCAGACGGCACCGTCTGGTACACGGGAAACGGCAACGGCACCATCGGCCATCTCGACCCAGGGACGGGCAAGGTGACAGAGCACAAGGCACCTTCGGGCGGCGATCCTCACACCATCGTGACCGACGGCAAGGGTACGCTCTGGTTCACGGTGCAAGGCGGCGGCCGCGTCGGGCGTCTCGACACTCGCACGGGCAAGATCACCGAGTACAAGTCGAGCGGCAATCCCTACGGCATCGCCCTCGACGCGCAAGGCAATGTGTGGTTCTGCCGCATGGCGGCGAACAAGCTCGGCAAGATCGATCCGGCCAGCGGACAGATGAGCGAGTTCGACACGGGGGCCGGCAGCGCGCCACGGAGAATGGCGGCCGCGCCGGATGGCACGCTATGGGTCACGCTGTTCGGCAGCGGCCGGCTACTGCACTTCGATCCCGCCGCCGGAAAGAAGATCAAAGAGTACGATTTGCCGGCCGGGGCCCGCGGCGGCCCCTACGCGGTAACCGTCGACGGCGCGGGAATCGTGTGGACGAACGAAATCAACACCGACACCGTGGTGCGTTTGAACCCGGCCTTGGGGGAAATGCGCGTCATCAAACTGCCGTCGGAGAACGTGGGCATCCGCAAGATGATCGTGGATGCCAACGGCAAGCTCTGGTACATGGGCAGCCACAACGGTCATCTGGGCGTCGTGCAGTAGACACCGCCTACGTCGACGTCTTTTCGGCCGCCGCGGCTGCCGGTTGCGCTGGTATTGCGGCGTTGCCTTCCGGCGGCCGTGCGCGCAGCACGTCCATCTCGTAGATGCGCACCGCCGACACGCCCAGAGACAGGATCAGCGGCCCAACCAGCAGTCCCAGCGCGCCGAAGCTGATCAGTCCGCCCAGTATGGCGAGAAAGCTCCACAGCGGGTGGATATCGGTGGAGCCCCTCATGATCCAAGGGCGCAGGAAGTTATCGATGGAAGTCACGGCGAGGCTGCAGTAGACGGCCAGCATCACACTCTGCCACGGGTGACCCTGCAGCCACAGGTAGATGCAGATCGGGACCCAGACGAGAGGCGTTCCAATGAGCGGCAGGAAAGCGATGAGCGTCGTGATCCCGCCCCACAGCAGCGCGCTCGGCACTCCGAGCGCCCAGTAACCCACAGTCGCCAGCACACCCTGGATGATCGGCACCAGCAGCAGCGCTTTCAGCGCGCCGCGCATCGTGCCTGCTGCCTGGTTGAGAACCTGGTCCGCTTCTTCCTTGGATAGCGGCGATACGCGCCGGATTTGGGCACGGAAGCGAGGCCCGTCGCGCAGGAAGAAATACAACATGATAAGCATCAAGATCAGCTCGAATGCCGCAGCCGACAGTCCAGTCACCGCTCCCTGGATCAGAGCGTTGGCCGCATCGGCCAGGCGGGAAAGCGCGGCGGTGACGAAATCAGCGAGGCGCCCCTGTGCAAACGCGGGAAGCTGCTTCAGCCAATCGAGCTGCGAGGGCAGGTACTCGTTCCACAGCTGCTCCAGCTCGACCGTGGTCAAACGCGGCATGACCCACTGATAGAACGACAGTGCCTGACTCGCGATGGCGGCCAGAATCGCGAGCACCGGGATCAGAATCACGACGGTGAGGCCCAGCACGATCAACAGCGCAGCAACACCGTCCCGGTCGCCCAGCCAGCCGGTCAGGCGCTGGTGCAGGGGCTTGAGGAGCAACGTCAAAGCAGTGGCGAGACCCAGCACGATAAGGAAAGGCCAGAACACAACGAGCACAAGCCCGAACACGACCAGCAGCAGCGCAATGAGGGTCGCATACACCACGCGCGGAGAGCGAGGTGGAGGTTCGGAGGCAGTCGATTGGACCGGCGTATTCACGGGCACCTGGAGCAGACGAGCTATGCGACGCAGTCATACTGTCCGATGGCGCCCGGGGCCGTCAACAAGCCGGAAATCCCGGACGATCCGCTGTACACTGCGCTCGCCCGATACTCAAAGGACAACCGATGACTACGGATCCGGTTGAGACCGAAGCGAACCGCTCGGGGCTGGCAGGGGTTTTAAGACTCATCGCGATCCTCGCAATCGCGCTGCTGGCGCTGCTGGGCGTACTCGTTGTGTTGGATGTCATTCCGCGCGAGGCCCTCGGGGAGCTGGCGACGAAAATCGTGCTGGTCGCGTGTATCTTCGCGCTCGCCAGTGCGGCTCTCGGGCTCTTGATGCGCTCCCGCAAGCGCTGAACTAGAACCTATAGGTTCTAGAAACCTCACACAGCCGGAGGAACCATGATCCACGTCATCGCAACGGTCGAGCTCCAGCCCGGCACACGCCAGCGCTTTCTCGACGAGTTCGCCAAGGTGCAGCCCGCGGTGAAAGCCGAGGACGGCTGCATCGAGTACGGCGCGGCTGTGGATCTCGCGACCATGATACCGGTCCAGATTCCGCTGCGGGCGGACGTGGCAACGATCGTGGAAAAGTGGTCGGGCCTCGAGCAGCTGAACGCGCATCTCGTGGCGCCGCACATGAAAGCGTACCGTGAGCGGGTCAAGCCTTTCGTGGTGCGCACGACGCTGCAGGTGCTGGCGCCGGTGCAGGCGGCTGCTTGACGGCGCAGCAGCAACCTCTCTGATCAAGCTTCCCTAGATCAGGTGCCCGACGCGTCCAGAGCGGAGCTGTGCGCGGGGGCGTCCTGACTCGACGCGGCTAGCGGCATCGCTGCTGCTCCCCTGGTGCGGGGCAGGACCAGTTTCGCCTCCAGGCCGCCGCCTTCGCGGTTTCGCAATGTGACGTCGCCGCCCATCGATTGAGCGAGGTTGCGTGCGATGGACAGCCCCAGCCCGCTGCCGCCGGTGCTCGCATTGCGCGATTGCTCGACGCGGTAGAAAGGCTCGAACACGCGCTCGATCTTCGGCTCCGGTATGCCCGGGCCGCGATCGCGGACGTAAAGCGTGAGCACTTCTGCGCTGTCCTCGATCTCCAACTCCACGTCGTGGCCATAGCGCACGGCGTTGTCCACGAGGTTCTGCAAGCAGCGCCTGAGGCCCTCGGGCTTGCCGTAGAACGGACCGAGCGGCGCGCCGTACACGAGCACTGGACGTCCCAGCTCTTCGGTGTCGGCCGCCAGTGCTCCGACCAGAGCTCGAATGTCGGTGGCCCGCAGCGGCTCGCGGTCATCCAGGCCCTTCATATACCCGAGCGTGGCGTTGACCATGTTCTCCATCTCGCTCAAATCGCGCACGAACTTGTCGTGCACCTCGGGCTGCTCGAGCAGCTCGGCGCGCAGCCGCAGGCGCGTGATCGGTGTCTTGAGATCGTGCGACATGGCGGTGAGAATCGTTGTGCGCGTACGGATATAGCGAGACAAACGCTCCTGCATGGCGTTGAAGGCGCGGGCTGCCCGGCGCACTTCCTGCGGGCCATTTTCCATCAGGGGCGGACGGTTGATGTCCCGGCCCAGAGCCTCGGCCGCCTGCGCCAGCCGGTGCAGGGGGCGCGTGACCCAGCGCACCGCGATGAAGGACAGCACTGCCAGCACACCGACGATGATGAGCATGTTGCTGATCAGGCGCCGCGGCCAGACCGGTAGACGATGTGGTTCCTGCAGACGGAAGCCGACCCAGGTCCCATCCGACAGGCGCGCTTCGCCCTTGAACTCGAAGCCATCTACTGGCCGCGAGCTGGCCGTCTCGACGGGCAATTGCGCCGATGACACCTCTACTGCGACGGCCCAGTCGCGACCGAGGTCCTCGCGCAGCAGGTCGCGAAACACCACGGCGTTCGCGCCGGGCTCAGACTCCGCCTCAGGCGGCGGGACTTCGAGCCGGGTCTCGACACCGCGCGCGGTGGCGATCGCCGCCAGCTCCTGACGGCCTGATCCGGGCAGCTTGTCCATCAGCTTCAACATGTCGGCCAGGCGATAGGACGCGCGCATGGCGCTGATGCGAAACACCCGCTCGGGGACCTGCACCCACAGGGTAACCACCATGGTGAGCGCCATCCCCAGCACGAAGGTGAGGAGGAGGCGGGCGAACAGCGAGTCGAGACGCAGGCGCATGACTTGTCTCACGGGAACGAAGCCGCGCGGCTCTCGGGACGCTTACAGCGAAGGCGCGGCGTCATCCGGGCTCGACGCTCGCAGCGAGCACGTAGCCCTCGCCGCGCACCGTCTTGATGATGATCGGCTCCCGCGCGTCGTCGCCTAAGCGCTGGCGCAAACGGCTGACTTGCACGTCGACGCTGCGGTCGAACGGATCGGCCTCTCGCCCGACCGTCAAGTCCATAAGCTGATCACGCGACAGCACGCGATTCGGATAAGTGACGAAGACGCGCAGGAGACGAAATTCCGCCCCCGAGAGCGGGACGACGACCTGATGCGGAGAGACGAGATTGCGGCCGGTGAGATCCAGTGTCCAGCCGGCGAAGCGCAAAGCGCCCGCGGGCTGCGCCTGAAGGTTGTCGGGCACCGAGCGATGCCGGCGCAGCACGGACTTGATCCGCGCAAGCAATTCGCGCGGGTTGAAGGGCTTGGGGAGGTAGTCGTCGGCACCGAGCTCGAGCCCTACGATGCGGTCAGTGTCGTCGCCCTTGGCGGTGAGCATGATTACGGGCCAGTTGCCGCGCGCCTGCAGGTTGCGGCACAACAGGAAGCCGTCGTCCCCGGGAAGCATGACATCCAGGATGATGAGGTCTACCCGAGCGCTGTCCAGCGTGCTCCACATAGCCCTGCCATCGGCCACGGCGCTCACCCGGTAGCCGTGCTTGTGGAGATAGTCAGCGAGCAAGGTGCGGATCTCGCGATCGTCGTCGACGATCAGAATATGGTCCTGAGCGTTCATCGGCTGTCCCGGTGCCTGTTATACCTCGGGGCGCGCACGGTGTGGGCGGAGCAGGGTAATGGCATGTTACAGCCGGCCACCCCGTCACACTACGTTACGAAGGGTATCCCATTAGTCGCAGCCGGCGCTTGCCGCCGACATCGCCATTGTCCGAGCGCGGGCGATGGTGCGCACCGTATCGAGTTGCCGGGAGCGGCACGGAATATGCCTCGCGCTTTTCGGCTGGAGCAGACGCGGAGGCGCAGATGCGGAAATCACTGATGTTGGTTGTGGCGACGGCAGCGCTGGCGTTGAGCGGTTGCTCCAACTCGGATCCGGAGAAGACTCAGGAGAAGGGCCGGTTGTTCGACGCACAGCGCAGCGCACTGGAGAAGGCACGGGGCGTGAACGAAACGCTGCAGCGCGCCGACCAAGCCCGGCGCGCTCAGGAGGACAGTCAGACGCAATAGCCCCAGGCGAGCTTGCGCAGCGGCCCCTGTCCCGACCGGGAGTCAGCGCGTAGCCGCTTCCCTGAGTTGGATTTTCTCGAACTGGAACTCGCCGGGACCTTTCATGTAGACGTCCCAGCGGCTCCCGGTCACAC
>Ga0335077_10013453_pt1 | contig 10231 bp, 6 predicted proteins | sample Lox_Sample_31_FD_207151 | JGI IMG/M metagenome (GOLD analysis project Ga0335077, IMG submission 207151) | Soil microbial communities from Loxahatchee National Wildlife Refuge, Florida, United States - Lox_Sample_3.1 | ecosystem: Environmental > Terrestrial > Soil > Wetlands | place: USA: Florida...
GCCGTCCGGCAGCCGTCGACTTCGCCTCCGCGGGCTTCGCCTGGGGCGCCTTGCTATCGGCTGCCTTGGCCTCCTTCGCCTCGGGCTTGCCCTCCTTCGACTCCGGCTTGCTCTCCGCCTTCGGCTCCTCTTTATCCGGACCCAGGAGGTTGCGCTTCTCCTCCTTGTCGGACTTGAAGTCGGTCTCGTACCAGCCGCCGCCCTTCAAGCGAAACACCGGGGCAGACACCAGCTTCTTCAGGCGCCGCTTGCCGCACGAGGGGCACCTGGTCAGCGGTGCGTCGCTGATCTTCTGCATGACCTCGGTGTAGAACTTGCAGGCCTGGCATTCGTACTCGTAAAAGGGCATGGGTGGATGTCGGAACCTGCTAAAACCAACTGGCGCGGATTATAACGGACGCGCGCACGGCACCGGCGGCCGAACCGCCGCTGGATCGCGCGCCCTCAGGCGCGCGCGGCCTTGCGCTCCTCGACTTTGCCGAAGGTCAGCTGCCCCTCGCGCGTGCCGATGCGGATGCGGTCCCCGGGCTGGAACTCGCCCTTCAGGATCCGCTCCGCCAGCGGATTCTCGATCTGCTGCTGGATGGCGCGCTTCAGGGGCCGGGCGCCGTATACCGGGTCGAAGCCCGCCTCGCCCAGCAGGTCCCGCGCCGCGTCATCGAGCGTGAGATCCATGTTGCGTTCGGCGAGCCGTTTGCGCAGATACAGCAGCTGGATATCGACGATCGCGCGGATCTGCCTGGTGCCGAGCGAATGGAACACCACGATGTCGTCGATGCGGTTGATGAATTCGGGCCGGAAGCTCTGCTGCACGACCTCCATCACCGCGCTCTTCATCTTCGCGTAGTTCTTCTCGCCCGCGAACTCCTGGATCTGCTGCGAGCCGAGGTTGGAGGTCATGATGATGACCGTGTTGCGGAAATCGACCGTGCGCCCCTGCCCGTCGGTGAGGCGACCGTCGTCGAGCACCTGCAGCAGTACGTTGAAAACGTCGGGGTGCGCCTTCTCGACCTCATCGAGCAGGATCACGGCATAGGGACGGCGGCGCACCGCTTCGGTGAGATAGCCGCCCTCCTCGTAGCCCACGTAGCCCGGCGGCGCGCCGATCAGGCGGGCCACCGAGTGCTTCTCCATGAACTCCGACATGTCGATGCGGATCATCGCCTCCTCGGTGTCGAACAGGAACTCGGCGAGCGCCTTGCAGAGCTCGGTCTTGCCGACGCCGGTGGGACCCAGGAACAGGAACGAGCCGTTGGGACGGCGGGGGTCGGCGAGCCCGGCGCGTGAGCGGCGGATCGCATCCGACACGATACGCAGCGCCTCGTCCTGACCGACGACGCGCTTGGCCAACGCCTCCTCCATGTGCAGGAGCTTTTCCTTCTCGCCCTGCAGCATCTTCGAGACCGGGATCCCGGTCCACTTGGAGACCACCTCCGCGATCTCCTCCTCGGTCACCTTGTCGCGCACCAGCGTCGGGGCCTTGTCCTCGGCCGCCTGGGCTGCGGCGAGGCGCTTCTCGAGCTCGGGGATCTTGCCGTACTGAAGCTCGGCCATCCGCCCGAGATTGCCGGCCCGGCGCGCGGCGTCGAGCTCGAGGCGCACGCGGTCGAGCTCCGCGCGAATCTCCGCCGTGCCCTGCACGGCCGCCTTCTCCGACTTCCAGACCTCCTCGAGATCGGCGTACTCCTTGCCGAGCGTCTTCAAAGTCTCCTCGAGTGTCGAGAGGCGCTTGCGCGTCGCCTCGTCCTTCTCCTTCTTGAGCGCCTCCTGCTCGATCCTGAGCTGGATGATGCGCCGCTCGAGCTTATCGAGCGCCTCGGGCTTGGAGTCGATCTCCATGCGGATGCGGGCTGCAGCCTCGTCGATCAGGTCGATGGCCTTATCCGGCAGCTGGCGGTCCGTGATGTAGCGGTGCGAGAGAGTTGCGGCGGCCACGATCGCCGGGTCGGTGATCTCGACCTTGTGGTGCACCTCGTAGCGTTCCTGGAGTCCCCGCAGGATCGCGATCGTGTCCTCGACCGAGGGCTCGTCCACCAGCACCTTCTGGAAGCGCCGCTCGAGGGCGGCGTCCTTCTCGATGTACTTGCGGTACTCATCGAGCGTGGTCGCCCCGACGCAGTGCAGCTCGCCGCGCGCGAGCGCGGGCTTCAACATGTTGCCGGCGTCCATGGCGCCCTCGGCCTTGCCGGCGCCGACCATGGTGTGCAGCTCGTCGATGAAGAGGATGATCTGGCCTTCCTGCTTGGCGAGGTCGCTGAGCACACCCTTCAGGCGCTCCTCGAACTCGCCGCGGAATTTCGCCCCGGCGATCAGCGAGCCCATGTCGAGCGCGAGGATGCGCTTCGACTTCAGCCCCTCGGGCACTTCGCCGTTCACGATGCGCTGCGCGAGCCCCTCGACGATCGCCGTCTTGCCGACGCCCGGCTCGCCGATCAGCACCGGGTTGTTCTTGGTCCGGCGCTGCAGCACCTGGATGGTGCGCCGGATCTCGTCGTCGCGGCCGATGACCGGGTCGAGCTTGCCGGAGGAGGCACGCGCGGTGAGGTCGATCGTGTACTTCTCGAGCGCCTGGCGGCCCTCCTCGGCGTTGGGATCAGCCACCTTCTCGCCGCCGCGCACCTCCTCGATCGCCTTCTCGATCGCGCCGCGCACCATGCCGGCTTCCTTGAAGACGCGCGCCAGCGCGCGGTCCTCGAAGGCGGCGAGCACGAACAGCTCGCTCGCGATGAACTGATCCCCGCGCTGCTGCGCGAGCTTGTCGGTGACGTTGAGGATGCGGTTCAGGTCGTTGGAGACGTGGATCTCACCCGGGGTGCCCTCGACCTTCGGCAGCCCGTCGAGAAGCGCGAGCAGCCCCGAGCGCAGCTTGTTGACGTCCGCGCCCGCCTTCATGAGGAGCGGGCGCACGCCCGCCCCCGAGCTGTCCAGCAGCGCCAGCATGACGTGGGCGGGCTCCATGAACTGGTGGTCGCGGCCGAGCGCGAGCGACTGCGCGTCGGCCAGCGCCTGCTGAAACCGGCTGGTGAGCTTGTCCATCCGCATGGGAATCTCGCCCTATTGGAGAGGGGTAAGTGCTCGGTTTGTGGGGCCAAACCGCAGTCCGTTCAAGGGGCTGCGAGGATAGCGCAGGACGGAGGCGCCGTCCCTTCCCTCGGACGCGGGCGTAGTGCGGGTCGGGGTGGTGGCTCAGCCCGAAAGATCGGCGAGGGACTTCAGGGGACCGATGAATTTCTCATAGTGCTTCCAGCGGCCGACCGAGGTGCGGTAAATCCTCTGGCGCACCTGCCAGACGCTGGCGGTCCGTACCGCGCGGGCGCTCTTGTGGAAATCGAGGCAGCGCTCGTCCCAGCCGAGGCCGACGAACTCGAGAATCCTGCGCGTCCACTTCTCCTGGTCCGCGGTCAGCTCCGCGTACGGAACGTCGAGCAACGTCTCCGGCGGCAACACGCGGCGCCAGTGAGCCATCAGCCGGTGGTGCTCGCGGTAGTAATCGGCGAGGTCCGCGAGATCCATCGTGAAGTTCAACGCGCCCTGGAACTGCTGGAAGTAGCACGACAGGCAGGTATCGATCGGGTCTCGCTGCAGATAGATCACCCGGGCGTTCGGGAAGACGGAGTGAATGACGCCGAGGTAGTCGGCATTGACCGGCATCTTGTCGATCACCCTGGTCGCATCGGCCGAGTGCCCGGCGAGCACCCGCAGGTATTCCTGTGCCAGCTTCCCGCGGACCGTCTCGGGCAGGACCGTCTGCCGGACCGTGCCCTCGTGCCGGCGCATGGCGATGGTCCAGAAATTCAGCTCGCCGGCGCCTCGGGCGGCGGGATGCGAAGCGAGGATCTGCTCGACGAGCGAGGTACCGGAGCGCGGCATGCCGACGACGAACACCGGCCTTGCGGAATCCGAACCACCGGTACGGGCGGTCGCCACCGCGTCGGGCGTGTGAACGCGTATCAGATCATCCACGAAGCGCGCACGCACCCGGCGGTCATATGGCGTGGCGGTCGTCTTCTGCAGCTCGTTGCCGCGCTGATAATTGCGGAACGCCCCGGCGTAATCGCCGACGTCGTCGCAGTACTTTCCCATGGAGAAGCGCAGCGTGGCCTCATCGGTGGGCGACAGCTTGCCCGCCACGATCTGCTCGGAGCGCGAGAGCCAGTCGGCGTCGGCGGGCGTCATCCTCCGCAGCCACACCAGAGAAGCCTGGGCGTAGGAGGCGTCCGGCGCGATGTCCAGCGCGCGGCGGAATGCCGCCTCGGCCTCCGCGAAGCGGCCCTCGAGCAATTCGATCTGTCCGATGCCGACGTGCGCCTTGGCGCTGCGAGGGTCCGCGCGCAGCACTTTCTCGTAGGAGTCCCTGGCATCGCGCACGCGGCCGAGCAAAGCCAGCACCACGCCGAGGCTGACGCGCGCGTCCACGTGAGAAGGCTTCAGCTTCAGCGCGCGGCGCAGCGGGTCCTCAGCCTCGTTGTACCGGCCCACCGCGAGCAGAACGTTCGCCAGGTTGACGTGCGCCTCGTGGTAAGCCGAGCGTATGCCGACCGCACAGCGGAACTGGTCCTCCGCCTCCGCGTAGCGCGCCAGCTGCGCGAGCGCCGCGCCGAGCCCGTTACGCGCCACCGCATCCCGCGGATCGAGCTGCACGAGTTCCTCGAAGACCTCCAGGGCCTCGCCGAAGGCGCCGCGGGTCATCGCCTCCACCCCGCGCGCGTGCAGAGCCTGTGAGGCATTGCGGGTCGCGGAGCGCCGGCCCGCGGGCGCGTCCGCCGGGTTGGCGCTCGCCGACGCCCCGCCGCTCCCGGAGAGACGCATCACCAGCGCCTGGGTCAGCTCGTCGACCAGGTCCTGCTGCACTCCCTTCTCGAGCAGTCGCCACTTGAAGGAGTTGGCGAGCTTCGCCCGCTTGAAGACGTTCAGTTTGAGGGGACGGGCGGCCTGATCGACCCGCTGCAGGAACTTCTGCAGGAACTTCTGCAGCTCCTGCCCCTGCGGGCGCGCGCCGGACTGCGTGCGCCCGGAGGCGGACTGCAGATAGAAATCATCGGCGAGAGCCGTGCCCGCCTGGGTGGCTTCAGCCGCATCCAGCCATTTGAACAGCATAATTACGTCAAATCCTACACGCTCGGGAGACCGCAATTCGCGAACTCAATCGCAAATCCGTCCGGACCGGGCGGCTTGCGGTCGCTACTGCCCGGCGAGCCATTCGGCGAGCGAGATTAGCGCGATGCCCAGCCCGATCAGAACTACCTGCACGGCGCTGCTGCGCGGGTCGGCACGCCGATGGAGCCCCGGAATGAGCCCCGCGACGGCGATATAGAGGAATCCGGCCGCCGCAAACGCCAGCGCGTACGGCAGCACATCGAGTGCCCCGCGCAGGCCGTAGTAGGCCGCAACCGCCCCGATGATCGAAGCGAGGCCGGTCGCGAGGTTCAGCAGGAGCGCGCGCGAGCGCGAGAAACCGGCGTGCACCAGGATGGCGAAATCCCCGACCCGGTGAGGGATCTCGTGGGCCGCGACCGCGAGGGTGGTCACTACCCCGAGCGAAACGCTCGTGAGGAAGGCGGCGGCGATGAGTACGCCGTCGAGTGCGTTGTGCACGCTGTCTCCCACCAGCACCAGAACGCCGGAGGCGTGATCGCGTCCGTGGGAGTGTGCCGCGTGGGAATGCTCGCCGTGCCCGCCGCGTTCGTGCCCCTGCTCAGACGCCGTCTCCTCTTCTCCGCGGATGTGCCACCACAGCACCAGCTTCTCGATGACGAAGAACACCCCGAGTCCCGCGATCAGTGTGAGTCCGATCGCGTGTGCACCGGCGACGCCGGCGCCCGCCATCGCCTCGGGAAGCAGGGCGAGCAGTGCCGCGCCGAGCAGCGCCCCGGTCGCGAAGCTTACGAAGTGCGGCAGCGTCCGAGCCGCGTGCCGCTCGGGGATCCACAGAAACACCACGGCGAGCGCGGCGCTGGCGATACCGCCGAGGGCCGAGAACAGCACGATCCACGCGAGCAGCGCCATCGTCGTCAGGTCCGGGCGGCGGTCATTCCAGCCAGATGAGCGCGGCCATCCGGCCGCAGCGCCCGTCGCGCCGGAAGGAGAAAAATCGCGCGGGGTCGGCGTAGGTGCACCAGGCGCCGCCCGAGACCTCCGTGACGCCGAGCGCGGCGAGCCGTCGTCGGGCGAGCGCGGCGAGGTCACACTGCCAGCGGCCGCGCTCGTTCTGCGCAAACGCCACGGCGGCACCGCGGTCGGCGGCGAGAAATGCCGTGCGCACCTCGTCTCCGACTTCGAAATACCGCGCCGAGATCGCCGGCCCGAGCCAGGCGATGAGCTCTCCCGCGGCTACGCCGAGCCGCGCCACCGTGGCTTCGAGCACGCCCGCCGCGAGCCCGCGCCACCCCGCGTGCGCCACCGCCACTGCGGACGCATCCCGCGCCGCGAAAAGCACGGGCAGGCAGTCGGCGACCTGCACCACGCACACCTTCCCGGCGCGACGGGTGATGACGGCATCGGCAGCCACCCCGGCCTCTGCCGACGCACCGAGGTCCGCCACCCGCGTCCCGTGCACCTGCTCGAGCCAGGCGGGCTCGGCCGGGAGTCTCAGCTCCTCACGCAGGCGCCGCCGGTTCTCGGCAACCGCGGCCGCGTTGTCGCCGACGTGGGCGCCGAGGTTGAGTGTGTCGAAGGGAGCGGCGCTCACGCCGCCCCCGCGCAGCGTGAATGCCGCGCGCACGGCGCGCGGCGCGCACCACTCGGGCGTCATCACCTCGGGACCTGGCACAGCCAAAGCGCCGCTCACGCCGCGTCCTGCCCGAGCGCCGCGAGCAGGCCCTGCATGTCCGCCGGCAGCGGTGCCTGCCACTCCATCCTTCGGCCCGTCACCGGGTGGGTGAGCGCGAGGCGCTCGGCATGCAGCGCCTGGCGGTGGAATGCACCGAGTGCGGCGGCGAGCGCCGGCGTGCAACCCGCCGGGATGCGCCGGCGCCCGCCGTAGAGCGGATCGCCGACCACGGGGAAGCCGATGTGCGCAAGATGCACGCGGATCTGGTGGGTGCGTCCCGATTCGAGCTCGGCGCGCACCAGGGTATGAGCGCGAAAGCGCTCGAGCACCCGGTAGTGCGTGACGGCGGGGCGGCCGTCGCGGCGCACGGCCATCCGAGTCCGCTGCGAGCGGTGCCGGCCGATCGGCTCATCGATCGTGCCGCCTGCCGTCATCACTCCCGTGCATACCGCGAGGTATTGCCGGGTGATCTCGCGCGCCGCGAGCGCCGCCACGAGCGCGGTGTGCACTTCCGGCGTGCGCGCCACCACCAGGAGCCCCGAGGTGCCCTTATCGAGCCGGTGGACGAGGCCTGCGCGGGGCACCAGGGCGAGCTTCGGATCGAGCCCGAGCAGGGCGTTTTGCAGCGTATGGCGCGGATTGCCCGCTCCGGGGTGCACCACCATTCCGGCGGGCTTGTCGATCACGAGCAGCGCGCGATCCCTGAAGACGACGGTCAGCGGCAGCTTCTCGGCCGCCACCTCGGTCTGGTTCGCGAGCCGCGCGTGGATACGCACCCGCTCCCCGCCCAGCACCCGATCCTTGCCCCGAAGCGAGCGCCCCTCGGCGCGCGCCGCACCCGATTCGATCCAGGTCTTGAGCTGCGCTCGCGAGTACTGCGGCAGGGCGCGCGCCAGCGCCTGGTCAAAGCGCAGGCCCGCCGCCTCGGCGGGCAGCTCGAGCTCGTGCGAACGGAACTCCCCCGGGGGTACGCCGGTCGGAAGTCCAGCCGGGAGATTCGCTATAATTCGTCGATTCATTCGGCGCAAAGCCAAAAAAGGGGCCCCTTCCAGATGCTCTTGACCGGTCCGGTACGCGGCGGCGTGGTCGCGTTGTGTGTGGTGTTGCTCGCCGTCTGCGGCTGCAGCTCGCACCGCGCGAAGACGCTCGCGAAGCAGACGCCCGAGCAGCTCTTCAAGACTGCGAAGAAAGACCTCGCGAACAACGACTTCAACGGCGCCATCAAGGCTTATGAGTCGCTCACCGCGCGCTTCCCCTTCACGGACGAGGCGCGCCAGGCGCGCATCGACCTCATCTACGCATATTACCGCGCCGGCGAGAAGGAGTCGGCCACCGACGCCGCCGATGCCTTCATCCGCGAGAACCCGACCCACCCGCGCGTCGACTACGCCTACTACATGAAGGGGATGGTCGACTTCGAGCGCACGCCGAACGCGATCGAGCGGATATTTCACGCCGACCTCACTCAGCGTCCGCCGACCGATGCGCGCAAGTCCTTCGCCTCCTTCAAGATCGTGGTCGAGCAGTACCCGAAGAGCGAGTACGCCCACGATGCGCTGCAGCGCATGGTGTACCTGCGCGACCGTCTCGCGAGCTACGACGTGCACGTTGCGCGCTATTACCTCAAGCGCGGCGCCTACGTGGCAGCCGCGCAGCGCGCCAGGGGCGTGGTGGATCAGTACGAGGGAGCGCCTGCGGTGAAGGAGGCGCTTGCGATCATGATCGAGTGTTACGACAAGCTCGGCCTCGAGCCGCTCGCAGCGCAGTCGCGCGAGGTGTACGCCGCGAATTTCTCCGCCGAGGTGCGCGAATACGCGGCCGTCGCCAAGCGCTCGTGGTGGAAGTTCTGGTAGCGGCCGCGGCCGCTGGCCGCGCGCCTCAGCGCCGATAGCCGCTCGTGATCGGATAGCGCCAGTCGCGTCCGAAGGCACGGCGGCTCACTCTGACGCCCGGCGGCGCCTGGCGACGCTTGTATTCGTTGCGTTTCACCAGATCGAGCACCCGGGCGACCGTCGCGCGGTCGAAGCCGCGCGCCTCGATCTCATCCACCGACAGGTCTTCCTCGATGAACGCTTCCAGAATCGGATCGAGGACCTCGTAGGGCGGCAGCGAGTCGGAGTCCTTCTGTCCCGGGCGCAGCTCCGCCGAGGGGGGGCGGTCGATCACACGCTGCGGAATGACCCGCGAGAGTGAGTTGCGATAGCTCGCCAGGCGATACACCAGTCCCTTGCTGCAGTCCTTGATGGGCGCGAAACCGCCCGCCATGTCGCCGTAGAGCGTAGCGTAGCCGACCGCCATCTCGCTCTTGTTGCCGGTGGTGAGCAGCATGCGGCCGGTCTTGTTCGAGATGCCCATGAGCAGCAGCATCCGGCAGCGGGACTGGATGTTCTCCTCGGTGGCGTCGGGCTCGCGGCCGGCGAACTCCTGCTCGAGCGTCGCGAGCGTGCTCTCGAACATCGCCTCGATCGGCAGCACGCTGTAGCGGACCCCCAGGGCGCGCGCCTGCTCCGCGGCATCCTCGAGGCTCATCGAGGAGGTATAGCGCGACGGCATCATCACCGCCTGCACGCGCTCGGCACCGAGCGCGTCCACGGCGATCGCGAGCGTCAGGGCGGAATCCACGCCGCCCGAGAGCCCCATGACGACTCCGGGAAAACCGTGCTTGCCGACGTAGTCGCGCACGCCGAGGGTCAGCGCGCGGTAGACGCTCGCCTCGTCGCTGAGCTCGGGCGCCACGGTTGCGGCGCGCGGCGCCACCTGGCCGCGGGGGTCGCGCTCGAAGCGCGCCGCGAAGCTCCCCTCCTCGAACGGCGGCGCCCGCAGCACGACTTCGCCCTGGGCGTTCATGACGAACGAGTTGCCGTCGAACACCAGCTCGTCCTGGCCGCCGACCAGATTCACGTAGGCGAGCGGCAGCCCCACCTCGGTGACACGCGCCCGGGCGATGTCCTCGCGCTCGCGCTGCTTGTGGAGCTCGTACGGCGAGGCGTTGATCACGGCGAGCAGCTCAGCTCCTGCGGCGCGCGAGAGTTGCGCCGCCTCCCGCTCCCAGATGTCCTCGCACACCAGCAGCCCCACCCGAAAGCCCTTCACCTCGACGACGGTGGGCTGCGAGCCGGCGCGGAAGTAGCGCTTCTCGTCGAAGACCTTGTAATTGGGCAGCTCCGCCTTGCGGTGGATCGCGGCGATCTCGCCGGCGGCGAGCAGCGCCGCGGAGTTGTAGATCCCGGCGCGCGTGTACTCGGGCAACCCCAGCATCACCGCCGCCGCGCCGGCCTCGGCACGCACGCGCGCGAGTCCCGCCTCGATCTGACGGCGGAAGCCGCGATGGAACAGCAGATCCTCCGGCGGATAGCCGCTGAGCGCGAGCTCGGGCAGCAGCACCAGGTCGGCGCCGAGCTCATCGTGCGCGCTGCGCGCCGCGGCGATCACCCGCGCGGCGTTGCCCTGTACGTCGCCTAC
>Ga0335077_10013454_pt1 | contig 10231 bp, 7 predicted proteins | sample Lox_Sample_31_FD_207151 | JGI IMG/M metagenome (GOLD analysis project Ga0335077, IMG submission 207151) | Soil microbial communities from Loxahatchee National Wildlife Refuge, Florida, United States - Lox_Sample_3.1 | ecosystem: Environmental > Terrestrial > Soil > Wetlands | place: USA: Florida...
CTTGGCCATTGACTCCATTCCTCAGTTCCGATCTGTCCCGGAACCGAACCGGTCACCAGGGCGCCATGCCCGGCGCTGCAAAGGCACTCGATGCCGCCGGCGTCGAACAGGCAACGCCCGGAAAAGCCCACGAAGACAGGCATCGTGAGCGGCCGGTAGCAGATCCGGCAACGCCCGCGGGCATCCCGCCGAAGCCAGACGTGGAGCAGTGTTCCTGCCGCCATTGGACCGACGTACAAGAGGGCGGCCCAGAGGCCCGAGACGCCTGCCTGCTCGGTGAACGGCGCGGCAGCCGCAAGTTCCAACCATCCCGCGATGACCAATGCGAACGAGAGCGCAACACGGGAAGCGGCCCAGGCAAAGCTTTGGAGCGAGCGGCATCCGAGCGGAAGCAGGCTGAGAAGCGCCAGACAAAGGAGAGCCGTTCCGACCGGAACGAGCGGCGCCCGGCGAAGGCGGGCGATCGGCACGATTTGGGGGCAAAGCCATCCTCTGTGCAAGACCGCGGTTTGCGCGAGTTCCTTTTCGGCGGCGGCAAGCCGGGCGCCCGGTTTCAGGCGGCCTATCACGCCGGAAAACCCACTCACATCGCGCTGGAGCTTGATGCTGTCACACCGCGGCTTCGCGCGCGCCGCGGAGAAGAGGGCGACTGCAAGCGGATCTGCGACACAGAAAGGCGGCTCCCTGGCGGACCATCTGCCCAATTTCTCGACCGTGCTGCCGCGCTCGATCCATGCGGACACCTGTTCAGCCGGGACTCTGGCCGCCGATCCCATGAACGGGTTCGGTTGCGCCAGGAGGAAAAGGCCATCCGCATCCCTGGCAAACAGCAGATCGCGGCCACCTTGAAATCGATTTGTAGCGATTGACAACCCGATGAGCAGAATGGCCATAGCCGCGACCGGAAGAGATCGCGAGCGCGCCGCTTCGGCAAGCCGGCGGGTAATGGTTGCCTCATGCCGAAGAAGGAACCACGCGTCCGCGAACGCTCCCAGGCTCCGTTTCAACAACGCTGAGTAGGAGCGGAAAGCGGAGTGGCGCCAATGCCAAAGCTCCGCATGCCATTCCCGTTTCCAGTCCGCGCACAGATCCGCCGGCAGCATTGCGCCTGCCAGCGCCAGCAGGAAGCGGCTGGGGAACGGAATTTTCCCGACATTGACGCCAACTTGCATCACTACTCCGAGATCTTCTCCAGCAAGGGATAACGGGCACGGAGCGTATCGAGGCGATCGCGCCCCGGGCGTGTCAGGCGATAGTATTTCCTGGGCGGTCCGCCGGACATGTCCGCGTTCTTGTGATCCCAAACCGACGCGATGAGGCCGGCGGACTCCAGCCGGCGAAGCGCCGGATAGACTGTTCCGCTGGGCAGGCCGGTGTGGTCGATAATGTCGAATCCGTAGGACTGCCCCGAGGCAATGGCGTGGAGAATGAGGCCGCTCGTGTAGGTCAAACTGATCCGCTCAGGCATGCCTGTTGGTAGAATACTACATAGTTGCGTGATCGCGCAAGGAGCGGGACCGATTGGTCATATTAAAGATAAAAGGATGATAAACTACTATGTAATCACGGCATTTTCCAAAAGGGGGTCAGCACCATGAAGTCCAAACTGGCCAAGCCGCATGCGGCGCAGGATGAACAGGAGTTCGCGGACCAGGTGATTGCCGAATGCCAGGACCGCTCGGGAGCGCTGCTGAGCATCCTCGAAAAGGTCCAGGCACACAATCCTCATAAGTACCTGTCCGGCGAGATCCTGGAATACATCGCGGAACAAACCGGCACGCCGCTCTCGCAACTTTACAGCGTGGCGACATTCTACGCTTTGTTCAATCTGGAGCCGCAGGGCGACCACACCATCTGCATCTGCCGCGGAACCGCCTGCCACACGCGCGGCTCGCGCAACCTGTTGGAGCGTCTGAAACTTGATCTGGGAGTCCAAAATGGCGGCGAGGAAGGCGGCGCCGATAAAGTCTGCGTGACCACGCCCGACCGCAAGTTTTCGTTGCGCACGGTGGCCTGTTTCGGACAATGCGCGCTGGCGCCGGTGGTCGAGGTGGACCACGCCATCTACGGCCACATGAACGAACAGGCACTGCACCGCGAAGTCGAGTCCCTGGGCAAGGAAAGTGGGAATTGATATGCGCATTCAAGACATATCCGGGTTCAGCGCCATCAAGGAAGCCGGCCTGGCGAAACTGCTGCCGAACCGCCCGCGCATCGCCGTGGGCATGGGCACGTGCGGCACCGGCAACGGCGCGGAAGGCGTGTTTCACGCGTTCTCGGAAGCCATCCATCAACGCGGGCGCGACGTGCGCCTTTCTCCTGTAGGCTGCTTCGGCTTCTGCGCCCAGGAACCGCTGGTGAACGTGTGGCTCCCGGGACGTCCGCTAGTGGTGCTGCAGCGCGTGCAGGCCAACGATGCCGACCGCCTCCTCGACCAGTTGACAGAGGGCAAGATACCCAGCGAACTGGCGCTCTGCAAAATCGAAGAGTGGGATCACATCACTGCCCAGGTGCGCTACGGCGAAGGTTTCCCCGACCTGCCATCCTGGCGCGACGTGCCTTTTTTCAAAGCCCAGAAGAAGATTGTTTTGCGCAATTGCGGCCTGATCAACCCGGACGACATCGAAGAGTACATCGCGGTAGGCGGTTACCAGTCGCTATATAAGGTGCTCATCGATGCCATGCCCGAAATGGTGATCGAGCAGATCAAAGCCTCCAAGCTGCGGGGGCGCGGCGGCGCCGGGTTCCTCACCGGCCTGAAATGGGAGTTCCTGCGCAAGGCTGCCGGCGACCAAAAGTACATCATCTGCAACGCGGACGAAGGCGACCCGGGCGCCTACATGAACCGCAACGAAATCGAAAGCGATCCGCACGCGCTACTGGAAGGCATGATCATCGGCGGCTACGTCACCGGGGCCAGCGAAGGCATCATCTACGTGCGCGCCGAATATCCGCTGGCCGTGCACCGCCTGACCCGCGCCATCGAGCAGGCCCGCGCTTACGGCCTTCTCGGCGAGAACATCCTGGGCCGGGGATTCCACTTCGACATCAGCATGGTGGAGGGCGCCGGCGCGTTCGTGTGCGGTGAAGAGACCGCGCTGATCGCGTCGCTGGAGGGTTTCGCCGGCCGGCCCCGCCCGCGGCCGCCGTTCCCCGCGCAAAAAGGCCTGTGGGGCTGTCCCACCAATATCAACAACGTCGAAACCTGGTACAACATCGCTCCCATCGTCGCCAAGGGCGCGGCCTGGTTCACCGAAACCGGCAGCACCAAGAGCGCGGGCACCAAAGTTTTTTCGCTGGTCGGCAAGATCACCAACACCGGCCTGGTCGAAATGCCGCTCGGCACGCCGCTGAAGACCTTCATCTACGACGTCGGCGAAGGCGCCTCCAACGGCCGCCACATCAAGGCTGTACAGACGGGCGGCCCGTCCGGGGGATGCATCCCGCGAGAGATGTTCGACACTCCCGTCGATTACGAAACCCTGGCCCAAATCGGCTCCATCATGGGCTCCGGCGGCATGGTGGTGATGGATGAAGACAACTGCATGGTGGACGTGGCCCGCTACTTCATCGAGTTCACGCATTCCGAGTCCTGCGGCAAGTGCATCCCTTGCCGCGTGGGGCTGGACAAAGCGCTGCGTATCCTGAACGCCTTCACCGACGGCCACGCCAGCACGGACGATCTGGACCGCCTCGACGAGATGGGCCGTATGATCCGCGACACCTCCCTGTGCGGCCTCGGCCAGAGCGCGCCCAACCCCGTGCTCACCACCATGCGCCATTTCCGCCACGAGTTCGAAGACCACATCCGAGCCAAGCGTTGCCGGGCGGGCGTGTGCGAGGACCTGGCGCTTTCGCCGTGCGAAAACAGTTGCCCGCTGCACATGAACATTCCGCGCTTCCTGCAACTGCTGCAGGAGCAGCGGTTGGAGGATGCCTTCGTTTCGGTGGTCATGGACAACCCGCTTCCGGCTTCTACCGGCCGCGTCTGCCAGCATCCTTGCGACGACCGTTGCCGGCGCCACACCGTGGATGAAGCGGTGAACATGCGCGAGGTGCACCGTTACATCGCCGATTCGATCTACGATTCGGACCGCTTCGACTCCCTGGCGGATCGAATCGCCTCTTACAAACTTCAGCCCACCGATCGCAAAGTCGCGATTGTGGGAGGCGGTCCTACGGGACTGGCCGCGGCGTTCTACCTCTCGCTATTGGGCCACGAGGTCGCGGTCTACGAGTCGAATCCGCTGGCGGGGGGCATGCTGCGCTATGCCATCCCCGAGTACCGCCTGCCCAAGGCCGTGCTCGACCGCGAAATCGAGTTGATCGAGCGCATGGGGGTCGAGTTCGTGTACGACACGGTCATCGGCACGGACATCACACTCAACGAACTCGACAACATGTACAACGCGGTGTTCATCTCGATCGGCACCTGGAAAGAAGGCTGGGTGTACCTGCCCGGTACGGAGTTGAAGGGCGTGCTCCCCGCACTGGTATTTCTGGAGGCCGTGGCCAAGCGCGAAGCCGCGCAGCTTGGCAAGAAGGTGATCGTGATCGGCGGAGGCAACGCGGCTATCGACTCCGCGCGCACGGCTCTGCGCAAGGGCGCCGAAGTGACCGTCGTCTACCGCCGGGAACGCAAAGACATGCCGGCCATCAAGGAAGAAACCGACGCGGCCGAGGCGGAAGGCGCACGATTCGTGTTCCTCGCCTCGCCGCACCGCATCCTCGGCGACGAGCAAGGCCGCGTCAAAGCCATCGAGGTCATGAAGACGCGGCTCGGCGAATTCGATTCCTCGGGCCGCCGCAAGCCGGTCGGCACGGAGGAGATCCGCCGTTACGATTGCGACACCGTCATCCTCGCCGTGGGCGAAGCGGTCGACCCGGATTTCGGCCGCGGCTCCGGTTTGAAGATTAAAGAAGACGGCACCATCGAAGTGGACCGCTTCACGCTGGAAACCAGCCGCAACAAGTTTTATGCCGGCGGCGACGTCATCACCGGCGCCTCCAACGTGTCGAACGCCATGGGTACGGGCAAGAAGGCGGCCCGCACCATCGATCAGCGGCTGATGGGGGCTTCGCGCTTCGACCGTATCATGCCCAAGTTCCGGTATGGTCAGGATCCGCCCGAACAGCCGTCCGCGGTGGCGCGACGCGAAGCAGTTGCACACCCGGCGCGCGAGCGCGTGCTGAACTTCAACGAGGCCATGATGGGCCTGAGCGCCGAGGCCGCCCTGGAAGAGACCGGGCGCTGCCTGCGTTGCGATGTCCGGGAGAATGCCCACGGCCACCGTCCGGAATTAGTGGAAGTCTGAGGAGCGACTGCCATGCCAGAAAAAATCTCGATCAAGATCGACGGCGCGTATGTAAACGCCAGCGAAGGCCAGACGATCCTGGATGCGGCGCGCGCCAACGGCAAGTACATCCCGACCCTCTGTTACCTGGAAGGCTTGAGCGCCGTGGGAGCCTGCCGGCTGTGCATCGTGGAGGTTTCCGGCAGCGGCCGCTTGCTGCCCGCGTGCACCACACCGGTGCAGGACGGCATGTCGGTGACCACCAGTTCGGAAAAGCTGGCGCGCTATCGCCGCCTGGCGCTGGAGTTCCTGTTCTCCGAGCGCAATCACTACTGCGCGATTTGCGTCTCCAACGGACATTGCGAGCTGCAGTCCCTGGCGCAGAAACTCGGGGTCAGCTACGTAGGTTATCCGTACAGCTACCCGCGTATGCCGGTGGATGTGTCGCATGAGCGCTTCGTGCTGGACCACAATCGCTGCATCCTGTGCACCCGGTGCGTGCGGGTCTGCGACGAGGTGGAAGGCGCCCACGTGCTGGACATTACCTCGCGCGGCACGCGGTCCATGGTGGTCAGCGATCTGAATCGCCCGTGGGGCCAGTCGCGCACGTGCACAAGCTGCGGAAAGTGCGTGCAGGTGTGCCCCACCGGCGCCATGGCGGAAAAAGGTTGGGCGGTGGAAGAGATGACCAAGCGCGCGGATAACATCACGCGCCTGGCCGTCCGGCGAGGAGGCAATCTATGAGAAAAACCAGGCTCGCTACCGTGTGGCTGGATGGCTGCTCCGGATGCCACATGTCGCTGCTGGATGTCGATGAGGCGTTGGTCCCGCTGGCCGGCAAAATCGACCTGGTATACGGACCGCTGGTGGATGCCCAGGAGTTTCCGAAGCAGGTGGACGTCACGGTAGTGGAGGGCGCAGTCAGCAGCCAGGATGACCTGGACAAGATCAGGCTGATTCGTTCGCGCAGCAAGCTGGTGGTTGCGTTGGGCGATTGCGCCGTCACCAGCAATGTGCCCGCGATGCGCAATAACATTCCGGTGAAAAAGCTGCTCGAAGGGATTTATGGCACGGTCCCAGGTGATGGCGTGCCGCCGCTATTGCGCCACGCGGTGCCCGTGCACGACGCCATCAAAGTGGATTTGCACGTGCCTGGCTGCCCGCCGCCCGCTAAAGCCATCGCGTTCGTCCTGGGAGAGTTGCTGGAAGGCCGCATGCCCGACTTGGCCGGCAAGGTCAAGTTCGGGTGAGACGAAGAAGGAGCGCATATGCAGAAAATCAAGATCGATCCGGTCAGCCGTATCGAAGGCCACGCCAAGATCACGATTCAGTTGAATGACGAAGGCCGCGTGACCGACGCGCAATTACACGTCACGCAGGTGCGCGGGTTCGAGAAGTTCACCGAAGGCCGGCCGTTCTACGAAATGCCCTCCATCACCGCGCGCATCTGCGGTATCTGCCCGGTCAGCCACCTGCTGGCTTCGGTGAAAGCCTGCGACGCGATCATGGCGGTTCAGATTCCCGAAGCCGCCGCTCTGCTGCGCGAACTCTTACACTGCGGCCAGTTTGTGCAGTCGCATGCACTGAGCTTCTTCCATCTCTCAGCGCCCGACCTTTTGCTGGGCATGGATTCCGATCCCGCGCGGCGCAACGTGCTGGGTTTGATCGAGCAGCATCCCGACCGCGCGCGGGACGGCATTGCCCTTCGCAAGTTCGGCCAGCAGGTGATTGAGTGGCTGGCCGGCGAGCGCATTCATCCGTCGTGGACGGTGCCGGGGGGGGTGAACGCGCCGCTCTCCGCCGAAGTCCGCGACCGTATACGCGGAGAACTGCCCTCCGCCAAATCCATCTGCAGACGCACGCTCGAATTCTTCAAAGGCTCGCTCGATCAGTTCGCCGAAGAGATCGAAAACTTCGGCAACGTCCCAACCCTATACGCCGGGCTGGTGGACGCGGGCGGCGGATTGCAGCTGTATGACGGCAAGCTACGCTTCCGCGATGCCTCCGGCAAGATCGTGGCGGACCAGGTGCGCCCTCGCACCTACGCGCAATACATCGCGGAAACCGCGTTGCCCAACTCCTACCTGAAGGCGCCCTACTACAAGCCGCTGGGCTTTCCTGAAGGCGCGTACCGCGTGGGACCGCTGGCGCGGCTAAACGCTGCGGACCGCTGCGGCACACCCGAGGCCGACGCGGAGTTCGCCGAATTCCACCAACGCTTCGGCAGCGTCGTGCAAAGCGCATTCCATTACCACTACGCCCGGCTCATCGAAGCGCTCTATGCCTTGGAGCGCATGGAAACCCTGCTGGAAGATTCCGCCATTCTCGATACGCACGTCCGCGCGCGCGCCGGAGTCAACGCACTCGAAGGCGTGGGCATGATCGAGGCCCCCCGCGGCGTGCTGATTCATCACTACAAGGTCGATGAAAAAGGCGCCATCCGCTGGGCCAACCTGATCGTCGCCACGGGCCACAACAATTTGGCCATGAACCGCAGCATCCGCCAGGTCAGCGAGCATTTCGTCGACGGCACGCGTCTCCGCGAAGGCATGCTCAACCGGGTCTCGGCCGTGGTCCGCGCTTACGATCCCTGCTTGAGTTGCTCGACGCACGCGATAGGCTTGCCGGATGTGGAGATTCGCCTCGTCGGTCCGGACGGAGCGCTGCTCGACCAGTTACAGCAGTAAGTAGAAAGTGAGTGCGGGCGCAACTTGGGGATACGGGTGGATGCGCCCGCCAGGTGTAACGGAGTTATTCTAATAGACGCACCGGGCGGGAAAAAGTTATCAAAATTTATAGCTGGCGCTACTTAGAGCGCCCGCCGCATGAGTCAATCATATCTCGGTTTCCGCATTGTACTGGTAGTCCTGCTGATCGGGCTGAACGGCTTCTTCGCGGCGGCCGAAGTCGCTCTCCTGTCCGTGCGCAGTTCCCGCCTGCGGCAGATGGCGGCGGAGGGTCAGTCCGGAGCGCAGACGGCCATCAATCTGCTCGCCAATCCGGCCCGCCTGCTCTCGGTCACGCAAGTCGGCGTTACCTTGAGCAGCCTCGGCTTAGGGTGGATCGGTGAAGATACCGCCTTCCGTATGATTGAGTACCTTTTCCATCCCGTTTGGACGCTTTCGACCGCCAGAGTCATCCACGGCGCCAGCCTGTTATTGGCGTTTCTCTCCATCAGTTACCTGCACGTCGTGATCGGCGAGGTGGTACCGAAGAATATGGCAATCGCCACCGCCGATCGCCTGGCGGTCACGGTCGCGCCGGCACTGATGCTCTTCTACCGCATTTCGGCGGCGTTCGTGGTCGTGATTGAAAAATCCAGCGCAGCCCTTACCGGTTTCGCGCGCCAGGCCGGCCACCATCGCGGCGGAGGTCATTCCGCCGAGGAATTGAAACTCATCGTCACTTCCAGCCGCGGCATGGGCTATTTACCGGAGGCGCAGGAAGACATGATTCACCGCGTGCTCGATCTGAGTGAACTCTCCGTGCGTGAGATCATGGTGCCGCGCAACGACATCACCTCGGTGCCGGTGGATGCCACGCTCGACCAGGTGTTGCATGCCATGATCGAGCATCAACACTCCCGCCTGCCGGTGTACGACGAGAAACCCGAACAGATCATCGGTCTGCTGCATTACAAAGACCTGCTTCCGGTCTGGGAAGAGCGGCGCGAAGCCATTCGTGTGGGCCGCCCGAGCCGCGCCTTCCGGGTCCGGCGCCTGCTGCGCAAGCACCTGGTCGTGCCGGAGACCAAACCGGTTGCGCGGATGCTGGCCGAGTTCCAGCAGGGCCGCTCCCACATGGCCATGGTAGTCGACGAGTTCGGCACCATTGTGGGTTTGATCACAGTCGAAGACGTGCTGGAGCAAATCGTGGGTCCTATTCAGGACGAATACGACGAGAAAAGCGAGGCGCTAGCCGGGGCGCCCGCCGCACCGGAACTGACCCAGGTGGACCTCGACGGCGCCACCCGCATCCGCGACCTCGAAACCGAATACGGCATCGAGATCCCGGCCGACGCCGGATTTGAAACGCTCGCGGGCTTCGTTCTGTACCGCCTGGGCTACATTCCCAAGGCCGGTGAACACGTGGAATACGCCGGCAGGCGATACACGGTACTCGATATGGAGCGCAATCGTATCGCGCGCGTGCGCGTGGAACGGATTCCGGCCGAGCCAGAATCCGTCTCGCGTCCCGCGGGCGCGACCGAAGGTTAGAATGCTTACAGGCTCCCGCCATGCTGGGCATTGACGCGCGCGCGGCGCGCTGCACGTGGACCGCTGCCCTGATAGTGCTTTTCCTGGTCCTGGTTTACATTTTGCGCACCACCCTGTTCGTGTTCATGCTGGCATTGCTCTTCGCGTATTTCCTCTCGCCGCTGGTCAGCTTGATCGATCGCTTCCTGCCTGCCAGCCGCACGCGCACGCCCGCCTTAGCCATCGCTTATGTCATCCTGGTGGCCGCGCTGTTCGTGGGCATCACTCAGATCGGCGGGCGAGCCGTGGAGGAGGCCAATGCTCTCGCAAAAGCCATGCCTGCCTTGCTGGAGCGGCTGCAGGCATCCGCCAATGAGCAATCTCTGAATCCCTTGCGGGCGCAGATCCTGCAGCGCGTGCAGGACCTGGTTGCCCGCGGCTCCGGCGACATCATCGCCTGGCTTCCCATAGCCGGCGCGAGACTCATTGGCCTGGCCAGCAACCTGCTCTATGTAGTAGTGATTCCGATTCTGGGCTTCTTCTTTCTTAGAGACGGCCGCTCCATTCGCGCTCACCTTCTGGCGAGTGTCGACCAACCCGGGCGCCGGGCCATGCTGAACGAGCTGCTGGACGATGTCAATCGCCTGCTTGCGCACTACATCCGCGCCATCGCGATGCTGTCGCTGACCGTATTCGTTTGCTACGCCGTATTCTTTACGATTCTCCGGATTCCGTATAGCA
>Ga0335077_10013455_pt1 | contig 10231 bp, 7 predicted proteins | sample Lox_Sample_31_FD_207151 | JGI IMG/M metagenome (GOLD analysis project Ga0335077, IMG submission 207151) | Soil microbial communities from Loxahatchee National Wildlife Refuge, Florida, United States - Lox_Sample_3.1 | ecosystem: Environmental > Terrestrial > Soil > Wetlands | place: USA: Florida...
AGCCTGATGCGCCAAGGCGTCCTGATCTCGACCACCGAGCACCTGCTGAGCGTGTTCTACGCCATGGGGATCGACAATGCCTACGTCGAGATCGACAACCTGGAGGTGCCGATTCTGGATGGCAGCGGGTTGCCGTTCGTCCGCCTGATTGAAGAGGCGGGCATCCAGCATTATCGACGCCGCCGCAAGTACCTGCGCATCCGCCGGCCGATTTCGGTCGAGGACAAGGGAAAGCGCATCAGCATTCTGCCCGCCGAGAGTTTTCGCCTCACGTGCGACACCAATTATCCCGAGCCGGTGGGCCGCCAGTCGCTGGAGATGGAGGTCACGCCGGCGCGGTTCGCTTCTGAAGTGGCTTTCGCGCGCACCTTCGGTTGGGAAGCCGACCTGGCGCAGATGCGCGACATGGGTTTGATCCGCGGCGCATCGCTCGAGAACGCGATCTGCTTCACGCCGCGCGGCCCGGTGAACCAGGAAGGGCTGCGCGCTCCCGACGAATGCTGCCGGCACAAAGCGCTCGACCTGATCGGCGACCTGGCGCTGCTGGGACGGCCGCTGCTGGGCCACGTGATCGCCGAACGCGCCGGGCACGCGATGCACGCCGCGCTGGTGGCCCGCATCATGTCGGACTCGAGCTTATACGAAATCCTCACCTTCGATCAATTGGCCTCGCGCGTGGCGCAGGCGCTGGTGCGGTAAAAGCGCGGCCGCATTCGCCGATCCCAATTCTGTCGACTCACGGCAACATGTCGACTAACAGCAACATTCCCACGCCTGCCGGGTTGGAGTAAGCTGGGAATCACGGGCTGCCGCGTCCCCCAAGGGTTCCAACCAAAGGAGTCTGTATGAAACATTACTCAATAGGGACCAGCGCGGTGTTGGCCCTTCTTATCTCCGCCGGCATCGCCACGGCGCAAACCTCCACTACTCCGGTCTATGCATCCACCGTCACCACGGGCATGGTGGGTTGGGCGCCCGCCTCGCAGACGGCGCAACTGAACGTATTGAACACGGCGGCTCCTGTCCCCACAAGCACGAGCCCGTCGACGACCGCGGCCGCCTGCCCAGTCGAACTCGAGTTTTTCGACGGGCAGAACAACCTCCTGAAATCGCTTTCGGTGACCAACGTGGCGCCGGGCACAGCGGCGTCGCTGACCCTCAAGCTGTCTGACCTGATGTCGGCTCCCAGCGGGCTGCGGATCGATATCCGGGGCGCCGTGAAAAGTCATCCGCTCGTGACCGGTCCGATCACCGCCAGCTCGACCTATGTGCTGGGATTCACAGCTTGCACTCTTGTAACAACGATGGAGCTGTTTGACAACGTTACCGGGGTGACGCAAACGCTGACCAGCGACACGCGCCCCGTCGCGACATCGATAGCGGTGCCGCTCGGGGTGCTCTGAGGCTTCTCCGGCCGCGCGGGTAGGACGGCCTGCGCCAGTGTGCCGCAGCAGGACAGACCACGGAGGACGCTGGTCTGTCCTGCGCCGAGGACTGTCTACTGCACCACCTGAAGCGTCTTTTGCAGCCTGATGTCGGCTGACGATGCTCCGGCGAGAATCTCGACCGGTTCGGTCTCGACCACGAACTTGTTGGCGGTCTCATCCCAATAGGCCAGCGAATCGGCCTTCAGCGGCACGGAGACCGTGCGCGTTGCGCCGTGCGGAATATTGACCCGGCCGAAGCCTTTCAACTCCCGCGCCGGCCGCTCAACCTTCGAGGCCAGATGCCGCACGTAGAACTCGACGACTTCGTCGCCGTCGCGGGCGCCCGTGTTGGTCACGTCCACGCTAAGAGTGATCTCGCCGCCGGCCTTCACGCTGCCGGCGCTGGCCCGCAGGTTCGCGTAGCGGAACGTCGAATAGCTCAAGCCGAAGCCGAAGGGATACAGGGGCTCGCCCTTGAAATACATGTAGGTTCTGCCGTGCCGGATGTTGTAGTCCATCATGGGCGGCAATTGATCGACCGACTTCGGCCAGGTCTCGACCAGCCGCCCGGCCGGGTTGTAGTCGCCGAAGAGGACATCCGCGATCGCGGTTCCTTCCTCCTGGCCGGAATGGCTGGTGTGCAGAATGGCGGGAACGTTTTGCTCGGTCCAGTTGATGGCGTATGGGAAGCCGGACACGAGCACGACCACGGTTTTCGGATTGGCTTTGTACACCTCCTGAATCAACCCCTCATGGTCCAGGTCGATCGACTTGCGGTCGTGATTTTCCATCGCCTCACCCGGAATTGGGCAGTTGGCATCGTCCGATGCGAAGCCCAGCAACAGGCCTTTGTACGGCCCGCACATCGGGTGGTTCCCGACCACCACGACAGCGACATCGGATTCCTTGGCTGCCTTCACCGCCGCGCCGTCCTTATTGTCCTCTGCGTAGTTCACCACCACCGCGGGGCCGACTTTCTTCCGGATGCCCTCGAGCGGCGACACCGTGTAGGGCGGCTGCCCGCTATACCCCTCGAGCAGCACGGCATTGGCGCGCGGTCCGATGACGGCGATCGACTTGATGGCCTGCTTGTCGAGCGGCAGGAAGTGGTTCGCATTTTTCAGCAGCACCATCGATTCGAGAGAAACCTGCCGCGCAATCGCATTGTTCTTCTCCGAGTTCACCGGATCCGGCGCGCCCTTGAGGCCGGCGAATGGCGACGTCGCGTCCAGAAGGCCCAACCGGATGGCCGTGCGGAAGTTCTGCCGCAGCACCGTATCGATATCCGCCTCGGTGAGGAGCTTCTGGTCGAGCGCGGCCCTCACATCCTTTCGATAACCGTCGAGGAACAGACTGATTCCGGCCTTGATGGTGGCGGCCGCGGCCACTGTTTTGTTCGGATAGAACTTGTGCTTTGTCACCTGATTGGTGAAAGCGCCGGCATCGGTGCAGATGACACCGTCCACGCCCCACTCCTTCATCGTGATGTTCTTGATGATCGGATTGCTGGTCATGGGGACCTTGTTCCAGGCGTTGTAAGACGTCATATACGATCGCGCGCCGCCTTCCACGAAGCCCATGCGAAACGGAACCGAGTAATACTCACGGAACAGCCGCATGTCGAAGTCCGAGGATGAGCCGTAGCGGCCCCTTTCGTTGCTGTTGGCCAGGAAGTGTTTCAACAGCGAAGCGGCCTGCCAGTATTTCGGGTTGTCGCCCTGAAGCCCGCGGATGAGGGCGACGGCGATGGTCCCGTTGAAGAAAGGGTCTTCCCCGTAGGATTCCTGTGTCCGACCCCAGCGCGGATCGCGCGCGAGGTCCGCGTTCGGCGTCAGCAGGATCAGCGCGGACCGCGTTGTCTTTTCGTTCTCGTAGATATAGCGGGCTTCGGAGCCGATCACCGCTCCGGCCTGGCGGACCAACGCCGGGTCCCAGGTTCGGGCGAGCCCGACCCCTTCGGGAAACTGCGTGGTTGCCACCGGCTTGCCGCCCATGGCGGACATGTCCATGTCGGCCATGTCGAACCCGAACGCCTGCATGGCCTTCATGGCGGCCTGCGGGTCGGCCATGGCATCCGCCATGATCGCGTCTCCGCCGCCGCCGAGAACGACGCCGCTGATCGCCTCGCCAATTCCGGTGCCCCGGATTCCGAGACGGGGCACTTTAATCCCCCGGGTGCCGAGGACGGCGATCTTCTCATCCAGCGTCATCAGCGATAACACATTGTCGATGCGCTTCTCCGTGTCGAGAGACGGGTCCTGAAACGGGTGCTGATATTGCGCCAGCCCGGGCAGGGCGTACGCCAGCAGCGCCGCGCCGAGCATCGCGAAAGTTCTCATCGTGGAACTCCTTTTCCTTTACTCCGCCGCCACGGTCACCACCGCTGCGCCGAGGCCGCGCAGCGTCGGCTTTTTCCGCGCCCACCGTTTGCCGGCCGGGAGCGCCGCCTATTGTGGCCTGGTCGACGGATTCGACTTCGCTGGCGCGGCCGCTGAGCGTGACTTCCGGGTCGCGGACGCGCTTATCTACTCATAACAGCCTGCGTTCCCCTTTGGGCGAGGCCAGCGCCGGCGCATAAATATGAGAAGCCGCCGCGGGCCGCTTGTGCTTCGCCGCACCCCGGGGCGGGCTGCCGCCGTCACACTGTGCTCAACCTAACTCGTTCCGCGAACGATTCTGGCGGAAGAGGCAGGCGATGGCGGAGAATGAGTCTGGAGGCGGTTTCACGATGAGAGCAACCCAGACGCTGCACAATCTCGGACAGAGCATCTGGCTGGACAACATCACGCGCAATCTGCTCGACAGCGGCACGCTCGAACGCTACATCGGCGAACTGTCGGTGACCGGGCTCACTTCCAATCCGACGATCTTCGATCACGCGATCAAGAACAGCGCCGACTATGACAGTTCGATTCGCGAAAAGGTCCGGCAGGGCAAATCGGGCGAGGAACTCTTTTTCGAGCTGGCGCTGGACGATATTACCCGGGCCGCGCAGCTGTTCCGGCCGGTCCACGGGCGGACCGACGGCGTGGATGGCTGGGTGTCGCTCGAGGTGTCACCCCTGCTGGCCTACGATACGGCCAGCACCATCGCCGCGGCCCGCGACCTTCACTCGCGCGCCGGTCAACCCAATCTGTTCATCAAGATTCCGGGCACGCGCGAGGGGTTGCCGGCAATCGAGGAGGCGATTTTCGCCGGCGTTCCGGTCAACGTGACGCTGCTGTTCTCCCGCGAGCAATACCTGGCGGCGGCGGACGCGTTCCTGCGCGGGGTGGAGAGGCGCATCGACGCGGGGCTGAATCCCTGTGTCGGCTCGGTCGCGTCGCTCTTCATCAGCCGCTGGGACGCCGCGGTGATGGGCAAGGTGCCGGAAGCCCTGCGCGACCAGCTCGGCATTGCCATCGCGAAGCGCGCGTTCAAGGCTTACCGCGAGCTGCTCGAATCCGCGCGCTGGCTGCGCGCCTTGAACGCGGGCGCGCGCCCGCAGCGGCTGCTCTGGGCCAGCACCGGGACCAAGGACCCCAAGGCGTCCGATATCCTGTATATAAAAAGCTTGGCGGCGCCGCTGACGGTGAACACCATGCCGGAGGGTACTTTGAAAGCGCTGGCCAGCCACGGCGAAATCGGCGCGACCCTGCCGGCCGATGGCGGCGACTGCGAGGAAGTGCTGGCGGCGTTTGGCAAGGCCGGCGTCGATATCGACGCGCTGGCCGCGCGGCTGCAGGACGAGGGCGCGAAGTCGTTCGTCGGTTCCTGGAACGATCTGATGGCCGTGATTGTCTCAAAGAGCGCGGCGCTTGCCGCGGCCGCGGCGCATTGACCGGACATAGAGGAGCACAGAAATGGCAACACACGCTGCATCGGAGACTACCGCGGCCGCCCAACCGCTGACCGGACAGAAGGCGTGGAGCGCCCTTCGGTCGCACTACGAGAAGATCCGGGAAACGCACCTCCGCGAGCTCTTCGCCGCCGATCCAAAGCGCGGCGAGCGAATGACGGCCGAAGCCGCCGGCATCTTTCTCGACTACTCGAAGAACCGGATCACCGATGAAACGCTGCAGCTTCTTCTCCAACTGGCGGAGGAATCCGGGCTGCGGCGGCGAATCGATGCCATGTTTCGCGGCGAGAAGATCAACCTGACGGAGCGCCGCGCGGTTCTCCACGTGGCTCTTCGCGCGCCGAAGAGCGCGGTGATCGAAGTGGATGGCGAGAATGTGGTGCCCCAGGTCCACGCTGTGCTCGACAAGATGGCCGCCTTCTGCGACCGCGTCCGAATCGGCGACTGGAAGGGACACACCGGCAAGCGCATCCGCAACGTCATCAATATCGGCATCGGCGGCTCCGACCTGGGGCCGGTGATGGCTTATGAGGCTTTGAAGCACTACAGCGACCGGTCGCTGGACTTCCGGTTCGTTTCCAATGTCGATGGCACCGACTTCGCGGAAGCTGTGCACGGCCTGGACCCGTCGGAAACCCTGTTCATCATCTCTTCCAAGACTTTTACGACGCTCGAGACCATGACGAATGCGCACTCCGCGCGCGCCTGGTCGCTCGACGGCCTGGGAGGCGACGAGAAATCGATCGCCAGGCATTTCGTCGCCGTGTCGACCAACGCGGCGGAGGTGGCGAGGTTCGGTATCGATACGGCGAACATGTTCGGGTTCTGGGACTGGGTCGGCGGCCGGTACTCGATGGATTCGGCGATCGGGCTTTCCACGATGGTGGCGATCGGCCCCGCGAACTTCCGCGCCATGCTGGACGGCTTCCACCAGATGGACGAACATTTCCGCACGGCGCCGTTTGAGCGCAACCTGCCGGTTCTTCTGGGACTGCTGACGGTCTGGTACACGGACTTCTTCGGCGCCGAGACGGTGGCCGTATTACCGTACGAGCAATACCTGAAGCGGTTCCCGGCCTATCTGCAGCAATTGACGATGGAGAGCAATGGCAAGCACGTCACCCTGGACGGAAGCGAAGTTACCTACCCGACCGGCCCCGTCTATTGGGGCGAGCCGGGCACCAACGGCCAGCATTCCTTTTATCAATTGATCCACCAGGGAACGCGGCTGATCCCGTGCGACATCGTGGCATTCGCCAAGCCGCTGAACGCGCTCGGCCGCCACCACGACCTGCTGATGGCGAACGTCTTTGCGCAGGCGGAGGCGCTGGCGTTCGGCAAAACAGCGGCGCAGGTGAAGGCGGAGGGCACGCCGGAGTGGCTGGTGCCGCACCGGGTCTTCGCCGGCAATCGCCCGTCGAACACCATCCTTGCCGAGCGGCTGACGCCGGAGGTCCTCGGCAAGCTGGTTGCGCTGTATGAACACTCGGTGTTCACGCAAGGCACCGTCTGGCGGATCAACTCGTTCGACCAATGGGGCGTGGAACTGGGGAAGGTGCTGGCGCAACGGATCGTTCCGGAGCTGGAAAATCAAAAGGAACCCGCGCTCGGCCACGACACTTCGACCAACAGCCTGATCCGCCGGTACCGGGCGCTCAAGGAGGCACCATGAAGGCACGCGGCTTCGATCGACCTCTCTATATTCTGCCTTTCGACCACCGCGGTTCGTTCCAGGAGCGAATGTTCGGCTGGAAAGGCACGCTGACTGCCCAGCAGACCGCGGAAATCGCCGCCACCAAGCGCGTGATCTACGACGGATTCAATGCCGCTCTCGATTCGGGCGTGCCCGCGGAGAAGGCCGGCATCCTGGTGGACGAGCAGTTCGGGGCCGCGATACTGCGCGATGCCTCGGCGCACGGCTGCGCAACTGCGTGCCCCGCGGAGAAAAGCGGGCAGGAGGAATTCGAATTCGAATACGGCGAGGACTTCGCGCAGCACATCGAGGCGTTCGACCCGACCTTTTGCAAGGTCCTGGTGCGCTACAACCCGGAGGGCGACGCGGAGTTGAATCGCCGGCAGTCGGCGCGCCTGAAAAGGCTATCGGACTACCTGCACGGCCGCCGACGCGGATGGTTCATGTTCGAGCTTCTGGTGCCGCCGGAGAAAGAAGAGCTGGACCGCTTGGAGGGCGACCGGCAGGCCTACGACGTGGAGCTTCGCCCCAGGCTGATGGTTGGGGCGATCCGCGAGCTGCAGGGCGCCGGCGTTGAGCCGGACATCTGGAAAGTGGAGGGGCTGGATTCCACGGAACACTACGAAAAAGTCGTCGCCGCGGCGCGGCGGGACGGCCGCGACCACGTGGGCTGCATCGTGCTGGGCCGCGGCGAGGATAACAGCGAAGTGCGGCGATGGCTGTCCACGGCGGCGCGAGTTCCGGGATTTATCGGTTTCGCGATCGGCCGCACGGTGTTCTGGGACCCGCTGGTCGATTGGCGCGCCGGCAAGACGACGCGAGACGAGGCTGTGGCGGAGATTGCGCGGCGCTACCGCGAGTTCGCCCAGCTTTTCGAAAATGCCCGCGGCCGCACCGCGGCCTCGTGAGGCGGTGCCGGGCAATCAGGTAGCAGGAGGGATCGATGCAACTGGGGATGGTTGGTCTGGGAAGGATGGGGGCGAACATGGTGCGCCGGCTTCTGCGCGCGGGGCACCAGTGCGTGGTTTACGATCTGTCGCCCAAGGCTGTCGCCGACCTGGTTTCAGAGCGCGCCGCGGGGAGTTACTCGCTGCGCGAACTGGCCAGGCAATTGGAAAAGCCGCGGGCGATATGGCTGATGGTGCCGGCTGGCACGGTAGATAATACGATCGCCGATCTGCTGCCGCACCTCGAACCGGAGGACATTCTCATCGACGGCGGCAATTCCCATTACGTGGACGACATCCGCCGCGCCAAGGAGCTCGCGGCCAAACGAATTCACTATGTCGACGTAGGAACCAGCGGCGGTGTTTGGGGCCTGGAGCGCGGTTACTGCATGATGATCGGAGGCGAGGAGGCTGTGGTGTCGCACCTCGCCCCCATCCTGGCGGCGCTGGCGCCGGGGCGAGGCACCATCCCGCGCACACCCGGCCGCGAGAAACTGGACGGCACCGCGGAGCTGGGGTACCTGCGCTGCGGCGAGAGCGGCGCCGGCCACTTCGTCAAAATGGTCCACAACGGGATCGAGTACGGAATCATGGCCGCCTATGCGGAGGGCCTCGGCATCCTGCGCGACGCGAACGCGGGAAGGAAACGCCGGACCACCGATGCCGAGACGACGCCGCTTCGCGAGCCCGAGCACTATCAGTACGACCTGGACCTGCGCGACATCGCCGAAGTCTGGCGCCGGGGCAGCGTGATCGCTTCGTGGCTGCTGGACCTGACGGCAGCCAGCCTCGCGGAAGATCCCGAGCTTGCGCAATTCGCGGGGCGGGTCTCGGATTCCGGGGAAGGCCGATGGACCATCAAGGCGGCGATTGATGAATCGGTGCCGGCGCCCGTCCTCTCCGCGGCGCTCTACCAGCGGTTCTCATCGCGTGGCGAAGCGGATTATCAGGACAAGCTGCTCTCCGCGATGCGCTACGGGTTCGGGGGCCACCTGGAAAAGGCGGCAGGCAGCGGAAGCTGAGAGCCGGCCCGATCGATTTCGCGGTGGGGGCGGACCGGTCGCGCGGCGGAAATACGAAGGGCGATTCCCTGACCTTCTCCAGCAGCTCTGCATGGAGCGCCAGGTCCGAGGGTCCTCATCGCGTGGAGGGGCCAAGCCCCTAGCCAACCTTTTCCAACGCGTCCTCTACTGCTTCGGGGTGACGGGCGATGACGGCCAAGAGCACGCGCGCCGGTCCATCCGGTTGCGTTCGTCCTTGCTCCCAATTCCGCAGGGTAGCCGGTTGGAAGCCGAACTTGGCGGCAAATTGCGATTGACTGAGCCGGAGTTTTCGCCGCACGGCGCGCACGTCGGTTTTGGGCGCTTTAACGGTCGTGACTCGGACGCGCACCGGCTCACCGCCCGCCCAGGCGATGGCCTCCTTCAGGCTAGCGATAACCTCCTCACCGACGCTGGCACCTTTTACGCGAGCTCTTGTTTTGGATCCTACGTTTTTTTTCATATAGGCCTCTTCTTGGCGTACGTCGCCACGAGAATGGAGACAAGATTGTTCCATGCGTTTCGTTCCGCCCGCTTGAGATTTGACTTCTGATTCTTCGCATAGAGACGGTCAAAAGGAACAGAGGCAACTTCTCATTGCGGTAATAGTAGATCACCCGTATGCCACCGCGCTTTCCTCTGCCCGGCACGGCCCACCGCAATTTGCGGACTCCTCCCGTTTCGGGGATGATGTCGCCAGACTCGGGATTCATTCCAAGGAACAGCACGAGTTGGGACCGCGCCGCCTCATCCAGCAGGGAAGAGGCCTTCCGCAGAAAGAACGGTGTCTCGACAACCGTCATGGGCGGGAAGTCCATCTGGCTCAATTATACGCTATAAGCGTATAGGGGCAAGGGTCCCGAATCTGCGGCTTCACAGCCAACAATGTGAACGATATTTTGTGGTAGCTAGGCTCCGCTGCCGATAAGTGTCCTCTTCGCGCAGGAGACACCTTCGAATCATGCCGTCATCCTGGGAGGCCGAGGCGGCATGCCGCCGCGGTCAGCTCAGGCGGTACAAGAATAAGATGAGGATCAGGAAGCCCACGACATATCCGACGTAGGCATTGAGACGGCCGTGGTGCATTCCTGCGAGCAACCTGGCCACGGAAGTCATCGCTGCGCCGACCGGGCGTAAGAACAGGCGTTCCACGAGATGAGTCTCATCCCGGCGCCGGCGGATCGCAGTCCGGAAATGCACGGCCACGGTCTGACGCGTGTCCTCGACGATATTGGGCCGGAAGACTGCCTGGAAGACCACACGCACGGGATTCGAAAAGCCAGTCG
>Ga0335077_10013457_pt1 | contig 10231 bp, 9 predicted proteins | sample Lox_Sample_31_FD_207151 | JGI IMG/M metagenome (GOLD analysis project Ga0335077, IMG submission 207151) | Soil microbial communities from Loxahatchee National Wildlife Refuge, Florida, United States - Lox_Sample_3.1 | ecosystem: Environmental > Terrestrial > Soil > Wetlands | place: USA: Florida...
CGTCATGCTGCCCAACCATGCGCCGCTCATGGTCGCCGAACGTTTCAAGGTTTTGGAAGCGCTGTTTCCCGGCCGCATCGATCTTGGCCTCGGCCGCGCACCGGGGACCGACCCGGTGACGTCATACGCGCTGCGGGTGCGGCAGGATCCGCGGCAGGGCGACGACTTCCTGGAGCGCTTCCAGGAACTGCTGCTGTTCGAGCGCGGCGGCTTTCCGGAAAATCATCCGTTCCGCAAGGTGCATGCGGTCCCCGCCGACGTCGCCTTGCCGCCGATCTGGCTGCTGGGCTCGAGCGGCTACAGCGCCGAGCTCGCTGCGGCCGTCGGCATGGGCTTCGCCTTCGCGCATCATTTTGCCGACTATGACGCAGCGAGCGCCATGCTGAGCTACCGCGAGCACTTCAAGCCCTCGCCAACGATGGCGAAGCCCTATGCGATCCTCGGCACGGCGGCGATCGCGGCCGAGACCGACGAGGAGGCCGAACGCATCGCATCGAGCGCCGATCTGCATTACGCCCGCCGCGCCAAAGGCGAGTATATGCCGCTCGCCTCGCCCGAAGAGGCGGCTGCCTATCCGTATACGCCGATCGACCGCGAGCGCATCGCCCGCCATCGCGCCCGGCTCACGGTCGGCGGCATCGACAAGGTGAAGGCGCGGCTGCTGGCGCTCGTCGAGACGACGCGCGCCGACGAACTCATGATCACCACGATGGTCTACGACCACGCGGCGCGCCGTCGCTCCTACGAATTGCTGGCGCAAGCCTTCGCGCTGACGCCGCGCGCTTAATGTTTGATCGTGCATGATCTTTCCGGAAACCGGCGGCCGCTTGCGGAATTATGTTGCAGGGCACCCGGCAATGGCGACCGGCGGCGAAAGCTGCCCGGCTGGCGTTACGGTTGTGTCATGCGTTACTTTTAATGGATGATTACCCACAGCATCCACCGGCTGCAGGTGGCGGCGGGTAGTCGTGTTATTTACAATTCGCGGCTCATAACAAGCATCCCAACGTTCGGTGGTAACATTGTGCACTGAACCTCACGGTACACTCCGGCCTCCACTGCGGGGCAAGCGCGCGCTCCTCGGCAGCGCCTGTGCGCTCGCATTCGTCGGCAGTCTGGCCCTGATGGCCTCGCCGGCGATGGCGAAGACCAGATTAGCGACCAAGCCCAGTCAGAAGCAGGAGCACTCCAGCGACAAGCCGTTCGGCGACATTCCGAAGGGCCAGCTCCAGATCTTCATCTCCATCAATCAGGAGAAGCTGCATCTCTACAGCGACGGCAAGGAGATCGCGGAGGCGCTGGTGGCGACCGGACTTCCCGGACATGCGACGCCGATGGGCGCGTTCAGCATTCTCAGCAAGGACCGCTATCACCACTCCAATATTTACAGCAACGCGCCGATGCCATTCATGCAGCGCATCACCTGGTCGGGCGTGGCGATGCACGAAGGCGTGGGCGTCGGCCATCCAGCGTCGCACGGCTGTATCCGAATGCCGCATGAATTCGCGGCGCGATTGTGGGTTATCACCAAGCTCGGCATCCGCGTCATTATCGAACGCGAGGAACTCAAACCGGTCGGTTTTGCCGATCCGCACCTGTTCGTGCGCAAGGACACCAAGTCGTCGACCGCCGCGGCGCTGCCGCCGCCGGTGCAGACCGCACAGAGCATCGATACCGCCAAGGCAACGGACGCGGAGACGCCGCGGTCGATCGCGATCGCAGCGAACGATCCGCCTCCGGCAGCACAAGCCGCGACTGTGGCCGATCCGCCGGGTGACAGCGTCGATCCGCCCGCCAAGGCCGACGATCCGCCGGTTGTGAAGGACGCCGACGATCCGCCGGCCGCGGCGAACGATGCGGCGGCGAGCGGACCGGCCAAAGCCGAGAGTGACGGCGCCGCTGCAAGCGAGCCGGCCAATCCAGCCGCACCAGCGGCGGCGGCCGCGCCGGCTGAGGCGGTTGCGCCCGCAGCGCCTGCGGCGGCGGCTTCAGCTCCGCCCGAGACGGCGCAGCCTGCACTCGCGGCGCAGCCGGCATCGCCGGAACTGCGCGGCAGCGACGACACGACGGCGACGATCGTTGCACCGGAGGAGGATTTCCCGCTGCCGCCGCCGAAGCCGGCGTCCGCGATGCAGAGCGCTGCCGAGAATCATGCCCAGATTGCCGTCTTCGTCAGCCGCAAGACCAAGCGCATTTACGTGCGCCAGCACTTCACGCCGCTGTTCGACGCGCCGGTGACGATCGCCGATCCCGATAAGCCGCTCGGCACTCATGTCTTCACCGCGATGGGCGTGCTCGATGACGGCACGACGCTGCGCTGGAACGTGGTGACGCTGCCGAGCGATGCGCCGAAGTCACGCGGCGGCGAGCCGATGCGCAGGATCGATCGGCTCGTCAAGGGGCGCTACCGCGAGCAGCCCCAACTCGTCGCCGAGAAACCGGTCGCGACGGCGCCGTCGACCCCAGAAGCCGCGCTCGCGCGCATCGACATGCCGCCGCTGGTGCGCGATCTGATCGGCGAACTGATCGTTCCGGGTTCATCGCTCGTCGTCTCCGACCAAGGTCTTGGCGAGGAGACCGGCGAGGACACCGACTTCATCGTTCTCACCCACTGATTGGTGCATCGCTGGCCGCTGTGGCCGGCCATTCAACCGCCATCGGCGACGGTGTATGGTCCCGCCCGGCTGCCGCCTGGCGGCGCTCATCGCCGATTTGAGATCCAGTCAAAGGAGGATCGTCTTGGGTAAGCATTTCTCACTTGTCTCGTCCGACAGCTTCAAGCTCGGCGCCTATCGGGCCGACCCGACCGGGCCGGCGAAAGGGGGCATTGTCCTCATCCAGGAGATTTTCGGGGTCAATCACCACATCCGCGCGGTTTGCGATCGACTTGCCGGCGAAGGCTACGCGGCGCTGGCGCCCGCGGTGTTCGACCGACAGCAACCGAATTTCGAATGCGGCTATACGCCCGACGAGATCGCCAATGCGCGCAAATTCGTCGCCAATCCGGACTGGGGCGCGATGCTGCGTGACGTCCAGGCCGCGATCGACGAGCTGAAGAAAGTCGGGCCCGTCGCGATCATGGGCTTCTGCATGGGCGGCACGATCTCGTTCTTGGCCGCCTGCAAGCTCAACGGACTCTCCGCCGCAGTCTGCTATTACGGCGGCCAGATCGCCAAGAATGCCGATCAGAAGCCGAAGATCCCGACGCAGATGCATTTCGGCGAAAAAGACGCCTCGATTCCGATGAGCGATGTCGAGGAGATCAAGAAGAAGCGCGGCGGCGATTGCGAAATCTACGTCTATCCGGACGCGCAGCACGGCTTCCATTGCGACGAGCGCGGCAGCTATCAGGATGCCGCCGCCAAGCTCGCTTGGCAGCGCTCGATGGCGTTTCTGGCCAAGAACGTGAAGAAGTAGCCAGGCTCAGCCGAGCGCATTGCACCGGCCGGGTCGCGATCAGAACCATCGCTCCTGGGCAATGACGGTGTCGCCGGGCCGTACCGGATAAGTGACCGGCGCCTGGAAACGCACGATGCGGCCGCCCAGGTTGCGGCTGATGACAACGTGGTTGCGCACGCCGCGCGGTCCGAAACCGCCGGCGATCGCCACCGCGGTTTCCACGGTCATGTTCGCGACGTAGGGATATTGTCCCGGCTGCGTGACCTCGCCGAGAATGAAGAACGGCCGGTACGCCTCGATCTCGACCGCGACATGCGGCTCGCGGATGAAGCCCTGGCGCAACTGGTCGGCGATGCGGCCGGACAATTGGTCGGTGGTCAGGCCCCGCGTCTGCACGGAGCCGATCAGCGGCATGGCAATGCAGCCGCTGGCATCGACCGCATAGGAGTTGGTCAGGCCGTCCTGACCGAACACGACAACGCGCAGCCGGTCGCCGGAATCGAGCGTGTAGGGTCCGTCCTGCGCCAATGGCACATAGGCGGCGGGCGCGGCGACGACCCTCGCGCCCGGAGCTACTGCATAACCAGGGGCCGCATAGCTTGGCGTCGCATAGCCGGGCGCCGGCGTCGCATAGCCTGGTGCGGCGTATCCCGGATAAGTCGGTGCCGGCGCCGCATAGCCTGCGGCCGCAGGCGGTGCGTATCCCGGCTGCGCCGCATAAGTCGGCGCCGGGGGAGCCGTCACGTAAGTCTGCGGTGCGATCGATCCGGTTGTCAGCGGATAGGCCGCAGGCTGGCCATAAATCGTGTTGTCGATGCCGGGCGCGCCGCCGAGCGGCATATAGGCGACCGGCCGCTGCGCGCATCCCGCCACCGCGATCGCCACGGCCGAGCACAGCATGAAAGTGCGGGCAACCCGCATACGCAAGCCTCGTTCGAACGAACGTCGAACCTGCTTAGCGCTGTTATGGTTAACAAACCCTAACGTCTCGGAAATTCAGGGGAAATTTCGCCGCACGAAGGCAGCCTTAAGGATTATTTGCTGGTCGCGGGGGCTTGCGGCCGAGCCGGTCGGCGATGGCGAGGATGAGCATTGCGAGCGCGAACATCAGCGGGAAGGCCAGCACCCAGCCGAGCTTCGACGTGTCGGTGTACTTCTCCAGATCGAAATACCAGGCCAGTGCATCGACCGAGGCGATGCCGACGATCGAGCCGAGCAGTTTCTGCTTGAGCGCGCCGAAATCGACCTGGGTGAGTCCTTCGGGCCAGTCGGGATGGGCAGCCGCATCGATACGGCGAATGAAATTCTCGTAGCTCGAGAATATGACGATCAGGACGAGATTGGCGGTGAGCGCGAGATCGACCAGGTTGAGCACGCCGGTGACGACGTCATGCCAGGCGACTTTGGGGAGTTCGAGCGTCAGCGCCACCAGGTCGCCGCAGAAGCGATAGAGCAGCAGCAGTTGGCAGAACAGCAGGCCGAGCAGGAACGGCGCGATCAGCCAACGGCTAAAGAAGATCGACGCCTGGATGTAGCGTCCGTCTGGCCACCGCATCGCTGCCTCGGCATGCGCACTGTTCGCAGAAGCCCGCTTCGGAAACACGGACACTGGCTGTCCGAAGGACGTCGGGCTCCCGCAGTGAAACTAGACCATCATCCGATTCGCTCCAATCGGATCACGGTCCGGGACGGACTGCTTGAGCGGTCAGGCCGCGACGCCGGTGCCGATCGGACAGCTCACGCCGGTGCCGCCGAGCCCGCAATAGCCGTGCGGATTTTTCGCCAGATATTGCTGGTGATAATCCTCGGCGAAATAGAACGGCGGCGCGTCGACGATCTCGGTCGTGATCGGACCCATTCGCGCCGCACCGAGCGCCTTGGTATAGGCCGCCTTCGAAGCTTCGGCGGCGGTACGCTGCTCTGGCGTGAATGTGTAGATACCGGAGCGGTACTGAGTGCCGATGTCGTTGCCCTGGCGCATGCCCTGCGTCGGGTCGTGGCTTTCCCAAAACGTCTTGAGCAGGCGTTCGTAGGAAATCTTCTTCGGGTCATAGACCACGAGCACCACTTCGTTGTGGCCGGTGCGGCCGGAGCAGACCTCTTCGTAGGTCGGGTTGGGCGTCAGGCCGCCCGCATAGCCGACCGCGGTGACATAGACGCCATTGCCGAGCTCCCAGAATTTGCGCTCCGCTCCCCAGAAGCAGCCGAGCCCGAACATCGCCTTGGCGAGCCCTTCCGGATACGGCCCCTTCAGCGGGTGGCCACTGACGAAATGCTGCCGGGCGGTCGGGATTGCGGTCTGCCGGCCGGGCAGGGCCTCGCCGGGCGAGGGCATTTCGATCGTCCTTCTGAATGAAAACATCGCGACGTCTCCTGCTGGATGCAGCAAATATAGCGGTTTGGGGCGGTCGCCGCATCGGGGCGCGCAATCACGATTCTGCGCCGATCGATGCCATATTGTTGCTGGGGGCGATTCGCGGGTGATTTTGCAGCGCTTCCACCTCGTGCCTTTGCCGCTTATTGTGCGGTCGGCGCGTCGCGGCGGCGCGCTCGAGAGGAGGCTTTTCAGATGGCTCGATTGCCAGCGCTGGCATGCGCGTTCGTTCTTTTGGTCCCGGGATTTGCCCGGGCGCAGTCCACCGCGTCGCCGCCCTATGGGCCGCCGATCACGCTCGATCAGGCCAAGCGCGTCATGGCGGCAGCCGAGCTCGAAGCCGCCAAGAATTCGCTGCAGGTGGCGATCACGATCCTCGACAGCGGCGGCAATCCGGTGATGTTTCACAAGTTCGACAATGCGCAGCTCTCCGCCATCACGGTGTCGGAAGGCAAGGCGCGCACTTCGCTGCAATTCAAGCGGCCGAGCAAGGCGCTCGACGACGCCATCGCCGCCGGCGGCGCCGGCATGCGCCTCCTCGCGCTCAAGGACATTACGCCGCTCGAGGGCGGCCAGCCGGTGGTGGTCGACGGCAAGATCATCGGCGCAATCGGCGTCTCCGGTGCACTGTCGTCGCAGGACGCCCAGATCGCCAAAGTCGGTGCCGATGCGCTGACGAAATAGCGTGGTCGGGCCGTACGCGCCTTGGCCGCGACCGCCGCGGACGGCCTATGGCGTGTTGAGCTTGCGCAGCCGGTCGACGATAGGCGCCGGCGTGCGATAGGCGCTTTCGATGACATGCAGCAGGTCGTCGCCGCCGCGCGGTCCGTTGACCGAAAGGCCGGTTGCCTCCGCCTGCGCCAGGAATTGCGGATCGGTGAAAGTGTCGGCAAGCGCCCGGCGCATCGCCGTGACGCGTTCGGCCGGCACGCCGGGCGGCATGAGCAGCGGCCGGCCGATCGACAGCGGCGCGAAGGCTGCCTGCAGCAGAAGCTTGTCGTCGGCGCCGGTGACCAGATCGGGCACGAACGGCACATCGCCGAGCGCGGCAAGCTTGTCCGGCCCGTATTGCACGATGGCGCGCGCCTTGTGCTCGGCGAGCCAGGTCGGCCGGGTCGATGACAACGCGCTGTAGAATACGCTCGGATAGCCGTCGAGTTCGCCGCGCTCCATGGCGATCAGCGCCTCGTTCTGCCCCGGATAGCCGGGAATGATCTTCATCCGGGTGCCGAGCGTGGCGTTGAGCAGCCTTGCATAGAAGGCCGGCGTCGAATTGGCGCCGGAAGCGCCCATTACGGTTTCGCGCCGGCGCAGATCGTCGAGTGAAGCTACCGGCACCGCGTTCCACACCAGCACCATCGCGGTTTCGACGCTCGGCGTGCCGAGCCAATTGAATTGCGTGGCATCGAACCGCGCCTCCTTGGTGCCGAACAGCGGCTCGAATGGTGGATTGTTCTGCACCAGGCCGAGCACTGTGCCGTCGCGTTCGGCGACGGCGTACAGATAATTGGTGGCGGTAAGGCCGCCGGCGCCCGGCATGTTGCGCACCACGACGGTCGGTTCGCCCGGAATATGCTTGCCGATGTGCCGGCCGATGGCGCGCGCCAGCGTATCGTAGCCGCCGCCGCTGCTGGTCGAGACCACGATGGTGACGGTGCGTCCCTGGTAGAAATCGGCGATCGGATCGGCAGCCGCGGGCCGGCATGCGATGCCGGCGATGAGCCCGGCGAGACCGGCGAGCAGCGCATGGAAGACCGCGAGCCGCGTCATCGCCGCACGGCGCTCGTCTTGCCAGCGGCCGGCGCGGGACTACACTTGCCGGCCAAGCGGCGCATCACGCGAGGCCGCCGCGCAGGGAGGATTGCGATGCCGCTTTCGGTCGCGCCGCTGTCGCCGGCGCTTGGCGCCGAGATCACCGGCGTCGATCTGCGCCAGCCGCTCGATGCCGCCACGGTCAAGGCGATCAACGATGCCTTCGACAAATACATCGTCGTCGTGTTCCGCGATCAGGTTCTAGCCGAAGCCGATCAACTGCGCGCCGCCGGCTATTTCGGCAAAGTGCATATCCGTCGCCGCCCTGCCAACGGCCGCACGCCTGGCGGCGACTACGACACGCCGTTCATGATGGTGACCAACATCGTCGAGAACGGCAAAGCGATCGGCGCCTTCGGCGACGGCGAAATGTGGTTCCATCACGACACCAGTTATTACCCGCAGCCGCACCGCGCGACGTTCCTCTATGCGATGAAGCTCACGTCGTCGGGTGGCCAGACCTGTTTCTCTAACATGTACCGCGCCTATGAGAACATCCCGCCGGCCCTGCGCGCCAAGATCGAGGGCCGCAAGGTGCTGCAGGTGCACGACTACAAGCGGCGCGAGCGCATCGATCTCTCCAACGTCGCGCTCGAGAAAATCCTGCATCACGAGCAGCCGATCGTCATCACCCATCCGGCGACCGGCCGCAAAGCGCTCTATATCAGCCGGCTGATGTCGGCGCGTATCGAGGGCCTGTCGCGCGCCGACAGCGAGGCGGCGCTCGAACAATTGTTCGACATTTCCGAAGACCCGGCGATCGTCTACGAGCACGACTGGCGGCTCGGCGACCTCGTGGTCTGGGACAACTGGTGCTCGATCCATGCCCGCAAGGATTTTCCGCGCGAGGAGCCGCGGCTGATGCGCCGCTGCACCATCGAAGGCCAGGCGATGCAGTTCTGACGGCAGGCTTCGCCGTCGCGGAGCATCACTGCGGCGCAAGCCGAAGGGGGCAACGATGCGTCGGTTGCGCAAGCTGATCGTGGTCGCCGCCGTGGCGTGCCTCGTCGCCGCAAGCGCCCGCGCCGAAGAGGCGTTCTACAAGGGCAAAAGGCTGACCATCCTGATCAACTTCGCGGTCGGCGGGCCGACCGACATCGAGGGCCGGCTGTTCGCCAAATACATCGCCCGGCATCTCCCCGGCGAGCCGAGCATCCTGGTGCAGAACATGGATGGCGCCGGCGGCATCGTCGGCGCCAAATTTCTCGGTGAGGTGGCGCCGGCCGACGGCACCATGGTCGGCTACTTCACCGGCACCGGCTTCATGTATGCGCTCGATCCGTCGCGCTTCCGCGTCGATTTCAAGACCTATTGCTTTGTCGCCATCCAGGGCGGCACCACGATCCATTTCGTGCGCACCGACGTGCCGCCGGGCATGAAGAACGCCGTCGACATCGTCAAGGCGCAGGGCCTGATCGGCGGCGGTCTTTCGGTCGACACGCCGAAGGACCTGCGCATGCGGCTCGGCCTCGACATGCTGGGCGTGCCGTTCAAATACGTCACCGGCTATCGCTCGAGCCCGCCGGCGCGGCTCGCCTTTCAGAAGGGCGAGATCAACATGTTCTCGGAATCGCCGCCGAGCTATCGCAGCGTGGTCGAGCCCAATCTGGTCGCGACCGGCCAGGCCATCCCGGTCTTCTACGACGCCTATTACAATGGCGGCGAATTTCGCCCGCCATCGCAGATGGCCGGGCTCGCGATCCTGCCGTTCCACGAACTCTACCGGAAGATCAAAGCCGTGCTGCCGTCGGGTCCGCTGTGGACCAATTATCAGGCGATCACCGCCTCCGACGGTGCCATGCAGCGCGTCATCGTGTTTCCGCCCGGCACGCCCGAGGCGGCGCGTCGCGCCCTCGCCGATGCGATCGCCGCGCTCAATGCCGACAAGGAACATGCTTCCGAGGCGCTGGCCACGATCGGCTTCGTGCCGGAATGGGAAGCCGGCAATGGGCTCGACCAGTCCGTGCAGGCGGCCCTGTCGGTGTCGCCGGAGGTGCGCAGTTTTCTCGCCGATTACATGAAGGCGGCCAACAAATGAACGCGATCCGCAACGTCTTCCTCGCCGGTGCCTGCCTGCTGCTGCTCGCCGCGCTGCCGGCGCGCGCCGAAGAACCGTTCTATGCCGGCAAGCGGCTCACGCTGCTCATCAACTTCGCGCCCGGCGGGCCGACCGATGTCGAGGGCCGGCTCCTTGCCAAGCACATCGTCAAGCATATCGACGGCAATCCGCTGATCGTGGTGCAGAACAAGGACGGCGCCAGCGGCATGGTCGGCTCCGCCTATCTGGGCGAGGTCGGGCCGAAAGACGGCAGCATGTTCGGCTATCTCACCGGCACCGCCTGGAACTATCTGATCGATCCCGGCGCCTTCCGCGTCGATTTCCGCACCTATGGTTTTGTCGGTGCGCAGCCCGGCAATGCCGTGACCTATATGCGCGCCGACACGCCGCCCGGCATCAAGCAGGCTGCCGACGTGATGAAGGCGGAAAACCTCGTCGTCGGCGGGCTCGGCGCCGATTCTTCGAAAGACCTGCTGCTGCGGCTGACCTTCGACATGCTCGGGCTCAAATACCGCTACGTCACCGGCTATCGCAGCAGCAATACCGCGCGGCTGGCGCTGCAGAACGGCGAGATCAACGTGCATTCG
>Ga0335077_10013461_pt1 | contig 10229 bp, 8 predicted proteins | sample Lox_Sample_31_FD_207151 | JGI IMG/M metagenome (GOLD analysis project Ga0335077, IMG submission 207151) | Soil microbial communities from Loxahatchee National Wildlife Refuge, Florida, United States - Lox_Sample_3.1 | ecosystem: Environmental > Terrestrial > Soil > Wetlands | place: USA: Florida...
TGAGCGGCCCCGATGTGGTCAAGAGAATGGCCCCGCTCAAACCGGCCATGCGGGTTCTGTTCATCTCCGGTTATACCGACGAAGCCCTCATCCATCACGGGATTATGCGCTCCGGCGCGGCATTTTTGCAGAAGCCGTTTCTGCCCGATGTGCTGGTGCGCAAGGTGAGGGAAGTACTCGATGGCCGGCGCAATTCCGCGCCCGAGTCCTGAGGCGCCGAAGCCCGCTGGTAATTCCGCAGATAGGCTCCCGCCATGCGATCGGCCACGCTGGTGTGATCTCGCATCCACTTGGCGATCGCCTCGAGCGAGCCCAAAATCGCGGCTTGCTCCCCGCTGCGCAACGATTCCGCCAATTCCGTCAGCTCGTTGCGGATGGTGTTGTGCTGGCGTTTGTGCCAATCCACGTGCGGATAGCGAGCCTCGCGCATCAGCCGTTCTTCATGCCGCAGGTGGCCGGCGACTTCCTCTGCCAGGAGCTGTGCCTTCTGCTTCAGGCGCTCCCTGGCTTCGCCCTCCACCACCGCATGACGAAGCTCTTGCGTCAGGCGGAACATCGCCTGATGTTCTTCGTCGAGCTCCGGCACGTAAACGGAATTTTCAGCCGTCCATTGAAGACTGCGCACCCTTGTAGTTTAAGACAAGATAGTGTGAAAATCCACCGCTCCCGAAGAACCTGGCCGCACTACGGCCGCTTATGGAAACCAGACCGAAGTGAAGCTGCGCCACTCAGGTGCGCCCGACGAAGCCGGAGGGAATCGCTGGAGCGGCATGAGCGCTTGATGGCCCTGCACGAATGTAACATGGCGGCGATCGAAAGCAACCTGAGGGAAGCGACGGAAAGACTGAACGCTTTGCTCGCCCGTCTGCGGGACCGCCGGAACAGTGACTCCTGATCTCTGCTTTACCGTTTTGAGTCTGTGTTGGCGATGACCGCGCTCCGGCTGCGCCAGGCCTGCCGCAAGTTGTCCCAGGCACTCTCACTCAAAGGTGATGGGCTGGCGATCGGCTCCACCTCCATACAGCGGTTGTTCCAATAGCAATCGAGCTTCTGGCGCATGGCGGCCCGCGCGCGGTGCAAACGCGTCTTCACCACATCGGTGCTCAGGTCCAGAATCTCGGCGGTCTCTTCGGTGGAAAGGCCCTCCAGATCGCGCAGTACCACAACCGGCCGATACGGCGCCGGGAGCTCGGCGATCACGCGGTCCAGCAGCGCCCGCAGTTCGCCGCCTTGCAACTGGTCGTCGGGCGGACGGACCGCGCTATCTTCGATCTCCGCGCCCGGTGGCAGCTCTTCCAGGGAAAGCTCGTGTTGCGGCGCGAACACGCTCTTGCGCCGCTCGATCAGGCAGGCATTGCGCGCGATGCGAAACACCCACGCGCGCACGCGCTCCGGATCACGCAGTTGGGCGATGCTCTCGAAAACCTTGAGCAGCGTCTCTTGCGCCACTTCTTCGGCGTCGTCGCGCTGCCCACAAACCAACCAGCTGTAGTGGAAGATCTTGGAACGAAAATATTCGACGAATTGTTCGAACGCCCGCGGTTCGTGCGCCATCAGGGCACGCGCGAGCTGAACTTCGAGTTTCCGATCTAAATCACGCTGATCCAAATCACGATTGTAGCGCCCCGCTATGTACGGCGACCTCAATCGCTGGTTTATTCAACAGCGTGTTGTGGATCAGGCACTTCTCCACCGCGCGAAAAATGCCCGCTTCGTGCTGCGCGTCGAGCGATGGCGCGATCACCTCGATGTGGAACGAGGCCAGGCGGGCCGGCTGCGTCGCCTTCTCCGCGGAAACCTTGATTTCCAGGTCCGGGCAGGCCAGCGACCGGGCTTTCAGATACTGAACGGCGTAATAACCGGCGCAGGTTCCCAATGCGGCGAGAAGGAATTCCGGCGGCGTCAGGCCCTCGTCGTAGCCGCCGTTTTCGGTTGGCTGATCGCAGATCACCGAGTGGCCGCGCGTGCTCGCTTCGAATTGGACATCGCCCAAATGTTTGACTGTAATTTCCATACCCACTCGTAGAGATGCAATTTCCGGCGAGTGGTGACAGAGCGGCCGAAGCTGTGGATATTCCCCTCATAGAGGATGGAGTAATGCGAGGGTGTTTGCACCAGCCGCCAGGGGTAGGTCACCACGCCTGCTTCACGCCGCACGTTGCGAAACGTGTTATGTGTTCAATCAAGATATATGGATGCTTTAACCGTTCATCGGCTGCATTTCGCCTTCACGGTGACCTTCCACTATCTCTTCCCGCAGTTGACCATGGGCCTGGCGCTGCTCATCGTCGTCCTGAAAACCATGGCGCTTCGAACCGGGGATGAGCACTATCACCGTGCGGCCCGCTTCTGGGCCAAAATCTTCGCGATCAATTTCGCAGTCGGCGTGGTCACGGGAATCCCAATGGAATTCCAGTTCGGGACCAATTGGGCGCGCTTCTCGAAAGCCGCCGGCGGAGTGATCGGACAGACGCTGGCTATGGAAGGCGTGTTTTCGTTCTTCATGGAATCGAGCTTCCTGGGTCTGTTCCTATGGGGCGAGAAACGCCTCAGCCCGCGAGCGCATTGGGTCTCCGCATTTCTGGTGTTTGCCGGTTCGTGGCTCTCCGGCTTCTTCATCGTCGCCACGGATGCCTGGATGCAGCATCCCACCGGCTACTTGTTAGCGCCGGATGGGCGGATTCTGTTGGAGAGCCTTTGGGGCCTGCTGCTCAACCCGTGGCTGTTCTGGCAGTACCTCCACAACATGATCGCCGCCGTGGTTACGGCAAGTTTTGTGATGGCGTCGGTGGGCGCGTTCTATTTGCTCTCGCGCATCCACGAGCCTTTTGGACGCACGTTCGTGCGTACCGGTGTGATCGCGGGAACGATTTGCTCACTGCTCATGTTGTTTCCTACTGGCGACCAGCAGGGTAAGAACATCGCCTTTCAACAACCCGTGACTTTGGCCGCCATGGAAGGATTGTTCCAGACTGTTAATGGCGCGCCGCTCGCCATCATCGGCCAGCCCGATATGGACCAGCGCCGGCTAGACAATCCATTGACCGTTCCGCGCGCGCTCAGCTTCCTGACCTACCGCCGATGGGAAGCCGAAGTCAAAGGGCTCGATGCATTCCCTCCAGACACCTGGCCGGATAACATCCCGCTGCTCTATTACAGCTATCACATCATGGTGGGCTTAGGTACCATCTTCATCGCCGTGATGGTGTTGGCGGCGATTCAATTGGCGCGGGGCGCGATCTACACCTCGCGGCCGATACTCTGGACCCTGATGCTGGCGCTTCCGTTTCCGTACATCGCCACTACCGCGGGCTGGATCACGGCCGAGGTCGGCCGGCAGCCATGGCTGATCTATGGCATCCTGCGAACGGCGGAAGGCACGTCGGCGCGCGTCGCCTCTGGTAGCGCGCTGTTCACGCTGATCGGTTTCATGGGGATCTACACTGTGCTCGGGATCCTGTTCCTGTTTCTGGTGCATCGCGAAATCGACCACGGACCGGAGGAAGCCTGATGCCTACAATCTGGTTCTGCGTAGTAGCCGTCATGGTCGCGGTGTACGTTGTGCTCGATGGCTTCGATCTGGGCGCCGGCATCCTCCATCCGTTTCTGGCGAAGACCGATGCGGAACGCCGCGCGGTGCTCGCGTCCATCGGGCCGGTTTGGGACGGCAATGAAGTCTGGCTGCTGGCCGGCGGCGGCACCTTGTATTTCGCCTTTCCGGCGCTCTATGCCGCCGGTTTCAGCGGCTTCTACCTGCCGCTGATGATGGTGCTGTGGTTGCTGATCTTGCGCGGCATCTCGATTGAGTTCCGCAATCACATTGACAGCCCCGTTTGGCAGCCGCTCTGGGACGCCGTGTTTTGCGGAGCCAGCGCGCTGCTGGCGATTTTCTTCGGTGCGGCGCTGGGCAACGTCGTCCGCGGCGTGCCGCTCGATGCCTCCGGCTATTTCTTCCTGCCTCTCTGGACAGACTTCTCGACGGGCCGGAACGCCGGAATTCTCGATTGGTACACGGTGCTGGTTGCCGTGGCGGCGTTCCTCGCGCTGGCCGAGCACGGCGCGTTGTGGATTGCCTACAAGACCCAGGGCGAACTGGAGCGGCGCGCGCGGCGCGCAGCCGCCAACCTGTGGTGGGGCGTGCTGGTGCTGGTGGTGCTCATCACGCTGGCCAGCTTCAGCATCCAGCCGCATCTGAAAGAGAGCTTTGGCTTGCGACCGTGGGGTTACGTTTTCCCGTTGGTGGCCGTCTTGGGACTCAGCATGATGAAGTTGTTTTCGGGCTTGCGCGGCTTTCTCGGCTCCTCGGTTTTCCTCACCGGCATGTTGACCAGCGTGGTGTTTGGCGTATATCCGCTGGTGCTGCCTTCGAACGGCGATCCGGCGCTCTCCCTGACGATCGACAATGCAGCCGCTGCGCCCTACGGGCTAAGCGTCGGCCTGATCTGGTTCATTCCAGGCATCGCACTGGCGGCGAGTTACTTCATCTACACCTACCGTAGCTTCGCCGGCAAAGTTGGACCGCAGTAGGACAGACCATCGCCTTTCGTGGTCTGTCTGGCGCCTCCACCAGTAGAATGGCCTCATGCAGGCGCCCCTTCTCGAAACCGGCCGGCTCAGGCTCCGTGGACATCGCCTCGATGATTTCACTGCTTGCGCCGCCATGTGGGCCGACCCCGTCGTGACCCGGTACATCGGCGGTAAACCGCAGACCGAAGAGGAGTCCTGGGCCAGGTTGTTGCGCTACGCCGGCCATTGGACGCTGCTGGGGTTCGGATATTGGGTGGTCGAGGAGAAGGCGACAGGCAGCTTCATCGGAGAAATCGGATTCGCCGATTACCGGCGCGACTTGCAGCCCTCTATGCATGGCGTTCCCGAGATCGGTTGGGTATTCGTTTCGCAGGCACATGGCAAGGGCTATGCAACGGAAGCCGCTCGCGCAGTGATCGCTTGGGGCGATGCGCACTTCGAATCGGCCCATACCACCTGCCTGATCGATCCGGAGAATCTCGCATCGATTCACATCGCGGAGCAATGCGGATACCGGCAGTCGCACCGCGCGATATATAAAGGACACACAACGATGGTCTTCGTTCGCTGAGCGCCACTGTCGGGCGGAGCCCCATATGCATTACCTTAATCCGCGCCGGCGATCCGCAGTTCCCGGATCTGACGTCGTATTCTCCATTTCAACGGCGCCAGGATCCGAGTTGGGTAGCCGACTTCCGGGGGCCTATTTGGCCAACCGCTCAACCCTTTCTCCAAGTCTCTGACGAACCGCCCGAAGCCAGCGCTATACATGTCAGCGCTATGCCGTTGTCAGCGGAGACAAGCTTAGGCCCTATGAAATCGCTCGTCCGAGTTCTCGTCCGAACTCCCCGGTAGTCTAATCCGTCACGAAGCTTGCGAAGTACTCGATCGACAAAGGCTTCCTGCCGGGTTCTGGTGCGACACCGCAATCATGCTCATGCTCTCGGCTCGCGTTGGTCGTCTAAACCTTTTCCGGACACACAGAACGAAGTTTAAATGAATTGTCGGGGATGCCTCGCCACAGGGCGACTTCGCCAGTCATCGCGGCGCGATAGACTATGGGAACGCATGCTTTCCGCTGGAGAGAATCTCGGCCCATATAAAATCGAAGCGCCCATCGGTAAAGGCGGAATGGGCGAGGTCTATCGCGGAACGGACAGCCGCCTGAACCGGCCGGTCGCTATCAAGATTTCCGCGCGCGAATTCAGCGACCGCTTCGAGCGTGAGGCCCGCGCGATTTCCGCGTTGAATCATCCCAATATCTGTACACTCTACGACGTCGGCCCGAATTATCTGGTGATGGAGTTGGTCGAGGGCGAGATGCTCTCGAGGATTATCGAGCGCGGCCCGCTGCCGCTCGACAAGGCTCTGAGCTACGCCGTGCAAATCGTCGATGCGTTGGCTGCCGCGCACGCCAAAGGCGTGATCCATCGCGATCTAAAGCCGGGCAACATAATCGTTACCAAAAACGGTGTCAAGGTTTTGGATTTCGGGCTTGCCAAACTGAGCTCCGACAAACCCAGCACCGAGGCCGCCGCCAGCATCGAAACTGTGACCGAGCCCATCACTCGCGCCGGCGCGATCCTGGGGACGTTGTACTACATGCCTCCAGAGCAGGTGGAAGGCAAGGAGGCCGATGAGCGCTCCGACATCTTCTCTTTCGGCGTGGTGCTGTACGAGATGGTCACGGGTGAGCGTCCCTTCAGCGGCGATACGCAGGCTGCGGTCTTGGCTGCGATTCTGAAGGATTCTGCACCGCCGATGAGCCAGCGCCAGCCCGCGACGCCGCGCGCTCTCGAGCGTTTGGTTCGGCGCTGCCTGGAAAAGAAATCCGAGGACCGCTGGAACTCGGCTCTGGATCTCAAGCGCACTCTCGAGTTGATAGATTTGGATGCTCCGCCGTCAACCACAACCAGCGCAAGTATTCCGATTCAGGCTCCGCTGCCTCGTGGCGGTAAGCGCGGCTTGTGGCTCGGCATAGCTGCAGCAGCGCTGATCGCGGCGGCGGGCGCGGGATGGGGGCTGTGGCCCAAGGCCGCTCCAGCTCGCGCAACGCGATTTCAGGTGACCTTGCCGCAGGGTGTGGTCTTCGATGCCTACGTTTCCGTTTCACCCGATGGACATAAGCTGCTGTTCAATGCCACCGGAACACAAAGCGGCTTTTGGGTTCACGACCTGGACACACTGGAGTGGCGAAGGTTGGCCGGGACCGAAGACGCGGTGTCCCCGTTTTGGTCTCCAGACAGCCGGTTCCTCGGGTTTGGGATCGGCAGCGACCTGAAGAAGATTGAGGTCGCGGGAGGCCCGCCGCAGACCCTGTGCGCGGTCACGGGCGCGGCGGGCACGGGCGCCTGGAGCAAGGATGGCGTGATCGTGTTCGGTCACCGCGGTGGCGGTGTTCTTCAACGCGTCTCTGCGGCCGGTGGGGTGGCCACGGATCTCACCGCTATTGATCCGGCGCGGGGGGAAGTGTTCCACGCCCTCCCGACCTTCTTGCCGGATCAGAAGCATTTCCTTTATCTCCGAACCGGCACTGCGGACGTAGCCGGCATCTACGCCGGGTCGATTGACTTGAAGCCCGCCGAACAGCCGAAGCAACGTATTCTCGCCAACAAGCTCGCTGCTTCCTACGTGGATGGGAACTTGTTCTTCATGCGTGACGGCACTCTAATGGTTCAGCCCTTCGACGCCGGCAAGCTTCAGTTGACCGGAGATGCTGTTCCTGTGGCGGAGCACGTTGCCGTTACTGGCTCCATCGGCATCTTTTCGGCGTCGCCCACCGGTGTTCTGGCATATCGTACTGGAACAAACAGCGGAGGAGGATACCAAACCACTTGGTTCGATCGGGAGGGAAAGCAGACCAGCGTGTTTGGGCAGCTGGGCCCAGAAGGGGGGCTGGCGCTTGCTCCGGATGGGATGCGAGCAGCCGGGCGAGATGCATTGGAGACCGCGAACGGCGACATCTGGCTGTTGGATTTCAATCGCGGCGTGCGGACCAGGCTGACCTTCCGCCAAAGCACCGGCTCCCGCCCGGTTTGGTCGTCCGATGGCAGCCATATCTTCTTTGCTGCCGGCAACGCACTGGACGGGATTTATGAAAAAGATTCGAGTGGCGCGGGCGAGGAGAAGGAACTGCTGAAGAAGCCCGGCGAACCAAAGTGGACCAGCAGCGTGTCCCGCGACGGGAAGTTCTTACTCTACAACACGGCTCTGGTGCCGAAGACCGGCCCAGACCTATGGGTGCTGCCCCTGGAGGGACAAAGTCAGGGGAAACCGGCTCTGCTGTTAGGAACCGGCTTTGCCGAAGGTTCTGGCAGCTTTTCCCCGGACGGACGCTGGATCGCGTACGTTTCCAATGAGACCGGGCGCTTTGAAGTTTACATCCGGCCATTTGTGGCAAGTGCGACCCCCGCGTTCGGCGAAGGCAAATGGCAGGTGTCCCGGGACGGGGTGTCGGTCATCGCCGCAGCGGCCGAAACAACCCTCAAATGGCGAAAGGATGGCAAGGAGCTGCTTTTCATGGGGGCGAACAACGTCATAATGGCGGTGGACGTGAACAGCAGTGGCGCGGCGCCGGGCTTGGGCACGCCCAAGCCGATCTTCACCGCTCCGCAAGATAGTGGATGGGATGCAACCTCGGACGACAGTCGTTTTCTCATGAGCGTGCTGCCTGGCAGCGGTGGGGAGACACCAATTACAGTCGTCCTCAATTGGCAAGCCGATCTGAAACGCTAATTCGTAGAGGTTTCTTACTGCACTCAATCGCCAGCAGGACGGTCCGCGCTCCCGGCCGGTTTTCGTAAAGTAGGCGTGTTGTACAAGTGTTCTGTCCGAACGCCGCCCGAATCACGCGCCACTCGGAGAAAGCCGATGCTGAGCGCCCAGAACGGGATCACGAACGAGAAAAGCGCAACGCTGCGGCGATCTACCTTAAGCGTCAGCCGTTAAACCGACTGGTGCCTGGTTGCGCCCCTGACCGGTAGCGCCGGCCGCCCGGCCTGCGGGCCGCATAATACAATCGGACGAGTGAGTGTTTTGTCTCCCATAGCAGGCATTCGTCCGTCGGGCGGCGAGAAGGTGCTCTCGGGTTTCCTGCTGTCGGGGTTTCTGATGGCGCTGTTGGGAGCGGTCCTGCCGGCATGGGGTTACTACCGCGACCCGCCCAACTTCACCTCCGTCGGCAACTACTTTTTGAGCCTGGCTGTGGGGTTGACGGCATCGGCAGTGCTCGCGCGGCCCGTACTCGCCCGGCGCGGTCTCACGTTCCTCTTGGTCTTCGCGTGCGCGCTCTCCTGTGCATCGCTCGCGTACCTGGCGGTGGTTTCCGAGCCGGTGTCGCCCTGGTGGCGGGTGGCGGGCCTTCTGGTATTGGGGCTGGGCGCGGGTCTGTTGAACCTGGCGCTGTTCCATGCGATTTCTCCGGCCTACCAGGCCGATGCCGCGGCAACCGTGAACCGCGGCGGCATGTGGTACGGCCTCGGCTGCCTGGCCGCCACGCTGCTGGTCTTCGGCACCTTTTACGCTTACACCGTCGCGAGCATCTTCCTCTTCATGGCGTTCGTGCCGGGTCTGTTCGCCGTATTCTACGCACAGGCAAAAGCCGGCGCGGCCGCGCGCGCCGATGCGCATCCCGATCTCCGGCAGGCGATCGAGGATCTCCGCAGCCCCGGCGCGGTGTTATTCGCTCTGCTGCTGTTCTTTCAATTCGGAAACGAGTGGTCCATTGCGGGCTGGCTGCCGCTGTTCCTTATTCGGCGCGTGGGCCTGAGCCCGCAAGCGGCGTTGCTGATTCTCGCGCTCTACTGGCTGTTTCTCATGCTGGGGCGTCTGGTGTCGGTCGCTGTTCTTCCGCGCATCAGCCACGCGCGACTCCTGGTGGGGAGCGTCGTCGCGGCTTTATTCGGCTGCCTCATCCTGTTTTTCACGAATAACTCGTTCGGCGCCACCACGGCTGTGCTGTTTATCGGCGGTGGTTATGCCAGCATCTATCCGCTCGTGGCTGAGGCCATTGGCAGGCGCTTCCCATACTACCATCCAGGATTCTTTAACGGCATATTTTCGGTGGCCATGGTGGGCGGCTTGCTGGCCCCGGCGACGCTCGGCTATGCGGCGTCGGATTGGGGCGTGGGCGTGGTGATGGGCATCCCGTTGCTTGGGACGTGCATGGTCGTCTTGCTCCTCCTGTTGATCTGGGTGGAATCGAAGGCGACGGGCCGATGAATCGGTATCTGGCCGCCGCGTCTGTCGCGTGTTTCGCGGCTCATTTGTCCGCAGCATCGCTGGCTCAGGAGATTGAGCGCCTGATCGATGCCAAGGCAGCTACGAGGAATGCCTTCTGGGGCATCGAGATCGTGGATCTCGCCACCGGCAAGACCGTCTATTCGCACAACACCGAGAGCCTGTTTGTTCCCGCATCCAACACTAAACTGTTCACAGGGGCGTTGGCGCTCGAGCGCCTCGGTCCGGATTTCCGGTTCCACACTCGCGTGCTGGCCGACACCGCGCCCGACGCCGAGGGCCGGATTCATGGTGATCTTCGGCTAGCCGGAGGAGGCGACCCCAACCTGTCCGCGCGTCCCGTGCCCTACCGCATGGGACCGGTGACCGGCAATCCGCTGGCTCCCATCGAAGACCTGGCCGACCAACTGGTGGCGCGCGGTGTCAAGCGCATCGATGGCGGCATTGTCGGTGACGACACCTGG
>Ga0335077_10013463_pt1 | contig 10229 bp, 9 predicted proteins | sample Lox_Sample_31_FD_207151 | JGI IMG/M metagenome (GOLD analysis project Ga0335077, IMG submission 207151) | Soil microbial communities from Loxahatchee National Wildlife Refuge, Florida, United States - Lox_Sample_3.1 | ecosystem: Environmental > Terrestrial > Soil > Wetlands | place: USA: Florida...
GCAGCGGCCCAAGCCGAACTCGTCGGCGAAGCCGGGGCAAAAGCCCGCCGACTCCGACGTGCAAAACGCCCCGGAGCCGGAGAAGAAAAAAGGCTTCCTCGACCGGATATTTGGTATCTTCGGAGGAAGCAAGCAGCCCGCGGACAAATCGAAGCCCCAACAATAGACGAAATCGCGAACGCGCGGGTGCTTAGGAGTCCGGCCATGAAGCGCTGGGTCCTCTTAGCTCTCTTATCGATTCTCGCGGCTGCAACGTGCCGCGCGCAGCAGGTTCCCAACGCTCCCATCGGCACCACGCAGGGCAATTCCGAACAACAGCCTCCCAATACGTCTTCCATGTCGCCGCGGGAAGTCGCTGAGATGAGAGCGGACATCCTGATGGCGCGCAAGGATTATGGCGAGGCGGCCAAAGCCTACCGGGACATACTGACAGGCGATCCCAACAACGCCGCGTTGCTTAACAAGACGGGTCTCGCGTACCAGTTGGTCGGCGATTCCGAGCAGGCCGAGCGCTACTACAAGAAATCCATTCACGCGGACAAAAATTCATCGAACGCCATCAACAATCTCGGCACGCTCGAATACGGTCAGAATCGCTACGGCAAGGCGATTAAGTACTTCAAGAGGGCGATCGAGGTCGGAGACAATCTGGCCACCGTGTACAGCAATCTCGGCTACGCCTATTGCGAAGTCAAGGCATACCCCAAAGCGATGGAGGCGTTCAACAAGGCCCTGGCGCTCGACCCGGACGTTTTTGAGCACAAAGGCAGCGGCGGATCGCTCGTGCAGCAGCGCTCGGCGAACGATCCCGGAGCGTTGCACTTTCTCGTTGCAAAGTCGTACGCGAAAATTGGCGATGCCGAGCACACGGCTCGTTACCTGAAGATGGCGCGCGACGAGGGCTACAAGAATGTGGTTTCGGCGCAGACCGACCCGGAATTCGCAAAGGTGATCAAAGACCCCCGCGTGCAGGAAGTGCTGCACGTCCGTCCTCCCTACGCTCCAGAGCCGCCCAAGCCCGTCACGAACTGAGCCGCACATGTCCGCTCGATTCTCCTGCTATAATACGCGGCCGAGATGACTATCCCGTCATTGCGGCGCTGGTTGCCGGTTGCATGCGTTTTCGCCGGGATGTCACTTGCGTTTGCCGCGCGCGCGGCGGCGCCCGCTCCCTCGCCTTCCGATTCTCCTGCTCCTGCCAAAGTCGTCGAGCTGCGCATCGACGGCGAGATCGAGCCGATCCTCGCCGAATACATCGTCCACGGCATCGAAGAAGCGGGCCGCGAGCACGCCAGCCTTGTCCTGATAACGATCAACACGCCGGGCGGTCTCGACACGTCGATGCGCTCGATCATTCAGGCGATCTTGCAGTCGCCGGTGCCCGTGGTGAACTTCGTGAACCCAACGGGGTCGCGCGCCGCGTCCGCCGGATTTTTCATCCTGCTCTCGGCCGATGTCGCCGCCATGTCTCCCGGCACGGATACCGGCGCCGCTTCGCCGATCATGGCCATCGGCGGCCAGCCCATCCAGATTGACGACACGCTGCACAAGAAGATCGTCAACGAAGCCACAGCGTACCTGCGCAGCTACGTCGCCAAGCGCGGACGCAACGCGGACCTCGCGGCCACGGCGGTAACCGATGCCAAGGCCTTCAGCGAAAAGGAATCGCTTGACGGCAAGCTCATCGACCTCGAAGCCACGTCGATCGACGACCTGTTCGCGAAACTCAGCGGTCGCACCATCACGCGCTTCGACGGCTCGACCGTGCAACTCGCGCTCTCGCATCCAGCGGTGGAGACGCGCGAAATGACCGCGCGCGAAAAGTTTCTTTCCTGGGTCGTGCAGCCGGATGTTTTCTTCATCCTGCTGATCGTGGGCGTGCTCGGCCTCTACACGGAGTTCACGCATTCGGGCATGTTTGCTCCCGGCGTGATCGGAGGCATCGCGCTGGTGCTTGCGCTCTTCGCCATGCACATGCTGCCTGTGAACCTCACCGGGATCGTGCTGATCGTTCTTTCGCTGGCTCTCTTTGTTCTCGAGGCCAAATATCCGACGCACGGCATTCTCGGCGTCGGAGGCGTGGTCGCCATGGTTTTGGGCGCGCTGATGCTCGTGCAATCGCCTTGGACGGGCATGGGAGTCAGCCTCAGCGCGGCGCTCGGCGTGGCCATACCGTTTGCCGTGATCGTCATCATCCTGATGCGCCTGGTCCTGCGCTCGCGTACGTGGAAGCCGTCAACGGGCAAGGAAGAGCTTGTCGGCGAAGAAGGCGAGGTAACCGAAGCCGTGGCTCCCGGCACCACGCTCGGAATGGTCCGGGTTCACGGCGAGCTGTGGCGCGCCGCTGCTCCCGGCGGAGAAATTCCCAAGGGCGCGCGCGTGCGCGTCAAGGAAGTGGACGGCCTGACTTTGCAGGTGGAGCCGGTAAAGGTGCCGCAATCCTAAGCTTTGATCTCCCGGGCGGGCGCGCTTCTCAGCACAATCAGTTTCTGGCAATGCATCGAAGGAGGCAGGAATGGATTTTGTGACGATTTTGATGGTGGCTGCCGTCGTTATCTTTCTTTTCTGGCTTTTCAATTCCATCTACGTGATCAAGGAGTGGGAGCGCGGCGTCGTGCTGCGTCTCGGGCGCATGCTTCCGGAGCCCAAGAGCGCGGGCCTTCAGCTCGTGCTCTATCCCATCGACAAGCTGACGCGAATTTCTCTGCGCATCGAGACGCTGGATGTCCCGCCGCAGGACGTGATCACGAAAGACAACGTCTCGGTGAAAGTAAACGCCGTCTGCTATTTCCGCGTCGTGGACGCCAATCGCGCGCTTTCACAGGTGCAAAACTATCTCTACGCCACTTCGCAGCTCGCCCAGACCACGCTGCGCAGCCTTATCGGCCAGTTCGAGCTGGACTCCCTCCTGTCGGAGCGCGAAAAGGTAAACTCCAAGCTGCAAACAATCCTTGACCAGGATACGGAGCCTTGGGGTATCAAGGTAACGAAGGTTGAGGTCAAGCAAGTCGACATCCCGGAGAATATGCAGCGCGCCATCGCCAAGCAGGCCGAGGCCGAGCGCGAACGCCGGGCCAAGGTGATTCACGCGGAGGGCGAGTTCGAGGCCTCCACGAAATTGGCGGATGCGGCGGAAGTGCTGGAAAAGCAGCCCGCTGCGATTCAGCTCCGGTATTTGCAGACGCTGACCGAAATCGGTGTCGAGAAGAACACGACCGTCGTATTCCCGGTGCCGATCGACCTGATCTCGCAGTGGATACAGCCGAGCGGGGGGAAGAAGTAGGAACTCATGGCAGGAAACGGAAGACACGGGGGTGGTGACCGGGTGCTTGAAAGCAGGCATCTGGTCGGTCTATTTCTGGGCGTCGTGCTGCTGTGCGGCGTCTTCTTCACTCTCGGCTACGTGATGGGCAAGACGCAGTATGGCGGGGCCGTTCACGCCGCAGACTCTCTTGAGAGAATCGCGCCGGCCATTCGCAACGCGGTGAAGCCGAAGGATTCCGAAACTTCTCCGACTCCCGCCGCGCCCGCCAACAGCGAATGGGATTTCTACGCGAAGAACAACAACAATTCCATCGACCCCGCCATGAAGGCGTCCGCGCCCGCTGCGGCTCCCGTGCCCGCCGTTTCGACGAGCGCGTCTAAGCCGAATTCGCCCGCACCGGCCGCAATCGCCAAGTCCATGCCGGTCTCCGCGCGTTTCCAGGCGCCGAAGATGGGCAAAGGCTCCGTCGTGCTGCAAATCTCGGCGCTCACGCATGAAAGCGACGCGCTGGCCATGGCCGACGTCCTGCAACAGAAACACTTTCCTTCCTTCGTCGTCACTCCTTCCACCGACAGTTTCTACCGCGTGCAGGTTGGCCCGTACCTGGATGAAAAAGCCGCCGAGGCCGCCCGGAACGCGCTTGACCGCGCTGGATTCAAGGCTATCATCAAGCGCTAGTGCTGGCCCGTGCATGGTTTCTCGGAACTCGCGCTCCCATAGAGTGGTTTTTAGGGGGTCGGAGCTTCAGTTTACCCTGAGCCCCGAAGGGCTCCGACATTTACAGCCCGGCAAAAAGAGGGCTTTCGCGGTGTATGCGTCCCGATGCTTTTTATCGGGAAGCCCCTGAAGACACTCCTTACTCTTTTGGCCATTGAGGTACACTGCCGTCCCAGATGAATCTTCCTTGGCACATGCGGGTGCTGCTCGCCCTGGCGAGCGGCGCCGCCCTGGCCTTTTCGTTTCCCAACTACAATTTCCCGCTGCTGGCTTGGATTGCGGTGGGCATGCTCGTCCTCGCATGCGTTGGCGAGCGCCCCGCCGTCGCGCCGCTCTACGGTTTCTTGCACGGGCTGGTCTTCTATCCGATCTGCCTGCCGTGGATCGATGTCGTCGTGCGGCAATACGGCAACGTGGGCTTCTGGACGTCGGCCGGCCTGCTCGCCCTGATCGGCATCGCGGGCGGCATCATCTGCGCGATTTTTTCCTGTGGCGTGGCGGTGGCATCGGGCAGGGGAGGGAAGTTCGCCTGCCTGCTCGCTCCGTTCTTGTGGGTGACGGTGGAATTCGCGCGTGCGCATTTGCCCATCATCGCCTTCCCCTGGAATCTAACCGGCTATGCCGCGAGCGGCAATCTCGCGTTCGTGCAGCTCACGAGCGTCACCGGGATCTACGGCCTCAGCTTCGCGATCGCGGCGTATGGTTCGCTCGTCGTGCACGCGATTCTTGCGGGCAGGCAGCGCGTGTGGAAGGCGGCGCTCACGGTCACGGCCGCGCTGATTCTGATCGGTTTTGGCGGAAGGTACTTCGTGCCGTCATCCACGCCGCACTACGTCGCGCATCTCGTGCAGACGAATTTTGCGCAGTCGTACGAATATCCGCCCGATTGGATGCAGACTCACGCGGGCGACCTCGACCAGCTCGAGCAGATCAGCGTGGACGCCGCGAAGCGGACGCCGGGCCTCATCGTTTGGCCCGAAGTGCCCGCGCCGTTCAGCCTTCAGGACGCGGCCTTCGCCGCGCGAGCCCAGCGCATCGCGCGAAATTCTGGAAACAATTTTCTGGTCGGCGTCGAGGATTGGAAAAAGGACGCCGCCGGAAAATGGCTCGCGTCCAACAGCGCCGTGCTTCTCGATCCTTCCGGCCAGCGCGTTTTCACGTATGACAAAATGCGCCTGGTTCCGTTCGGCGAATACGTTCCGCTGCGGAGCTGGCTCACCTTCGCGGGCAAGCTCACGGCGGACATCGGCGATTTCACTCCGGGCACCGCTTATCGCGTGGGCAATCTTTCCGGCGGCAGCTTTGGCGCGTTCATCTGTTACGAGGCGATTTTTCCGGAGCGCGTCCGCCGCTTCACCGCGGGCGGCGCCGATCTTCTCATCAACATGTCCAACGACGGCTGGTTCGGGCGCTCGGCCGCTCCGGCGCAGCACCTGATGATGGCGCGCGTGCGCGCGGTGGAAAGTCGCCGCTGGCTCCTGCGCGACACGAACAACGGCTTCACCGTCGCCGTCGATCCCTATGGCCGCATCGCCGCCGAGCTTCCCACCGACATTCGCGGCCAGCTCGACGCGCCCTACGATTTCCGCAGCGACCTCACGCTCTACGCGCGTTTCGGCGACTGGTTCGCCTGGCTCTGCGTCCTTGCGTCCCTCGCTTTGCTCGCCCGAGCGTTCATCACGCAGGAAAATGGAAAACCGAAAATGGAAACTGGGAAAACCCGATAGGCTGCCCGTCGGGTACAGTTGATATTTTCCACTTTCGATTTTCCAATTTCTATTTTCGTCTGTAGAATCAAGACATGGCCGAGCACATCGAAGACCTCCAGCAACGCTACGCCGAGCTCCAGAAGCGCATCGGGCTCGTGCGGAGCTATCTTTGACGCCGAGTCCGCCCGCAAACAGATTGCCGCGCTCGAACAGAAAATAAACTCTCCGGACTTCTGGAACGATCAGGAAAAGGCGCAGTCGCTCTTGCAGCAGCGCAAGGTGCTCGAAGAGCGCGCCAATGGCGCCACCGCGCTCGATAGCAAGACCAGCGACATCGACACGTATTTTCATCTCGCTCAGGAAGAATCCAACAACGCGCAGCGCGATTCGATCCTTGAGGATCTCGCGAAGGAGCTTGCCGCCGCCGACGCCTACGTCGCGGAACTCGAAACGAAAACACTCCTCGCCGGCGAAAGCGACGCCCTCAACGCCATCGTGACCATCAAGCCCGGCGCGGGCGGCACCGAATCGCAGGACTGGGCCGAGATGCTTTTGCGCATGTACCTCCGCTGGGCGGAGCAGAAGGGGATGAAAGCCACGGTGCTCGATTCGTCGCCGGGGGAAGAAGCGGGCATCAAGTCCGCGACGGTCCAGATCGTCGGCGAAAACGCCTACGGCATGCTCGCGGGCGAAAGCGGCGTGCACCGCCTCGTGCGCATTTCGCCCTTCGACCAGCAGGCGCGACGCCACACGTCGTTCGCTTCGGTGTTCGTGATTCCCGAAATCGATGACCGCATCGAGATCACGATCAATCCCGATGACCTCCGTATCGACACCTACCGCTCCGGCGGCAAGGGCGGCCAAAATGTCAACAAGGTCGAAACGGCCATTCGCATCACCCACCTGCCCACCAACACCGTCGTCCAGTGCCAGAGCGAGCGCAGCCAGCACAAGAACCGCGAAACGGCGATGAAGCTCCTCCGCTCGACTCTCTACGAGCTGGAGCTCGAAAAGCGCCGCGACGAGGCCCGCAAGCTCGACGCCTCGAAGCCCGAGATCAGCTTTGGCAGCCAGATTCGTTCCTACGTCATGCAACCCTATCAGATGATCAAGGACCACCGAACGAAGTTCGAGCGCGGCGACGTGCAGAAGGTGCTCGACGGCGATCTCGACCCGTTCATCCGCGCCTACCTGCTCCACCGCCGCGAGGCCGCGTAATCTCGCGCGCCACAGGTGCGCCTGCCCTGCTAGCACATTAGTCAGACACTTGCCAGTTTAATGGCGATCCAGTTAGTTTTGATTGGTTATTCGAGGGGTCTTGAATGCGGCGCTGGACTGAACGCCTCTATGAATGTTTCGTCTTACTTGGTTCACCAGACGCCAGACCCGCGTGGCATTGGGATCAATGGCAAAAAATCGCGCGTGAATTGGATCCCTTGTTGGCCGTCGCTCGTGGACCAGCGGGCACTTCCAGCACTCAGAAGTTTTCAGACCGAAAAGGGTACGTCCCGTTCAGACGAATGGGCTGGAGCGACAAAGCGCATCAGAAGTGGACGCACGGTTCGCCCACTAACACCAATCACGCAAGTTGGCGTTTCCAATCCACGGAAGTCTGGGCCCCAACGAGAGGAGTCTGCGCGAGTGAGAATGAGCCTCCAGACGTTTTCTTCGGAATCAGAAATGAGGGGTTCGCAGGCAACGAGCCATTGAAATTCAACCCCGTAATCCTGCTGACGGTGGCGTCGGATTTGACCGCTGACATCGGAGAGCGATCTGCGAGCGCCGCGAGCAGAATTGCAAGTATCGTCGAAGCGAAATTGCAGGCTCGAACAGTTCGCCCGTGGGCAAGAACTTTCGGCCGAGACATGATGACCGACAGTCTGAGCGATGCGCTCTTTGTCGGATTATTCCGAGTTGGCCCGCGTCATGCCATGGAACCTAGTCTAGCGATACTCGCAGGGGACTGGCACCTGATGTAGCGTTCGCTACCGCAAATTGTCGTCTACCGCGCAGTCATTCGTCGGAGCGATTGCAAATTCCTGATGAATCCGAAGACCTGACAGGTGCTGATCAACTAGTCTTTCGGCGCGACGTCACGCGTCTTAACCAGCCACTGCCCGTTCACGCGAACGAGTTCATCGACGTCCCGCCCGGCGGCCGCCACGCGCACCGGCACCGTCGGTCCTTGCCCTGCGAACACCGTCAGCCAGTAAGCTTCCATGCGCGCGTGATCCTTGTCGATGAATTGAAGGTAGCTGTTCGCGGTCATGTGGTACATGGCCGGCCTTTTTTCGCCTTTGGCTTCGGCGTCAGCGGTGCGTTGCCGAAGGTCCGCAATCATTTTCTTGAGCGCATCGTGTCCCTTGACCGCGTTCGTGCCGCTGCCGAATTGGCCATCCGGCGTGTATGTGGCGGCGTACGCGTCGGCGCTCTCCGTGTCCAGCGCGCGCGTGTACTCCCACATCAGCTTCTCGATCTGAACGCGGTCCTGAGCTTCCCGTTGTGAATCGTTCCCTCCCGCCGCGGCGCGGTAGCCCAGCGAGCCCACAATCAAAACCGCAACGACACCAGCGAGGATCTTTTTCATCACGCGCATCTCCTTTTGCCAACAATGTGCACGGTCACGCGTCTTTGAAGCACAGAGTTGACCCGGGCGAGATTCTGCACCGGGCGAACGCCAGAGTCTACATCACAGTCATCGCCTAAGTCCTGATGAGCCGAATCGCCGGATCGGTGCTCCATGTAGGCCTCGCGAACCGCGTCACACCCCTCTTTCTTCCACCGATTTCCCGCGCGATTTCAGGGGCGTAATACGCCGTTCAACCTCCATTTAAGCCCTTTCACCGCAGAAGATTGACAACGCCGAGCGGCGCGTGCTAGCGTTTCTAACTTCGGTTAGACCCAAAGAGAGCAATAGAACCCACTGATTGCCTTACATTTAGGCGGAGGACACTGTTTTGGCACACGCGCATGAGAAGTTCCTATTTACCTCGGAATCCGTCTCGGAAGGCCACCCCGACAAGATAGCGGACCAGATCTCCGACGCCGTACTCGATACGGTGCTCGCGCACGACCCCATGGGCCGCGTCGGCTGCGAAACCATGCTGACCACCGGCCTCGTGGTCATCGCCGGCGAGATCACCATCAAGAAGGAAGCCCGCGGCGTCCTAGAATACGAGCGCATCGCCCGCGACGTCATCAACGACATCGGCTACAACCGCGCCAAGTACGGCTTCGACGCCGAGACGTGCGGCATTCTCTCCGCCGTCAAGCCGCAATCGCCCGATATCGCCATGGGCGTGGACACCGGCGGCGCCGGCGACCAGGGCATGATGTTCGGCTATGCGTGCGATGAGACTCCGGAATTGATGCCCATGCCGATCCAGCTCGCGCACCAGCTCATGATGAAGCACGCTCAGGTGCGCAAGGCGAAGGACGTGGATTTCTTCCGCCCCGACGCCAAGTCGCAGGTCTCGATCGAATATGTGAACGGCGTCCCGGCGCGCGTCGATACGGTCGTCATTTCGACGCAGCACAGCGACAGCGTCTCGCCCGCCGACTTGCGCGAAGCGGTCATCGAGAAAATCATTAAGCCCGTCCTCCCCGCGAACATGTTCGACAAGAGCACGAAGATCCACGTAAATCCCACGGGCCGGTTCGTCACCGGCGGCCCGATGGGCGACGCGGGTCTCACCGGCCGCAAGATCATCGTGGATACCTACGGCGGCTACGGCCGCCACGGCGGCGGCGCGTTCTCAGGAAAGGATCCCTCGAAGGTGGACCGCTCCGCCTGCTACATGGCACGCTACGTTGCGAAGAACATCGTCGCGGCGGGCCTCGCCAGGAAAGTGGAAGTCCAGCTCGCTTACGCGATCGGCGTGGCCGAGCCCGTCTCCGTGATGGCGGACACGTTCGGCACCGGCACGATTCCGAACTCGCAGATCACCGAGCTGATCCGCGCCTTCTTCAAGCTCACACCGAAGGAAATCATCGAAACGCTCGATCTCCGGCGGCCGATCTACCGTCCGACCGCGGCCTACGGCCACTTCGGTCGCACCGGCCCGGGCTTCACGTGGGAGCGCACGGACAAGGCTGCCGCGCTCAAGGAAGCGGCCGCTCGCGGCTCCGTGGCGGTGTCGCGTTAGTTTTCGTCTCCAATCAAAATCGAAAGGGAGTTTATGGTCGAAACAGCAGCCAAAGTAAAGGGCGATGTGAAGGACCTTGCCCTCGCGGAAGCGGGGAAGCGCAGGATCGAATGGGCGAATCAGCACATGCCCGTGCTTCAGTTGATTCGCAAGCGTTTCATCAAGGAGCAGCCGCTCAAGGGCATTCGCATGGCGGCCTGTTTGCACGTCACCACGGAGACGGCCAATCTCGCGATTACGCTCCGCGATGGCGGCGCCGATCTCGTGGTCTGCGCATCGAATCCGCTTTCGACGCAGGATGAGACCGCGGCTTCGCTCATCAAGGACTACGGCATCCCGACCTACGCCATCAAGGGCGAGGACAACGCCACCTACTACGCGCACATCAACGCG
>Ga0335077_10013464_pt1 | contig 10229 bp, 8 predicted proteins | sample Lox_Sample_31_FD_207151 | JGI IMG/M metagenome (GOLD analysis project Ga0335077, IMG submission 207151) | Soil microbial communities from Loxahatchee National Wildlife Refuge, Florida, United States - Lox_Sample_3.1 | ecosystem: Environmental > Terrestrial > Soil > Wetlands | place: USA: Florida...
GACGAAGTCGCCGGGCGCCACGTCGGTCACGTCCGGCCCCACGGCGTCGACCACGCCGGCCGCCTCGTGGCCGAGCAGGTACGGGAAGTCCGCGCCGATACCGCCCTGCTTGTAGTGCAGGTCGGTGTGGCACACCCCGCACGCCTGCACGGTGACGAGCGCCTCCCCCGGCCCGGGCTCGGGCACCAGGACCGTCGTCAGCTCTACCGGCTCGCCCTTACCGCGGGCCACCACGCCCTGAACGCTGATCGTCACGTACTCACCCTCCTACATATCTGCCATGATCCGCACCGCTCATCATCGCAGGTTCGTCCGGCCGCGCCACTGCGCGCCGCGGCCGGCCCAGTGCCGCCGGGCCGAGTCCGCGGTCATGGCCGCGTACAGCAGCGCGATCAGCGGCAGTCCCGGCGCGCGCAGCGGCGACAGCCGGTAGAGCCGCAGCATGGGCAGGTAGCTCAGCGACATGAGCGCCCAGCCGGCCAGGCCCGCGCCGAGCGTGACGGCCGCCGCCGTGGCGCCGGAGCCGCCGGACCCGCCGAACCCGCCGGCCAGCACGCCGGCCAGCCCGGCGACCGCGCCGGCCGGCGGCAGGGCGTACAGGAACAGCAGCCCGAGGAGCGTCCCGGCCAGCACCACCGGTGAGTAGCGCAGCTGGGTGTAGGCCGACCTGGCCACCATCTCCCACAGGCTGGCCAGCCCGGGGTACGGGCGCACGCTGACGACCTGCCGGGACAAGCCCAGCCAGGTGCGCCCCCGCTGGCCCTTGATCAGGCGGCCCAGGGCCACGTCGTCGATGAGGGCGGCGCGGATCGGCGCCAGCCCGCCGGCCTTGTCCAGGACGTCACGGCGGACCAGCATGCAACCGCCGGCCGCGGCGGCCGTCCGCGAGCCGGGCGCGTTCACCCACCGGAACGGGTAAAGCTGGGCGAAGAAGTACACGAAGGCCGGGACCACCACCCGCTCCCAGCCGGCCGCCGCCCGCAGCAGCGCCATCTGCGAGACCAGGTCCCGGTCATCCCCTTCCGCCGCGGCCACCAGGCGGCGCAGGGTGTCCGGCGCCTCCCAGGCGATGTCGGCGTCGGTGAACAGCACGTAGTCAGACGCCCCGGCCGCGCTCAGGCCCTGGGCCATGGCCCGCACCTTGCCCGCCCACTGCTCACCGGCGGGCGGCGGGACACCGGGGATCACCCGCAGCGGCCGGGCCGCCGCGGCCGCGACCCTCGCGGCGACCTCGCCGGTGCCGTCGGTGCTGCCGTCATCGACCACGAGCACGGTCAGCGCTCCGGGATAGTCCTGCCCGAGCAGCGTCGGCAGCGTGACCGGCAGCATCGCGGCCTCGTTCCGGGCCGGGACGACCGTGACCACGTCCGGCCAGGCCCGCGGCCCGGCGGCGACGCGGGGCAGCCCCTGGCTGGTCCGCCAGAAGCCGCCGTGCGCCGCGACCAGGTAGACCCAGGCGACCGCGGCCGCGGTGCACGCGATGCTCAACGCCAGCATCCCGGCAGCTTCTCACATCGGATGCCGCGAACCGCACGGCCGGCTAACGCCGCCGTCAGGCCGCCGGGGCGATCGCCGCGGGACGTTGACGTGCTGCCCTTAGGTATCTAAAGTACTAGATAACTAAGACACTGAATAGGTAGAACATGATCAACTTCCGGGTGGACGGGCGGTCAGGGGTGGCGCCGTACCTGCAGATCGTGCGGCAGGTGCGGCAGGCGCTGCGGATGGGTGTCCTCGACGTGGGTGACCAGCTCCCGACCGTGCGGGAGGTCGTGACCGCGGTGGCGGTGAACCCGAACACCGTGCTCAAGGCCTACCGGGACCTGGAGCGCGAGGGCCTGGTCGAGGCGCGCGCCGGGCAGGGCACGTTCGTCCGGGCCCGCCCGCCGGGACCGCCGCCCGGTACCCATTCCCGGCTCGGCCGCAGCCTGGCCCGCTGGGTCCGCGAGGCCCGCGAGGCCGGGCTTGACGAGGAGTCGATGGAGTCGCTGCTGCGGGTCACGCTGCGGGCGGCGGACGCAGCGGATTCCGGATCGGAGGAGATCGCGTGACCGCGATCGAGACGCACGGGCTGTCCAAGCGCTACCGGCGGGTCAGCGCGCTGACCGAGTGCTCGGTGACCGTGCCCGAGGGGCGGGTCTGCGCGCTGGTGGGGCCGAACGGGGCGGGCAAGACCACGCTGCTGCGGCTGCTCGCCGGGCTGGCCAGGCCGACCGGCGGCACGGCGTCGGTTCTGGGCGGCACGCCACGGCAGGACCCGGCGTTCCTGGCCGAGATCGGGTTCCTCGCCCAGGAGATTCCGCTGTACCGGCGGTTCACCGCCGAGGATCACATCCGGATCGGGGCGCACCTGAATCCGCGCTGGGACGCCTCGCTGGTGCGCACCCGGCTGGCGGAGTTGCGCATTCCGCTCGACCAGCGGGTGGGCACGCTGTCCGGGGGCCAGCGCGCCCAGGTGGCGCTGGCGCTGACGCTGGCCAAGCGGCCGCGGCTGCTGCTGCTCGACGAGCCGGTCGCGGCGCTGGATCCGCTGGCGCGGCGGAACTTCCTCGCCACGCTGGCCTCGGCCATGGCGGACGTCGCGGGCGGCCTCACCGTCGTGCTGTCCTCGCACCTGGTCACCGACCTGGAGCGGGTGTGCGACCACATCATCCTGCTGGCCGGCTCCCGGGTCCAGCTCTGCGGTGACATCGACGCGCTCCTGGCGGAGCACAAGGTCCTGGTCGGGCCGCGCAAGGACACCGCGCCGATCGAGCGGACGCACCAGGTCGTGCAGACGGCGGCGACGGCCCGTCAGTCCACCCTGCTGGTCCGCCTCAACGGGCCGGTCACCGACCCGGCCTACCAGGCCGAGGACGTGACCCTCGAAGAGCTGGTGCTGGGGTACATGGGCGCCGATGAGGCGTCCGCGGGCAGGCACCTCACCACGGTTGGAGAAGGCTCATGACCTGGCTTGTCTGGCGCCAGTACCGCGCCCAGGGCGCGATCGCGGTCGCGCTGCTCGCCGCGGCCGCCGCGGTGATACTCGCGGACGGCGTCCAGATCGCGTCGCACTGGCACTCCATACTCGCCACGTGCTCGGGGAACACCTCGTGCCTGCGGCAGGCATCGCTAGTCAACGGCACGCTGGGTGACTTGCCCTACATCAGCCTCATCGTGCCGGCCGTGCTCGGCATCCTCTGGGGCGCGCCGCTCGTCGCGCACGAGCTCGAGACCCGCACCATCGATTTCGCGTGGACGCAGAGCGTCACCCGGACACGCTGGCTGACCGTCAAGGCAGGCTGGCTGCTGCTCGCCGCCGCCGTCTGCGGCGGCGCGATCACCGCCCTCACCACCTGGTGGTCCGGGCCGGACAATGCGCAGCACGCCAGCGCGTTCGATCCCGGCCACTTCGACACCCAGGGCATCGTCCCCGTCGGCTACGCGCTGTTCGCCATGGCGCTCGGCATCGCCGCGGGCACTGTGGCGCGCCGGACCCTCCCAGCCATAGCCGCCACGCTCGGCGGGTTCATCGCGCTGCGCCTGGTGATCTCCGATTTCGTCCGGCAGCACTACACGGCGACGGTCACGATCTACTACAAGATGACGAGCTCGCTCACGCCATCGGGGCAGGCTTGGGTGCTCGCTCAGGGCGCCGTCAGCAGGACCGGGCGGGTGGTGCCGACGGGATGGGGCGACCTGTATCCGGCGCTTCCGGCCTCCTGCCAGAAGGTGTTTTTCGAAACCCAGCGTCCGGGGGGGAAGTCCGGCGATTTGAACCCCGTCTTTTCCTGCATGCAGGCTCACGGCTGGCGCGGTTTCATCACCTATCAGCCCGCCAGCCGCTACTGGCCGTTCCAGGGCATCGAGACAGGGATCTACGTCCTGCTGGCCGCGGCGCTGATCGCGGTCACGTTCGCCATCATCCGCCGCCGGGACGCATAGCCCACCGGGAACGCCTTAGGCAGATGAAACCGCGGGCTGGGAGGTTCGTTTCCTCACAGCCCGCGGACCGTTCCGGCGTCAGGCGGCGCGGCGGTAGGCGGCGTGCACGCGGGTCGCGGGCATCTCCCGGACCGCGGGCGTGGCGACGGCCGGCTGCGGCGTGGTGTCCGGGCGCCGCAGCACGAGCCACAGCGGAATCCCGGCCCACAGCGCGATGAACGGGACGGCCAGCAGAACGTTGATCCAGACCATGGTGGTCATGGCTACTCCTCTCGGTTGCACTGGCCACTCTGCCCGGCCCGGTTCCGGGTACCCGCCAGGCGCGCTCTGCGCCCGTTATGAATCCGTGACTTTTCTATGAATCGGCTCTGAGGGCGGCGCCCGGCCCCTCAGCGGGGAATACGCCAGGCCGTCACGTCGCCGGTCGCCACGGCGGGTGCGCCGAGGATCGCGGTGAGATAGCGGCCCAGCCGCGAGCCCGGCGCGGTCACCGCGACCACGGCCGACACCTTCCAGGCCCGGATCTGCGCCCGCATCGTCGCGCTGGTTACCGACCTGACCGGCAGGTGGCCGGTGGCGCTCGGGCGGGCGTTCGGCGCTTCCGGGTCCATGGCCCGGTCCTGGCCGGCCTGGGAGAAGGCCCACAGGGCGTTCAGGTACACGCCCGCGGGGGGCGTGCCGTCCCCGTCGATGTAGCCGCGGCCGTGCGGGCCGGGGCCCATGAAGTACCCGCCGACCAGCGAGCGCGGTACGCCCGTGTCGGCCTGCCAGCGCAGCGGCTCGGTGAAGGTGGACATCGGGACCGGCACCACCAGGACGCTGGCCGAGGGGGGCAGCCGCAGCGCGGCGAACGCCGCCGGCCAGCCGGCCGGCACCGGGGCGGCGGCGGCGACGGGCAGCGGCTTCGGCACGATCGGCAGGGCGGCCAGGATCGCGGCGGCCATCACCACCGCGGCCGGGCGCCACCCGGCCGACAGCCGGGGCAGCCCCAGGCACCGGTGGCGGGCGGCGAACGCGGCGAAGGCCGGGACGGCCGCGTCCACGGCGAAGGCCAGCAGCGCGGCGGCCGAGCAATCCGCGACCAGGCAGAACCGGTCGGGCAGCGCCGATTCGAGCAGCGGCAGGCCCTGCAGCCAGTACCAGGGCAGCTTGATCGCCGGGTGGTGGTGCCAGCCGAACAGCAGGGTGCCGCCGAGCGAGAACACCCCGAGCACCACGCAGGCGACCGCGGCCGCCCGGGCCGGCAGCCGCCGCCAGCAGGCGACCGCGGCGACCGCGAGCACCACGAGCAGCGGCCAGCCGAGGTAGCCCAGGTACTCGGGCAGCGAGCCCTGATACCGCGCCGCGGCGGCCGCGCTGCCCGCGGTGTGGAAGAGCTGGTACGACGAGGGCACCACGAAGGACGACAGGTCGCTCTTGAAGTAGTCCGGCATGAACGGGCTGCCGTGCTGGCGCAGCGGGCCGGAGAACTGCACCCACAGCGGGTAGCCGGCGATCACCGCGACCACCCCCGCCGCCGTGGCCAGGCCGGCCGCCACCCGCCTGGCCGCGGCCGGCACCGCGGGCGGGCGGCTGGCCGCGAGCACCGCGACGAGCACCAGCCCGGCGATGGCCGTGACGGCCAGGATCTCCTCGGTGATGAACAGCTGCGCCGTCACCAGCAGCCCCAGCCACAGGCCGCCGCGCATGGCGCCGGTCCGGCCCGTGGCCAGCCGCAGGGCGACGTGGATGATCAGCGGCGGCAGCACGGCGAACTGCAGGTCGTAGTGGCCGATGGCGGAATGCAGCACCGCCGGGGAGAACCCGTAGACCGCGCCGCCAAGCGCCGCGGCCGGCCCGCTGGCCTCCCAGCGCCGCAGCACGGCGAACATGGCCAGGCCGGACCCGGCGAACCCGGCCGTCATGAACACGGTCAGCGCGGTCTGCGGACCGAGCAGCAGCGTCACCGGGGTCAGCAGCACCCCCGGGAGCAGCATGAACGTGTTCCACATGACGTTCACGCCCCGCGGCGCGTTCATCGCGGTGGTGATCAGCGCGGGCAGGTGCCCGTGCGCGATCGCGGTCGCGTCGTACCGGAAGAACCAGGCCAGCTGGTCGGCGTCGTAGGGGTTGCCCGCGACCGTCCGGCTGGCCGGGTCGCGCCACAGCCAGAGCGTGACGGCCAGCGCGGCCAGCAGGTAGTACGGGGCGGCCAGCGCCACCGCGCGGCGATGGCCGGACGGTGGCGCGGGCCGTTCCTGCCCGGGGACTTCGGCGATGGCGGTGGTCGCGGATGCCACGACTGCGAGCCTAACCAGGGTTGTCCCGGCGGGCGGAGGACTGGCCAGGACGTCAGCAAATCCTCAGGTTCTGGCCTTACGACTCGCGCTGGGCGACCTGGCCGCTCACCACGCGCCCGTTGTCGGTGCCGGCCTGCGGCTGCCCGGGTATCCCCTTGCGGACCGCATCGAGGATGGTCATGCCCTGGCTGACCAGTCCGGCCGCGATCTCGCTGAGGCCGTCGGCGCCGTTGAGCACGCTGACATTGGCCCCGGCCAGCCCGGCCGCCGCCTCCTTGACGATCAGCGGGAGCTGGTTGATCAGCAGCTGGTCGAGCGCGACCCGGTTGTTGGAGGCCGCCGCCTCGGCCTGGATCCGGGTGCGCTCCGCGTCCGCCAGGGCGAGGATCCTGATCCGTTCGGCCTCGGCCTCGGCCGGCTTGACCACCTCGGACACCAGCTGCTGCTGCCGCAGCTGAGCCTGCTGCTGGGCCAGCTCGGCCTGGGCGTTGATCACCGCGAGCTGAGCGCTCGCCTGCGCCAGCGGGCCCGCCTGGGCCGCCTCGGCCTGCGCCTTGTCCACCTCGGCCTTGTACTGGGCCTGCACCACGGAGGTCTGCCGGGCATACTCGGCCTGCTTGCGCGCCGACTCCTGCTGCGCCTCGGCCGCGGCCTGGTCGGCCTGCGCCTGCGCGATCTTGGCCTGGCGCTGGATGGCGGCGTTGTTCGGCGCGGCCATCGCGGCGATGTAGCCGGCCCCCATGTCGTCGATCGACTGGATCTGCAGCGAGTCCACGATCAGCCCGATCTTGGCCATCTCACCCTTGGATCCGTCCAGCACCTCGGTGGCCAGCTTCTGCCGTTCGGTGACGATCTCCTCGACCGTCATCGAGCCGATGATCGAGCGCAGGTGACCGGCGAAGATCCGGCCGGTCAGCACCGACATCTGGTCCTGGTCGGACAGGAAACGCTGCCCGGCGTTGACGATGGATTCCTGGTCGTTGCCGACCTTGAACGCGATCACCGCGCGCACGTTCAGCGCGATGCCCTGATGGGTCACGCACTGCTCCGCTACCTCGGCCTCCTGCATGGACAGGGTGAGGTACCTGACCTTCCGGAACACGGGCGTAACGAAGGCGCCGTGGCCGATCACCACCCGGAACGGCGCGCCCTGCGGGCTGCCCCCTCGTCCCGAAATCAGCATGGCCTCGTCGGGTGCCGGTACACGGTAGCCGAACATCGTCGTTCATCTCCTCATACAGATATAACCCCGGGTTGCGCGGAATTTCGCCGAGCGCATCTTCCCACTCGATGACGTCGACCGCCCGATCGCCGCGCGACTCGATGACAAGGACGGTCGCCCCCCTGGGCAGCGGCTTCTCCGACCAGGCGAGAAAGCTCTCGGAGCCGCCGCGGATCTTGATATGCACTTCGCCCGGGCCGTCGCCACCCCGTGTGCCCACGGTCAGGACGCCAACGCGGCCGATGCAGGCCTCATCTCTCGCCACGGGAAAGCCCCTTTACCCGGAAGTGCCGTCCCTAGCGTAGTCCTCGCGCATTTAGCGCATGACAACCGCGGGTTAAGCTATGCCGCGTGTCCGTCCCCAAGGTGACAAGCCCGCCGGAAAAGGTCCAGGCCGCATCGCACGCCGGCGTGGCGATGGCCGTCATCATGACCGGCGTGCTGATGACGGCGGTCGATACCACGATCGTCGTGCTCGCGCTGCCGGAGATCCAGCGCGGGCTGCACGTGGACCTGTCCGCGGTGGTGTGGATCATCATCAGCTTCCTGCTCGTCATCACGCTGCTGGCCACCCAGGTCGGGCGATTGGGCGACATGTTCGGCCGGGTCCGGATGTACGAGACGGGCTTCGCCGTCTTCGTGCTCGGCTCGCTGGCGTGCGGGCTGGCCTGGAACGAGCCGTCGATCATCGCCTTCCGCGTCCTGCAGGGCGTCGGCGGGGCGTTCATCATGGCCAACAGCGGCGCGGTGATCGCGGACCTGTACCCGCGCGAGCTCCGCGGCCGCGCCTACGGGTTCACCTCGGTCGGCTGGACGATCGGCGCGGTCATCGGGATCGTGCTCGGCGGCGTGATCGTCACCTATATCTCCTGGCGGTGGATCTTCTGGATCAACGTGCCGGTCGGCGTGGCCGCGCTGGCCGTGGCGACCCGGGTGCTGCACGACAAGGCCGAACGGACCCGGCGGCGCCTCGACCTGCCCGGCATGATCACGCTCGGGCTGGGCCTGTTCGGCGTGCTGTGGGCGATGACCCGGCTGGCCAACACGGCGTTCGACGCCACCGTGACGGGTTTCGGCATCGGCGGGCTTGTGCTGATCGGCGTGTTCGTGCTCATCGAGCGGCGAGTGGCTATCAAAGGGAACGAGCCCATGCTGCCGCTGTCGATCTTCCGGGTGCCGACCATGTCGGCCTCGCTGCTCGCGTCGCTGTTCCAGGGCCTGGCCAGCTTCGCGGTGCTGTTCCTGCTCATCATGTACCTGCAGGGGCCGCGCGGTCTTTCCCCGATCCACGCCTCGCTGCTGCTCGTCCCCGGCTACGTGCTCGGTTCTGTGGTCGGGCCGTACGCGGGGCGGCTGGCGGACCGGCGCGGGCCGGTGCTGCCCGCCACCGCGGGGCTGGCCATCCAGGTGGCCAGCCTGGCCATCTACGCCCAGCTCACGGTGACCACCGGGCTGTGGGTGGTGGTGCTGGGGAGCATCATCAACGGCATCGGGGCGAGCTTCTTCTTCCCGGCCAACAGCTCGGCGGTGATGAAGGCGGCCCCGCCGGAGGCGTTCGGCATCGCATCGGGCATGCTGCGGACGTTCGCGAATATCGGGATGGTGTTCTCGTTCGCGGTCGCCATCTTGATCGCCTCCCGGTCCATCTCCCGCGGCCTGGCCTTTGCCATCTTCGTCGGCAGCACCTCGCTGCACGGCGCGGTGGCCGTCGCGTTCACCTCGGGCCTGCACGCCGCGTTCTACGCCTCGATGGGGTTCATGGCGCTCGCCGCCGCCCTGTCCGCCCTCCGGGCGGGATCCCCGCGGGTCTAGCGCCTACTCGCCCGCCTACTCGCCGCCTTCTTGCTTAAAGGACCGGATAACCTCCTCGGGGTCCTCCTCGAGCGCCTCGTCCATGTCGTCGAGGATCGCGCCGACATCGTCGGCGTCGCCGGCCGGGCCGGCCGCGCCGGTGCCGCCGGGGCCGCCGGGGCCCGGCGGCTGGTTTCCTTGGCTGCCATGTCACTACTCCCGTCAGGCCCACGCTATCGTCAACCGCATGCTCGACGGAGTGACGCCGGTCCCGCCCGACTTCGCGGCCCGTTACACCGAACGCGGCTACTGGGAGGACCGGCCGCTGTTCGAGGGGTTCACCGGCGCGCTGGCCACGTACGCCGCCCGGGTCGCGGTGGTGGACGAGGCGGGCCCGGTGACCTACCGCGAATTGTCCGACCGTTCGGCCCGGCTGGCCCGCATCCTGCTCGATGAGGGCTTCGGGCCGCTGGACCGGATCGTCGTGCAGCTGCCGAACACGGCGATGTTCGCCTACCTCTACTTCGCGCTGCAGCGGATCGGGGCCGCGCCCGTGCTGGCCCTGCCGGGGCACCGCAGGCGGGAGATCACCCAGTTCGCCGAGATCTCCGGCGCGCGGGCGCTGGCCGTGCCCGCGGCCGCCCGCGGCTTCGACTTCACCGCGATGGCGGCCGAGGTGATGGCGTCGAACCCGGCTCTGCGGCAGTGTTTCGTCCAGGGCGCGGACGGCCCCCAGCCAGGGACACTGCCGGATCCGCGGTTCGTCCGCCTGGAGGACCTGCTGGAACGCGAGCCGCGGGCCTCCGTGCAGGCGCTGGCCGAGGTCAGCATCGACCCGGCCGACCCGGCGCTGTTCCTGCTCTCCGGCGGGACCACCGGGATCCCCAAGCTCATCCCCAGGACCCACAACGACTACCTGTACAACTCCAAGATCGCCGCGGCCGTGTGCGAGATCGGCGCGGGCGACGTGCTGCTCGACGTGCTGCCGATCGAGCACAACCTGCCGCTCGGCT
>Ga0335077_10013465_pt1 | contig 10229 bp, 8 predicted proteins | sample Lox_Sample_31_FD_207151 | JGI IMG/M metagenome (GOLD analysis project Ga0335077, IMG submission 207151) | Soil microbial communities from Loxahatchee National Wildlife Refuge, Florida, United States - Lox_Sample_3.1 | ecosystem: Environmental > Terrestrial > Soil > Wetlands | place: USA: Florida...
GAACTTTCTGGGCGACGCGGTGCTTGACCTGACTGAGCTTCTTCTCCACTTCGGCGACTTTATCGCTTTCAAGGTCTGCGGGCAAGGAGCGGCGCCATTCGGACAAGGATTTCTCCCATTCGGTGGCCGCTTGATCGTTATGACCCTGTTTGGCGTAGACGTCACCGAGGTGTGAGCGAATGGTGGGATCGTGAGGCTCGCGCTCAACGGCTTTGCGCAGAGTGGTCTCCGCGTCCTCCAGCTTGTTCTGCTTGAAATAAACCCAGCCAAGACTGTCGAGATACGCGCCATTGTGCGGCTCGAGCAAAACGGCGCGTTGAATGAGTCCGTGGGCTTCGTCTAGGCGAATGCCCCGGTCGGCGAGCATGTAGCCGTAGTAGTTCAGGACTTGCGCGTTGCGCGGATTGACGTCGAGAGCTTTCTTGAACTCGTCTTCCGCCTTGTCGAACTGTTTCTGGCGCTCGTAGACGGCGCCGAGGAGCAGCCAAGCCACTTCGTTGTCGTGCGGATCGGAGGAGTAGGACTCCGCCTTGCGCGCGGCCTGTTCGGCGTCTGCATAGCGGCGCCCGCGCTCGTAAACCTGCGAGAGATTCAGATAAGTTTCACGATCGGCGGCGTTGCCCTTGAGATCGGCGGTCAGGATCTTCACGGCTTCGTCAGTCTGCTGATTTTCCCCAAGAAGGAGAGCATACGTGGAGCGAATCGAGGCATCGTTGGGATACTTGGCTATCGCTTCTTTGCCGGCGGCGAGGGCCTTGGGCATGTCTTTTGCCAGGCGGTAGGTGTCCATGATCAGGGGACGTGAGCGCCGATCTTCTTCCTCTCCAAGATGGGCGAGTTCCTGGAAGGTGTAGATGGCGGCCTGGAAATTCTGGACGTCGCGGTAGAGCATGCCGAGTTGCTGGTAAAGAATCGCTAGCGAGCGACGGCGAGAAGGGAGAACGTTCGATTGCGACTTCACTCCGGTGACGGCGTCGGTCAGAACGCGAATCGCTTCGTCATAGCGGCCCTGCGATTCGTAAATCATGGCCTCGTTATAGAGAATCTCGAGGCTGCCGGGATTGTATTGCCGGGCTTTTAGAAGATTTTCTTCGGCTTTGTCGAGTTGATGCAGCTCGCGGTAGACCTGGGCGATGCGGAGGTAGTTGTCCGAATCGTCGGGCATCAAATCGATCAATTTCTGATAAACGCCCAGCGCTTCCTCATATTTTTCTTCGGAGAGCAGCGTCTGGCCCAGGCCACGGAGGTGGCTGAGTTCAGTCGGATCGAGGTCTACGGCTTTGCGGTAAGCCGCTTCGGCTTTGGCGTAATCGTGGGTCTGCGTGTAGGCGTCGCCGAGAAGATCGAGCAAGGTGGGAGAGGAAGAGCGCTCGATCATGCCTTCGAGCAACTTCACAGCTTCGTCGGCCTTGTTTTCATCGAGCAAGAGCTGCGTAAGCTGCTCTACGGCAGCTTCGTTGCCGGGATCATCCTTGAGCATCGCGTTCAGAACCTGTTCGGCTCTTTCCGGCTCGTTGTGAATGCGATACAGACGTGCAAGCCAGAGCGAGGCTTCCTGGTCGGAGGGATCAAGGCGGTGGACCTCCGAGTATTCCGCTATGGCTTTGGCTACGGTCTCCTGCTGGACGCCCGCGCCGTTGATGTCCCCGAGGCTACGGAGGTAAATGCGGCCGAGGAGACGGTGGGTGGGCAGGTCGTTGGGATCGCGCTTCAGGACTTCGTTGGCTTCCGAGACCGCTTCCCGGACCCGTTGTGCTTTCCAGTACATCTCGGCGAGACGTTCGCCGATCGTGGGGGATTTGGGATCGATGGCATAAGCGCGTTTATAGGCTTCGATGGCACGCGAGGCGTATTCCGGCTGGCTGGTTTGTTCGTATTGGAGTTCGTAGAAATGCCCAATCGTGAAGTTGTAGTAGGCGTCAGCGCGAGCAGAACGTTCTTTGGAGGGAACAGGCGTTTCCGTAGAGGGGAGCTGGCCGACCGAGGGGACTGTCGCTATAGAGGCGAGGAGCAAAGCTAGAAGAAAGCGTTTTAGGGTCATAAAAGCCGCGATTGGGAAGTATCCCATGCAACAGAAGGGACGGTCAAAAGCGAAAAAGGAAGAATTTCGCAGGAAAAGCGGTCCCAGAGAGTGGGATGCGTGGCGGGGGGAGGGAGGTTTCGAAAAAGAGTTGCATGTTTCCATATTTCTGCAATAATCGAATTATGAGCAAAGCCGACCCTCTACTGGTTTCGCGATCCGCCGACCGCTTCGCAGCACTTGGGGCGGAGCCACGGTTGCAAATCGTCCGTTTGCTGCTGTCGGCCCATCCCACGGGAATGGTGGCTGGCGAGATCCAGGAGGAATTGGAAATCCCGGGCTCGACGCTATCTCACCACCTGGAAAAATTGCGCCAGGTTGGATTAGTGGAAGTGCGGCGGGCAGGAACGTTCCTTTGGTACAAGGCGAATACGGCGGCACTGCAGGAAGTCCTGGGATTTTTGTACGAAGAGTGCTGTACACGCAATCGCGTGGTGCCGGCCGAAGCGATCGTGCAGATTGCGAAGTGAAAGGGAAAGACAATGAGCGAGCAGAATATTCAAGAGGCGGTGAAGGAGAAGTATGGAGCGGCGGCGAAGCGCGTGGGCGAAGGCGGTACAGCATGCTGCGGAGGCGCGTCACAGTTGAGCGGCTGCGACCCGATCACCCGCGGGCTGTATAACGATTCGGAGAAAGCAGGCCTGCCAAAGGACGCGGTGGCAGCTTCGCTGGGATGCGGAAACCCGACCGCGCTGGCGCAATTGCGAACTGGCGAGACAGTGCTGGATCTTGGGTCCGGGGGCGGGATTGATGTGCTGCTGTCCGCGAAACGCGTGGGCCCAACAGGAAAGGCGTTCGGATTGGATATGACGGACGAAATGCTGGCGCTGGCCCGGGAGAATCAAAGGAAGGCCGGCGTGGAGAATGTGGAATTTTTGAAGGGAACCATTGAAGAGATACCACTGCCGGACAATTCCGTGGACGTGATTATCTCGAATTGCGTAATTAATCTGTCTGGCGACAAGGATCGCGTGCTGCGGGAAGCGTTTCGCGTATTGAAGCCAACAGGGCGGCTGGCGGTGTCAGACGTGGTGATTAGGGGAGAAGTGCCTGCGGCGGTACGGAAGAGCATGGAGTTGTGGGTGGGGTGCATCGCAGGTGCAATGCAGGAGGCGGAGTATCGCGAGAAACTCCGGGCAGCGGGATTCGAAAGTATCGAGGTGGAGCCTACGCGTGTGTACCAAGTGGAAGAGGCCCGAGAGTTTTTGACAGCGGCAGGACTGGATGCCGACGCCATTGCACCACAAATCAAAGACAAGTTCATGAGCGCGTTTATCCGCGCGAAAAAACCGCAGGCACGGGCGTGCTGCGGGCCGGCTTGCTGCAGCTGAGGTCGAGAAATGAATTCTCGTTTTAACGTGTTGTTTTTGTGTACAGGGAACTCGGCTCGGTCGATCCTGGCGGAGGCGATTCTCAATCAGAAGGGCAAGCCGAACTTTCGAGGGTACAGCGCGGGAAGCCGGCCAACGGGCCGCGTGAATCCGTATGCGATCCGGTTGCTCGAGAGCGCGGGATTCCCCACCAGTAGCTTACGAAGCAAAAGCTGGGATGAATTTGCGCAGGCGGGCGCCCCGAAGCTGGACTTCGTCTTCACGGTATGCGACAACGCGGCGAACGAAGTGTGTCCCATTTGGCCGGGGCAGCCAATCACAGCCCATTGGGGAGTGCCCGACCCCGCTGCTGTAAAGGGCTCGGAGGAACAAATTGAACGCGCGTTCCGCGATGCGTTCGTGACACTGGATCGCAGGATCGGGATTTTTCTAAATCTGCCGCTATTGAGCTTGGACGCTTTAGCGATCACGAAGCGCGTCACAGAAATCGGACGGAACAGTGACTAGCCCCAAATCCAGTCGAAAAGACGCCTCCGTCTTCATCAAGAAACGGCTGAATATCTTCGAGAGCTATCTGACGCTGTGGGTTGCACTGTGCATGATTGCAGGTGTCTTGCTCGGGAAAGCACTCCCTGCGCTAATTGAGAAGGTGCGGGAACTGGAATTTGGGACAGGAAGCCAGATCAATCTGCCGATTGCAGTTCTGATCTGGCTGATGATCGTGCCGATGATGATGAAGATCGATTTCCTGGCGATCCGGCAAGTTGGGAAAAATCCGAAAGGCCTGCTAGTTACGCTGTTCGTGAACTGGATGGTGAAGCCGTTCTCCATGGCGTTCATCTCGTGGATTTTTTTGCGGCACGTATTTGCTCACTGGCTCTCATTCGCGGATGCGAGCCAATATATGGCCGGGACAATTATCCTTGCTGCGGCGCCGTGTACGGCGATGGTTTTTGTCTGGAGTTATCTTACGGATGGCGACCCGGCATACACGCTGGTTCAGGTGTCGTTGAATGACCTGATCATGCTGGTACTGTTCGCGCCGATTATCCGCTTCCTGGTAAGTGGCGCCGCTTCCCTTTCCGTGCCGTTCCGAGTGTTGTTCTACTCTGTGGCGGCTTTCATCGTGATTCCGCTATGTGTTGGCGCAGCACTTAGGGCTGTTTTGATTCGACGACAAGGGAGACAGTGGTTCACAGATGAGTTGCTTCCAAAACTCGCGCCAGTAACCGTCATTGCTCTGCTTGCAACATTGGTGCTGATTTTCGCGTTCCAGTCCGACAATCTCACCGGCAAATCGTTCCACGTTCTGTTGATCGCGGTGCCCATCTTATTGCAAGTTTATTTTAACGCAGCACTCGCCTACGGCTTGATGCGCTTATTGCGTGTGGACTATCGGATTGCTGCGCCCGGCGCACTAATTGGCGCGAGTAACTTTTTTGAACTGGCGGTAGCAACATCAATCGCGCTGTTCGGGGCGGGATCAGGCGCAGCCCTCGCTACCGTGGTGGGCGTATTGATCGAAGTGCCGGTGATGCTTTCGGTCTGCTCGGTGTGCAATCGGACTCGGCACTGGTTTGAGCCTTCGCCCAGCCAAACTATCGGGTCGGAAAACCAAACGATCTCAGTGTAGGAAGTGGCGCATGTCCGTGAAGACCATGGCCATGCCGAGACGATCGGCGGTGGCGATGACCTCGGGGTCTTTGACGGAGCCGCCGGGCTGAATGACGGCGGTGGCGCCGGCCCTGGCGGCTTCTTCGACGCCATCGGGAAACGGGAAGAAAGCGTCGGAAGCGACGACACTTCCGTGCAAGGACTGTTGCGCTTTGGCGACCGCGATTTTGACGGAATCGACGCGGCTCATCTGACCGGCACCGACGCCAAGGGTGGCGCCTTCTTTGGCAAACACGATGGCGTTGGACTTGACGTGCTTGCAGACCTTCCAGGCAAAGTGAAGATCGGCGAGTTCCGCGGGGCTCGGAGCCCGCTTGGTGACCACGCGGAGTTCGCGGGTGGAGAGCGAACCGAGATCCGGCTGCTGAATTAGAACGCCACCAGAGATGCGCTTCAGTTGCAGGCTCTTGTCGTGTTCGAAGCCGCCCTGCGGCAGCTGGAGCAGGCGGAGGTTCTTTTTCGCAGCGAAAATTTCCTGGGCGCGATCGGCGAAGCCGGGCGCGACGATACATTCGACAAATAATTTGGAGACGGCTTCCGCAGTTGCGCCGTCCACGATGTAGTTGAAGGCGAGCACACCGCCAAACGCGGACAAGGGGTCAGAGGCAAAGGCTTTTGTATAGGCCTCCTCGAGCGAGGGCTGTTCCGCGGCGCCGCAGGGATTGTTGTGCTTGATGATGACGGCAGCGGGGCGTTCGAATTCTGCGACCAGGCTGCGGGCGGCTTCGAGGTCGACATAATTGTTGTAAGAAAGTTCCTTGCCCTGAAGCTGCTTTGCGGCGGCGAGACCCTCGATAGGCTTGCCTGCGGGAATGTAGAGAGCGGCGGACTGATGAGGATTCTCACCATAACGAAGTTCCTGCTTGCGGCGCAGGGCGAGATGGTAGCGCTCTGGCAAGATGGGTTTGGCTTGGACTTCGAGCTTGTCGCCGATCTGGCTGAGGCGCTCGAGATTCATAGCGATGAGTCCGTCGTAGCGAGAGGTGACGGCGAAGACTTTGCGGGCGAGTTCGAGGCGAAGCTCAGGAGAAGTTTCGCGGTTGGCTTCGAGTTCGGCGGCGACGCGGGAGTAGTCGGCGGGATCGGTGACAACGGTGACGCTTTCGAAATTCTTGGCGGCGGAACGCAGCATAGTCGGTCCGCCGATGTCGATGTTTTCGATGAGTTCCTCGGCAGGAAGATAGACTTTGGCAGCGGTCTGTTCGAAGGGATAGAGGTTGACGACGACGAGATCGATGGGGGCGATTCCATGCTCTTTGGCTTGCTTCAGGTCGTCTGGATTATCGCGGCGATAGAGGAGACCGCCGTGAACTTTGGGGTGGAGGGTTTTGACGCGGCCGCCGAGCATCTCGGGCCAGTTAGTGAATTCGGAGACGTCTTTGACGGCGATGCCTTGTTCGCGGAGCAATTTCGAGGTGCCGCCGGTGGAGAGGATTTCGATTTTGAGAGCCACGAGTTTCGCGGCGAAGTCCACGATACCGGTCTTGTCAAACACGCTGAGCAGCGCCCGCTCTACAGCCATGCAGTCCTCCAAGGGAGTTGGAACCTACTAGTGTATGCGGAGCGGGCGATTTGGAGAAATGCGGCGCTGTGGGAAAAATTCGATGAGAAGAATCAGGATTTGACGAGGGCTTTGAGTTTGACCTGGCCGTCGACGGTTTCGACGACGTACTCGACGTCGCGGCAATTCTTCTTGGATTGCAGGTCCTTGGTCTTTTTGCGGACGAATTCGTTGAAGCCGGCGCGGGTGAGCTTGGCGGTCTCTTCACCGGCCTGCTGCTTGGCCTGGCGAAAAGCCTCGAAGAGCTGATCGACCTTCTGCGATTCATTTTCCGGCTCGGAGAATGCGACACGGAAGGCGCGAGCTTCCGCGGACGCCGCAGCCACGGCAGCAGGTGTTGGCGCGCTTTCAGCCGAGGGAGTTCCCTTCTGCGGGGCTTCGGCCTGCGCGCGAGAGCGTTCCGCTTCAATGGCTTTGGCGGCGGCTCCGAAATGGCGCTGGACGGTGCCTTCCTCGCGCTGGGCCATGCGCTTGCGGAAGACGTCCTTATACTTGGCGTAAGTCTGGGAAAGATTGTTGAAGCGGAAGCGCTGGCCGAATTTCAGGTCGCCGCCGCGCTCGGCATAGCGTTTGACGATCAGTTCGATGCGCCACTCGATCTCGGTGGGAGGGCGTTTGCGGCCGCCGCCGAAGAACATGTCGTATTCGATCTTGAGCTGGCGAATGTCGCGTTCGAGCTGAGCCAGTTCCTCGTCGATAGTGGCCATAGCTAAGTAGCCCTCGAACCCACATCCTAGGAGGGGCAGAAGCGGGCGTCAACGGAGAAGAAGTGAGAAGCGGCGGAAGGGACACGAGCGGCGGGTGGCTGAACGAGAGGACAGGTACGGAATTGCGGGGACTCGGAGGCTATGATGAAATGACGCCATGTCTACTCCAGTAAGACGCGGGCCTTCGTCAGATCAAACTTCCCTGCTCCGGAGACTGCCCTCGGTAGATGAACTGCTGCTCGGACCAAGCGTCAACGCATTGAGTGAGAACGTCGATCGACGGTATTTGGTGGAAATCATACGCGAAGTGTTGGCACAGACGCGGCGGGACATTGTAGCCGGAACAATTGCAGATGAGGGCGTGCTGGAACCTATGCGGATGGCCGAGCGCATTGTGGTGGCGGTGCGCGAAGAGCTCGCGCCTTCGCTGCGCCCGGTAGTCAATGCGTCGGGAGTGATCCTGCACACGAACCTGGGGCGCGCGCCGTTGACTGAAGCGGTGATCGAGGAATTCCGGAAAACGGTAGCCGGATATTCGAATCTGGAGTACGAGGTGCCGGCAGGTGCGCGGGGCAAACGCGACGTGCACCTGGCAAGGCTGATCACGCGGCTGACAGGCGCGGAAGCAGCGATTGTGGTGAACAACTGCGCGGCGGCAGTGCTGGTGTCGCTGGCAGCGTTGGCGCGAGGCGGCGAAGTGATCGTGTCGCGAGGCGAATTGATCGAGATAGGCGACGGGTTCCGGATTCCAGAAATCATGGAACAGAGCGGAGCGGTTCTTCGGGAAGTAGGTACAACGAACCGGACGCGGATAGCGGATTACGAGAATGCGATTGGAGAGAAAACACGGGTGCTATTGCGGGTACATCCGTCGAATTTCACGGTCAGCGGATTCACGGAAAAGCCGGAAGTAAGCGAGTTGATTGCGCTGGGAGAGCGGCGCTGTTTGCCGGTGATTGAGGATTTGGGTTCGGGCTGCCTTGTGGGGCTGGGCGAGGCCGGGATCCACGAGCCGACCGTGCGAGAAAGCGTGGAGGCTGGGTTTTCGCTGGTGCTGTTCAGCGGAGACAAGTTGCTTGGAGGGCCGCAAGCAGGAATTATCGCGGGGAAAAAAGAATTGGTCGGGAGGGTGCGGCGGCATCCGCTGTTTCGCGCTTTGCGCGTGGACAAGCTGACGATTGCGGCGATGGAAGTGACGCTGCGGGCGTACCTGCGAGCGGCGTGGGAGGAAATTCCTTCGCAGCGGATGATTCGAATGACGGCGGAGGAAGTCGGGAAGCGTACGGAGCAGTTCGCGCGAACACTGGCGGCAAAGCTGGGCGCGAAGCAATCGCAGGTGGAGATCGTTGACGGGAATTCTCTGGTGGGCGGGGGCTCGACGCCATCGCAATCGCTACCGACGAAGCTTTTGCGGATTACGAGCGAGCGATTCTCTGCGACACAGCTGGAAGAGCGGCTGCGCACATCGCCCGGCCGCATTCCGGTGATTGCGCGAATCGAAGACGACCGGCTGCTGATTGATTTGCGGACCGTGTTCCCGGAACAAGAGACGGCGCTGGGCGAGTCGCTGGTTGCAGCGATGAGTTGAAGCTGTACATACTCTGCTTATAATGTTGGCCTTTCAAGTAAAAAAGGGACAACTGAAGCGTGCACAGCGACCGATCCCAAAGGTGAGACCGGGATGGGCGTTGATTCGAGTGCGCATGGCGGGGATCTGCAATACGGATGTGGAGATTCTGCGCGGGTATCACCAGTTTCGCGGCGTGCCGGGCCACGAATTCGTGGGAGACGTGGCTGAGGTGGCCGGCGTTTCTGCAGTGACGAAGCGAAACTGGATCGGGCGGCGCGTGGCGGGCGAAATTAATGTTGCTTGCGCGGCGTATGGTTACAAGCCGGTGTGCGACTTCTGCCGGCGCGGACTAAAGACACACTGCGCGAGGCGCACGGTGCTGGGGATTGTGGCGCATGACGGCGCGTTCGCAGAATATTTGACGCTGCCACTGGAGAATCTGCATGTTGTTCCGGCAAGGGTGAGCGATGAGAAGGCGGTTTTTACCGAGCCATTGGCTGCTGCGTGCGAGATTCTGGACCAAATTCCCATCGGAAGATTTCCAAGCGCGGCGGTGTTGGGCGATGGGAAGCTGGCACAACTGATTGCAATGGTGCTACGTGCGGCGGGAACGGATGTGACGTTGTATGGGAAGCACGGCGAGAAGATGAAGGCGGCGCAACGCGCGGGAATTTCGACGAAGAGAGTGTTCGGCGATGCGCGGGATCTGAAGCGGGTAAAGGAGAACTATCGGCTGGTGGTAGAAGCAACCGGGTCGCCTACGGGATTGATGCTGGCGCAACAGATGACGGAACCGCGGGGAACACTGGTGCTGAAATCGACGTTTCATGGCGCCGCGCCGGTGGAGACTTGGCCGATCGTCGTGAAAGAGGTTACCGTGGTGGGCTCGCGATGCGGGCCGTTTGCGAAGGCGATCGGGTTGCTGAAGTCCGGGAAGGTCGATCCGACGCCGCTCATTTCTACACGATTCGAGCTGAAGGACGCGGCGACAGCGATTCAATATGCACAGCGAGCGGGCGTGATGAAGGTGCTGGTGGAAAATCGTGTTCGGTCGAGGCCTGAGAGTATCTGACGTTGAGATCCTTCGCTTCGCTCAGGATGACAGCGCTCTTTTATTGCTTAGGCGAGCAGAAACTACAAACGGTTGATGCAGGAGGCGACGCAGGCGGCGCCGAAACCGTTGTCGATGTTGACGACGGTAACGTTGGAGGCGCAGGAGTTGAGCATGCCGAGAAGCGCGGCGACTCCGCCGAAGCTGGCGCCGTAGCCGACGCTGGTGGGAACGGCGATAACGGGTGCGGAGACG
>Ga0335077_10013466_pt1 | contig 10227 bp, 4 predicted proteins | sample Lox_Sample_31_FD_207151 | JGI IMG/M metagenome (GOLD analysis project Ga0335077, IMG submission 207151) | Soil microbial communities from Loxahatchee National Wildlife Refuge, Florida, United States - Lox_Sample_3.1 | ecosystem: Environmental > Terrestrial > Soil > Wetlands | place: USA: Florida...
GCCTCGTTCGAGTGGGTCGGGCGCGCGATCAACCCTTATCTCGGCTTCCTGACCGGATGGCTGATGGTCGTCGCGTACATCATCGGGACCGTGGCGGAGATCCTGCTGCTCGGCCCTTCGGTCCTGGCCGTCTTCGGCAACAGTTCCACCGACGCCTGGGCGTGGATCGCCATCGGGACCGGTGTCGGCGTGGTCATGCTCGTGATCGCGATCGTCGGCATCCGCATCACCGCGCGCGCCCAGGTCAGCATGGCCTTGATCGAGTATCTGATCCTGATCGGGCTGGCCATCGCCGGCCTGGTGGCGGTGCTCAGCCACAAATCGGGCACGCTGCCGATGACCAGGGGCTGGTGGAGCCTCAGCGGGATCGACGGCAAGGGCAGCGCCGTCGCCGGCTTCCTCATCGCCGTGTTCGTGTACGGCGGCTGGGACGGCACGCTCTACGTGAACGAGGAGGTCAAGCACCGCCGGATCAACCCGGGCCGGGCCGCGATCCTCGCGGTCGCCCTGCTCGCGGTCATCTACACGCTCGCGCAGGTGGGCCTGCAGGGCGTAGTGTCGCCGGCCAAGCTCCAGGCCAACTCGGCCTCGGCGCTCGTCTACGTGGCCAACGCCCTCGGGGGCGGTTTCTGGGCCAAGGCCATGGCGCTGTCCATCGCGCTGTCCGTGATCGCCACGACCGGGACCGGGATCGTGCTCAGCTCCCGGATCGCCTACGGGATGGCCAGCTACCGGACCCTGCCGCAGTTCCTGGGCAACGTGTCCCGCCGGTTCAACACGCCGGTCGCGGCCAGCGTCATCGTGGGCCTGCTGCTCATCGCGCTGACCTGGGTGTACTTGCTGGCCACCTCGGTGCAGAACGCGTTCAGTGACGTGATCGCGGTGACCGGGCTGCTGTTCGCGATCTTCTACATCCTGACCGCGCTCGCCACCATCGTGTACTACCGCCGCCGCGTCGTCAGCAGCGCCTGGGACGCGGTGTCCCTCGGCCTGCTCCCGCTCAGCGCGGCCGCGTTCCTCGGCTGGATCCTGTTCAAATCGCTGCAGGGCGCTCCCAATACGCAGGTCTGGTCGCTGATCGGCATCATCGGCCTCGGCCTGGTCCTGATGTTCACCGCGCGCTTCGTCCTGCGGTCCCCGTTCTTCCGGATCAAGCGCGAAAGCGACACCCAGTACGTGCGGCCGCGCCGGTCGGCGCACAGCCGCTAGCCGACGGTGCCGGCCGGCCTGGCATCCTGGGGTTCCGGGCCGGCCGGTACCCCCGGCGGGCCGGTACCCGGCCGGCTGGTACCCCCGGCCGGCGAGCTTGCACTCTGGACGGCGCCGGGGCGGGTCATTCCCCGGTGATGTTCGCCAGGCTCTCCCGTACCTGCTGCGTCAGCGGATCCCCGGACGGCAGCGCCTGCTCGCAGCGGGTGACGGTGTCGCGCAGCAGCGTCGTCGCGTCGGTCAGCCGGCCCGCCGTGTAGTAGGCGTGCGCCAGGTTCGCGCGCCGGGAGAGGGTGTCCGGGTGGTCGGGGCCGAGCACGCGCTCGTAACCCGCGCAGGCCTGCTCGTACAGCTGCAGCGCGGTAGCCATCTTGCCGGCCGCGTGGTAGGCGGAGGCGAGGCTGCCGCGGGCCACGATCGTGTCCAGGTGGTCGGGGCCGAGCACGGCCTCGCGGTCGCTCAGGACCCGCTTGAACTGCGAGATGGCGTCCTTGAGCCGGCCCTCGGCCACGTAGGCGTCGGCCAGCCGCTGGCGGGTCCTCATGGTGTCGGGGTGCCGCTGTCCCTCGACTCGCTCGCGGTCGGCGAGCGTGCGCCGGTACAGCCGGACCGCCTCGCCGGGCTTGCCCGCGGCCAGGCACGCAGCGGCCAGCTCGTCCCGCGCTCCGAGCGTGTCGAGATGATCCGGCCCGCGGATGCGCTCGCACTCGCCGACCGCCTCTTCCAGAACCGGCAGCCCGGAATCGGCCTGGCCGGCCGCCACGAACGCGCGCCCGAGGTCGATCCGGGCGGCGATCGTGCCCGGATGGTCCTGGCCGAGCACGCGCGAGCGCCCGGCCAGCACCCACTGGGACCATGCGACGGCCTCGGCCGCCTGGCCGGCCGCCATGAGCGCGCCGGCCAGCTGGCTGCCCGCCATGAGGGTGTCCGGGCTGCCCGGGCCGAGGATCCGGTCGCTGACCGCGGCCAGGTCGCGCCAGTAAGCGACGGCCGGCCCGGTCAGGCGCGCGCCGTCCATGCTCTTTCCGGCCCGCACGAGCAGCGGGTGACAGCCCGCGTCCGTCCACAGCGCGTCCCCGGCGTTCTGCTGCAGCGCGGTCGCGCACGACCGCAAGTTGGTGGCGAGCCAGGTCTCTGGCTCATCCTCGGGCCATACCTCGACCAGCGCGTCCGCGGCCACCCGGGCCGCCCGGTCGAGAATCTCCTTGGGCACCGCCGCGCGGATCGCCGCCTGCAGCATCACGCTCATCTGGACGGTAGGCGAGGATCCCGCCGGGTCGATGACCACCAGGCTCACCCGCTCCAGGCTGAGCAACGCGGCCCAGGCGCGCTTGGGATCCGCTGGCGGGGCGCCGCGCCCCCCGGCCAGGTACTCGCACGTGGCAGCCGAGGTGAACAGCTCGCTGGGCATCCCGTGGCCGTCCAGCAGCGAGGCCATGGCCAGCAGGTACTGGGCCCCGGCGCCCGGCGACAGCCGGTCCGCCTGCTCGACGCAGATCGTCCAGGTGACCGCGGCCGACGACCGCTCGCTGGTGCCCGCCTCGGCGAATTGCGCCCGCCGCTGCGCGAAATAGTCCCGGTAATCCCGGCACGACAGCCCGGAACTGGCGATCACCGCGCTGGCCTGGGTGAGCGCGTACGGTTCGCACGCGAGATCGCTGACGAGGTCGATCGCCCCGATGCGCTGGTCCGGGTCCGCGGTCAGGCGTCCCATGAGGTAGCTCAGGGCCTCGCGGGTGCTGAACGCCCGCACCGGAAGAGGCTGCCCCCGGCGCGAGTCGGGGACCGCCGCGGGATTCGCGGTCGTGATCAGGACCCGGCCCGCCGGCCCCTCAGGCCACAGTCCCTCCAGGTCTGTCTCGCGCGTCAGGTCGTCGAGCACCACGAGCCAGGGCCTGCTGGTCTCGGCGAGCCAGCCGGTGAAGCGGGCCGCCACCGATTCCGCGTCGCCGACGTGGTCAGATCCCGACGCTGCCGCCGCTTCCACGTAGCCCGACAGCACCGAAGCACGGCTCGTGGCGTTAATCCAGACCAGCAGGTCCAGCCCCCGCGACTGCCATAGCGACTCGGCGTAGTACGCCGCCAGCTGGGTCTTGCCGCACGACCCCAGCCATTCCCGCGACCCGTCCGCGGCTTCCTGGCCGGGCACCAGCACCACCGCGGCCCCGGGAACCAGCGCCGCCCCCAGGCCAGGCGCGGTCTCCGGCCTGGTGCTGAAGCCGTCGGCAAGTGGAGGCACCGCGCCCGCCCTGGCCGGCCATGCCGTGGTCTTCGGCCCTACCGGCCCAGCGGTCCTCTCCTGGCTATCCATGGGCCGCTACCCGTGATCGACCATTTGCACCGAAACCTCCCTGCAATACCCGCCCTGGCGCAGCCCATAACGATACGACCAGGCAACCCGGCGCGACGACCTATCATCACCCAAATACTGCCGAGATCCCTAGGCTCCTGACCTAGTCGCATAGTTCGCGCGGTACGGATCAGCGCGATGCGCGGTCAAACGGGGACGAACCACTCTGGAACCCCGGCCCCGGCCGGATCAGGATGCCCGCAGCGCTCTCGCCAGCGCCGCGGGCATCCTGCTGTCCCGGCCTTAACGCCCGGACCGGCCCGGCCGCGGCTACGCCACCCCGGCGCTGACCCTTCTGGCCATGCGGCGGGCGCGGCGGTCGGCATCGAGGACCCCGCGCGCCAGCAGCAGGTAGACGAACGCGGCGACAAACCACCCGACGAGCCACGAGATGTCGGCGCCGCCCAGCGTCTTGACCAGCGGGCCGGTGTAGTCCGGCTGTGACACGAACGGCCATTCGGCGGCCAGGCCAATGGCGTATGCCAGCAGGCCGCGCCAGGCGAATTTGCCGTAGATGCCATCCGGGGTGAAGAACGACGCCACGTCATAGCGACTGCGCCGAACCCAGAAGTAGTCGACCAGGTTGACCGCGGACCACGGGATGAATATGACCAGCAGCACGTCGAGGAAGTTGGACAGGTTGGTCACGAACGACTTGTACCCGAGATACGCGATCGCGACGGCGACGACCATGACGATGACGAAGGGCACGATCCGCAGCATCACCGAAACCGACTTGTAGCGGCGCCACATGTTGCCGAAGGCCAGTATCTGGAATGCCCCGGTGTACGCGTTGAGCGTGTCCGAGTTGATCAGGCTCAGCATCATGACGATCAGCGCCCAGGACCCGGAGATCTTGCCGATGGCGGCCACCGGCCCGAGGGACGGCAGGAGAGCGGCCAGGTACGCGCCGACCGCGCAGGCGCAGAAGGTCGCGAGCACGTTGCCGGCGTAGATCGACCAGAACAGCCGGCGCCCGCTGGTATCCCTGGGCAGGTACCTGGTGTAGTCCGAGACGAACGGCCCCCAGCTCAGCATGTCGATGACCAGCAGTGCGACGCCCGCCAGGAACAGCCCGGCCGGAGGGCTGGCCATGCTCGTCTCGTGCGCCGGCAGCGACCCGTACCGCAAGCCCTGGATGAACATGACGATCAGCGACACGCTGACCACGGCGACGGTCACCTGCATGGCCCGGTGGATCCACCGGTACCCGAAGATCCCGATCACGACCGCCGGCACGGCCAGGATGAGGATCCACTGCGGGATCGAGATGGAGCTGAGCACTCCCTCCATGCTCTGGGCCTGGATGACGAGTTGCGCCGCGATGAACCCCAGGTTGAGCAGCAGCACGCACGGGAACAGGAACGCCGCCCCGTAGAAGCCGAACTGGCCGCGGCTCTGGATGGTCTGCGGAACTCCCAGCTTGGGCCCCTGAGTAGCGTGCAGGGCGATGAGCAGTGCGCCGGCCAGTGTCCCGGCCGCGATGGCGATGAGCGCCCATCCGAACGTGAGGCCAATGGTCACGACCACGCCGCCGAGCACGATGTTGAACACGTTCACGTTGGCGCCGGCCCAGAAGACGAGCTGTTGCCAGGGTTTCCCGTGCCGGGCCCCGGCCGGGATCATGTCAATGTGGTGATTCTCGACATACCGGCGTAGCTGCTCACTCTGGATCGTTGTTTCGGTCATGGGCTAGTCACCTTCCGGAACGGAGCCTGGCGGTGCGGTCGTGAGCTTCGGGTTACTCGACCGGTGGATCATCGGGGGGCACATCGGGCCCGCAGGCCGCGCCTGCGCGAGTCCGCGCCGCGGCCGGAGCGGTAGCACGCCCGGCCCGCAGCGCTAAGAACTGGCGCGCGCGCGCGTCGTCAGGGGAAATGGCATTCCGCAGCGGACACGGCGCTATCCGGAGCGCGGCCGGGCGACCGGGGAGGCCGGCCGTGTTTTCAAAGCGGCCGGGAAAGCCGGCGGCCTGTGGATTGCTTGTGCCGGCGGTCATGGTCTCGCCGAGGGCTGCGGTGCAGGCCCGTACGGAAAACGCGCCGGCCGGCGCGGAGAGCGTGACGGCCCGTGCGGAAATGCCGGTGACGCCGGGCCGGGGGAGCGCGGTTTCCGTTAACCAGGATTCCGGCACTGATTTCCTCCGATCCCAGCCGTATGAGAGGGCTTGCCGGCGAACCGCCCGGGCGCCAGCCCGCATGGCCGTGCGATGACTGCCCGACGGCGGGAAGGCGCTGGTCTGTGGTTATCGCGGCGTAAAGATGGCATAAGCCGGGCTTGGCCCTGATGATGGCAGGTCATCGCGCTGTCCTATATCGGGATATTCGTGGCGAGCCGTCGCGCACGCACCGTGTGCCGCAAACCCGGGCGATGTTAGCATGCCGGGCAAACCTCCATGATGCTAATGGCGATGTTGGAGGGACCAAAGTGGCGCGGCGGCCGTTGCCTCGCGTACCTCGCGCCGCGCCCCGGTCCGCCCGGCGCGGCTGTCCCGGGACAAGACGTCACGGACCAGGCGACCTACCCTGACGAGGACGGCCGCTGACTCCAAGCCGCCGCTACAGGCGGCCGTCGGCTCCGGGCTGCGCCGCCCGCAAGTCGCACGGATACCCCAGCCCCCGGGAGAAACTGCCCCGACCGGGCTCGCCGTCAGCTGGTGGACCCGGACGCGGCGTGTCGTCATGGGCCTCCGGACCCGACGTAGCCCCGAGCCTGGGCGGGCGGTCGGCCCGGTCGGGCCCGGTCGGCCATCGCCTTCGCGCCGCTGGGCCGCCTGGCCGGGGCCGGCGAGTCGCGGCGGGCCGGGCAACGCGGCGTCCGCGGCTGGGAGCCGGCCGATCCGGGTGGCCGGCCGCCATGATGTGGCGACTGAATGGGCGCGGCGCGAGCGGCCGGGCGGGTGCGGGGCGCGAGCGGCCGGGCGGGGCGCGAGTGGCCGGGCGCGTGGCAGGGTGGCCGGGCGCGGGGCGCGAGTGGCCGGGCGCGAGGCGCGAGCGAGCGGGCGGGCCGTGAGGGGTGTCGGATAAGGCGGACGCGCGGCGCGGCAGGCACCCCCGCGGCCGCCACGGCCAGGCTGCGGCCGCCGGAGCGGGACGCGCGGGCCAGCATGACATTAGCGTCAGTTTTTACGATATGACATCGGCGTCAGCTAATGGGTATGACATCGGCGTCAGCTATTGCGGATATGACATCGGCGTCAGCTATTAATTGGGACCGCGACTTGATATGGGCAGAAGGCCCGGCGCGGGCGGCGTACCAGTACACACGGCTGCGTAACACGATCCGGCCGCGAGCGCAAACCGAAGAGAAAAGGCGACGCGTATGTCAGCTGACGCTCGCGTCATTATTTGCCTTTCAAATGTGTTCTGTGCCCCAATAGACATCGTGGCAGGCGACGGGACTACGGTGCGTGGCGTACTAAGCCCTGGCGGGCCCGCTGCGACGGTCGGCGCCGCCGTCGATGCGGTGAACCCGGGGGCCGGGCGAGCCTCCGGCGAGAACTTCCCGGTGGCGCTGAGGATGCTGCCCTCCCGTCGCCGGAGGCACCTGATGGCGGTCTACGGGTTCGCCCGGACCGCCGACGACATCGGGGACCAGGCGCCCCCCGGGCAGCGGGCAGCCCTGCTGGACGAGCTTGAGGCTGACGTCCGGTGCCTCTACGCGCGTCTCGCCGCCGGGTCCGGCCCGGCAGAGGGGCCGGCGGGGGCCCCCGGGAACGGCGGGCCTGCGAGCCAGGTCGTCAGCGCACTCGGGCCCGCGGTCAGCGAGTGCCAGATCCCGATGCAGCCGTTCCTGGACCTGATCGCGGCAAACCGGCAAGACCAGGTCATATCCCGCTATCAGACGTTCGAGGACCTGCTCGGCTACTGCCGCCTGTCGGCCAACCCGGTCGGCCGGATCGTGCTGTATGTCTTCGGCAGCTTCAGCGAGCGGCGGGGCGAGCTGTCCGACTCCGTCTGCACCGCGCTGCAGCTGGCCGAGCACTGGCAGGACGTGGCCGAGGACCTGCGCGCGGGCCGGATCTACCTGCCCCGCCAGGACCTGGACGCGTTCGGCTGCACCGAGGAGGACCTGGCCCAGGCCACCGCGCCGCCGCCGGTGCGCGCGCTGATCGCGTTCGAGACCGCGCGGGCGAAAGACATGCTGGACGCCGGGGCACCGCTGATCGGGACGCTGCACGGGACGGCGCGGCTCGCAGTGGCCGGCTATGTCGCGGGCGGGCGGGCGGCGCTGGCGGCGATCGCCGGGGCCGGCCACGACGTGCTGCGCGGCGCGCCGCGGCCGGGTAAGCGGCGCCTGGCCACCGAACTGTTCCTTGGCTATGCGAGGGGGCGGTGACCCGATGACCCCCCCGGCCGCGGAGGCCGTCGTCCGCGCCGCATACCGGCACTGCGAGCAGGTGACCCGGACGCAGGCGAGGAACTTCTCCTACGGCATCCGGCTGCTGCCCGGCGGGAAGCGTCGCGCGCTGTCGGCCGTGTACGCGTTCGCCCGCCGGGTCGACGACATCGGCGACGGCTCGCTGCCCGCCGACCAGAAGCTGGCCGCGCTCAGCGATGCGCGCTCGTCCGTCACCGCCCTCGAGACGGGCGGCGTCGCCGCCGCGGCCGGCGACCCGGTGCTGGTGGCCCTGGCCGACGCGGCGCGGCGGTACCCGATCCCGCTCGCCGCCTTCGGCGAGCTGATCGAGGGCTGCGAGGCCGACGTGCGCGGCACCAGCTACGCGACCTTCGCCGACCTCGAGCACTACTGCCGGTGCGTGGCCGGGTCGATCGGGCGGCTGTCGCTCGGCGTGTTCGGCAGCCGGGACCCGGACGCCGCGGTGCCGCTGGCCGATACCCTCGGGATCGCGCTGCAGGTCACCAACATCCTGCGCGACATCCGCGAGGACCTCCGCAGCGGCCGGGTGTACCTGCCCGCCGAGGACCTTGAGCGTTTCGGCGCGGTGTTGCGGCCCGAACGTGCCGACGCGCTGGCCGGCGAGCCCGGGCTGGAAGAGCTGATGCGGTTCGAGGCCCGGCGCGCCTTTGGCTGGTACGCCACGGGGATGCGGCTGCTTCCGCTGCTGGACCGCCGCAGCGCGGCCTGCACCGGGGCGATGGCCGGCATCTACCTGCGGCTGCTCGAGCACATCGTCGCGGACCCGGCCGCCGCCCTGCGGCAGCGCCAGTCGCTGCCGGGCAAGGCGAAGGCAATGGTCGCGGTGCGGGCGCTGGCCGGGATCGCGCAGCCGGTCCCGGACCCGGGCGGGACAGGCCTGGCCGCCCCGCCTGCCGCAGCGGTGGCCGGAAAGGCCAGGGCCGCGGGCGGCCAGGACGGCGCGGCGGCGGGTCCGGCGGTCGCTGGCGCGGCGGCGGGTCCGGCGGTCGCTGGCCCGGCGGCGGGTCCGGCGGTCGCTGGCGCGGCGGCGGGCTCGGCGGTCGCTGGCCCGGCGGGAGGCTCGGCGGCGGGCAGCCGGGCGGAAGGCCCGGCGGTCGGGGGCCCGGCGGAGGGCCTGGCGGCGGGAGGGCACTCGTGACCGGCCGCAGCGCCGTGGTGATCGGCGGTGGCCTGGCCGGCATCACGGCGGCGATCACCCTCCGCGAGGCGGGCGTCGGCGTCACCCTGCTCGAGGCGCGGCCCCGGCTGGGCGGCGCGACCAGCTCGTTCTCCCGCGGCGGGCTGATGGTCGACACCGGCCAGCATGTGTTCCTGCGCTGCTGCACCAGCTACACCGAGCTGCTGGCCCAGCTCGGCGTGACCGGGTCGGTGACCCTGCAGGACCGGTTCGACGTCACCGTGCTGGCACCCGGCCGGCGAGCCCGGCTGCGCCGCGACGCCCTGCCCGCTCCGCTGCACCTGAGCCGGGCCCTGCTGGGCTACCGCTTCCTCACCCTGCCGGAGCGGCTTCGCGTGGGCCGCGCCGCCCTGGCGTTGCGGTCCGCCGACCCGGCGGACCCCGCGCTGGACGGGCAGCGGCTCGGCGACTGGCTCGGCGCCCGCGGGCAGAGCGAGAACGCGCGGCGCCGGCTCTGGGACCTGTTCATCGTCTCGTCCCTCAACATCGACGGCGACGCCGCCAGCCTGTCGCTGGCCGCGACCGTGCTCAAGACCGCGCTGCTGGAGTCAGGCAGCGCGGCGGACATCGGCGTGCCGGCGGTGCCGCTCGGTGATCTGCATGGGCAGGCCGCGGCCCGCCTGCTCGGCCGGCTGGGGGCGCGGGTCCGGATGGCGGCCAAGGCCACGGCCGTGACACAAGACCCGGCGGGCCGGTTCCGGGTCACCGTGGCCGCGGGCGCGGACGGCGGGGCCAGCGCGTACGGCGGGGCCAGCGCGGACGGCGGGGGCAGCGCGTACGGCGAGGCCAGCGCGTACGGCGGGGCCAGCGCGTACGGCGGGGCCAGCGCGTACGGCGAGGCGGACGCAGACGGCGTCGACGGCGGGTCCAGCACGGACGGCGCGGACCGCGCCGGCGACCGCGGCGAGCTGATCACCGCCGACGCCGTGATCCTCGCCGTCCCCGCGGGCCCCGCGGCCCGGCTGGCCGCCGGGGCGGGCGTCACGGACGCGGCTCGCTGGGAGGACCTGGGCACCTCGCCGATCGTGAACGTGCACGTGATCTACGACCGGCGGGTCACCCGGCTGCCGTTCGCCGCCGCCCTGGACTCCCCGGTGCAGTGGGTGTTCGA
>Ga0335077_10013469_pt1 | contig 10226 bp, 10 predicted proteins | sample Lox_Sample_31_FD_207151 | JGI IMG/M metagenome (GOLD analysis project Ga0335077, IMG submission 207151) | Soil microbial communities from Loxahatchee National Wildlife Refuge, Florida, United States - Lox_Sample_3.1 | ecosystem: Environmental > Terrestrial > Soil > Wetlands | place: USA...
CTTCTCCCAGTCCCACCAGCAGAAGCAGCGAACCCACTCCCCAGGCGATTCCGAACATAGTCAGAAATGACCGGAGCTTATGTGCCCACAGAGTGGCCAGCGATTGGTGAACGATGTCGAGAAGAGGTCTCATCACAGCCTGCGCTTTAGCAGCGGGTCCGGAATATGACACTGCTGACTATCCAGCCTTGTCTGTTGTAGATACGTAGATCCGCCCCTTCAGGTTCCCGCAGCTCGAGCATAGCGGTTAGACGGTTGGTCTCGGCCGAAATGCCCTGATTTCACAACTTTTTACAATCTGCTAACCGCTCCACTACGGCGTGGTCTAAACGACCGTTTCAGCGCCCTGCTTTTCAATTTCTACATAGGGAGGATGTTTCATGTTTCAGCGTTACGTGCTCCGACTCGCAGCTTTCGCTCTCGTGGTTTTCGCTCTGCAAGCCTGTCTTGCGCAGTCCGCGCTTCTGGACCTGCCGCGAGACAGTCAACGCGCAATACTCACCCAACGCATCGGAATCACCGACATCACCATCAACTACCATCGTCCTCTGGTAAAGGGACGAGCCGTCTGGGGCAAGGTCGTGCCCTACGGCCAGGTTTGGCGCGCGGGCGCCAATGAGAATACGACCATTTCTTTTTCCGATCCGGTGACCATCGAAGGGCATGTTCTTCCCAAGGGAACCTACGGTTTGCACATGATTCCCGGAGAAAATGAGTGGACAGTCATCTTTTCCAAACAGCATATGGCCTGGGGCAGCTTCACTTATCAGCAGGCGGATGACGCATTGCGCGTAACGGTCAAGCCGCAGGCTTCCGACATGCACGAAGCCCTGACTTACGACTTCGATGATGTGAAAGACAATTCCGCGGTCGCTACTCTGCGATGGGAAAAGCTGGCCGTGCCCTTCAAGATCGAAGTCAACGTGCACGAGATCGTGCAAGCCAGCCTGCAGAACCAACTCCACGGCCTGCCGCAATACACCTGGGAAGGATGGGATGACGCGGCCAACTATCTGTTCGCCCAAAAATACGACCTGGAAGATGCGCTCAAGTATGAAAACACCTCTATCGCAACTGAAGAACGTTTTGACAACCTGATGACCAAGTCCCAGATCCTCAAGGCCATGAACCGGCAGCAAGAAGCCGATGCCGCAAAGAGCCGCGCGCTGGACCGGGCCACGGCCACGCAGCTTTACGGGTACGGCCGACAGTTGCAGCGGGACGGCAAGCAGGACGAGGCCTTTGAGATCTTCCGCAGGGCGTCGAAGCAGGATCCCGAGAACTGGGTGGCGCACATCGGTTCGGCCCGGATTTTCTCCTCACAGGGCGACTACGACAACGCACTTAAGGAGATGAAAATCTCTTATGCCGGCGCGCCCGACAACCAGAAGATCTTCCTCGATCCATTGATCAAGAAACTGGAGGCGAAACAGGACATCAACAAGAACTGAAGAACGCTCGACTTTGTGTCCCCGTTGGTCGCAGATGAGCTACTCGCGACTGCGGGGACACGAAGGACTTTATTCGGCAGTTTGCGCAGTCGGGGCCTGCTTCTGGACGGCCGCCTGCCCGGGATACTCGTACACGCCGCGCCCTGCCTTCCGGCCTAGTCGGCCGGCTTTCACGTATTGGACCAGCAGGGGTGCAGGGCGATATTTCTCGCCCAGGCTTTTGTGCAGGTATTCGAGGATGTGAAGCCGAGTGTCGAGGCCGACCAGGTCCACGAGCTCGAACGGACCCATGGGATGGTTCAAGCCCAACTTTAGGGCTTTGTCGATATCTGAAGCAGTCGCAATACCTTCCTGCAGCATGAAAAATGCTTCATTGCCGATCATTGCATTGATCCGGCTGGTAATGAAGCCTGGGGATTCCTTGATCACGACAACGTCTTTTCCCATACGCTTGCCGACTTCGGCGACGGCGTTGAGGGTGTCATCGTCTGTCTCGAGAGCCCGCACTACTTCGAGCAGCTTCATCTTGTGAACCGGGTTGAAGAAGTGCATTCCGACACACTTCTTTGCCCGATAGGTAACACTGGCGATTTCGGTGATGCTGAGGGATGAAGTATTGGATGCCAGGATGGTGCCGGGCCGACAGATCTTGTCAAGCAGAGTAAATATCTCGATCTTCGACTCCATCTCTTCAGGCACGGCCTCGATCACAAGATCGGCCTCACGCGCTGCCTGCTCCACGCTGCCGGCATATTCCAGGCGTGTGATGGCAGAATCGGCATCTGCCGCCGAGACTTTTCCCAATTCCACTGCCTTCTCTAAGTTGGCGCGAATTTCGGTCTCGGCCCTGCGCAGGGCATTCGGCAGCAGGTCCTCGAGAATAGTGCGATATCCGCCGAGAGCGGCCACGTGAGCAATTCCCCGCCCCATAGTTCCAGCGCCGATTACGGCAATGGTCTTGATTTCTGCCACTACTGGCCCTCCTTCAGTTGCGTGAGGACGGCGGTAAAGTGGGAACTGGCGTTCTGCAAATGCTCCGCCAGGCGCTTGCGTTCTTCCCCATCCATCATGGGGATGGAGGCGCTGATGCGGCGAAGGGTGGTGGTAATGTCGTCGATGTAGTTGATCAGACGAATAAGTTCTCCGGTGGCTGCCATGATGACTCCCGCTCCTGTCGTTGCCCTTATGTTGTTCGTTTTGTTGACCGTCCGGCGTCTGGCTACCGGCGACGCTGACTGCGAACCATCCATTCTCAACGGTACCGCGCATTTAGTAAAGGCAGGCGAACGGAGGATAATAGGGGCATGTTGCGCGACCGAAGTCTAATTCCTCTTTCTCGTCAGCACCAGCATGCCCTGGCATTGTGTGTGCGCCTGGATCGCGCTTATAAGGCCGGGGAGGTCGACCCGCCCGCGTGGCAGTCAGAAATCCAGCAGATATTTGAGCAGGAAATCAGCGTGCATTTTGCGGCAGAAGAGAAAGAGGTTTTTCCAGCGGCTGCGCGGTTCCCTGAGCTGCAGGCGTTGGTCAGCGCATTGCTGGAAGAACACGCCTCGCTGCGCGATTTGTTCGCCCGGGCGGCGGGCCGGACATTGGATGCGGAGAGCCTGAAGAGTCTTGCCGACAAACTTTCAGCCCACATCCGCACAGAGGAGCGGCAACTCTTCGAGGAAATGCAAAAAGTTATGAGCCAGAGTGAACTCTCAGCCATGGGCGCGGCATTGGAACGCGCCCTTTCCGGGGCTGCGAGCACCTGCATCTTGCCGAACGAAGCGACCCGCGTGCGGCCATTGCGCTAGCCTTGAGGCCGAGTGACCTCCGGAACCGCGGGATTTTCGGCGTCATTGCAACTCACGTCACCCTGTGTTAGCTTCAAGAAACAGCAGAGGTTAGCGCTTGCAACCGACGATTCCCGCCGGTCTGGATCGCAAAGAAACAGAAGTTTATCTGCGGCTCGATCTGGAACGGCTCCCGAAGCACATCGCCATCATCATGGACGGCAACGGCCGCTGGGCACGGCGACGACACCTGCCCCGCGTAGCCGGCCATCGCGCCGGCGTGGCTTCGGTGCGCTCGACAGTAGAAACGGCAGCCCGCATTGGCATTCCGGCGCTCACGCTTTATGCCTTTTCCGAAGAAAACTGGAAGAAGCGGCCCAAGAGCGAAGTGGAGTTCCTCATGGGACTGCTCAGCCGGTACTTGAAGCAGGAAGTGCCAACACTTAACAAGAACGGCATTCGCCTGGAGTACATCGGGCGGCAGCACGAGCTTCCTCCAGTAGTGCAGGAAAAGATGAAGTGGGCCCAGGACGCGACCGCAGACAATCGCGGCATGGTGCTGACCCTGGCACTCAACTACAGCGCCCGCTCCGAACTAGTGGACGCTTTCCAGGCCTTGGTCAATGCGGCTGCCCGCAATGGTGGTCTGGATCATCTTCGCATCGACGAAGAAGCAATCTCGCGGCATCTTTACACGCGCCACCTGCCCGATCCTGACCTGGTCATCCGCACCAGTGGAGAGATGCGGCTGAGCAATTTTCTTCTCTGGCAACTGGCCTATGCGGAGATTCACATAATTCCGACGCTCTGGCCGGAATTCCGCGGCGTACATCTTCTGGAGAGCATCGCCGACTATCAGAAACGCGAGCGGCGCTACGGAGGGCTGGCGGATGACGCTTCCTCCAGCCATGTCTCTTCCCACTCTTCCCGCCCGGCTCGGAGCTGAGCCGCTTGAACCTGCTCAAGCGCGTCGCCACCGCGGTCGTTTTGATTCCGGTCGTTCTGGTGTTGGTACTGCGCGCGCCCGTGCCAGTTCTCGCGGCGGTCGCCGGACTGGTAGCTCTGCTGGCCGTGCAGGAACTGCTCAAGATTTCGGAGGCCTTCGGCATAAGGCCGTCGTATTGGGCCACGTCAATTTTCGTGGCTGTCTTTTTCATTGTTCTAGCCCTCAAACCGGGGAACGAAAAACCGTTGCTTGCGACCGCGGTATTTGTCTACAGCGTGGGTTTTGCGGCTGCGATTGCACCGTTTACTTTTCTCACCGCCGCCATGCGCCGGCAGAATCTTGCCGCTGCTTTTCCCGCAGCGCTGGTGTCTGTATTTGCTTTCGGGTATATCGCGCTGCCTTTGGGTTTTCTGGTGCAGGTTCGCGAGCAGTGGTCAGGCGCATTCTTGCTGCTCTACTTGCTGCTGCTGGTGTGGGCAGGAGATATTTTCGCTTACTTTGTGGGGCGATCCCTGGGACGTCATCCCATGGCTCCTCGCATCAGTCCCAAGAAAACCTGGGAGGGAGCACTTGCATCCCTGCTGGCGAGTATCGGCGTTGGAACCTTGCTTTATAACTACGCCCTGCCCGTCAGTTCGTTCCTGCTGAGGCTTCGGTTGATTGAAAGACAGGACGGATTTTTTGCACTTCAGAAGCCCCCGGTGCTACCAGTATTGTGTTTCTCGGCGGCGCTAAATGTGGCTGCTCAACTCGGAGATCTGGTGGAGTCGCTAATCAAGCGGGGCGCCGGAGTAAAAGACTCGGGAGCGATTTTGCCGGGGCATGGGGGCATGCTGGACCGTATCGATGCCCTGCTCTTTGCGGCGCCGGTGCTGTGGTACTATGCGGCTTGGCGCGTGATGCAGTAACGGATTGTGGCTTCTTTCGCGTCGTTGGACGCGTCCCGACTTCATGAGACGTATCTCCATCCTGGGTTCCACAGGTTCCATCGGCCGCAGCACACTCAGCGTGGTCGAGTCCTATCCCGAGAGATTTCAGGTCGTAGCCCTGGCGGCAGGTAGAAACCTGGAGGCAGCGTTCGAGCAAGCCCGGCGATGGAAGCCCGGGCTCGTCTCTGTCGCCGAGGAATCTGATGCGGGCGTTCTTCGCGGCCGCCTGAAGGCGGTTGGCCTGACAGCCGTCGAAGTGACGCACGGGCCGGCTGGATCGGTCCAGGTCGCCACGCATCCCGAGGCGGATTTCGTCGTCAGCGCCATCGTTGGCGTCGCGGGGCTAGAGGCTACTTATGCGGCGGTGAAGTCTGGCAAGGGTGTCGGGCTTGCCAATAAAGAATGCCTGGTGGCTGCCGGGGAGTTATTGACGGCGGAAGCACGCCGTCAAGGCAAACCCCTGTTGCCGATTGACAGCGAACACAATGCTGTCCACCAGTGCCTGCGAGGCGGCAGGCCGGAAGAGGTGCAACGCATCTGGCTGACGGCTTCCGGCGGGCCGTTCCTTCACACTCCCGCGTCCCAACTATCGGGCATTACCGTCGAGCAGGCCTTGAACCATCCAACCTGGAAGATGGGACGACGCATTACCATTGATTCGGCGACCTTGATGAACAAAGGCTTCGAGGTAATCGAAGCTTGCCGATTGTTTCAGCTCCCGCCCGGGCAAGTGGGAGTCATCGTGCATCCTCAATCCACCATCCATTCCATGGTGGAATTCGTGGATGGAAGCATACTTGCTCAGTTCTCCGTAACGGACATGCGCTTGCCGATTTTGTATGCGTTGACATACCCGGAGCGGGTTGCATCGGATATGCGCTTCCCGGTCATGGACTTACGGAACCTCGAGTTCTGCCCACCGGACATGGAAAAATTCCCTTGTCTGCGGCTTGCGTACGAAGCGGCCGAGGCCGGAGGTGCGAAAACCGTTGCACTGAACGCGGCCGACGAGGTCGCTGTGGCCGCATTTCTGGAGGGCTCCATCCGCTTTATCGACATTCCCGTAGTGATTGAAGGAGTACTTTCCGAAACGTCGGCAGCAAAACTGGAATCTATACATCAGGTGCTGGAAGCGGATAAATGGGCTCGGCGGCTGGCGCGTGAGAAAATTGATAGGCGGGCCGCGGTATCGCAATCGGCATCGGCTCTGTTGAGAGGGAGTAGTCGTTAAATCCTTATGGCTCAAGTTTTGATATCCGTGATTGCAGTCGTAGTGATTCTGGGTTTCATGATCCTGATTCACGAGTTTGGCCATTACGCGGTGGCCAAGTTATTGGGCGTGCGGGTGGAGGTTTTCTCCATCGGATTTGGCAAGCGCCTGGTGGGTTTCCGTCGCGGCGACACAGACTATCGCATCGCGGCCATTCCCCTGGGCGGCTACGTGAAGATGAGCGGCGAGAATCCGATGGACGAGCGCACCGGGGACCCGGCCGAGTTTCTTTCCCATCCCCGCTGGCACCGCTTTCTGATCGCCATTGCCGGCCCGGCCATGAACATCCTGCTCGCCATCGGCCTGCTCACCGGCGTCTACATGATTCACTATGAATACGCCGCGTTTCTGGACAAGCCGGCAGTGATTGCCTGGGTGAAGCCCAACTCGCCCGCCGCCAAAGCTGGCGTTCAGACGGGCGATCAGATCGTGCGCATCGACGATACCGACACCTCCACCTGGGAGCAGGTTTATTTCAAGGTGATGCTCAATCCGAACCAGCCTCTGGCGGTAATTATTCGCCGTGATGGGCAGACTGTGGAGAAGTCGATTGTTCCCAAAGCCATTACGGTTTCTCAGGTCGGATCTGCGGGCTGGTACGCCGATGAATCCGTGGTCGTAGGCGACCTGGAACCGAACATGCCCGCGGCGAAAGCCGGGATCCAGGAGGGCGACAAGATCGTTGCCGTCAACGGCAATCCTCTGCCTACCATCGAAACCATGATCGAGAGCCTGCAGGACACAAAAGAAGCTCCGGTGCAGCTCACGGTGTTGCGCAAAGGCCAGACGCTTAACTTTCAGGTGCAACCGGTGCTGGCAAAAACAGAGGATGTAAACGAGAAGCGCTACCGCATCGGCTTCCAGAACCGGCCGGAAATGACTATCAGCAGCCTGCCGTTCGGAGAGGCATTCCAACGCTCGTTGAGCGAGAACAAGAAAGGATCTCTTCTGATCCTTCAGCTTGTAGAGAAACTGGTCGAACGCAAGGTTTCTATTCGCACGATTTCCGGGCCCATTGGCATTGCCCAGGATGCAGGTGAAGCCGCTCAGGAAAAAGGCTGGACGCCCCTGCTCGCATTGACTTCGGCCATAAGCCTGAACCTCGGAATCTTCAATCTGTTACCGATCCCGATTCTCGATGGCGGCGTGATCCTGCTCCTGTTTGTTGAAAGTCTCATGCGCCGAGACATCAGCCTGCGCATCAAGGAGCGCATCTATCAAGCGGCATTCGTATTCCTTGTGCTATTTGCGGCAATGGTCATTTACAACGACCTGGTCAAAACCGTGCCGGGACTGGCCGGGAGACTGCCGTAGGCCTCAGACCAACCTGACGGGTCGGTCACTCACGCGACGGATGTGCTTTCTTCCTTGCCCTGGGTGATTCCTTGCCCTGCACCGCGTGCTAAACTAGTAGTTCCTGATGCCAAATCTGCCCCGCAGAAAAACCCTCACCTGCACGGTGGGCAACGTGCGCGTGGGCTCGGATGCACCGATTGTGGTGCAATCCATGACCAATACCGACACCGCCGATGTTGCCTCGACGGTTCAGCAGGTCGCCGCGCTGGCCCGCGCTGGCTCAGAACTGGTCCGTGTCACCGTCAACACCGAGGAAGCCGCCGCCTGCGTCGCTCCGATCGTGGAGGGGCTGGACCGGCAAGGCATTCGTGTCCCGATCATCGGCGACTTCCATTACAACGGACACCTTCTGCTCAAGAAGTATCCCGACTGCGCCCGAGCGCTGGCCAAGTACCGCATCAACCCCGGCAACGTCGGCATCGGCCGCAAGGATGACACCAACTTCCGCACCATGATTGAAGTGGCAGTAGAAAACCAGAAGCCGGTGCGCATCGGCGTGAACTGGGGTTCGCTCGACCAGGCGCTGCTCACCCGCATGATGGATGAGAATTCGCGCCTGGCCGAGCCCAAAGATGCTCGCGATGTCACCATGGAAGCCATGGTCGTGAGCGCGCTTAACTCAGCGAAACTTGCCGAAAAATACGGCCTGCGTCCCGACCAGATTATTCTCAGTGCGAAAGTCAGCGGCGTGCAGGACCTGATCGACGTTTACCGCTCGCTCGCCACGCGCTGCAACTATCCTCTGCATCTCGGTCTCACCGAGGCCGGCATGGGAGCGAAGGGCATCGTCGCTTCGAGCGCCGCGCTGGGCGTGCTTCTGCAGGAAGGCATCGGCGACACCATCCGCGTCTCGCTCACCCCTGCGCCCGGCGGCGACCGCAGCGAAGAAGTGCGGGTCTCGCAGCAGATTCTGCAATCGCTCGGTATTCGCAGCTTCACGCCGCAAGTTACCGCCTGCCCGGGATGCGGGCGCACCACCAGCACTTTTTTCCAGGAAATGGCCGAGCAGATTCAGTCTTACCTGCGCGAGCAGATGCCGCACTGGAAGGGCCGCTACACGGGCGTGGAAGAAATGAAAGTCGCGGTCATGGGATGCGTGGTGAACGGCCCCGGCGAATCGAAGCACGCGAACCTGGGCATCTCACTGCCCGGCACGTTTGAAGAGCCCAAAGCTCCCGTCTATGTCGACGGGCGGCTGTTTACAACCCTCAAGGGCGACCACATCGTCGCCGACTTCCGCAAGATTCTCGATGAGTATGTCGAGAGCCACTACGCGGCGAAGACTGTAGACGCGAGCGTCTCGCTCGTGTGATGTAGGCGCGAGCGTCTACATCTTCTTAACCCACAGCCACGGATAGTCTGACGCTTGGCTCACCAGCCCTTGCCGGACGGGGTTCTGAATCACGTATTCGACTTTCGCTACGATCGCTTCTTCCTGCCGCGGGACATGATCGAAAGACTCGTGCTGCCAGACCTGGCCGTGGCGCAGCAAGGCTGCGATTGATGCGATGGGCGGAAGTGCTTTTGATTCCCTGCATGGTGCCCCAGGTTCCGCGTAGCGCATAGGTCATCAAACACACGCGCCTCAAACACAGCCGCGGCTCCGGCTTCCAGCAGAATCTGGGGCAGGCGCAGTCTGAGTTGCCGATAGACCTTCATCATGAATGGAACCGTCGGTCGGTTATGTTTGCGCACGAAGACATTGCAGAGTTCACGCATCACGCCGACAACGGTTCCCTTGTGAACGTGAAAATCCGTGCCATTCAGGTCGCTGATTGATTTCAACGGCCGGTATTGGTCTTCTTCGCACGCAAACCATGTGTGGCGTGAGGGATTCTCGGTTGTCCATGCAACCGCCAGGCCGAGTTCAAAGGGCATATTGAAACGAGGCACACGCGGAGCTTTGCGGTCGAGTTGCACGCGGGATAAATCATGGATCGAGTAGCGGCAGCTCCGGATAAGCTCGTAAATCCGTTCCAACCGTCGCGCGCCGCCCGGTATCCCCAGCGTGGCGCGTGGTACGAAGCCCAGGATGGTGAGCCCTACGATGTAGGCGAGGTACAGCTTCTCAAACTGCGGATCATTAAGAAATACCGCGTCATTTTGAACGCGTGGCTTTGGCATTGCTGCGCCGTGCTGAATGAGAATTTACAGCAGGGCCCGTGGACTTGAGTTTTGCGTGTCGTGGTGCTGAATGGCTCTTGTGCGATCCGTTTTCAGCGATGGTCAAGAGGCGACCCAGCCTGGCAGAGGAAATGCCCAGCCGCTCCGCCATCTGGGCGGGAGTCTTGAGCCGGAAACTGATTTGCACCTTCTTAGCCATCAGTGGTACTCGTAAGACATTATAAACCAGTTGCCATCAAGTTTCTCCGCGGTCCGCCACACGCGCGGGGACGCGCGCGTCTACACTTTGAGCAGGAGAGGATGAGCTTAGTCTGAAGACAGAGGCAGCCGGATCGACTCGGAGTTGTCGGCAATGGGATCAGCAATTGTTCT
>Ga0335077_10013471_pt1 | contig 10226 bp, 11 predicted proteins | sample Lox_Sample_31_FD_207151 | JGI IMG/M metagenome (GOLD analysis project Ga0335077, IMG submission 207151) | Soil microbial communities from Loxahatchee National Wildlife Refuge, Florida, United States - Lox_Sample_3.1 | ecosystem: Environmental > Terrestrial > Soil > Wetlands | place: USA...
CGGGAACGGTGCCATGCAAATTGCTGAGTAGTCAGGAACTACGCCATGTAAATCGCTCAGTAGCCATGGACTGTCGCATATAAATCCTCCGATAGTCGGAAACTGACAATTAGATATAATTATCCTTTACAAGTTACCTTCGATTATGAATATATCTCCATGGCAAGCTGGTGACATGAAATGAAGTAAGGTAGATTTATGGGATAGACCATCAGGACATTGATAGAGATACAGACGTTCAGTCCATAGGGAGAGTCTTGACGTTGGTGAGGTGCCGTTAGGAAAAAGGGGCAGGGGCAGGGGGTAAACGTTGATATAATATAATTAAATTCGGGGGCAGTCATGTATCCGCCAACTGCCGCTCAGACCATCATATGACGGAAGGCAGTCCACATATATCCAATAAATTAAATGAGTCATCCATCATTTAAGAAACGGATCATGCATGGGAAATTCGAAGGGAGCCGTGCGTATCAATACGACAATAGCGGCAGACAGGATTTCTGAGGCCAAATATGACTATATTTCAGAACTGAAGAGAGGGAACATTATGTCGACAAGATTGATGGATATAGATCGTCTTCATATAGACAGCAAAAGGATAAAATACAAACTCGACAGACTTAGTAACGCATCCCTCGCATACCTAAACTCCGACGAGAGGGTGCCAACGTCTGTGATCGTGACGGTTGCCTAGTCGGAAGGTCTGACAATCCATTTCTCCTCCATTGTTCTTCTTCATTCCTGGATAGTTCGACGATGTTCCCCACAGATCCAGATGCCTGTAAATTTCGAGCGACGTCGGTAAATAATTGGAGTTTGTTCTCGACCTCAGGAAACGAAACATTCAGAGCATCAACGAACCAGACAAAGTCGATTTTCTTGAGCTTTTCAAACCTCATGTCAGCCCGTAAGATATCAAAGAAATTACCAAGTATTCGTGAGCGGTTGGTCGATGGGCAGATAAAAGACGAACCCTATTCCAAACTTCTTGGCGACGGTATGCCAACGTTCGGCAGCGGTGAATTCACGGTCCCACATCTTTGCCGTCATCTTGCTGGCATTCGAAATATTTCTCATCCGGCGCTGCCATCAGAATTGAACCGAGCGCCATACCTTTGTATCCTTAAGAGCGGTTTCATCAGTGCCGCCGCTTTCGATGATCGCATCCCATAGAGAGATCAAATTGAGTCGCCTGGCCAGTTTGAGCTCGTTTTCTTTCGTCGAGATCGCGACGTGAATCTTACCTCTCAAGAGGACCTTATCTTCTTCATTCGGATCGAAATAGGCCACCCACTGTTCGAGAGGATGCTCTTTGAAATATTTCATACGCTCGAGAGCATGGACACTGGCTTGAGGATCGTCGAGATATTGAACCAACTCCAAAGTTTTCTTGGCTACATCTGCGGATACCTTCGTATCCATTCCAGCGGCAAGACAGAGCGACAGCTCACGATTAGCGGCATATTTCGTCTACTACATCAGTCTCATACCGCATTCGGACGATGACCTTCAAGGCACGCCATTTATCGGTTTCCCGTCTCTTTCCGGGGAGAGTCGTCATCACCAATCCTTCCAGTGCTTCATCTCCATCTGGTTCATCTCTGTCAGGCTGAAGATGTTCCGGCGTCTCACGGACCCGAGCTTGAGTGAGGTCAATATCCTCGGTGGGATCGGAGCCGATTTCGTCATCGATAGATTGCCAGCGTTCAAGGGCCTCTCTCCTGGCCTGTGTGTAGTGATCCATCATCTCGTTCCTCCGTTCCTTTGCATCTCGATGTTCCGCGATAGCGTTTGTAGTTTCCTCCTTGAGATTCAAAAGGTGTTGCAACGTCGCCATACGTTCTTCTTCCATCGCCGAAATGTCTATCCCTTGGTGACATTAAAAGGGCCAAGGCGTCGGCAGATTATTCATCCCTTAAAATTATCGTCAATCTGGATCTTCAGACCATCATCTAAACCCACCAATTAGAGTACCATGATCAACCAGAAATGGGGCCGTGCAGGCCCCTGAGTATGTTCAATTTAATGTACCTCAAACAGCGACACGAGCGCAGTAAGGTTCCATACCATGAACAGAGTGGGATGTAGACCGTACGAACACATAAGAGACTCCTATCCATGATGGAGAGAGTCGGCAGCAGGTGCCATGATTGGCTGGAGGCAATTTCCGGCCAGATTGCCATGGCCAAATGAGGGCCGATCGCCAGAACGATACGAGGTAAAATGAAGGCCGATCAGGTGGAAGTGTGCTGACAGCTGACCCCTTCGTGATGAGACCGCCCCAGTTCATTTCCGACATGGCCTATATAAAAGTCCAATATTTGAGACTATCCGAGGCCGCTATCATCATCGAACAACTCAGAGTCCATGTAATACCACATTTCACAAGCAAGAAAGGCTCACAGTAGGGTACGAAGGCCCAGCACAAAGATTACAGATGACCCCGGTCCCCTCTCCGAGCTCTGTGACAGGCTGAGGAAGCATCCGGGCGTCAGATGCTCCTGTGGGATGTTTTCTACCACCAGAGAACCGGCGTTCAAAAAGGACCAAGCGGGCTGTAAGGAATCATCCCAAAGACAATACTATCGAGTCTATAAATGTAAGAAGTGCAATATGAGTCGCACCATCCTTTCCTTGATACGACTTGCATATCGGGGACTTGGAAAGGAGCAAGTCGTGGTCATCGCTGAGGAATGTGGAACTGACATCAGCCTGTTGCCCAAACATGAAGGCGAAGACGGTGATCGAACCCACTAACAGACATCGCTAATTGGTTAGACAGGGTCATCAAACATCTCGCTGTCCATCCCGCCGTCCATTCCGAATCACCGAGAGTCACCTCGTCCCAAGATGGAAGGGTCGTTGGCATCGAACAAACTCCGTCAACCGAAGAAAGCGAGCTAGATCATCTTCAGGCCGAGATCCAGTCATTACAACTGCAGTCCTCCAGCGACATCGGAGAGAACTCTTCAAATGGCCTCACGGTTAGGCATAGGCTTGAGGAAAGGCATGGAGTCCGTGTCGTCTATGTTCTGTGTGACAAGCAGATGGACAGGAGAGGGTTTCGAGACAAGCTGCACCAAAGTGGGACGAAACGTGAGGGGATCTCGAACATATCGCTGGTGAGGGAAGGTGTCATGGAAGTCATCGTCAGAGAGGATAGTTATGATGGATTCGTCAGCTCCATGTGCGAGAGCGGGTTCAAGGTCGATCCGAGTATGGATCCCATGGACGAAAAGGACCCTCTATGGTTGGCACAACCTGGAGAGAGCATATCGGCTAGAGTCAAACAGAACTTCATAGATCGTCTCAGGCGAGACATTAAAACCGTGAAGAAGAGAGATGCTAGGGACTTTCTCAGCGAGTGGATTAATGTAGTGAATTGAGATCTTATATCCCATCCATCCTGTGACCGCTTTCTTGTTAGGGCTCCAGCCAAATGCCATGTCAGTAAGGGTTGGGTACTCCATCCCGCACCATCCTGTGACTGCTTTCTGGTGAGGGCTCGAGCCAAAAGCAATGTCAGTAAGGGTCCCGCACCGCCCTGTGACTGCCTTCTGGTGAGGGCTCGAGCCAAATGCCACCCCATCCCACACCGTCCTCTGACCGCTTTCTGGTGAGCACTCAAGACAAAAACACCATGTCAGTAAGGATCGGGTACCTCAACGTCCGTGGTCTCAATGTCGAGAAGCATGAGGCATGTATCAGGCTCATCGACTCTGGTAGACACCGATGGGGCGTCACGTTGACTGGCGTAGGAATATTCGATATCTTGGTGCTGTCAGAGACTTGGTTTGTACGCTATGATTATATGGCACACCCATACTCGATCGCACAGAGTCTACGTCCTGAGAGGAAAGGTAACAGCCGCCACACCGGAGGCCTCTTGGTGATGGCCAAGGACGGTGGTCTAATCCATTCGGTGCAAACCTCGAGGCACTGCATCCTCATGAAGATCGTTGGTGGAGTGGGCGTCCTGTCCGTTTATCTACCCCCCTCCCTAAGCACCCATCAAGTGGGAGTGGAATTGGACTCATTCCCAGATCATCGCTATGATGTGATCGTCGGCGACATCAACGTCAGGTTCGTAGGCCTATCGAAATCTCGCTCGACATCGACGCATGAGAAACAGTCCTTCTGGAATCGATGGAACAGGGAAAACGGCTTCGGCATGGCCATACCGAGTGAAGAGCCCGTCAGAGTCACAATGGAACAGCGCCGAACACTTCACAAGGGGGGGCATTCACTGAACCCGTCGACGGTGGGAGACCGCCTTTCGATGTGCGCCAATCCAGAACTAGATCACGTCCTCAGGAGGGAATCGACAGAGGTCAAGGTGCAGTTCTTGGAAACCAAACAATTCGGGATCGACACCGACCATGAGTATCTCATTCGATGCTCGTTTCCCCTCCCTGAGGGAATCCTTCTCCAGGAGAAAGAGAAACCGGGGCTGGGACGCTTCCGATTGGAAAACCTCAAGAAGGATGGATTCCGCGAGAGAGCCAAGCGATGCTGGACTCATCTCGACTCTGAAATAGACTGGGACATTGTGGACGTGGACCGATTCGATTCGACGTTATGCTGCGCCATTCAGGCGGTGTTCGACGAGTCGCTAGGAACGTATGACGCCATCCACTGCAGAAAGACCCGAGATGTGGCAGGCCCCAGGCTACAATCAGAGCTGTCAGACACCGCGCCAATACTTCTGTTCAAGAGGAAGCAGCGAGGGCTCAAGAAACGTCTCACCATCACTCCGGAAACAGAGGGACGGTCGGCGATGGAAGAATGCTCTGAGAGGTTCTCAAGACTCTTCGACAACCCTTCCAACGTAATCCTCCCTAAGGTCGACCATCGAGACGCCATCGTCGATGAGCTGCGGGAGAGGGTCTGGCCACGGGAGATCGGCCGGTTCATAAGGGAATATCCAAAGGACAAGGCTTGTGGGGCCGATTCGATCCACTCGATCCTCATGTCGGCCTTACAGGACACGAGCTTCGTCGTGAGGTTGTCAGATCTCTTCGATCTCTGCATCAGGGCAGGCAAGACTCCGCGGAGGTGGAACGAATCGATAACGTACCTCCTGCCGAAGACGAACGAGCCTCCGGTCACCAGCGACACCGTCCGGCCCCTGAGCGTCTTGCCGATGTTCCGTCGAGCGTTCGAGAGCCTCATCCTCCCCACGTTCACTGACGAGAGGCACCATTTCGCGAGACTGCACCCGTGCCAAGCGGGCTTCAGAAAGGGATACTCGACTCTCACTCACGCCACGATCTGTCACCACGCGCTGTCGACTGGCGCCGTCTCCCTGGCGGTATTTCTGGACTTCAGATCCGCCTACGACGTGACTCCAGCGGCCAAAGTGATCGAGGCCCTAGGACGCCGGGGGATGTCGCCGCTCCTTCAACGCCTGGTCCACTCACTCATGTTCGATGACGCCAGGCTCCGGCTGGCGGTCAATGGCGACCTTTCCGACCTGATCACGAGGTCCTGTGGCCTCCCACAGGGCTCGATCCTATCGCCGATCATCTTCGACATGTTCATAGACTCGCTGGTCCGGCGACTCAACATCGGGCGACCTGATCGCACTGTCCCGAGCTGCCTATTCTTTGCCGATGATGGAGCATTGCTCTGTGAGGGCATGGGCGAGGCACGCAGACTGTTGAGGATTGCCGAACACTGGGCCAAGGACAACGGGATGGCCTTCAACGTACCCAAGTGTGGAGTCATACACAGGGACCCTTCGGCGAAGTCACCCCTATCAGTCGATGGGTCGGAGATACCGACGGTGGACACGTACAGATATCTAGGCTTCAACGTCACTTCGAGGGGGATCGACTTCGCCGCACACGTGGTCAGCAGGGCGGAGGCCGGACAAGCGTTCCTGGGTTTCGCCAGGGCCCAATGTACGGAATGGGTGCCCTCCGCTCGTCGCAGTATCTACAACACGTTCATTCGGCCACAGCTGGAGTATGGCGCGCCACTCATATATGCGCATCGCACGATCGATGGGGACAAGTCACTCCTCAGGCCATTACAGGACGTACAGGACCGGGCATTGAACTGGATCTTAGGCAGCGAGTCCAAACACTACAACGTCCTCCGGGGCATCCTAGGCACCGAGACGGTAGAGGAACGGCTGAGACACCTGCGAGCCGGGTTCCAACGTCACCTTCACGAGACGAACGACGAGAACCCGATACGGGCCCTCATCGTGGCCTCACTCCCGGGGGATTTGCTGCATGCCCTGAGGTCAGATGCTCTGTTCGACGAATTCATGGCGGGCCGAACGGGCGGCGGGCACCTAAAGGACTCACTCCGTGAATTCCTGCTCAGGAAGCGAAGGGCGACGGTGTCGAACGGCAGGTCAATACTCGTCGGCTACGTCCCTCTCTCGGCGAGGACGGATGGCCTGGTCGATCGGGTGCTTATGTCGCCGGCCAAGACACAGCAATGCTTCGTCCTCTGGAGAATCGGCAGCCTCTTCACAAATAGAAAGTGCCCGTGTGGCTCGAGATGGCTCAGGGGGCATATCCCCTGCCTGTACGATGACCCACTGTCCGCTGAACTCAGAGAGGCATTCAGGGAAGCGAAGGGGACCATGTCAAAGAACTTTTGTAAGCTAGACTTTTTACTCAATAGGCAAGAATGGGAATGGGCGGCGAGATTGATAGCGAGGTGGACGGAGGAATTGAAGGTGGAAATCCCCGATCGTCGGGAGGTAGCGCAGGTAGTCCAGACTTGAATTCAAACCACATCATCGGAACCATTGGAAGAGCAGCTTAGGTAAGCCCAGTCGGAATTAAAATTTGCCATACCGGCCAGCCTAATTCACCCAAACTCGCCGCAATCAACACTCCAGGCCACCTCGCCATGCGCTGTACTGTCATCACACATTAAGCATCCATTAAAGCCCTTACCAGCGACGCCGGTCCAGATTGAAATTTGACCCTCTCGCCGCACCCTCTCGCCGCACCCTCCCACTGAACCCTCCCACTGAACTCCCGCGGCACCCTCCCGCTGCACCCTCTCGCTGCTCCCTCCTACTACACCGTCTTACTATATACCCTTCTGCTGTACCCTCTCACTGCACTCTCGTACTATACCCTCTCACTGTACTGTCTCGCTGTATTCTCTAACAGTAGCCTCTCTTGCCACACCTTTCTGCTATACCCTCTCACTACACCGTTTCGCTGTACCCTCTTGTAGCACCCTCTCGCTGCACCCTCTCGCTGCACCCCTCTCATTACACTGTCCCACTAAACCCTCCTGCTGCACCCTCCTAAACGCACCCTCTCGCTGCTCCCTCCTACTGTACTCTTTCGCTGTACTCTCTTACTATATTGTCTGATGGTAGCCTTGTCACAGTACTTTATCTTTAGACATGGCGCCAAATTCAACAAAGGAAGGACGGAAACGGGACTTAAAAGAGAAAAGGCTTCGAAAAAAGGTCAAGAAATTGCAGGTCCTTCAGGATAAATTCAAGACGAATTCGAAGGTGATGAATCTTAAAAGTGTATCATTGGGCAATCTTCGAAGCAGGTCTTCTTGCCAACAAACGGATCTGTCTGAAGGATTAATACAGAAGGTCGCTGGATTCCAAAGAGTATCTCCAAAGCCGAATGAGCCTCTCCTTATTTATGGATCTGACGGAGGCTTGCTAGCAGCAAGCATGTCGAATGATGACTCTGAAAGTGTCAGAAGACTGGATGAATCTATTGAGGCTTTGAGAAAGGGAAAGAGCAAGTGTCAATCGAAAGGAAAAGATAGAGGGAAATATGAGAAGTTGATATTCACACTCTGGAGCCCCTATCGAAAGGAGCCTATCTATTCTAAGGATTACAGACTGAGGGAGAGGGAGTCGAAGAGGTTTATCGAAGACAACAAGTCTATATTTCGAAAGCTGACGAACTTATTGGGACAAGTGGCTCCAGGGGTCTTTAAAGAGCTTCAGAGATATCCTGTGAATGACGGACTCTCTAGACTCTGCGATGCTTGGTGTGGATGTGTAATCAATAGGTTTGGACTGGACGCCCCTCCAACAGAGATTCACAGGGATGTGAAAGAGCCGAAATATGGGTACAGCGGTCTCATCTGCACAGGAGAGTTCACAGGCGGAGGCCTAATTCTATATGATTTGGAGGTCGTCCTGGAATTAAAGCCTGGAGATATGTTGATCTTCGCAGACAGTGTGATCCACCATTCTAATGAACAAGTACAAGGAAGGAGGAATTCAGTCGTATGCTTCACTCAGCGCAATATGTATGATTATTGGCATCGTACATTTGGAATGAGGATCGGTAAGAGTAGTTGGAGATCTAAGGAAAGTGACGGTTGAGGATAAGATGATATTAAGGGCATGGAGAATCTGTGTTTGATCGAATCCTGACCGTAGATGATTGTGGAAATTGGGACCCCCCCTCCCTCAGAGATGGTGCAGATTTTGCATCCTAGAATGGAGTGTTAAGGCATCTTTGTGTGCTGTTGCTACATTCAACCCTGTTAGTCTTCAGGCTCAAAAGTACATCTCAGTTGAGCAGCTGTGAAGAATCAATCGCTCCGGTGTTGGGTTCCACCGTATGTCTTTCTGATCCTTATTGCCATCACAAAGACAGATGAATCCACAGAGAGGCAGCATCTGTGAATGCCCCGGGGATAGATTCCCGTTAAATTACATCTCGGGATTGGAGGCCCGTTAAAGCATCTCTCGATGGAGAACACATCGTTAGGGAAGCTATGTTCTCGGTGTAGATTTCCACCGTAGTCTGATCACGACAGAGATCTCAGAGAATTGGGTTGTACTCTGTGAAAGAACCCAGGTGTTGGTAGGCATACATCTTAGTCAATTCCAGCCTCAATTGACAAAGCCTCTCGGGGATTCACACAAGACCGTAATATCTGTGCAGGTGTAGAATCACCGAAAAAAAAACCCGCTGTTGAAGAGGGCTCGGGGGGGTCCCAATTTCCACAATCATCGAAATCATTGACACATATAAATCAACAATAGATTGGCGATAATTGAGGCTAGTTTATTGATAAGATAGATCATATATGTATCTAATACTTATATAGCAATGCAGTCTCCAACTTTCGGCGCTGCCGCTTTGCCCATTCGCTTCACGCTCCCTCGTCCGATCTTCACCGGACCTTCACAGGGCTCTTCCGCATGCGTGCCCCATCCTCGCCATCCATTTTCCGCCTCGATCCCTTCCATTTTGCGTCCTCCATTAGCCCCGAAAGCGAAAAAAATCACGTGAATGTCAGGCGTTCGGGATCGTTGTCTCTCTTTTGAGTTCGCCATTGTCGACCGCTTTTGGGGTGTATAGCATGATCTCTGCACTTCATGCCGGATCTAGGGAGATCATCACCGAGTTGCTGGCCATCTATTGGCGCTTCGATGATTCTGAGTTAAACTTTAAATTTAAGCTCCCTTCCGTCTTTTTTGGACTCTGCCACCTTCCTCTTCTCTTTATGGCCAGCTATGACTAACCTTATCAGGGCGATGTGCAAGTGCCTCGCGATGATCGCTCATCCCATTTCTGCCATCTATGGCCAGTCTGATATAGCTTAAGCTTTAGTGATAATATATATATTGTCCCATTTTCATAATTCTCACGGTTCACAATTAAGAATCCATTAGATCCTGCAAACAATCGACTGCTTTTAAGCGCAATAGTGATGTCTAAATTATGTTCAAATCGCATCTTGATCGCACTTCATTTGGATGAGAATAGATCCTAGAATTCTGGCTGATTGCAGATCTCGAGGGTGGACATCCAAAAGTCGAGGGTATCCTTCCTCACCAGGAACCCACTGAATTTTGGGAACGATGGACCGATCTCAGGCCACCTACAGGCCACATGTAGATGTCTAAATGGCGCTCGACTCACCTCTCAATTGTGCTTCATTTGGATGAGAATCGATCTCATAATTCGGATTAATTGCTATCTGGAGGGCGGAGATCAGAAAGTCGAGGGCATCCTTCCCCACCAGGAACCCACTGAATTTCGACAACGATGGACTATTCTCAGGCTACATATACACGTCTAAATGGTGTACGACTCCCATCTCGATTGCCCTCCATTTGGGTGAGAACAGATCTCATAATTCGGGCTGATTGCAGATCTGGACGGTGGAGATTTGAAAGTCGGGAGCATGCTTCTCCACCAAGAACCAATTGAAATTGGGGAACGATGGCTCAGTTTCAACTACAATATGGACGCCTA
>Ga0335077_10013472_pt1 | contig 10226 bp, 8 predicted proteins | sample Lox_Sample_31_FD_207151 | JGI IMG/M metagenome (GOLD analysis project Ga0335077, IMG submission 207151) | Soil microbial communities from Loxahatchee National Wildlife Refuge, Florida, United States - Lox_Sample_3.1 | ecosystem: Environmental > Terrestrial > Soil > Wetlands | place: USA: Florida...
CGAGGGTGTACTACCGCCAGCCGCGTTCCGAGAGCCTGAGCTATATAGGAGCGTGTAACAGCAAGCGCGATGCGTTATGGCTCTCGATGAAGTTACACGTAGGCTATCTGCGCTCGATGGACGACGGCCCCAGGTCCCGTGCAGCATGCGCGAGGTACCTGCAGAACTTTTTGACGCCCCTTCATCCCGAACGGCCGGACCTTGTTGCACAGGCACAGGAGCTTGCCGGCGAGTTGGGATGGCGTCTCCACATACCACGCTTTCCCTGGAAGTACGCCTGGATCAACAGGATTTTCGGTTGGCGCACGGCCAGGCAGATGCAGCGCATTCTTCCCCGGATCAGGTGGTGGTTTCTTTGCAATTGGGACATGCTGCTTCTAATACTCTCCGTTGCAGCCGCTCGGAACGAAGCGTCGGTTCCCGCAGGAAATAGGGCTCTCAATACGGATGGAACGCGGTCGGACAGAATTCCAATGAGGAGCACACATTGAAGATCAGTGTCTTCGGTTTGGGTTATGTAGGAACGGTGTCCGCAGGATGCCTTGCGAATGACGGCCACGAGGTCGTTGGGGTAGATCCGGTTCTCACAAAGGTCGACCTGATCAATGCCGGCAAGTCTCCCATCGTCGAGGCTGGACTCGAGGCAATTGTGGCGTCGGCTGTCAGTGAAGGGCGCTTGCGTGCCACAACTGATCAGAACCAGGCAATCCGGGATACGGACTTGTCCTTCGTTTGTGTCGGTACGCCGAGCCAGCTGAACGGCAACCTCGATTCAACATCAGTGAGACGAGTCTGCGAACTGATTGGCGATGCGCTGAAAGAGAAGCGGACGCGTCACACGATCGTCATCCGCAGCACCATACTGCCTGGCACGATGCGAAAGGTAGTCATCCCCGCCCTTGAACAACACTCAGGGAAGCGTGCCGGCCTGGACTTTGGCGTATGCAACAACCCTGAGTTCCTGCGTGAAGGATCCGCAGTGTCAGACTTCAAGTCACCGCCGAAGACAGTAATTGGAGAATTGGAGCAGGAGAGCGGAAACATCCTTGCCTCTCTCTATCAAAAACTCGACGCACCGCTGATCAGAGCGGATCTCGAGACTGCTGAAATGGTCAAGTACGTTGATAACAGTTGGCATGCTCTTAAGATCGGGTTTGCAAACGAGATCGGGAACCTGTGCGACGCGTTCGGCGTCGGACCCGAGGCGGTAATGAATATCTTCTGCCAGGACAAGAAGCTGAATATCTCGTCGGCTTATCTGAAGCCCGGATTTGCCTTCGGCGGTTCGTGCCTTCCCAAGGATTTGCGCGCGCTCTCCTATCAGGCAAAAATGCATGACCTGGAACTTCCCATTCTCAACTCGGTTCTCCCCAGTAACGAGATGCAGATTGCGCGGGGAGTCCGGCTTGTCATGGAAAGTGGAAACTCGCGCATCGGAATTCTGGGATTCAGCTTCAAGGCAGGAACGGACGATCTTCGCGAGAGTCCTGTCATCGAGGTGATCGAGCGCCTCATCGGGAAAGGCTATGACCTGCGAATCTATGACCGCAACGTGAATCTGGCGGCTCTCGTAGGCGCCAATCGGGACTTCATTCTCAATCGCATTCCGCATATTTCGCGCCTGATGGTGCCTACAGTGGACGAGGTGCTGACTCATGCGCAAACAGTTGTGATTGGCAATCGCGACGAGGAATTCAGTGGGATCTCCGGCAAGTTGCGAGAGGATCAATGCCTCATAGACTTTGTCCGGATTACGCGGTCAAAGGATTTGGATGCGAGGCGACGGCTCACCTATGCGTGAAGCGGTCTTTTCAGCGTCTTCTTTGACCGCGGCAGAGACGGGCCTCAACAGCTCGCTGGAACGCCTCTTTCGCTGGCTCGATGACCATGATTATCGCGCATACGATACCTTCGATGGTCTCAACGCCAGGTACGTGCGTCCACTCACATTCAATATCCCCGTGCTTCGCATCGTGCTTCAGCAGGGAGTGCGGAGGTTTCCCCTAAACCTGCGCCCGCTGTTCGGTATTGCGCCTGAGCGCTCAACCAAGGGAATTGGCTTTCTGGCGCGCGGATTCATTCGTCTCCACCGGTCAACCGAAGACGTTATCTGGCGCAGCCGAGCCGAGTCGATGCTGCAGTGGCTCCTTGAGAACGAATCTCCGGGATACCAGGGAGCATGCTGGGGCAATCACTTCGATTATCAGTCGCGCAGCGTCTTCGTGGAGAAGTTGTCTCCCTCGGTAGTGTGGACCTCGCTGATCGGTCACGCGTTTCTCGATGCGTATGACCAGTTGGGTGATGAAAAGTATCTCGAGACGGCAATCAGCGCGTGCAATCATATCGAGCACGATCTCGGTGCATATAGGGAAGGCGACTCTCTGTGCATTCACTACTTCCCAACTTCCACCCACCAGGTACATAACGCCAACACGCTGGGCGCCAGCCTGCTGGCCCGTACATCATCGTATACGCAGAATGAACAGTGGCGCGAAATGGCTGCAAAAGCCATGCTCTACACGGCGAAGTATCAGCGGGAAGATGCCTCGTGGTACTACGGAGAAGCGTCGAACCTGCACTGGGTGGATAACTTCCACACAGCCTATGTCCTGGATTGCTTCCACTGGTACGGCAAGGCGACGGGCGAGGATCGGTTCGATCAGCAGATGATGAACGGGTACTGGTACTGGAAGAAGACCTTTTTTCTTTCTGACGGAATGCCCCGCTATTACAATCACAAAACGCCGCCACTCGATATTCAGTGCTGCTCACAGGCCATTGACACGCTTGTTTTCTTCCGCGACCGGGATCCAGAGAGCTTGTCGCTCGCAGTGAAGGTGGCTCAATGGACGATAGAGAACATGCAGGACCCATCTGGTTACTTCTATTACCGCAGATACTCCCGCCATGTAGTCAACAAGACACCCACGATGCACTGGGGACAGGCCACGATGTTGTGCGCCCTCGCCGGTTTGACTGAGGCCCTTGCTGAATCCGAATCGCGCCCGAGCGCTGCTGCCACCGTTACCGTATGAAGCTCATTGAAGCCCTGAAAATCGTCCAGGCTCCGCCGCCTGCTGCTTCCCGGCGGCTCCGCCTGTCTCTGCTCTGCGGCTTTACGTCATTGCATCTGCAGACCTTTCTTGCGGCGCATCTCCGCAGCCGAATGCCCGAGTATGCACTGGAAATCAAAGCCGGGCTCTTCGGCGATCTGATCGGCAATATCGAGCGTCTCAGTTCATCGGAAACGGATGCAGTGGCAGTTGCGTTGGAGTGGAGCGATCTTGACCCGCGGCTGGGTATTCGCAGGCTGGGAGGTTGGCGTCCCCAGCAACTCTCGGATATCGCTGTTTCCGCGGAATCGGCCGCGAAGCGCCTTCAACATGCCCTGGAAGCTGCTTCTCGAGATACCACGACGATCGTATCGTTACCGACGCTGCCCCTTCCGCCCGCATTCGCGTCGCGGCCGCTGCAGAGCGCGACGCAGGAATTGCAACTGCACTGCATCGTCGCCCAGCTCGCCGAGTCTCTTGCGGGGTGTCCCGGTATTCGTCTCCTCAGCCCGCAAAAGCTCGCGGAGATTTCAGCGCCGAGCGTTCGGTACGACATCAAATCCGACCTGCAGACGGGATTCCCCTATACGCTCGGCCATGCTTCCGCAATGGGTGAACTGATGGCCAGCCTGATCGAGGATCGTTCACCCTTGAAGGGACTGATCACAGACCTCGATGACACCCTGTGGTCGGGCATCGTGGGCGAGGACGGAGTGGATGGAATCTCCTGGAATCTTGACGACCATTCTCAGATGCACGGAGTCTATCAACAGCTTCTCTCGTCCCTGGCTGCTGCCGGAGCCTTGATCGGAGTCGCGAGCAAGAACGATGCTCGAATTGCAGCGCAAGCCTTCGAGCGCCCGGATTTGCTTCTGTCGAAAGAAGATATCTTTCCATTCGAAGTTCACTGGGAGCCCAAGTCGGAATCGATCCGGCGCATCTTGAACACCTGGAACATCGCTGCGGATGCCGTGGTGTTCATCGATGACACTCCCGCAGAGGTTGCTGAAGTCCAGGCAGCATTTCCTGGGTTGACATGCAGGCTGTTCCCAAAGAGTGATCCCGCTGCGATCTGGACTTTACTCCACGAGCTTCGGGACCTGTTCGGCAAATCCGTTGTCACCAAGGAGGATTTGCTCCGGGTGCGCAGCATCCGAAACGCGGCGGCGTGGCGTGATGAGAGCGGGACGGTCCAAACACCGTCGGACGAATTCCTTCGATCTGCTGAAGCTCGCATCTCATTCGACTGCGGCCGGTCAAGCGCCGATCTTCGGGCATTCGAATTGGTGAACAAGACCAACCAGTTCAACCTGAATGGCAAGCGCTATGCCGAGCAGGAGTGGCGGCAATTCTTTGCTAACCCTTCTTCATTTCTGCTCACGGCAGCATATGACGACAAGTTTGGCGCCCTCGGTAAAGTCGCTGTTCTGATGGGAACGATCGACGCCGGCAATGTCGAGTTGCGGACTTGGGTGATGAGTTGCAGAGCCTTCTCCCGTCGCATTGAGCATCAATGTCTTCGGTATCTTTTCGACGAATTGGGTGCAGAACGGGTTAGTTTCGAGTACTCGCCCACAGACCGCAACGGTCCGATGCGTGACTTTTTGACATCTGTTGCCGGCACTTCGCTCGACACGTCCGTTACCCTCGCTAAAGAGGACTTTTCCAACAGGGCTCCCCAATTGTTTCATCGGGTGGAGGCGAGTGTTCATGCGTGATCAGGACGAGCGGCTGATCCGCTGCTTTGAATCGGTATTTCCGGCTCTGACACAAGAAGAAATCGAGAGCGCGTCCTCCGACTCCGTGGGCGTGTGGGATTCACTTTCCTCTGTCACGCTGGCTGCCGTCATTCAGGAAGAATTCAACGTGGAAATCGAGCCCGACGCGCTTCCGGATCTGGATTCATTTCGGGCATTTCGCGATTACCTCAGCGCCCGCTAAATCAAGCGCGGTAAATTGGCCAGGATTCATGAAAGAGTCTCCGATACGCGGTCTCCTGAACCGGGTCCTCCAGGAACTGGCAAAAGCTGCTCCAGGTGCTGCGAGCCTGCGCGTTGCATTGCATCGCATGCGCGGAGTCCAGATCGGCAAGAATGTTTGGATCGGTTACGACGTGGTGCTCGACACTTCGCGTCCGTTTGCTATCACCTTGGAAGACGGCTGCGTTTTGAGTATGCGGGTGACCGTTCTGGCGCATTTTCGCGAGGTTCAGGGAGTAACAATCGGGCGCGACGCATTTGTCGGCGCCGGGGCCTTGATCTTGCCCGGCGTTGTGATCGGAGAGGGCGCGGTGGTTGCGGCAGGCAGCGTTGTTACGCGATCCGTAGCGCCGTTCACGATGGTGCAGGGCAATCCGGCGGCCCCGGTAGCACAATGCGGAGTTCTACTGAGCCGCGCCGAGACAGTGAAGGAATTCACGCGTAGCCTCCGGCCCATCGCCGCTCGCGCTCCGAAACGAGCATCCTCGCCGGTGGAAGAATCTGCAACCCTCAAAGGGGAAGGGAAACTTTAGTGAAACTGGTCGTCCCCTATCTCGGCGAACTCCACCCTGCAGACGCGCGCCTGATTCGCCTGGCCGAGTTTCTGGGGATCGCCTGCGTGACCGTACCGGCGCCCGTCGCGGAGAAGAGTGGAATTGGGGTTTCTGAGTCAGAAGCAGTCACCGGCGACGGATCGTGCCTGGTGATCAATCCAGACGTCCTTTGTCAGGGCTTACGCGGCCACTCTCCTTCTCCCGAATTCGTTTCAAGGCTGCTTTCTCAGTTTCGCCGGATGCTCGTCCATTGCGTGCGCTCTGATCCGTTTCACCGTGCTTTGCTCGCGACTCTCACGGCTGGCCGCATTCAAGGTGTCAGAAAGGCGCAGGATTCTTCCGGAGCGCTCAACATCGCTCCCGACTCGCGAGATATCTGCGACGCCTTCACAGGCATGTCCATCTCCGCACCGAATCTGGCGGACGAGGGGGTGTTCCTTGGAGGAGACGGTAGCGGATGCAGAAAACTGATCACAATCGGCAAAGATGCCTTCTTCGCGATCTGCATTTCAGAAGAGACCGAAATCCTCCTGCTCGGAAGTGGAGATGTGATCGATCTCGACACAGAGGCCGGTGATACCTGGCTGGGCGAGACATTCACAAGGTTCGTTCCCTATGCCATGGCACTGAGACACATCTTCGGCGACCAATGCTGGCGTCCGGCACAGAATTTCGCGAGCGTAATCGTGGATGATCCTCTGCTGCGTCCGAGCTACGGATTCCTGAATTTTGAGCGACTGCTGCGGATGATGGAGGAACATAATTTCAAAACCACCATCGCGTTCATTCCGTACAATTTCCGCCGCAGCTCATCGCGGATGGTCCGGTTCTTCCAGCAGAATACACAGCGGCTCTCGCTTTGCTTTCACGGCAATGACCACACCGGCGCTGAGTTTGCCGCTACGAACCCCGCATTGTTGAATGCAATGCTCCAGACCGCTGAGGGACGCATGGCCGACCACGGCAAAAAGACCGGCCTCTCTTGCGACCGGATCATGGTCTTTCCGCAGGGAAGATTCTCGATCAATGCTATGGCCGCGTTGCGCTCCCACAACTTTGTTGCGGCGGTCAATACAGTGCCGCGGCCTTACGGGCAACGCGCGCGGCTCACTCTCCGCGAGCTCGCAGAACCTGCGGTGCTTCGCTATTCGGGATTTCCGCTCTTCCTTCGCAAGTGCAGCCTGCACACGCAGGATGCCGACATCGCGTTCAAGCTGTTTTTCGGGATCCCCATTCTCATCGTGGAGCACCACAATGTCTTCGCCGACCCGCAGAGACTCATCGAAGCCGTTGACAGGATCAACCGTGCCGCACCGGGCATCCGCTGGTCCAGCGCTGGCGACGCGGTGAAGGGATCAATTCTTCAAAGACGGGTCTCCCGCGACCTTGTCCAGCTGAAAGCCTATGCACGCGGCGTGCAGGTCGAAAACCAAAGCCTAGAGTCTCGAATGTTTCAAATTGAATGGGCTTACCCCGGTTCAAAATCCTCCTTCGAGGGTGTGTACCAGAACGATCGCCGCTGCGATGAATACAGTGTCGATGAATCCGCAGTCCGCATGGCTGTCCGGCTCGAGGCCGGAAGCTCTGACTGTCTTTCAATCCATGACATGCCGGCCGATGCACAGGGAACACGCTTCGGATTCCGTCACAGAGCACGCGCGTTCGTTCGGCGAAGACTCTCCGAGATGAGAGACAACTACCTCTGCAAGAGCCCCTCACTTCTGGCTGTTGCCAGGTCTCTTCAACGGTCGTTCCAACGCTGAGGCAGGGCCTTTGCACCTCTCTTGAAATTCGAACGCACACAAGAAAGAGCCATGACAAGAAAAGTCCTCATCATCGTTGAGAACCTTCCTGTTCCATTTGATACGCGAGTCTGGAAAGAAGCTCGAGCCCTTCGCGCAAACGGATATGAAGTGGCTGTACTTTGTCCACGTGGGAAAGGCTTCGTAAAGGGTCGCGAGATTCTCGAGGGCGTTCACATCTATCGCCATCCGGAATACAGCTGCGCGCTCTTCTGGGAGTTTCTCTTCGCATGGTGGATCTTTCTTACCCGCGGCTTTGATGTGATCCAGGGCTGCAATCCGCCCGACGATATTTTCCTGGTCGCGCTTCCATTCAGGATCTTCGGAGTCAGATTCATCTTTGACCATCACGACGCGAACCCTGAGCTATACCTGTCAAAGTATGAACGCCGCGATATCTTCTATAAGATCCAGCTCTGGCTGGAGAGGCTTACCTACCGCTCCGCATCTGTAGTGATGGCAACAAACGAGAGCTACAAGGGCCTGGCCGTGAGCAGAGGTGGCATCGATGAGAGGGATGTGTTTGTGGTTCGAAACGGCCCGGATCTTGAGACGTTCAAGCCAGTTCCTGAACGACCAGATTTAAAGCATGGAAAGGCCTTCCTTGTTGGATATGTCGGCACCATGAGCGTCCAGGAAGGGCTCGACATCCTTATCGATGTTGCAGCGGAGATCAGGGATCGCGGTCGAATCGACGTTCATTTTACCTGCGTGGGTGGGGGACCCGGCCTGCCGGCATTGCGGCGCATGGTCGAGGAACGCAATCTCGGAGGGATGATGAACTTCACTGGCCGCGTCCCCGACAAGGAACTGTTGGAGGTCCTCTCAACTGCGGACGTTTGTGTGAACCCCGACAAGCCGTGTGAAATGAACAATATCTCCACGATGATCAAAATTGCGGAATACATGGCGCTGAGCAAGCCGATCGTTCAGTTCGATTTGAAGGAAGGACGCTTCACCGCTGGGGAAGCTTCGCTCTACAGCGATGAAAACGATCAGGTGAGCAGTTTTGCCGGCAACATTCTATGGTTGCTTGAGCACCCTGAAGAGCGGAAACGGATGGGGAAATACGGGCGGGAGCGGGTCGAAAACCATCTTTCATGGGAGCATTCCATAGGTAACCTGCTGGCAGCGTACGAAAGGGTCTTTGAGAAGCGGGGGTGGGTGCGTCACAATACTCCAACTACAATCGCAGCCGACTCATCCGTTTCGTCGATCTCGGCAGAGCAAAAACGCGGGCCAGTCCAAATCGGCTCGGATCGGGTGGAGGGATAGTGCGACCAACCAACGTTCAATCTCAGAAAATGACCGAAATCGCCATCATTGGTGCCGGCCCCTACGGGCTCTCGATTGCCGCCCACCTGGCGGCACGCGACGTCTCTTTTCGCATCTTTGGCAAGCCTATGACCAGCTGGTCAGAGCACATGCCCAAGGGGATGCAACTGAAGTCGGAAGGCTTTGCATCCTCCTTGTCCCATCCGCGGGGAGAATTCACGCTCAAGGACTACTGCGGCAGAGCGGGCATAGCGTACCAGGACACTGGACTTCCCGTGAAGCTGGAAACCTTCGTAGAGTACGGGTTGGCGTTCCAGAAAAAGCTCGTTCCGAATCTCGAAGAGAAACTGGTCATCTCCGTCGAACCTGCGGAGAAGGGTTTTCAATTGGTGCTCGATGACCAGGAAAAAGTGCTCGCGCAGAACGTGGTCGTGGCGACGGGCTTAACAGGCTTTGCGCGCGTTCCAGAGATCCTGAAAGGGCTTCCACCAGAAGCCGTCAGCCACAGTTCAGAGCATGGCGACCTGGAGCAATTTCGTGGTCGCCGCGTAGCTGTGGTAGGAGCAGGCGCATCGGCTTTGGATCTGGCAACACTTCTACATGAGGGTGGCGCGGATGTCGAGCTGGTCGCGCGCAGTTCGGCAGTACGCTTCCAGGACCCCCCGTCGGGAGAGCGGCGATCTCTCAGGGATCGCTTGATGCGGCCGGTAACACCGATCGGGGCCGGCTTGCAATTGCTCTTTTACGTGCAAGCGGCAAGCGTGTTCCGGCTGCTTCCTGAGAGCGTTCGTCTCGACCGTATGCAAAAGACCCTCGGTCCTGCGCCTGGATGGTTCGTTAGGGATAGGATCGCCGGAAAGGTGCCCTTCCATCTTGGTGTAGAAATCACGGGCGCGAGCTCGCAAAATGGTACGGTGAGGCTCGAATTGAGAGCCATGGACGGGCGCGTCGGGACCGTTGAAGTCGATCACGTCATCGCAGCCACCGGCTATTCCGCCGACGTAGAGCGCTTATCTTTTCTCAGTCCGGCCCTGCGAGAGGGAGTGCGGCGCACGGGGAAGGCCCCTGCGCTGTCGTCAAACTTTGAGTCGTCGGTTCCAGGCCTCTATTTCATCGGTCTGGCGGCGGCAAACGCTTTTGGCCCGCTCTTGCGATTTGCTTGCGGCGCCGATTTTACGGCTGGGCGTCTAGCGAGGCATCTCGCTAAACAGGCTCCGCGTGTAGCCTCGATGCGGACAACCGAGGAGGCCAGGGTCTGAGGACGCGCAACTGATTTTGCGGTGAGAAAGCTTTTAGAAAATGGACAACCATGGTACTTTGCCCGAGCGGCAGCCCCTAACGGGTCCCGGCATTCTGCTCGTGGATACGAATAGATGGCCACTCGGAGCGCGACTTGCTTCCGGCTTCTTAGATCTGGGATGTCGTGTAGCCGCGGTATGTCCATTTCCTGGCCACCCAATCGCGAAGGTAAGCGGGCACAAGCGCCTTTATCGCTATGACGGCCTGCGTCCACTGGATTCACTCAGCAGGGCGATTAAAGGATTCGCGCCAGACATTATCGTT
>Ga0335077_10013473_pt1 | contig 10225 bp, 8 predicted proteins | sample Lox_Sample_31_FD_207151 | JGI IMG/M metagenome (GOLD analysis project Ga0335077, IMG submission 207151) | Soil microbial communities from Loxahatchee National Wildlife Refuge, Florida, United States - Lox_Sample_3.1 | ecosystem: Environmental > Terrestrial > Soil > Wetlands | place: USA: Florida...
TCTCATCGTGCCCAGGGTGAAGGGCGCCTCCTTCTTCCGACCCATGCCCGCCGCCAGGGCGATGGGGGCGATGATGGGCAGGTACCGGCTGAAGAGCATGATGAGGCCGGCGGCGATGTCGAAGGCGGTCGCGGTGGGGGCGGGGTTCGGGTTCCCCACGAAGCCGTTCGTCACCCCCAGCCCGTCAAACGCCGAACCGTTGTTGGCCGAGGCGGAAGAGAACTGGTAGACGATCTGCGAGAACCCATGGGCGCCGGGATTGCTCTCGGCTTTGGTCCCCCAGCTCGTCGCCGCGAAGAGCCCGGCCGGCCCGAGGATGAGGATCGGGTGCACGAGCAGGGCGATCATCGCAAGCTTCATCTCCCGCCCGCCGACCTTGCGACCGAGATACTCGGGGGTGCGGCCCACCATCTGCCCGGCGATGAAGACGCCGATGATGAGGAAGAGCAGCATGTTGATCATGCCCACGCCCTTCCCGCCGAAAACGCAGTTCACCCACATCCCGATGAAGGGCGCGATGCTAGCCATGGGGTGGAGGCTGTCGTGCTCGGCGTTGACCGCACCGCAGGTGACGTCGGTCGTCACCGCGGCGAAGGTCGCCCCGGCGGAGGTCCCGAAGCGGAGCTCCTTCCCCTCGAGGTTCCCGAGGTGCTGCTCGACCGGGAGCCCGGCCACCGCCGGGTAGGGGATGGAGGCCTTCCCGCTGGGCGTGGTGATCTCGTAGGGCCCGCCCGCGGCTCGGGCCGTGAGCCCAGGGTTCGGCTTCAGGGTGTCCCAGTACATGGTCCAGCCGATGAGGCCCACCATCATCGCCAGCATGACCGAGTAGACGGCGAGCCCGTGCTTCTTCCTCCGCAGCATCCGGCCGTACATGAGGACGAGCGAGAAGGGGAAGACCATCATGGCGAGGGTCGTCAGCCAGTTGCTCCAGGCGCTGGGGTTCTCGAAGGGATGGGCCGAATTCATCCCGTAGAAGCCGCCGCCGTTCGTCCCCAGCATCTTGATGGGGATGACCGCCGCCACCGGGCCGACGATGATGGTCTGGGGCTTGGGGTGGCCGGCGTCGTCCATGCCCATCGCCGCGGGCTCGAGCGTCGTCACGTCGTGGGCGCTCTTGAACGTCATGGGCATGCCCTGGTGGATGAAGAGCACGCCGATGAGCAGGGCGACGGGCAAGAAGGCGTAGACCACCACCCTCCACATGTCGAGGAAGAAGTTCCCGACGGTCTTCTCTCCCCGGAAGGCGCGGATGATGGCGACGAGCGCGCAGAGCCCCACCGAGGCCGAGAGGAACATCATGGGGAGGATGAAGAAGATCTGGCTGAAGTTCGAGAAGTGCTGGTCGCCCGAGTAGTGCTGGAGGTTCGTGTTCGTCATGAACGACGCGACCGTGCTGAAGATGGTCGAGGGGGCGAGCAGGCCGCGGTGCAAGGGGTTTAGGGGGGCGACCGGCTGCAGGCAGAGGACGAGGAAACCGAACACGAAGAGCGCCACGTTGAAGACGAGGAGCGCCACCGTGTACTGCTTCCAGGTCTGCGGCCCGGAGTCGAGCCGCTGCTCGATGAAGCGCAGGAACGCCGGGGGGCGGTACTTCCCCTCCAGGATCTTGGCGAGGTATCGGCTTAGCGGGAAGGACAGCCCCACCGCGGCGAGGAGCAGGGAGATGGGCAGGATCCACATGGGCGCACTCCTGGGAGGACCGAAGGCGGGGCGGAGCTAGAACCACTCCGGCCGTACGAGCGCCACGGACAGGTAGACGAAGATGAGCGCGGAGATCACGGCGGTCAGGGCAATCATGGCGGTCCTTTAGATGACCTCGCAGGCCTTCACGAACGCGAGGCACAGCGCCATGCTCGCGAGGCCCAAGAGGAACATTGCGGCGAACCAGAGGGTCGTCTCCATGAGTGAACGCTCCTCGGGCGGGTCGCCTCGATAGCGGCCTGCCGGGGACGGACGCCACCCTGGCGTCGGTCCGCACCGGGGCCCGAGCATGAGCCGTGCCAGGGGATCCGGGCGCCAAGACAGGCTCTCTCCCGACCCCCCATCGCAATCTGCAGCGAACCGACCTGTGAGTGGCTTGCCGTTACCACCCGGCCTTCGATCTCTTGCCGTCTTTGCACCCCCTGCGGCGAGAGGTCCGGGCCCTTGCGATCCCCTAACCGAATCGCGATTTGCAAGAAACCGCCCCGACTTGGTCTCGTCCTCGGCAACCGCGCGGCCCGATTCCCGTTCCGAAAGTCCGATGGCGCGGATCCTGCTTCGCCCAAGAACACCATGCGCGAACTCACCTCCGGAAACCGGCTCGATCAGTACGAGATCACCGAGGTCCTGAGACGGGGCGCCATGTCCGACCTCTTCAAGGCCATCGAGGTGGACTCCGGTCTCGCCGTCGTCCTGAAGGTGCCGAAAGAAGAGCTCGAGGGCGATCTCGTCTTCTACGAGCGATTCCTCCGTGAGGGGAAGATCGGTCGACTCCTCGACCATCCGGGGATCGTCCGCTTCCTCACCCCACGGGAGCAGAGCCGGCTCTATCACGTCATGGAGTACGTTCCCGGCGACTCCCTCCGCGCCCTCCTGGGCTCCGGCTGGCGAGTACCCGCCGAGCAGGCGCTCGCGATCGGATGTCAGCTCTGCGGCGTCCTCTCCTACCTCCACGAACGCGGCGTGGTTCACCGCGACCTGAAGCCCGAGAACGTGATCCTCGTGCCACCGGCAGGGACGGTGAAGCTGGTCGACTTCGGGATCGCCTTCCTCGAGTCCGCGCGCCGCCTGACCTGGCCCGGGCTCTCGCAGGTCTTCGGGACCCCCGACTACATGGCGCCGGAGCAGATCCGCGGGCGTCGTGGCGACCCCAGCACGGATGTATATGCGCTCGGGACGATGCTCTTCGAGCTCATCACGGGCCGCCTCCCCTTCGAGGCGGAGAACGCGGCTGCACTGCTCCACGCCAAGGTGCACGACGACCCGACGCCGGTTCGGGTCCATGCTCCGGAAGTCCCGGAGGACCTCTGCGCCGTGGTGGAGAGGGCGCTCGCCCGCGAGCCCCGCGATCGCTACGCCAGTGCCGCGGACCTTCTCTTCGACCTGACGGACCCGGGTCGGAGGGCAACCCGTTCCAAGGCCGTCATTGGGCCCGGTGGACTCGCCTGGCTGAGGCGCTGGCGCCGCAGGGCACTGTCTCCCTTCGCCCCATGATCTCGTTCCCCGATACCACTCCCGAGATCCCGGTCGAGTCCAGCTCGCTCGCGATGCGGCCGGTGGTGGAGATGCTCGCGGCGGTCGCTGCCCACGACGTGCCGGTCCTCCTGCGGGGCGAGAGCGGCGTCGGGAAGAGCGTCCTCGCCCGGGCGCTCCACACGGGCTCGCCCCGGCGCGCCTTCCCTCTCGTCACCGTCGACTGCCGCGGGTTAGAGGGGGACGAGGCTACCGCGGGGAAGGTCTTGGGGCCGATGCTCCGCGGGTCGCTACACGGGAACGCGCTCCTGGAGGAGATCGGGGCGCTCCCCGAGAGAGCGCAGGCGATCGTGGCGATGCTGCTCGAGGGGCACCGCGGCGCGGGAGGGCTGGGGCCGCGCATTATCGGCACCTCGGCGCGCGATCTCGAGGCGGCCGTGCGGGCCGGTCGTTTTCGGCGCGACCTCCTCGCCCGGCTGAGCGTGGTCGAGATCCGGGTTCCCCCGCTCCGGGAGCGGCGCGACGACATCCTTCCGCTCGCCTCCCGGTTCGTGTCCGCCTTCTCGCCCTCCCCGCGCGCCCTCTCCCCCCGGGCAAGGGAGGCGCTGCTCTCCTACGATTGGCCCGGGAACGTGCGGGAGCTGCGAAACGCGATCCAGCACGCCTTGGTCCTCTGCGACGGCCCCTCCCTGGACCTCGCCGCCCTTCCCGAGAAGCTCACTTCCTCGAGAGGGCACTGAGCGCCTCGAAGAGGTCCCCACGAGGGTCGGATCCTCCGGGCGGGCGGAGGGCGGGACCGCCCTAGGCGGCGGCTGCGCCGGCTCGACGACGTTTCCCACCGAAGGACCGGGACACCCGTCGCCGGGAAAGCTCGACCCTCGCCGGCTCGCGTGCTAACGAGGGCCCGGACCGCTCCTCGGGTCGGGCGCACCGGACCCCAAGGTGAAGGCCGGGCCCCGCCGGAGGGAGGGAGCGCTTTCTCCTCCGCGAGCCTCGATCGGGAGCGAATCGGACATGCACCCCAGGGTCGAAAGACTCCCGAGTTCGCGCTTGGGTTTACCGGCGAGGGTGTTCTACGTCTCCCGCAGGGTGCTGAAGCTCTTGAAGATGTTCGCCGTGCTCGCCGGGCCCGGCATCATCGTCATGGTGGCAGACAACGACGCCGGCGGGATTACGACCTACACCGTGACCGGGGCGCAGTACGGCTTCCATCTTCTCTGGTTCCTCATCCTCCTCGGTCCGGTGGCCTACTACGTCCAGGAGATGACGGTCCGGCTGGGGGCGGTCACGAAGCGGGGCCACGCCGAGGCGATCTTCGCTGCCTTCGGCCGGTTCTGGGGTTGGTTCTCCCTCCTCGACCTGGTCCTCACCGACTGGCTCACGATGATCACCGAGTTCATCGGGATGACCGCGGCGATGAGCATCTTCGGCATCCCGGCCTGGCTCACGGTGCTCGCCTGCTGGCTCATCATGGGGGCGATGATCATGTCCGGGCGGTACTGGACATGGGAGAAGGTCACGCTCCTCTTCTGCGTCCTGAACCTCATCTACATCCCGGCGGCATTCCTGGTGCGGCCGTCCCCGGGCGAGGTCCTGCGCAACAGCCTCATCCCCCACCTTCCTCCGGGTGGGTTCACGAACACGCTCTTCTTCCTCATCATGGCGAACATCGGCACCACCATCGCCCCCTGGATGCTCTTCTTCCAGCAGAGCTCCGTCGTGGACAAGGCACTCAAAGAGAAGGACATCGCCTTCGGGAAGCTGGACACGGCGTTCGGTGCGCTCCTCACGGTGGTCGTAGCCATGGTCCTCATCATCGTGTGCGGCCAGCTCCTCTACGGCCAGCCGATCGAGGACGCCGCCATGGCCGCCCGGGCGATCCTGCCGCGGAGCCGGTTCATCGGGACGGTCATGGCGATCGGCCTGTTCGACGCCGGCCTCCTCGGAGCGGTGTGCATCTCCCTCGCGAGCTCCTGGGCCTTCGGCGAGGTCTTCGGATGGGCGCACTCCCTGAACCAGAAGGTCCGGGAGGCACCGTGGTTCTACGCCTACTACTTCTTCGATCTCCTCCTCGCCGGCGCGGTCACGCTCCTCGCCGGCCCGAGGCTCCTCGTCCTCATCACCCTCTTCGTTCAGGTGATCGCCACGACGCTCTTGCCGGCGGCGCTCGTGTTCCTCATCCTGCTCCTCAACGACAAGAAGACCATGGGGAAGTACGTCAACACGCCCTGGCAGAACGTGGCCAACGTCTCCATCGTGCTCGTCATCATCGTGGCCTCGACGCTGTACGGGTTGAGCGTGGTCTTCCCGAGCCTGTTCGGGTAGGGAGAGGGGGAGAACGCGGTCATGGGACTCTTCGCGAACATCCGGGCGGGCATCCGCGAGGTCAATCGCCGGTACGAGAGGCCGGAGCTCAAGACCACGCTCTTCACCAGGATCTGCCTCGTCTGCCTGCGGGCCTACCTCTTGCTCATGGTGGCCCTGATGCTCTTCGCCCTGGTTCACACCGCGATGAGCGGCGGCGAGGCGGTGAAGCAAGCGGCTCAGCCGGCCGCACTTCCCCCTAGCCCCTGAGCAGTGGGGGGGAGGGCGTCCTTGCGCCCGGAGCCGGGCAAGCACCATCCGCAGCCGACTCGGCGACGCACTTCCCCGCCTCGCAGGTGGAGACGGGTCCACACGAAGCGTTCGAGGTGCAGGTGCCCCCGGCGCGAGGTGGGGTGGAGAGATGCTCCGTCAACCTGTTCGGCGTTCCGGGCGCAAGCCTTTCGCTCTCCGCGGCGGCTCGCATTGGCCCAATCTTCGGCCTAGCCCCCCTTCTCGCGCCGCGAACGGGTGTAGGAGTCGAGCGTGACGGCGAGCAGCAGGACCCCTCCGGTGATCATGAACCGGACCGATGATGCGAAGGCGAGGAGGTCCATCCCATTGGCGATCGCGCCGATGACCAGCGCTCCGAGGAACGCGGACCAGGTGCTCCCTCGCCCCCCGAAAAGGCTGGTCCCGCCGATGACCGCGGCAGCGATGGCGTTGAGGAGTACTTCGCCGCCGCCAGAGGACTGGTTCACAGCGTAAAGGCGCGAGGCGGCGAGGACGCCGCCCGCCGCCGAAAGCCCCGAACCGAGGGCAAACGCCGCGATGCGGACCCGCGTCACCGGGATCCCGGCCCGGCGCGCAGCCTCGGCGCTGCCGCCCACTGCGAAGACGTAGCGGCCGAACCGGGTTCGCCGGGTGACGAAGTCGAACGCGGCGATGAGGAGGAGCAGGATCGCGACGCCGGTCGGGACCCCGACGATGGGCGGGTCCCCCCGCGGGTTGCGATTCGTGCTCATCATCAACACCGCACCGAGCACCGCGGCGGAGGCGAGGGCGAGCAGGGCTGTTCTTGAGGAGGGACCGGGCGGGAGACCGGCGCGCCGGCGGCGAGCACCCCCCCACCACGCGCTGAGCCAAAGAACGGCCACGAGCGTCGCCGCAAGGGCCCACCCCACCCACACGGGCAGCCTCGAGTTGACGAGGCCGACGATGAGTGGGTCGGAGAGGTTGACGGTCCCGGTACTCCCCAGGATCCACAAGAGCGCGCCCTGCCAGCCCAGGTATCCCGCGAGCGTGACCACGAACGAAGGGACACGCAGAACGCTCGTCCAGACCCCCTGGAAGAGCCCGATGAGGAGGCCGGTGCCGATGCCGAGCGAGGCGGCGAGCCATCCCGGTACTCCGTGCCTCACCGAGAGGACAGCCATCACCGCGGCGCAGAAGCCGCTCACCGCACCGACGGACAGGTCGATTTCTCCGAGGAGCAGGACGAGCACGATTCCGATGGCGATCACGCCGATGGGCGTGATCTGGACGAGCAGGTTGGTGAGATTCCCCGGGGTGAGGAAGAAGGGGTTCGCGATCCGAAACACGATCGCGATGACCAGGAGCCCCAAGAGGACGGGGAGGGCGCCGATGTCCCCCTGAAGTCGCGGGGCAAAGCCGCGGGGTCGGCCGTCTCGCCTCCCGGGCGAGCCGGCCCGCGCCGGCGCCGCCTTCGCCCCCTCGCTTGCCGTCGGGGTGGCCACGACCGCCTTGACCTCCTCGCGGGCCGTCAGCCCGCGACGCTCTGGCCGAACTCCGCACCGGTAATGAAGGCCACCACGTCTTGCCTCGTCGCGTTCCCGGTCTCGAGGCTGGCGACGCGCCGCCCCTGGCGGAGCACCACGATGCGATCGGTGATGTCGAAGATGTCCGAGAGGTTGTGGCTGATGACCACCACCCCCAGCCCCCGCTTGCGCAGGTTCCGGACGAGCTCCTTCACCTGCAGCGTCTGCTCCACCCCCAGAGCGGCGGTGGGCTCGTCGAGGAGCACGATCTTCGAGTTCCACATCACCGCCCGTGCGACGGCCACCGCCTGCCGCTGGCCCCCCGAGAGGTCGGCCACGAGCGTGCGGAGCGATGGGATGTGGACGTGGAGCTCCTGCGCGAACCGCCAGGCCCGCTGTTCCATGGAGAGCTCGTCGAGCACCCGCACGACGCCGGGGACGACGGGTGTTAACTGCTCGCGGCCGAGGTGCAGGTTGGCGACCACGTCGAGGTTCTCGCACAGCGCCAGATCCTGGTAGACGGTCTGGATCCCGAGGTCGGTCGCGTCGCGGGGGCTGAGGAGCTGTACCCGGCGCCCCTCGAACCGGTACTCTCCCGCATCGGCGCGGTAGGTGCCGGCGATGACCTTCACCAGGGTGGACTTCCCCGCGCCGTTGTCGCCCACGAGCCCCACCACTTCCCCGCCGAACACCTCGAAGTCGACCCCGGAGAGCGCCTCCACCGCCCCGAAGCGCTTATAGATGCCCTTCAGCTCGAGCAGGGGGGTGGTGGGGGTGCCGGCGGTGGCCATGCTGCGACCCGCGGGAAAGGGTCTACTTCATGCTCATGCTCTTCTTCGCCATACCCGCGCTCTTCTTGAGCCCGATCTGGTCGGCGGTCCAGAACCCGTCCTTCACGATCGTTTGCTCGACGTTGTTCTTGGTCACGGCCACGGGGGTGAGGAGTTCGGCGGGAACGTTCGCCGCCCCGTTGTTGATGGTGTGCTTCCCGGCGCGGACCGATTGACCCTTGAGCAGCTCGAGCGTCATCTCCGCGGCCCGGTCGGCCTCCGGCCTGATGGGCTTGTAGACCGTCATGTACTGGGTGCCCGCCACGATGCGCTGAACGGCCGCGAGCTCGGCGTCCTGCCCGGTGGTGGGGGGAATGGGGTGAACGCTCGCGGCCCGCATGGCGGCGATGGCGCCGCTCGCGGTCCCGTCATTGGCGCAGTACACACCGTCGACCTTGTCGCCCAGGGCGGTCAGGGCCTGCTCCATCTCCTGCTGGGCCTGGTCCGGGCTCCAGTCGGGCGTGTCGTATTCCTTGGCGATGGTGAGCTTGCCCTCCTTGACCAGGGGGTCGAACACGCTGTGCGCCCCCTCCTTGAAGAGCTTGGCGTTGTTATCGGTGGGAGCCCCGTTGATCATGACGATCGTGGGCTTGGCGATGTGGAGGGCGAGGAGCCGATCCACCAGGCTCTTCGCCTGGAGGCGGCCCACCCGCTCGTTGTCGAAGGAGATGTAAGCGTCGACGCCGTGCGAGTTCAGGATCAGCCGGTCGTAGGCGATGACCGGCACGCCCTGGGCCTTGGCCTTGTCGGCGATGGAGGCGGCCCCGGCCGAGTCCACGGGGTCGAGAACCAACACCCGGGCGCCGTTGGTGAGCGCCGCCTCGGCCTGGGAGAGCTGACGCCCGGCGTCCTGATCGGCGTTGCTGTAGATGATCGTCACGTTCGGAGCGAGCTTCTTCATCTCGCTCTCGAAGTACGGGCGATCGGCCGTCTCGTAGCGGGTGGTCTTGGTCTCCGGCAAGAGGAGCGCCACCTTCCCGCTGAGGGAAGCCTCGCCGGAGGCCGGGCGGGCAGGCGTGGCCGCGAGCATAAGCACGCCCGATGCGGCGGCCAGGATGAACCGTGAAGAGTTGCGTAGCATAGGAATCCTCCGATCGCAGTCCCTCTCTCAAGGGATCTCGATCCGGTGTGTCTCGAGCGCGGCGCGTGAGCGGCTGCGGAGACGTGTGACTACACGTAAAGCTATGGTCGGCTCCCAGTGCGGACAAGCCTCGCGAGGCGGGTCCACGCTTTCGCGATACTCGCCGAACCGACGAGCGCCCGGTGGGAGGGCGTCTCGGCCGTGACCCCTCGGCCCGATCGGTGGGAACCGCGCTTCGCCCATCACCCCGTGGGGAGTCCGGGCAATCGAGGGCGAGGCGGCTAGGCGCATCGCCAGGACCCTGGTCGCCTGCCAAGCGCCCGCCGGCGGGGTTTCCGGCACCACGTACTCGACGGAGAGGGCGCACCCGGGGCACTGAAGAATGGGCTCGGAGTCGTCATCGTGGGAATCCCTCGCAGCTGTCGTCCCTAGAGAGGGTGAACACCCTGGTCGCTCTGAGCGGGCGATCGAGCGGGACTTGGTGCTGGATCTCTCGAGCGCCGACTACGCCTTATGCGAAGCTGCTCGCCGCCCTCCTTAAGGGGGCCATCTACAAGCATGGCGCTCTCAGGTGGGCGCCGAGCAGATCCGGGAAGGTCGGCGAGGTGGCTACCACCGGACGAACTCGTCCAGGTGACCGAAGGACCGGCTCCACCAATGATTCGGCGCGGCAGGATCGTTGCACAGGCCGGAAGGCCGCGGGCCTCCCGAAAGAGACGGTAGAATCGCTCATGCTTCAACAGGCGCTCGCTATCGAGCAGCACTTCTGGCTCACCGACCTGCGAGGCATCCCGGTTTACCTCGACGCGGAGAAGATCGGCACGCTGAGCGACTTCGTGATCGTGGACCGCGACCTCGTCGCCGAGGTCACGCACCTTCGCGTGGCACGGCCCTTTGGTCAGGAGCCGTACTTCGTTCCCTGGCGGCGGGTTCACAAGCTGACGGCCCGGGGGGTGGTCCTCGACGACCTGGGAGATCGGTCGGCTCTGGAGCGGAGTCCGGAAGCCGCGGTTCTCCTACAGGACTATATCGTCGACAAGAAGGTGCTGGACATCGAGGGC
>Ga0335077_10013474_pt1 | contig 10225 bp, 9 predicted proteins | sample Lox_Sample_31_FD_207151 | JGI IMG/M metagenome (GOLD analysis project Ga0335077, IMG submission 207151) | Soil microbial communities from Loxahatchee National Wildlife Refuge, Florida, United States - Lox_Sample_3.1 | ecosystem: Environmental > Terrestrial > Soil > Wetlands | place: USA: Florida...
CACTTCTTTGTTAGATGTTCGCCCGGCTCTGACAGGGTTCGTCCGTCACATCCTCAATCGATGCGCTTTGTTTGTAGTCGGGATGCCTTTGTGCGTTAAGGCTTTACGGGCTCGGCCTGATTCCCCCTCTTTGTATCATAACTTCGTTTTATTATCCTATACACTTCTATTAATTTGACTCATTGACGGTTCTCCCCCAATCTAGTATTTTCTTGGGCGGTCTTCATGTCTCCCATCGCCCAACTTGACTCGTGTCTGGCCGGGGTTGCGGTCGTCCCTCGAGTCATGTGATGCAGCGTCTTTGTCGTAGGGAGCTCCGCAGGCGGGTGATGGCAGGCGCTTAGAAGATGTCGGGACGCTTTCGGGGCCATCATCGAGGAGAGGGTGATGGCCTTCGTCGTTTCAGCCTTCTCGCGAGATTCCGGAGGAATGCGGCCGTGTCTGACAGTTCACTGAAGCCCCGCAGTACCGCTCTGATCGATGGTGCCCACCGTTCAGGGGCGCGCGCCATGCTCCGCGCCGTCGGTCTAAAGGATGAAGATTTCTCCAAGCCGCTGATCGGCATCGGCAACACCTGGATCGAAATTGGCCCCTGCAATTATCACCTGCGCGAGCTTGCCGGGCATGTCCGCGAGGGCATCCGCGCGGCCGGAGGCACTCCGCTCGAATTCAACACCGTTTCCATCTCCGACGGCATCACCATGGGCACGGAAGGCATGCGCACTTCGCTGGTCAGCCGCGAGGTGATTGCCGACTCCATCGAACTGGTCGCGCGTGGAAACCTCCTCGACGCTCTCGTGGTCCTGGTGGGCTGCGACAAAACGATTCCCGGCGGCGCCATGGCCCTCGCCCGTTTGAACATTCCCGGCCTCCTGCTTTATGGCGGTTCCATCGCCCCGGGGCACTATGAAGGCCATGCCGTCACCATTCAGGACGTTTATGAAGCCATCGGCGCTCATGCCCGCGGCAAAATTAGCGACAAGCAATTGAAGGAACTCGAGTGCTCTGCCTGTCCCGGTGCCGGCGCGTGTGGCGGACAATTTACCGCCAACACCATGGCCATGGTCATTGAATTTCTCGGTCTTGCTCCTATGGGCATTTCCAGCGTTCCCGCAACCAACGAAGGCAAAGCTCACGCCGGAGAACTCGCCGGAAAGCTCGCTCTCGATCTCTTGAGGAAAAACCTCACGCCCTCCAAAATCATCACGAAGAGTGCCATCGAAAATGCGATCTCGAGCGTAGCGGCCACCGGCGGTTCCACCAACTCTGTGCTTCATCTGCTGGCGATTGCCCGCGAAGCCGGCATCCCGCTCTCCATCGACGATTTTGACCGTATCAGCTCAGCCACGCCAATTCTTGCCGACTTAAAACCTGGGGGACGTTATGTCGCGACTGACCTATACGCAGCAGGCGGCACTTCGCTCGTCGCAAAGCGCATGCTTGAAGCCGGTCTCCTGCGCGGAGACTGCATCACCGTCACCGGCCGCACCCTTGCCGAAGAAGCGGCCGGCGCCAAAGAAACGCCCGGCCAGGACGTCGTCCGCTCAAAAAACAATCCGCTCAAGACGACGGGCGGCCTAGTCATCCTCAGGGGCAATATCGCTCCCGATGGTTGCGTCATCAAAGTTGCCGGCCACAATATCCAGAACTTCCGCGGGCCCGCTCGTGTTTTCAATAGCGAGGAAGCCGCCTTCGCCGCCGTCGAGAAGGGCCAGATCAAAGCCGGTGACGTCGTGGTGATTCGTTACGAAGGCCCGCGCGGTGGTCCGGGCATGCGCGAAATGTTGGCCGTCACCGCGGCTCTCGTGGGTGTCGGATTGGGCGATTCTGTTGCTTTGCTCACCGACGGCCGCTTTTCCGGCGCCACGCACGGCCTAATGGCAGGTCACATCGCTCCCGAAGCCGCCGTAGGCGGGCCGATCGCCGCCATCCACGATGGCGACACGGTCGTATTTGACATACCCAAACGTTCTCTCAGCATGGAAGTCGCGGACGCGGAAATCCAAAAGCGGCTCGCTTCCTGGACCGCGCCCAAACCTCGTTTCGCTCACGGTGTCATGGCCAAGTACGCCTTGCTCGTCTCTTCGTCTTCGCTAGGCGCCGTCACCTCCGTGCCCGCAGGTTTATCTTCCGGCGCTGCGCCGGTTTCGACTGGGAGAAGTGTATGAAGCTCATGGGTGCGGAAATTCTTTGCGAAACGCTGACGCGCCTCGGCGTTCGCCACATCTTTGGCTACCCGGGTGGCGCGATACTTCCGGTCTATGACGCGATTGGAAAATCCAAACTGCACCACATCCTCGTTCGCCACGAGCAGGGCGCCACGCACATGGCGGACGGCTACGCGCGCGCCAGTGGTGGCGTCGGAGTGGCTATGGCAACTTCGGGACCCGGCGCCACCAACATGGTCACCGGCATCGCCACCGCCATGCTCGATTCCTCCCCGGTGGTCTGCATCACCGGACAGGTGAGCAGCAAGCTCCTTGGCTCGGACGCTTTTCAGGAAGTCGACATCACCGGCATCACTATGCCGATCACCAAGCACAACGTCGTCGTCTCCAAGGTGGAAGACATCGCTCGCACCGTGCGCGAGGCCTTCCTCATCGCCAATTCCGGGCGGCCCGGCCCGGTGCTTGTCGACATCACCAAGGACGCGCAGCAAGCTTCCACGGACTTCGATTGGGACTCCAGCGCGCCCAAGCTTCCGCCCAAACGAATCCGCAACAACCACGACCAGGAGGAATTCGACCGTGCCGTCGAGCTTTTGAATTCCGCCAAGCGCCCTGTGATTCTCGCCGGACGCGGCATCATGCTCTCCGGCGCCATGCGCACCTTCGAGCAATTCGTCCATGCCGGTAATATTCCTGTCGCCATGACCCTTCTAGGTATCGGGTGCTTCCCTGCCACCGATCCCATGAACCTCGGCATGATGGGCATGCACGGAGAGGCCTGGGTCAATCGCGCCATTCAGGAGGCGGATCTCCTGATCGCTGTCGGTATGCGTTTTGACGACCGCGTCACCGGCGATCTGCGCACCTATGCGCGTAACGCACGCAAGATTCATATTGAAGTGGACCGCGCCGAACTCAACAAGAACGTGAAAGTGGACGCCGCCATCATCGGCGATGCCGGGGAAACCCTCTCCAGCCTTCTCCCGCACCTCCAATCCCGCGACCGCAGCGAATGGCTCGCGTACATCAAGGAGCTCAAGGGCGATTCCGCCGTGCGCGATATTCAATCTCTTCCGGACAGCGGCCATCTTTATGCTGCTCACGTCATCAACGATCTCTGGAAAGTGACCAAGGGTGGGGCCGTCATCGTCACCGATGTCGGCCAGCACCAAATGTGGGAAGCGCAGTATTACCATCACAATCAGCCGCGCACGTTGCTTACCTCAGGCGGCCTCGGAACTATGGGCTTTGCCCTGCCTGCCGCCATCGGCGCCAAATTCGCCCGTCCCGATGCCGAGGTCTGGGTGGTCGTGGGCGATGGCGGATTTCAGATGACCAGTTGTGAGCTCGCCACCATCGTCCAGGAAAAGATCAACGTCAAGATTGCCATTATTAACAACGGATATCTTGGCATGGTCCGCCAGTGGCAGGAATTCTTCTACGACAAGCGCTACGTCGCCACTCCGCTCGTTGCGCCGGATTTTGTGGCTCTAGCCAACGCCTTCGGCATTCGTGGCGAGCGCATTACCTCGCGCAGGGAAGTCGTCCCCACCATCGAGTCAGCACGAAACTCGGACCAGGCCGTGCTCCTCGACTTCCGCGTCGAACAGGAAGATTCGGTTTACCCCATGGTGCCCGCGGGTGCGTCGCTCCACGAAATGATTCGCCGGCCCAATCCTCTAGTGGAAACCGCTTCCGAGCCATAATGGTGTATCAGCCGTTTTCCGAAGCGGTCACCTGTTTGGTTTTGTAGTGCTCGGTCTTTGGACCGGCTCCTTTGGGCTCAGCTTGTATCGAGGATCTTATGCAGACCATCGTTGCCTATGTCGAAAACAAGCCCGGCGTTCTGAATCGCGTCGCGTCTCTCACGCGCCGCCTTGCCATCAACATCGATTCCCTTACTGTCGGCCCCACCGAAAACGAGGAAATCGCGCGCATGACCATCTGCGCCCACACCGATGAGCGCGGTGCGCACCGTCTCGAAGCCAGCCTGGAAAAACTCGTCGATGTGCTTCTCGCCGAAAATATCACGGACCGTTCCATGCTCGAACGCGACCTCGCTCTGATCAAAGTCGCCGCCGACCAGCAGAACCGCCCGCACCTCATGGAATTGATCAAGGTGTTCCGCGGCCGGGTCGTCGATGTTGCGCCGGAATCGCTGATCGTCGAAGTCTCCGGCACCGTGGACAAAATCGACGGTTTGCTCGAAGTGCTTCGTCCTTTCGGGGTCCTCGAAATGGCGCGCACGGGACGCATCGCCATGACCCGTGGTAACGACCTGCTTCGTCCTCCCGCCGAAGCCTCACATCGCTCCAAAGACGAAGCTCCGGCCTCAAGTTAGAAAATTTCTCTGTCGGGGCGCAGCACGGCCGCGCTCTGTTTGCAGCCAGCTGAGATCGCGGAAAGACAGTTTTCGGCCGTCATCGGCCCACGAAAGGAACAAACAACGCAATGGCAAATCTCTACTACGACAAGGACGCCGACCTCTCCCTCGTCCAGGCGAAGAAGGTCGCGATCATCGGTTATGGCTCGCAGGGCCACGCGCACGCCCTGAACCTTCGCGACTCCGGCGTTTCGGTGGTCGTCGGCCTTCCAGAGGGCAGTGCTTCCCGGGCCAAGGCCAAAAAGGATGGCGTCATCGTCAAAACTCCCGCGGAAGCCGCCGCCTGGGCCGACGTCATCATGATTCTCGCTCCGGACACGCGCCAGCCCAAGCTGTACAAGGAATCCATCGAGCCACATCTCACGCCCGGCAAAACGCTCATGTTTGCCCACGGCTTCAATATCCGCTTCGGCGCGATTCAGCCGCCCAAGCACGTCGATGTCAGCATGATCGCTCCGAAGGCTCCCGGCCATCGCGTCCGCGAGGTTTTCACCGAAGGCGCGGGTACTCCTGCCCTTCTCGCCGTTCATCAGGACGCTTCGGGCCACGCGAAGGCCTTCGCGCTCTCCTACGCCAAAGGCCTGGGCACCACTCGCGCCGGAGTTCTCGAAACCACCTTCACCGAGGAAACCGAAACCGACCTCTTCGGCGAACAAGCCGTTCTCTGCGGCGGAGTCAGTGAGCTCATTAAGGCCGGCTTCGAGACTCTCGTCAACGCTGGGTATCAACCCGAAGTCGCCTACTTCGAGTGCCTTCACGAACTGAAGCTCATCGTCGACCTCATCTATCGCGGCGGCCTCAGCTATATGCGCTATTCCGTCAGCGACACCGCCGAACACGGCGATTATCAAGCCGGGCCGCGCATCGTCACTGCGCAAACCCGTGAAGCCATGAAAAAGCTCCTTGCCGAAATCCGCGACGGCAGCTTCGCGAAAGCCTGGATCGAGGAAAACGAGAAGGGCTGCCCGAATTTCTTCTCCAAGCGCAAAGCTGAACAGCAGCACAGTATCGAGCAGCTCGGACCGAAGCTTCGCGCCATGATGCCCTTCCTCAATCCCGTGGTTGCCCCGGGCATGGCAGAATTCGCCGCCTCCGGAAAAAAATAATCTTCTCTTTGGCGATACACCGTTCAGGTGTCCCCGTTTTTCTATGGCTGCTTCTCGTATGAGTCGTGTAAATTAGTGGGCTTATGGCCAAAAACGTTGCCCCCGCCAACGCCACAATCAACCTGGCTGAGCGCATCGAACAGCTCAGCGCCAGGCGCCAGGAAATCATACGCCCGATCCTCGAGCATCCGCGCGAGTACGTCCTCCTCAGTGTCCGGGCTCTGGCACGTCGCCTTCACACCGACCCCGCCACGATTGTCCGCATCGTCCACGGCCTCGGCTTCGAGACCTACAAGCACTTTCAGCGCCACCTTCACGAACTCTCCCTCGCGTTCGCTACTTCCCTCGATACCATGCAGCAGTCCGGCGCTGCCGCCGCATCCAATCCCCCAGCGCGCGATTCCCTTTTCCGAGACCTGAAGAACCTGCAAGCGCTGAGGAACTCTCTTGATCCGGAACGCTTCACGCCGCTCTCCAAGCGCATCTATGGCGCCCGCCGCATCGTCATTCTTGGGGGCGATCTGGCCGCGGTCCTTGCCGAATACCTCGGCTATCACATGAACCTTCTCGGATTGCCCGTCGTTGTCGCATCCTCCGCTGGCACGATCACACACACCGTTCGATCCCTGACCAGCAAGGATCTGGTCATCGCCATCACATTTCGCCGCGGTCTGCGCCAAACCGTCGATGGGTTGCAGCAGGCGCGCCGCAACGGCGCCTATTGCGTCGGCATTGCGGACACCTACCTTTCTCCTCTCGCGCGCACCTGCCACGAAATCTTTCTTGCCTCCGTCGAATCCATCTCCTTCGGCGCTTCCTATGTCGCTCCCATCGCGCTCTTCAACGCTATGCTTACCGCCATCGGGGAATTCCGCCGCTCCCGCACTATGGAAATCGTTCGCCAAGTCGACGAAGAGCAGCGCAAAGGCTCTCGCTGGTACACCTCATAATTTGCAGTATGCCGGCTAGCCGCAGCCTTAGAGGCGGCTGCCCCACCCCGCACTGGTGTGAGTCTCCGGGCTTTGTCTTGTCCTTCATGTAGGGACGGGCCCTCCGCCGTCGATCCGGCGAGGAAGAACGACGCGTCGATAACGTGTTCGCAGGTGCTGCAGCTCCGCGGCGCCCCAAGTCCGCACGACGTTCTGTTCCGTTCCGCATAATCTCCACTATCATGTGCTCGTGAATCACCACCGCTACGCCCCGCTCGGCGCTCTCCTCTGCCTTTGCCTTCTCCCGCTTCCCGCACCGCTCCTCGCCCAACTCTCAGCCAGCTCAGACAACCCTCTCACTCCCGGCTCTAAACCTACTGACCCTCCCGCCGGATGGAAACGCTTCGTCGGAATCTACGAATACAGCAACAACGGGAAGTACAGGCACACTGTCGTCATTCTCGAGCGCAATCAGCGAGCGTACATGCACTACTCTTCAGGGAACGACGAGGAAATCCACTTCGACCTAGACCTGCGAATGATGTTCGTCACCGATCCGGTGAAGGGAAGTTGGGGGTACGAGATCGTCGAGCTGCCTGGAACTGCTGCGTATTTCTTCTATTTGATGGAGTCATACGTTCGCACCGACACCGGTCCCGATCCCAAGCACTTCTTTCACGTCACTCCCAGCAAACCTCTCGATCAACTCCGTGCTGCCGCACTCGCCGCAAAGCCTCCCGCCGAACCCGGCCCTTCCCGCAAGCCCGACCTCGTCGAACTCGCTACCCTTGATCCGTCCATCCGCCTCGACATCCGCTACGCGCAATCTAACAACTTTCTTTTCATGCCCATTTATTCCCAGGCCCGCGCGTTCCTGCAGCGTCGCGCCGCCGAAGCACTCCTCCGAGTCCTCCACGAGCGCAGCCTCCTGGCCACGGCCTGCTGATCCACGACGCCTATCGCCCCTGGTACGTCACAAAAATTTTCTGGGATGCCACGCCACCCGAAGACCACATTTTCGTCGCCGACCCGAAGAAAGGCTCGCGCCACAACCGCGGCTGCGCCGTCGATCTTACGCTCTACGACCTGTCGACCGGCCAGCCCGTCGAAATGCCCGGCCTCTACGACGAAATGTCACCCCGCTCCTTCCCCAATTTCCCCGGAGGCACTTCACTGCAGCGCTGGCATCGCGACCTGCTGCGCCGCGCCATGGAATCGGAAGGCTTTGCCGTGAACGAAGACGAGTGGTGGCACTTCGACTACAAGGACTGGAAACACTACTCCATCCTCAATGTGCCGTTTGAAAATCTGAACGCGAATCCGCCTCGTGCGGAATAACAGCTTCAGTGCGAGACTCCGCCTGCTTGTGGCTGGCTTGTGCCTCCACGATTTGTTGTTCCGTAGTCTTCTGCCGGACGGCTCCGCACCGAACGTTTCGGAGCAAAGAAAAAGGTGTCGCAGCCTGCGCACCAGTACGGGCGCAGGTCCAGGATCCCGCACATCGCCCTCACTGTGAATCCTGCGCGCCTCACGCGATAGACGTCTGAGCTCTGACACGCCGGACAAGCTCGCTCTTTGCTGATCTGACGGAACAACATAAACGTACCCTTCCTTCTCGCAACCTCGCTACGTGCCCAGATACGTCACATGCACATACACGCCCGTATGGACGTTGTACAGCATGTACCATCCGATATGATCCGGGTCCTCGTAGACGACAAAATCATCGCCGCAATCCCAGCACCAGTCTTGGCAGACCGACCAGTCCCATGCGGCCACCTCAAAAGAAAATCCGCTGGGCAGCCAGAAGCGGCGGTGATCCCGGTCGATTCGCACGATGTTGTAGCGGTAGCTCGCGCCAAAGTGCTCGAAGTGTCCGTGCTCGAAGGGGTGATCAAGATGAAACCGCTTGTCGTTCGGCTTGTCGTGGCCGTACCAATGGTCGTGATCAACGTGTTGCCAGCTGTTGACCTTTCCATTGTCGTGCCGCTGCATCTCGACTTTCGCATGGCTGTCGCGATGAACCGGTGGGGGTGGGATCCTTCCTTGATTTGCGCGCGGCGCATTGGGCGGCCGCTTTTCCCCCTCATGCTGGGGCTGTCCATGCGGCCCTTCATTGGGGTGCTGCGTCCATGCGGGCAGGCCCACCGATAAGAGAAAAACCAACACCAAGCAGATACGTCTTTTCATTCCTCCTCCTCGAAGGCTTGAATACGTCTACCGACCTGGTCAAATTTTGAGCTGGGAAGTTGCACGCTATTATGACGCGTCCAGGAGCAGTTTGGATATAGATTTTTGGCTCCGGCCGGTCCTTCCCGCGGCGGGTCAACCCGCACTATTTCCGCCTCGCACGCGTCGCGAACGACCCCCGATTGCATTATCATCTCGCCATGTCTTCGAGCGGCCTTTCTCCCCTTTTGCGCCTCGGCACTTCCTCCTTCACTGCCAAAGGTTGGGAGGCAACGTTTTACCCGAAAGGGATGCAGCCCCGCGATTACCTGTCCTACTACGCCACACAATTCGACACCCTCGAAGTCGATGCCACCTTTTACGCCATCCCTGCCATTTCCACCGTCAGAGGATGGAACCTGAAGACCCCCGCCCATTTCCTGTTTGCGCTCAAGGCGCCTCAGGAAATCACCCACGAGCGCGTCCTCGTTGAGGCCAATCCCGTCCTGACCGAATTCCTTCGCGCCACAGAGCCGCTCGGGGAAAAACTCGCTGTCGTCCTGCTCCAGTTTCCCTACTTCAACAAGCAGGCCTTTGCCACGCTCGACGACTTTCTCGCTCGCCTGAAGCCTTTTCTCGAAGCTCTCCCCTCCGAACCCCGCTTCGCCATCGAAGTCCGCAATAAATACCTGCTCGCACCTGCACTCTACGATCTTCTCGGCAAGCACAATGTGGCGCTCGCGCTGATCGACCATCCCTGGATGCCGCGGCCTCAGGAAATTCTCGCCAAAGCCGACCCCATCACCACGGATTTCACTTACATTCGCTGGCTGGGCAACCGCAAGGAGATTGAGGAACGCACCAAAACGTGGAACAAGACCATTGTGGACCGCACCGGCGACCTGCAAGATTGGGTCGAGGCCTGCCGCAACTTTCTCAAACGGAAGGTCCGCGTCTTCGCCTTTGCCAACAACCACTTTTCCGGCCATGCCCCAGACACGCTGCGCCTCTTTGAAAGGTTGATGGGAAAAAGTGCTGGTCAGAGCAATGCACAAACTGCTCTGTTTTCTGACATCTGACTACTAACGACTGACTTCTGATTATCCCAACTGCGTCTTCCCTAATTCCGCCACGCGCCGCTCGTAAATCATTTCGCACACACCCTTTTTGTTTTGGAACCGGAAAACGATCTTGTGCCCCGCCTCAATCTTTGCGCGGGACTTCAACACGGTCCCATTCAGCTCCACCCAGCTTCCGCTGACCAGGTACTCACCCTCGCGTCCCTGCAGTTCGAATTTTCCGTCGGTCTTCAGCGAGAGCGGCGGCGCCTTGCACGGCACCGTTTTTCCCGCCACGCGCGCCTCCGAGCAGACATACTCACCTGCGATCTCGCTCGTTTGCGCCGAAGCTTTCCCGGCCCACAACAAAAGACATATCCCGGCGGCAAGCAACTGCGCCGTCTTTCGTAGG
>Ga0335077_10013476_pt1 | contig 10224 bp, 4 predicted proteins | sample Lox_Sample_31_FD_207151 | JGI IMG/M metagenome (GOLD analysis project Ga0335077, IMG submission 207151) | Soil microbial communities from Loxahatchee National Wildlife Refuge, Florida, United States - Lox_Sample_3.1 | ecosystem: Environmental > Terrestrial > Soil > Wetlands | place: USA: Florida...
GTTTCGGACGACGATCGCCAGGTTGATCCATTCCTCGCCGACCCCGGGTGTGCCCGGGTCGATGCCCTTGGCCCGGCAAGCGTCGGCGATCCAGTCCGGGGACGTCGCGAGCGTATCGATGATCACCCGCTCCAGCAGCCCGATCCGCTCGCCGACCGAGGTGTTCGCCCACCGCTCGCGGCTCGCGGCAACGCTCGCGACGGCGGCGTCAAGACCTTCCCTGTCGACGGCCGCGCTCGCGCCCGGCGGCGCCGACGCCGGGGCGCCGCGGGTGGGCAACGGTGCAGATGGCAGCACTGGCATTTTGTGTCCTCTCAGTGGCCCGTACGGGGGTTCGGCAGTTGCGCGGAACCCGGGCGTCGACCGGGCCGTGCTTGCAGGTGAGACGCCGCAGGAGCGCCGGGAGTCGTGGCTCTGTCCCGTTCGGACGACGGTGACCGAACCTGGGATTTCACGGCCGGCGGCTTGCCGTACGCCTTGACGACCGCAAGGCGCAGGGCTGCGGGTGCCCCCGCCGGCACGAACGGGGCGTGTGGCGCGACCGGTTCGAGGCGCCGGTACTCGTCGCCCAGCACCGGGCGAGGGTCCGGGTCGCCGTTGTTTGGCCACATCGCCATCGCGCGCTCGGCCTGGGCGGTGATCGTGAGTGATGGGTTGACGCCGATGTTGGCGGAGATCGCTGCGCCGTCGACGACGTGCAGGCCGGCGTGGCCGTAGAGTCGGTGGTAGGGGTCGATGACACCCGTGTCGGCGGAGTCGCCGATCGGGCAGCCGCCGAGGAAGTGCGCGGTCATCGGGATGTCGAGGATGTCTCCGACGCTTCCGGTTGGGAAGCCATCGATGTGCGTGGCGATACGACGGCAGGCCTCGTTGGCAGCGGGAATCCAGGTCGGATTTGGGAGCCCGTTCCCTTGTCTCGAGCGCAGCTTGAAGCGGCCGAACAGGCCGCGCGACGGATACAGCGTGAGCGAGTTGTTGTGCGCCTGCATCACGAGCGCGATCGTCGTTCGCTCCGACCAATGCGCGAGGCCGGCATAGTGCGAGAGCAACTGGCCTGGATGGCGGAATATCCGCGCGAACCACTTCAGCCGGCGCGGGATCCGTCCGCCGCCATTGGTCATGACGGTCGCCAGTAACGCCATGGCGTTTGACCCCTTGCCGTAGCGGACCGGTTCGATGTGCGTGAAGTCGTCGGGATGAAACGATGACGTGATCGCGACACCCTTTGTCAAGTCGTACTGCCTGCGGTGGCGCAGCTTCACCTCGGCTCCCGCGAGCGCCTCGGAGTTGGTTCTGGTCAGCTCGCCGAGGCGCCGCGAGATGCGGGGAAGCGTCCCCTCGCTTCGCATCCGGTGCAGCAGCCGCTGCGTACCGAGCGTTCCGGCAGCGAAGATCACGTGCTCGGCGGAATAGATCTCGCGTCCGCGTCGCGTCCGCCAGGCGCCCGAGCGGACGGTCTCAATCGCGTAGCCGCCCTCGGGCAGCGGCCTTACGCACGTTGCGGTTCTCTCCGGATGCACGGTCGCCCCGGCCTTCTCCGCCAGGTACAGGTAGTTCTTGACGAGCGTGTTCTTGGCGTTGTGCCGGCAGCCCGTGATGCACTCCCCGACCTCTTTGCAGCCGGCGCGGCGCGGCCCGACGCCCCCGAAGAACGGATCCTCGACCTCGACACCCGGTTCCTTGCGGCCGTTGCGTCCGAAGAACACGCCCACCGGGGTGCTGGTGAATGTGTGCCCGACTCCCATCTCTTCGGCCACCCTGCGGTAGACCTCGTCGACCGCAGTGAGCGTCGGGTTCACCACGACACCAAGCATGCGCTTGGCTTGGTCATAGAACGGCGCCAGCTCGCCACGCCAGTCGGTGATGTCCGCCCACTGCGTGTCCCGGTAGAACGCATCTGACGCAGGCTCGTAGAGCGTGTTGCCGTACACCAGCGACCCGCCGCCGACGCCCGCGCCGGCGAGCACGATCACGTCCCGGAGCGGATGGATGCGCTGGATGCCCTTGCAGCCCAGTCTCGGCGCCCACAAAAACCGCCGAACATCCCAGGAGGTCTTCGGCAGCTCATCGTCGGCAAACCGCCGCCCGGCCTCTAACACGCCAACCCGGTAGCCCTTCTCCGCCAGACGCAGCGCGGCCACCGAGCCACCAAACCCCGAGCCAATCACCACCACGTCGTACCTATGAACCGCAGCCGTAACAGTCACAACAGCATCCCCTTCGCATTGAGATCTATGAGGCGCGTCGCCCGCTGGCGCGAGTTGACGGCGGAGGACTTGAGTACTGCGGCTGCCCTGGCGAGCACACACCTCCCGCTGACGTTCACCAGGTTCGAGCTGAATGATCGCCAGCCGACCCGCGGTTGGCTCAACGCCAACGGGACCGCCGCGCTCGCGGCTCGTGCGTCGAGTTCACAGTTCCGCGCCAATCGCAAGTGTCGCCGCGAGTGCGGGGGTGACTTCGGACAGCGATGAAGGTCACCCGGGTGCGGCGCGCGATCACCGAGCGATGGAGGGCGATGTCGAAGACTGCCCGTCGTGAGATCGTCGCGCGGCGGGCGCAGAGCGTCGTACGCCCATGCGTATAGCCACGCGGCATCGATCTCCTCTGTGGTGCCGCCGCCGGTCCGGAGCGTGGTCTCGAGCTCGGCGAGCGAGGTTCCCCCGTCGAGCGCGGACCGGAGCGCGCGGGCAAGTTCTGAGTTCATCTCGATCCCCTTTTATGCAGCCGCACCGCGCTAACAGCCCCACCGAGACCGCTGAGGACCACAAAATAGTCACGGTTGCAACCGGCCATCAGCTCACCTCGGAACGGTCAGTTACTGCGACGCGCCCTGCGAGGCTGCTGTACGCACGTTCCCGGCCGGCGCCGAGCATCGCCTCAAGCGCAACGCTGAGCTCGAGCCAGCCGTGAAACTCACGCCGCTCTCCCGACGGCGCGGTGAGCGTGCCCCGGATCACGGATCGGTCGATCGCGGCGTCGAGAATCACGTGCTGCTTGGTCATGGCAGGGAGTCTCGCTCGGCCGGACGGGTGGCGCACCGGCCTGGGAGGTCCTGTCTTTAGCTCCGCGAGGTCCTAGGAAATCGGCGCGGCGGCGCTCGACTCTTCGCCACTGTCGTCGCGAAGTCCGGTGAGCGCTTCTGCTAGTTGACCGCGGCGGGTGATGTCGAGCTTGCGGTAGACGCGGCTGAGGTGCCCCTTGGCGGTCTTGGTGGTGATGAACAACGCTTGGGCGACCTCGCGGTTGGTGAGTCCCTCGGCGGCGAGCCTCGCGACGCGCAGCTCGGCGGCGGTGAGCGCGTCGCGGCCGGTGATCGCGTCGCGGCGTGGCTTGGTGCCCGCTGCAATCAGCTCTGCGCGGGCGTGGTTGGCGATCCGCCGCGCGCCACAGCGGTGGGCGAGATCGAGCGCGCGCTCGAGCTCGCGGCGCGCCTGCACGCGGCGGCCGGCGCGGCGCAGCGCGGTGCCGTAATCCGAGAGCGCGCGGGCGAGCTCGAGCGGTGCCTGCGAGCGCTCCAGTGTCGTGACCGCCTCGCCCAGTAGCTCAAGGCCGCCGTCGCCGCCCTCGACCAGGCCGCGTGCGCGCAGCGAGATGCCCAGCGTCCGCGGGCGCCCGAACGCCCGCGCCAGCTCGAGCTGCTCCCCCGCGAGCCGGCGCGCTTCCCCAGGGTCGCCGAGCGCGGCGTGGATCAGCGACGCCTCGGCGCGCCACGGCACCGCGCTCAGCAGCCGGCGCCCGAGCGGCTCGCATCGCCGACCGCAGTCGAGGAAGTCGTCGAGCGCCTCCCGCAGGCGGCCCTGCGCGCCGCGCAGTCGTCCGCGCGCGAGCAGAAACCGGACCATCTCGTCCGAGCGCGACGCGCGCGGATCGCCGAGCCGCGCCAGCTCGTCCTCTGCCGCCTTGAGCTCGTCGCGCTCGATCAGCACCCGGATCAGCTCGCTGATCGCGTGCATCCGGTGCACCCCCTCCGCGCCGTCCAGCGCCCAGCGCGCGTCCGCCTCGGCGTCGGCCAGCGCGCCGCGGTCGCACGACGCCGACGCCCGGCACACGAGAATCGCGATCGCCTCCCGCATCGCGCCGCGCCGGCGCGTGACCCCAAGCACGTCCTCACACAACCGCTGCAGCGCGTCGTAGCTCTCAACCATCGTCACCGTCACGATCAGGACCATCCAGGTGTCGAGCGGGGGCGGATACGGGTTCAGACCGTCGCGCTCGCGAGCCCGAACCCACGCCAGCGCCCGTTCCGCCAGCTCCTGCGCCTCGTCCGCGCGGTTCCTCCGCGCCGCGTAGTAGGCCAGCATCACGAGCAGGTTGACCGGCGGGTCGGCCAGCTCCCTCAGGCGAGTGCGCAACCTCTCGGCACGGCGCAAGCCGGCGGGCGCGGTGCGCTCGTTCTGCATTCCGACGAGCGCAATCCCGGCCTCGAAAATCAAGTCCGGCCCGGCGTACCCGCGCAGCTCGGGCTCGATCGTGCCCAGCCGCTCGGTCAGCGCCGGCGCCGCGTCACTATCGCCGACCGCTGCCAGCGCTCGCTCGAGCACCTCGACCGAGCGCTCGGCCCGATCGCTTTCGACATACGCGAGCGCCAGCGCAACGCACGCAGCGGTGACGATGCCCGGATCGTCGCCGGCCGCGACGAGCGCCTGCTCGAGGTCCGCGATCGCCTCCGGGTGCCCGGCGCGCCACTCGGCCGTCCCGAGCAAGGACAGCAGCGCCGCGCGCTCCCCCGCCGCGGGCGGTTCTGAGAGCGCGCGACGCGCGTAGTCTGCCGCGACGTCGGGCGCACCGCGGTCGAGCGCCTCGAGCGCCGCGTCGCCAAGCTTTTGCACCACCCACTCATCCCCGGCCGGCCCGCACGCGAGCAGATGCGCGGCGACCCGCGGCAGCGACCCCTCACCCTCACGATCGATGAGGTCTGCGGCGCGCCGATGCGCGATCCGGCCCGCGCCCGGCGCGATGTCCTCCCGGACCGCGGCGCCGATCAATGGATGAAAGAACTCAAGCGGCCGCGCCCGCGCGAGGATCTGCGCCGCCGCCAGCCGATCGGCGGTCAGCTCGGCAACCACCGGATCAAGCTCGGCCAGCCGCGCCGCGAGCACGACCTCGGCGCGCGGGCCGAGCACCGCGACCGCGCGCGCCAGCGCGACCGCCTCCACGCCCAGCCGCCCCAGCCGCGCGAGCACCGAGGTCCCGACCGCCGCCGGCGCTGCCCGGTGCAACGCCGCGACGCTCGCGCCCCGTGCCGGCAACCCCTCCTCGCCTACCGCAGCCAGCAGCTCGCGCACCAACAATGGGTTGCCGCCGGTCAGCTCGCTACAGGCCGCGCAGAACGCCTCCTCGGCCTCCTGGTCCAACTGCGCGCGCACGATCGCCGCAACCGCCGCGGCGCTCAACGGCCCGAGCGCGACCCGTTGCGCATCACTATCGCCCGCCAGCCGCGCAAGCTCACCCCGCTCACCCCCGGGATCGCCCGAGCGCAAGCCCAGCACCACCAGCACCGCCAGATCTCCCGCGCGGCGTGCCAGGTACCCAAGCCACCCGAGCGACGGATCATCTGCCCACTGGACGTCGTCGACCGCCACCAGCACCGGGCCACGCTCGGCCCGATTGGCGCACAGCCAGAACAGCCCGTGGATCGCCGCGAACCGATCCGCGGCCGGCTCCCCCGGCTCCAGGCCCAATGCCCGCGCGCCCACCTGCGCGACACCGCCGAGCAGCCGACGCCGCTCGCCAGCAGAAGCCGCGCGCAACATCGGCTCAAACAGCTGACGCGCCACCCCGAACGCGATCTCGGCCTCAAACTCCGAGCCACGCGCGCTCAACACCCCAAACCCGCGCGCCCCCGCGCCCGCACCCACCGCCGCCAACAACTCGCTCTTCCCAATCCCGGCCGGCCCCTCCACCACCACCACCGCCCCATCCCCACGGCTCACCCCATCGAGCAGACCACCGAGCCGCGCCAGCTCAGTCTCGCGCTCGAACAGGCCCTCAACGACAGCCCCTGACGTCACGCTCACCAACCCACCCCGCCCCGCGCAACCCCCACCACACCGCACGGCAAGCCGCCACTGAGCCAACCCTCAGGACGCACCATGCAGCCGCCAGGCGTCCGCGGCCCACTCCCGGTTCGACCGCCGTGCCCTGCCCGCCCTCGCGGTCGACCCGCGGCGCGTGCCGCGCGCTTGCTTACCCGCCCCGGAGTCTCTGGCCAGCGCCGACGCTCCCGCTGACGACGCTGAGCCGTCGCCCCGACGATGACCGCTCGCCCGGACGCCGAGCGCGCCTGCACGCGCTCCGCGTGGCTCAGCAGGCTCCGACGCATCACCCACACACGTCGCACAACGGCCGGCTTCTCCCCCACCACGGGCAACACAGCGACGGCGTCTTCCCAATCGAGGCCGGCGTCGCCGACCGGCGCCGGGTCGAGCGTGCCCGTAGCGAGCGCGTCAAGCACAACTTGCAGCCGGGCCCGGGCCTGGAACAGGCCCCGCTTGAGCGGGACGTTCTGCACGTAGAGGTCATCGAAACGGTAGCTCGGTAGAGCCGAAGTGCATCACGGTACTTGTACACACGCCTTCAGGGCGGTCGAACGCAGCGCCAGGAGAAAGCCGTCGCGAGTGCTGGTGGCGTCGACGGTGATCGACAGCGATGCGACCGGCTCCGGCCAATCGTCCTCGAGCCGCGGTGGCGCCCCGCATGCGGCCGCCGTCGCCAGCCACTAGCGCGACCAGTCAACGCACGCAACCGCGAGGCACTGAGTCCGATCGCCGCCGCGACCGCGTGGAGGCCAATCGAGCCGGAGAACGCCGACGATGAGAACGGGGCGCCCCGGGGTCCTCCGTCAGGGGCCCGGCGACGGCTCGCCAAGCGTCGACGATATTGTCACTCAGGCTGGCAGCGACCGCCGGCTCGACCGCCTCCGGGAGCTCAGCGGGACGGCACCCACTCGGGCGGCAGCACCGGCGGCACCTGTCCGCGGAAGAAGACCGGCACGACCCGGGTCGCGAACGCTCCCGCCGGACGGGCCTCGATCAGGGGCCGGAGCTGGTCGAAAGCGAGCACCAGTCGTACGCTGGGCGCGATCTGGTAGTCGGCCGCGTTCGGCACCTCGCCGCCGATGACGCCCCGCACCAGCAACTCGTCAACGTGGTCCAGCAGCACCGGGAGGTGCTCGAGGTCCGCCCGGACGGCGGCGGCGCTGGCCTTGTTGATCCTCTGCTCGACCCAGGCGATCGGCGCCATCGTCGCCGCCGCGAGCGACGTCGGCACGCCGAGCCGGTAGCCCTCGAGGAACTCCTTGACGGTCGAGCGGTCGCGCCTCAAGACGCGCCTCAAGGCAAACCAGGCGAGCCTGCGCGGCACCGATTGCAGCTCCTCGTCGCCCCAGCGCTCGGCCTCCGCGACGGCCGCGCGCCGCGCCGGCTCGAGCGGAAACAGCAACGGCTGGGGCTTGAGCTCGTCGAGGAAGCGCGCAATCGCGCGCGAACCCTGAACCTTGCGCCCGTCGCACGTGAGCGCCGGCACTGTGCGACCGGGGAAGCCAAGCGCCTTCACGATCGGGATGTGGACGGCGGGGATGAGGTCGCGCCGCCGGTAGTCGATCCCCTTGCGCTGCAGCATCAGCTCCGCCGTGAGCGACGGATTCGACCCGGGGATGATGTAGAGCGTGATCACACGACCTCCGACTGCTCGATGGCCTCCAACATCATCCCAAGCCCGACCGCCGCAGCAGACCGCCAGGAGCGGCACGATGTCAGCGCCCGCGTCGGCCGCCCCCTGCGGCAATGCTCCCCGCGGCGCTGACCAGTGGCGCTCCAGCATCGGCCGTCGTTCCTAGGGAGTCACCTAATCTGATGAAGTGACTCGGCTCACGCGTGAACGTTTGCCAGGCGGGTGAGCGTCAGCAAACGGCGTGACACCCGGAAGAAGCAGTCAGCAAAGAGCGGGAGGACCAGCGCAGCTCGCTGTTCGCCCAGTTCCTTTAGGCGCGTCGCATCCGCTGGAGTCGACGCGCGGGCGGCGACGCGGCGGCTGTGAGCGGGGCTGACACTCTCCAGTGTACGCCGTCGATGCTTTTGAATCGGGTGAGGTCTGGAGGATCCCCTCCTCGCAAAGCGCGGCGATCGACTCCGAGACGTAACTTCGGGGCGACCCGGTGCCGGCAGTGATCACCGATGTCGATCTCCCGGCGTTCGCGAAGACATCCCTAGGACGAGCGCACGGCCGTTGGTCATCTGGGTCGATGCGCCGCTGCGGAGCGCGTGCTCCCCGATCGACCGGCAGCGATACTTATTCGCTGACCGCTTCACCAGACCCCTGCTGGCCCGGTGTGATCCGCTGGGCACGAACGGCCACGGCCGGTGGGAGCTCGTTCGGCACAGCGACTCCGCCAGCGTCCGCACTTGCCGCGCCGAGCAGGGCGGACGATCGGCCCGGAGCGCGTCTCGCGTGGCGCGCGTCAAGGAGGGACCGGGACGGCGAGGCGCCAGCCATGCGAATCACCCTCCATAGCGACTAGTTCAGGACTGACATGTCGGACCTATTATCCGAGCCACTTCATAGCTTCTTGACGGCTTTCATAAATGTGCGGGGCCAATCCGCGGTCGGACAGGCGCTTGCTGAGCTTGAGCCGCATGAAGGAGCTGGTGGTGTATCTGGTCACGCTGGCGTAGTGGCGCTCGCTCAGTCTACGGACCACGGCGGTGTAGCCGTCGGTCAGGTCCGGGGCCAGGAAGAAGTTGTCGTAGTTGACGACCATGTGCACCTTTTTGCCGATCGTGGCCAGGCGCTTGCCGACCTCGGTCCCGATTCTCTCGATGTCGTCCTGGCTGACCAGGGACACGCCCTCCATGTTGAGGAAGAACGTATTCCGTTCGGCGTCGTAGGCGAAGCGCGCCTCGAGTGGGACTGTCAGCAGGTCGTCCTTCAGGCCCGTCGGTTCGGCGGCGAAGATCCGCGCGTCCATCAGCTTCGGCTCGCGGCGGATGATCGGCTCGAACCCGACGTGGGCGAGGACGTCCCTCTCAAGGTCCACCCCGGGAGCGATCTCGATCAGCTCTAAGCCCTCGGGGGTGAGCTGAAAGACGCACCGCTCGGTCACGTACAGCACCGGCTGGTCGATGGCGGCCGCGTACTCGCCGCTGAACGTGCGTTGCTCAACGTCGGCGAGAAACTTCGCCACCGCGACACCGTCGGCGATGGCCAGCCCGCCGTCCTGCACGTGGCAGCGGCTCGGCGCGAGGAGTGTCCCGAGGAACACTAACCGCTTGGCGTTCTGGCTGATGTTGATGAATCCCCCCGAGCCCGCCAACTTCGAGCCGAACCGGCTGACATTGACGTTGCCCAGACGGTCCGCCTGGGCCATGCCGAGGAACGCGGTGTCGAGTCCGCCCCCGTCGTAGAAGTCGAACTGGGAAGGTTGATCCAGGATCGCGTGCGCGTTCACCGCCGAGCCGAAATCCAGTCCTCCTGTCGGCATCCCGCCGATGGCACCCGGTTCCGCGGTCAGGACGAGGTAGTCGAGGATATGCTCCTCCGCAGCGACATTAGCGACGCCCTCCGGCATCCCGATACCGAGGTTGACCACGCTGTTGGGCCGAAGCTCCATCGCCGCTCGGCGAGCAATCACCTTCCGCTCGGTCAGCTCCAGTGCCGCGACCTGGTTACGAACCCGCCGCAGCTCTCCGCTGAACGCGGGCGAGTAGGGAGTGCCGAAGGTCTGCCACTGATGCTCGGGCTGCGAAACGACAACGCAGTCAACCAAGATTCCCGGGATCTTCACATCACGGGGGCTCAAGCTACCGCTGTCGGAGACCCGCTCCACCTGCACGATCACCAGACCGCCGGCGTTGTGCACCGCGGTGGCCACCGCCAGCGCCTCCAACGTCAGCGCCTCGCGCTCCATCGTGATGTTCCCCTCGGGATCCGCGGTGGTGCCACGCAGGAACGCCACATCGAGCTGCAACGACCTGTAGAACAGGTACTCCTCTCCGTCGAGGGTGATCAGCTCGACGCGGTCCTCGGTCGTCCGTTCGTTGATCTTCCCGCCACCATGCCGCGGGTCCACGAACGTACCCAGTCCCACCCGGGTCAGCAGACCGGGCTTGCCCGCGGCAGTGTCCCGGAAGAGCTGCGAGATGACGCCCTGCGGCAAATTATGCGCCTCGATCCTATTCTCCAGGGCCATCCTCCCCAACTTCGCCGCGAACGCCCAATGACCAC
>Ga0335077_10013477_pt1 | contig 10223 bp, 8 predicted proteins | sample Lox_Sample_31_FD_207151 | JGI IMG/M metagenome (GOLD analysis project Ga0335077, IMG submission 207151) | Soil microbial communities from Loxahatchee National Wildlife Refuge, Florida, United States - Lox_Sample_3.1 | ecosystem: Environmental > Terrestrial > Soil > Wetlands | place: USA: Florida...
TTCCTTGGGGGGCGGCGGACCTTCCTGGGCGGGATGGCCGGCTCCGTGCTGTTCACGGTGATGTTTGCTGTGAGCGGCGGCATCCCGCTGTTCACCCTCGCCTGGATTGGGAACCGGTTGGTCCAGTCGTTCGGGTGGGCCGGTATGGTCAAGATTTGCTCCAGATGGTTTTCGTTCTCTTCCTACGGCACCGTCATGGCCATTGTAAGCTTGAGCTTTCTTTTCGGCGATGCCGCTTCCCGCCAATTTCTGGCCGTTCTGATCGCTTACGGTTTCGGGTGGCGCGAGATTTTTTTCACCGCGGCCGGGGTGCTCGTTGGCATTTTGGTCGTGAACGCTGTGCTGTTGAAGAACAAACCAGGAGATATCGGAGAAGCGGAACCGCAGGCGAATCCCCAGAATCTCTTTGCGGGCAGCGATGGCGATTCAACTCCCATGAGCATTCGTTCGTTGCTGCAGCCGCTCTTGAGCAGTAAAGTGTTCCTGCTGGTCTGCCTGCTTTCTGTCGGCCTAACTCTGGTGCGTGAGACGTTCACCTTCTGGGCTCCGACGTATTTTGCTCAGGCCGTCGGCTTGAGCAACGCCGACGCTGCGCAGAAAAGCGCTCTGTTCCCTCTGTTCGGCGGGATCTCCGTATTGCTGGCCGGTTATTTAAGTGACCGTTTGGGGAAGGGAGCCAGGGCGGCGATTATTCTTTTCGGATTGCTGCTGGCCGGGCTCACCTTATTAGCGCTGGGATATGGCGATTTTGGCGGCTCCAAGATCTGGCCCGTCTGGCTGACCGCGTTGGTGGCGTTCCTGATGATCGGCCCGTACTCTTACCTGGGAGGCGCCATTGCTTTAGACCTCGGCGGAAAACGCGGCAGCGCAACGGTCTCTGGGATCATCGATGGCAGCGGATATCTCGGCGGCGTGCTCGCCGGAGACAGCATGGCGCGAATTTCCGTAGCTTACGGATGGCGAGGTGCGTTCGTGGTGCTGGCAGCGGTCTGCTGGGCTCTGAGCCTTGCCGCTGCCGTGTTTTGGTTCAACCAAAGGCGTGCGCCCCTGCCGGTGACGGTGACCGCGGAGGAAACACAATGCGCGAACGTTCCGAAGTCCTGAAACTGACGTTTGAGCCCGGTCGTCTGCAGATCGACTGGGCTGATGGCCATCGAAGCGAGTACCATGCGCAGTGGTTGCGCGATAACTGCCCCGAAGATCGTGATCCGCGCAACGGACAGCGCCGCGTGGATATCGCGGATCTGCCCCAGCAGCCCGCCATAGGCGCGGTCAGCCACGGTGACAACCCATCCGTCCTGCTCACTTGGAGCGGGGAGCCGAAATCCAGTTGGTTTTCCTTGGAATGGCTGCGAGATCACTGCTATTGCGAACATCACCGCCGATCGAGGAATCGAATCCCTATCCTCTGGGCGGCCGAGCGAACCAATGACCTGCTCTGGCTGGATTACCAGGCCCTGGAGTCAACTGCCGGGCGCGCCCAGTGGCTCCGAGCGCTTGCCGATTATGGAATTGCGTTCCTGCGGGACGTGCCGTGCGTCGCGGGGCAGGTGCTGGAAATCGCGGGCCTGATCGGCTACGTTCGCGAGACCAATTACGGAAGAATCTTCGACGTTCGCTCGATGGAGAAACCTAACAATCTGGCCTATTCCGACCTCGGATTGGGCGTTCATACCGACAACCCTTACCGCGAGCCAGTGCCGGGAGTGCAGATCCTGCACTGCCTCCAGTCGAGCGACGAAGGCGGCGAAAGCGTCTTCGTGGACGGTTTCGCCGTAGCAGAGAAGCTGCGGACCGAGCACCCGAAAGAATTTGAAACCCTGGCCCGCGTCGAGGTTCCTTTTGCCTTTTGCGACGACTCCGCCGAGTTGCGGGCTCGCCGTCCGCTGCTGTCCGTTAGTCCGGCCGGAGAACTTCAGGCCGTGCATTACAACAGCCGTTCGATTGCTCCGCTAAGCCTGGACTCAGACGAAGTGGGGCGATTCTACGAAGCGTACCGTTTGTTCGCACAACTGTTGCGTAGCACGGAGTTCGAGTTTCGAACCAGACTTGGGAATGGTGACCTAGTGGCGTTCAATAACCGCCGCCTGCTTCACGGTCGAACGGCATTCACGCCGGGTGCGAGGCGGCGCTGGCTACAGGGCTGTTATTTGGATCAGGATGGTTTGTTGAGCAACCTTGCCGTTCTGGAACGAGAAGTTCAGGGCACCTCGCCCTCACGCAAGCGAGAGTCGATTTCGTCGAGAACGTCTTCACACGAAGCCACGCTGTCCACCACGTAGTGAGCGCCCGCGGCAGCCAGCCGCTGCCGGGCCTCTTCCACGCGCGACCACCGCTCGCTCTCGTCGAGTGCGTTTAACTCCCGCTCGGTCAAGCCAACTTCATTGCCCGTCGCAGCCACGGCAATGGTCCACATGCCGGCGTTGAGCCCTTCGTGAACATCGCTCACCGTGTCTCCGATCTTGACGCAGGCTTCGAGCGGCTGGACTCTCAGACGGATGGCATTTTCGTAGCACATCCAAGGCATGGGCCGGCCGGCGCCCACGTCTTCAGGGCACAGGTTGGAGTCCGGCCGGTAGCCTTGCTCAGCGGCCTTGGCGATGAGCATTTCCAGCATCGGGCGTGTATAGCCGGTTGTGGTTCCCACTTTCAGGGCGCGCTCGCGAAGGCGCGTGATGGCTTCTGCCACGCCTGGAATGAGATCCGAGTAACGGTCCAGGCAGGATAATTGCCGCGGAATGAAATCCTGGAAGAGCCTGCCGACATCGTCCTCCGACGGAACTCGCCCGTAGACCTCGCGCCACGCTGCGGCGACCCGCGGGAACGAGCAGATGGCGCGGATCTGGTCGATCTTGAGGAGACCCATGTGTTGCCGGATTTCGGGAACCCTGACCGGCACGCCGCGCTCCGCAAACAGTTCGAATAGCACGGCCGTGGGCGCCTGGCAGCCGAAGTCGACGGTGGTGCCGGCCCAATCGAGTATGGCGGCCTGCAGCCGGCCCCGGTAGGACGGACGTTTCACTCGGGTTTGCGTTTCTGGGGTGGTCACCTCGAACATCTTACCCGACTGAGAATCACGAATTGATGAAATTTAGTGGGTCATGGCGTAAACCACATAGTTCACGCCGATGCGGATACCGAGGTCGGAGAATTTGGCGGGATATTCGGGGTTGTCGGCGTGCTCCCAGGAGTCGCCGAGATCCATGTTGTGGCAGATGGCGGCCATCAACCTTCCTTTGTCATCGCGGACTCCGCGCCATTTCGGTTCCTTGCCGTCATATTCGTAGACTAGGCCGGTCCGCAAGTACTGCGCGCCCGGTACCTGGTAGCGATCTTGGAGATCGTACAGCGTGTGAAAGATCGGGTCGGAGTTGTCGATATCGATAATCTCGCGGTCCGGGAAGACGCGCTTCATGCTGGCCCTGAAGACCTCCCACTCGTAGGTGCCGTGGAAATCGTCACACATGAAAAATCCACCGCGCAACAGGTATTCGCGCAGCTTGGCTGCCTGGGCATCGGTGAGGTTCCAGTGGCCCACCTCGACGCCGTAGAGGAACGGGTAGAGAAAAACCTCGTCGCCATCATCCAGGTTGACGGGTTGCTCGACCGATCGCACGTGGATCCGCGTCAGGCGCCGCAGCGCCGCCGAGAAGTGACGGTCCGAGCGCGGGTAGTCCATGGTCCAGTGCGAGTGGCCCTGCCGCCAGTCTCCGAAACGGTTGCCATAGATGGGCGGGTACATTAACCGGGCGAAGAGCCACTCGGTCTTTTCCTGGTAATCCGGGGGGATGGGAAAGTTCTCGTATTCAAATCCCGGGTATTCGCGCCACGGGCGCTGGGCCCGCGTTACACCCAACAAAAGAATGCCGGCCAGAGCGGCTACGACAAGGTTGCGGACACGCACCAAGATCTCAGCACCACCTGCCTTCAGACTAACACGTGGTGACTTACTGAGCCGCGACCACAGGGAGCGGTTGCCCGCCGAAGTATCTCACCAACCAACTAACCCGCAAAACCACTCCGGGCCGGGGGATCGACATATTGGTTGGCTTTTTCCGAGCTCGTAATCCGCGCATTGGCCGCATCCCAATCGAGACGCTCGCCCGGGAAACGCTGCGCCAGGCAGCCGAGCAGAAAGGCTTCGGTGACCGGGCTCTGAATTTCGAAATTCGCCAGCGGCGCCGGTGCGCCTCCCTTGCATGCCGCAACCCACTGGTCAACGGCGGTATCGCGATACGCGCCTCGCTCACCGCGTTGCCGGGGCGGCGCCTGGTATTTCGGATTTTCCGGATAGACGCGCGGATTGTTTCCGTTGAAGCCGGCGAGAATCAAACCCTTATCGCCGACGTACATGATGCCTTCGTTATCCTCGCCCTTTCGAAAATAGTGCTGGTCCTGCTCGCTGATCCCAGCTGGGCGCGCCGGCCGCATGCCACCGTCGTACCACGCCATGTGGACCGGGGGCCGGTTGCCCTTGGCAGGGAAATTCAAATGGACGATGGACGCTTTTGGAAACGTCTCGTCATAGGACTCGCTGGCACTGGCCTCCACTGAAGTGGGCGGCGTGAGGTTCAGAATCTTGAACACGCCGGCGAAACTGTAGCAGCCCATGTCGCCGAATGAACCGCAGCCGAAATCGTACCAGCCACGCCAGACAAACGGGAGATAAGCCTGGTTGAACGGACGCTCCGGCGCCGGACCCAGCCAAAGATTCCAGTCCAGGCCTGCGGGCACCGGTTGCGTTTCTTTGGGACGGTCGACACCCTGTTGCCAGAAAGGTCGGCTCGACCAGTTATGGACTTCGCGCACCTGGCCGATCGCGCCGTCGGCAATCCACTCCGCGAGAAGCTTGGTGGAGTCGCTCGACGGATTATTCACCGTGAGCGACGTGGCTACGTTCATCTCATGCGCCATCTGCGCCATGCGGCGCGCCTCGCCGATGGAGTGCGCCATCGGTTTTTGTCCGAGCACGTGCTTTCGCCTGCGCATGGCTGCCAGGGCGATGGTGGCGTGCCAGTGGTCCGGCGTGGCCACGTAAACGGCGTCCACATCCTTCTCCTTGTCCAACAGCTCGCGATAATCGACGTAAGTGCTCACACCCTTATACGCGCCGGACGCCGAGCCTTTGCGCGAGCCATAGTAGGCTTCTACGGCCCGCTTGACGGGCTCGCGGCCGCCCATACCCAGGCTGGTCTTGAACTCATGGGCAAGCTGCACTTCGCCAGGTGAAGCCAGGTCCTCACCCCAGTTCTCGTAGCCCGGTCCCAGTAGACGGCGCCACGCGCTCAACAACGCATTCGGACCGTATTCCACGTAGTCCTTGCTGCCTCGATTGCAGTCGCAGATCGCCGTCACCTGCACATCGGGACGGGCCAAGAGACCCATGGTGACGGTCTGACCCTGGTGGCCCAGGCCAACCGTGGCCACGTTGATGCGGTCGCTGGGTGGGATGAAGGGGGCGCCAAGAACATGGCGCGGGACGATCATGAATGCGCTTGCGCCGGCGAACGCGCGGCGCGTCATTTGACGAGTTTCACAACTTTCCATTGGCGAACCTCCTGAAATGCTCAGCCGACTGCAAGTATATCGCTGCGCGCCCCCGGTCGCTGTTCCGTTCAACTTTCCAGACGGGCGTCCAAAGTGATCTTCGTGTTGTAAAACTTGGACACCGGGCAGCCTGCTTTGGCAGCCTCCGCCGCCTTTTCAAAGGCTTCTTTTGTTGCGCCTGGAATTCTAGCATTTAGCTCCAGATGGCTCTCCGTAATCCCGAAGCCTGTGTCCGTTTTGTCCAACGTGATTCTGCAGGTGGTGTTGAGGCTTTCGGCTTTCAATCCGGCCTGGGTCAACTGCGCCGAAACCGCCATGGTGAAGCAGCCCGCGTGCGCCGCCGCCAGCAACTCTTCCGGGTTCGTTCCTTGTCCCTGCTCGAACCGGCTATGGAACGAGTAAGGAGTACGCGATAGTGTGCCACTGGCGGTGGAAATGGTCCCCGCGCCGCTCTTCAAATCACCGCGCCACTCGGCCTCGGCCGATCGTTGCATTGTTTTTCCTCCCGAGATAAATTCTACTCCAGCGCGCCCATTGGATCGGGGCGTTATACCATTTAGCTATGCAAACCACACGCCGCAATTTTATGGAACAGTCAATCGCCGGAGCTGTGACCGCCGCCGCGCTTGGTTCAGCTTCGCAGACGAATGCCGCACCGCCTCAATCCGCTGTGACCGTGGGGCTGATCGGCGCGGGCATCCGGGGGCTCGAATTGATGCAGGTGGCCCTCAGCGACGGAGCCAAGATCGCGATGGTGTGCGACCTCTACGACGGCCATTTGCGACGCGCTCTGGAAATTCAGCCGGGTACGCCCACCACTCGCGAATACGAGAAAGTCATCGGGCGCCCTGACATCGAGGCCGTGATTGTCGCGACTTCCGACCACTGGCACGCGCCCGTCGCCATCGCAGCCATGCGGGCCGGGAAAGACGTCTATTGCGAAAAACCTATGGCGCACACCATCCCCGAAGCGCTGGAGATGGCAAAGGTTTCACGCGCGACCGGCCGCGTCATTCAGGTCGGCAGCCAGAGCCTGAGCATGACCAGTACCCGAAAAGCCAAACAATGGATTGACAGCGGCGCCATCGGCAGCGTGTTCATGGTGCAGTGTTCCATCTACCGTGCCAATGCCATTGGGGCCTGGCGATATCCGGTTCCGCCCGACGCTTCGCCCGAAACCATCGACTGGAACAGGTACCTGGGCAATGCGCCGAAACGCCCGTTCGAGGCCGCACGTTTCTTCCAGTTCCGCAACTGGTGGGACTACGGCACGGGCATCGCGGGCGACGAGTATGTCCATCTTCTGTCGCGCGTGCACTACATCCTCGGCGTTCAATATCCGCGCAGCGCCGTGGCTGAGGGCGGACTCTACAAATGGAAGGGTGATCGCGACGTGCCCGACGTTCACAACACGCTCTACGACTACGGCAAGTTCGTCGCACAAGTCAGCGCCAACCTGGCGTCCAACTGGGAAGGCGGCGAGATCGTTCGCTTCATGGGCGACAAGGGAACCGTGGATCTGAGAGAAGATTCCGCCACGCTGATTCCGTACGATCCGGTTGAAGAGTACGAATATCCACTGGAGAGCTGGCCAAAGGACACGAAGACGCGCTTCATCGCGGAACACAAGGATGATCCCCTAGCCGATATCGGCAAAGCCAGCCAGCAGCCCAAGCACAAACCGGAGAAGTTCAGTCAGGAGCGCGAAGGTACTGAGGACCACATGAGAAACTTTTTCGAGTGCGTCCGCTCCCGCCAGCAGCCGGTAGAAAACGTCGAGTTCGGCTGCGGCACTGCTGTGGCCTGTCACATGGCCAACATCTCCTACCGTGAAAAGAAGCGCGTGTTTTGGGATGCACAGCAGCTTCGGCTGCAGAGCTAGTCCAATGGGAGTTGTCTTCGCCGGCGACTGTCGTGAACGCGATGCGTAGGACGGAGTTGGCGATACCACTATGAACCAGAGTGCTCAAGCCGATGCCCGGCCCGCCGGTCCCTGCGCGGTCGTGATTTTTGGAGCCAGCGGCGATCTGACGCGGCGCAAGCTGATTCCGGCGCTCTGTAACCTGGCTGCGGCGAAGCTGCTCCCAAACCAGTTCGCGATTGTCGGCTTCGCGTTCGATCCGCTCACCACTGAGTCGTTCCGGCAACAACTCACTGAGGGCATAAAGGACTTCGCGACCAGCCCGGTGGATGAGAAAGTGTGGGGGTGGTTTCTCGAACGTATCTATTATGTGCAAGGGGATTTCAAGGATTCCGCGGCCTACGGGCGTCTGCGGGCGCAGATTGAGCACGTGGACCAGGAGCACGGGACCGCTGGAAACCGGCTCTTTTACATGGCGGTAGCGCCGGAGTTTATTGCCGAGATCATCGGGGAATTGGGGAAAACATCCCTGGCGCACGAGGAAAACGGGCGATGGAGCCGCTCGATCATCGAAAAGCCATTCGGCCACGACCTCGATTCGGCACACAAGCTCAATGCGGATATCAAGCAGGTGCTGGACGAGCCGCAGATCTATCGCATCGATCACTACCTGGGAAAGGAGACCGTGCAGAACATCATGGTCTTCCGGTTCGGCAATAGTATCTTCGAGCCGATCTGGAACCGCCACTATATCGACCACGTGCAGATCACCGCAGCGGAGACGGTGGGCGTAGAGCATCGCGGCGGCTATTACGAGAAAGCCGGCGCGCTCCGCGACATGGTGCCCAACCACCTGTTCCAGCTGGTTTCGCTCACCGCCATGGAGCCACCGGTTTCTTTCGACGCGGATGCGGTGCGGCAGAAGCAGGTGGAGGTGCTGCACGCTGTTCAGGCGCCCTCGCCGGAAGAGGTGCTGAAGAACATGGTTCGCGGCCAGTATGGAGAAGGAGGAACGGGGAAGGAGCGTTTGGCTGCGTACCGCAGTGAGCCGAATGTCGCGCCCGATTCGAACACGGACACGCTCGTGGCGTTGAAGCTTTGCATAGACAACTGGCGCTGGGCGGATGTCCCGTTCTATCTGCGGACCGGCAAACGCTTGGCCAAGCGGGAGACGGAGATTACCATTCAGTTCCGTCGCACGCCATTTGTCCTGTTTCGCAACACGCCCGTGCGGCATTTGCAGACAAACCGGCTGCACATTCGCATCCAGCCCGACGAAGGCATCTGCCTGAGTTTCGGCGCCAAAGTGCCGGGACCGGTGATGAAGATTGGCCTGGTCAACATGGATTTCGACTATGTTCGTTATTTCGACCGCGCGCCGAGCACGGGGTACGAATGGCTGCTCTATGACTGCATGGTTGGAGACGCCACGTTGTTCCAACGCGCCGACATGGTGGAAGCCGGATGGAAAATCATCCAGCCCATCCTGGACATCTGGGGAGCGCTGCCTGCCCGGAGTTTCCCTAACTACGCGGCCGGCACGTGGGGTCCCGCAGAGGCCGACGAACTGATGGCGCGGGATGGACGGGAGTGGTCGCAGGGGGAATGCCTGTAGGCTCAAGCCGCGAATAAACGCGCATTCACGCGAATGGAACGCAACTCGCTTGTGCCATAATTTGAGGGACACAGGCGCAAACATGGGTACCTCCGCAGCACCCGTTTCCAAAACGCTGCCGGCGCGGTATTACACCGACGCGGAGAGATTCCGCCGCGAAATTGAGACGTTTTATTTCCAGAGCTGGGTATGCGCGGGACGAATCGAGCAGGCCGCTAAACCTGGCGAATACTTTCTGCGGGAGGTCGGCGGCGAAAGCATCATCATCACGCGTGACGCGGCAGGAGTGCTACGCGCGTTTTATAACGTGTGCCGGCATCGCGGTACTCGGATGTGCACCGCCGCCGAGGGCACGCTGCCGCGGCTCATTCAATGTCCCTACCACGGGTGGAGCTATGGTTTGGATGGCTGCCTGATGGGCGCACCTCACATGGACGACTCGAATTTTTCCCGGCGGGACTATCCGCTGCACGCAGTCCATTGCGGTATCTGGGACGGCCACATCTTCATCAATCTCAGCGAACGCCCCGAGCCTTTGGCCAGGCAACTCGGCGGTCTGCCGCAAAAATTCGCCCACTGGAGCATGGGCGACCTGCGCTTGCATAAGCGGATCGTGTACGACGTAAAGGCCAACTGGAAGCTCCTCATCCTGAATTACAACGAATGCCTTCATTGCCCGGTGCTGCACCCGGCGCTGAACAGGCTGACCGATTATCTGGGCGCAGATAACGAGTCCCCCTCACCGACTTATATGGGCGGCACGATGGGATTTCGTGGCGGTGCGGAGACCATGAGTATTGACGGGAAGAGGCGGCGGGATTATTTGCCCGCGCTGACTGAACAGGAACGGAGACGCGTCTGCTACTACACCATCTATCCCAATTTCCTGCTTAGTCTTCACCCCGACTACATGATGACGCACACACTGTGGCCCAAGGCTGTGGATCGGACCGAAATCATCTGCGAATGGCATTTCCATCCCGCGGAGATGGCCAAAGCGGATTTCCAGGCGAATGACGCCATCGATTTCTGGGATCTTACGAATCGAGAAGACTGGGGCATCGTGGAACTATCTCAAGCCGGGATTCAATCGCGCGCCTATACTCCAGGCCCATATTCCAGTCGCGAGGAATTATTGCACGTCTTTGACGAGATGGTGTTGGCGCGCGAGTGATTACTCCGCAATCAGCAGATTCTCGG
>Ga0335077_10013480_pt1 | contig 10222 bp, 7 predicted proteins | sample Lox_Sample_31_FD_207151 | JGI IMG/M metagenome (GOLD analysis project Ga0335077, IMG submission 207151) | Soil microbial communities from Loxahatchee National Wildlife Refuge, Florida, United States - Lox_Sample_3.1 | ecosystem: Environmental > Terrestrial > Soil > Wetlands | place: USA: Florida...
GTTGCACGCGCCTTTCAGGAGATGCGCTCTGGACGTCGCGGGCCGGCGGCGCTCGAGATGCCGTGGGACGTGTTCACGCAGAAGGTGGAGGTTAGCGGCTGCGAGCCGTTGCCGAGCTTCACCCCGCCGGCGCCGGATGCGGAGCGCATCGCGCACGCCGCGCAGCTCATCGTCGAGAGCCGCTCGCCGATGATCTTCGTCGGCGGCGGTGCCTTCGGCGCCGCAGCCGAGATACTCGATCTGGCCGAGCTCATCGATGCGCCCGTGGTCGCCTTTCGCAGCGGGCGCGGCATCGTGAGCAATGCGCACGAGCTCGGACTCAACATTGCGGCCGCCTACCGGCTCTGGCCCCACACGGATCTGATGATCGGCATCGGCACGCGGCTGGAGCTGCCCTTCTGGCGCTGGTCGTTCCGACCCGCCGGGCAGAAATCCGTGCGCATCGACATCGATCCCGCCGAAATGCGCCGCTTCGCACCGGACGCGGCAGTGATCGCGGATGCGGCCGAGGGCTGTCACTCACTTGCGGCCGAGGTGCGACGTCTGGGTCGGCGGCGTACGGGCTGGCGCGAGGCCATCGCGCGTGCGCGTGCCGCGGCCGAGATGGACATTCAGGTGATTCAGCCGCAGGTGAGCTATTTGAAAGTCGTGCGTGAGGTGCTGCCGGCCAATGGATTTCTGACGGATGAGATCTCGCAGGTCGGGTTCGCATCCTGGTTCGCCTTCCCCGTGTACGAGCCGCGCACTTTCATCGGCAGCGGTTATCAGGGAACTCTGGGCGCCGGATTTCCGACGGCACTCGGCGTCAAGGTCGCAAATCCACAGCGTCCCGTCGTCGCGATCACGGGCGACGGCGGTCTGATGTTCGCGATCGGTGAGCTCGCCACCGCGGTGCAGTACGGCATCGCCGTCGTCGTGCTGCTCTTCAACAACGATTCCTACGGCAACGTGCGGCGCGATCAACAGGAGAGCTTCGCCGGGCGCGTGCTCGGGGCCGAGCTTCTCAATCCCGACTTCGTGAGACTCGCAGACTCCTTCGGCGTCGCGAGCGCACGCGTGAGCTCGCCGGAGGCTTTGCGTCCGGTTCTGGAGCGCGCGCTTGCCGCCGGCACTCCGTGGCTCATCGAGGTCTCGGTAGCGCGCGGTGCCGAAGCCGACCCGTGGCGTTTCATCCGCCCGCCGCTGCCGGCCGAGCGACCGTGAGCACACCTTTGTCCTCTGCGACGCTCGTTCTCGTGCACGGCGCCTGGCATGGCAGCTGGTGCTGGCAGAGACTGCTGCCGCTGCTCGCGCAGCGCGGCATTCAAACGCGGACGCTCGAGCTACCGAGCGTACATGGTACGGAGAACACCGACGCGCAGGCTGCCCTCGCGCGCGGTGCTGCGCTTTCGGCCGATGCCGCAGCCGTTCGCAGTCTCATTGGCACAGTGGATGCGCCTGTGATCCTCTGTGGCCACTCCTACGGCGGCATGGTGATCTCGCAGGCGCTGGATGCGCGCGTGCGTGAGCTCATTTACCTGTGCGCGTTCGTGCCCGAGCCGGGGCAGTCGCTGGTAGCAATCGGTGGGGGTCGCGAGGCGCCTTGGATTCAGATGCTGGAGAATGGCCTGACGCTTCCCGATCCGGCACAGGGCGCGCAAGTGTTCTATGCCGATTGCGATGCCGAGACGCAGCGCTGGGCTCTCGCGCGCCTGAAGCCGCAGCGCGCCGCGGCCTTCGCCGAGCCGGTACCCCATCCGGCCTGGCAAACCGTGCCATCGACCTACATCGTGTGTGCGCAGGACATGGCCATTCCGCCGGAGCTGCAGCGGCTGACCTTCGCACCGCGTGCGCGTCGCATTCTCGAGCTCGATACCAGCCACTCGCCGTTCCTTTCAAATCCAGCCGCGCTCGCCGATGCGCTCGCGCAAGTCGTGCGTGACCCGTGCAGCCCGAGCGCCGGGATACCCACGGGCGCGTGATGTCAAAGCACGCCGGGCGAGGCGCGTACCTGCTGACTTAGGCTGCTCGCGCGGCGCGCGGTACGCCGCAGGCCTGCGGCAGGCCTGGGCGAACACCATCGGCTATACTCTTGCCTGGTCAGACGCCCAGCGATGTGTGGGCGAAAGTGGCGGAACTGGTAGACGCGCTGGACTTAGAATCCAGTGGGGCAACCCCGTGAGGGTTCGAGTCCCTCCTTTCGCACCATCTCCAAGAAAGAGTGCAGAGGATATCGAGACATGCAGGTATCTGTGACCACGACGGGTGGCCTGGAGCGCCGACTCGAAGTGGCGGTTCCCGCTGAGCAGGTCGCGCGCGAGATCGAGCAGCGACTGAAGCGCCTGTCGCGCACCGCGCGCCTGAAGGGCTTCAGACCCGGCAAGGCACCCCTGGGCATCGTGCGCAAGCAGTTCGGCGAGCAGGTGCGCGCCGAGGTGGTCGGGGATCTGATGCGCAGCAGCTTTGCGGAGGCGGTATCGCAGGAGCACCTGCAGCCCGCCACCGGCCCGCGCATCGAGCCGATCGAGTTGCAGCCGGGAGCGGATCTGAAGTTCGCGGCGGTCTTCGAAGTGCTGCCCGAAGTGAAGCTCAAGCCTCTGCAGGACATCGCGGTCGAGCGGCCTGCGGCTGCGGTCGGCGAGGGCGACCTCGACGCCATGCTCGAGAGCATGCGCCGCCAGCGGCCCAACTTTACCGAGGTGCAGCGCCCGGCGCAGGACGGTGATCGTGTGACCGTGGACTACGATGGGCTCATCGAGGGCCAGCCGTTCGAGCACAACTCGGGTCGGGACGTGAGCTTCCTGATCGGCAGCGGTCGGGTGCTGCCCGAGCTCGAGCGGGCGATCGTGGGCGCGGTGGCCGGCGAGCAGCGCGCGGCGACGGTCAATTATCCCGCCAACCACGATAAGAAGGAGCTCGCGGGGCGCGTCGCCGAGTTTCGGGTCACCTTGAAAAAGGTGGAAGAGCAGAGCTTGCCCGCGGTCGATGAGGAATTCTGCCGCGCCTACGGGGTCGAAGAGGGAGGAATTGACGCGCTGCGGGCCGAGGTACGCAAGAGCATGGAGCGCGAGCTCGAGAATGTGATCCGCAATCGCTTGCGTGCGCAGGTGCTCGATGCACTATATACGCAGAATCCTCTCGAGGTGCCGCGGGCGCTGGTCGAGGAAACGATTCAGCGCATGCAAGTGGAGACGGCGCAACGCACCGGTGCACGCGATCTGAGCCAGTTACCCTCGCGCGACGCGTTTGCGGAGCCAGCGCGCCGGCGCGTCGCTCTCGGGATGATCATCGGCGAGATCGTGCGCGCCGAGAGTGTGCAGGTGGAGCGCGCGCGCGTGCAGGAGCGCCTCGATGAGGTCGCGACGAGCTATCCGAATCCGGAGGAAGTGCGGCGCGCGTATCAGCAGAGTCCGGATGCCATGCGGCAGCTCGAGTCCGCGGCGCTCGAGGATCAGGTACTCGATCTGATCCTGACACGGGCGCAGGTGAGCGAGCGGCCGTCGAGCTTCGCTGAGTTGACTGGATTTGGAGAGAAACGATGAACGAGCGTGCCTTGAATCTTGTACCGATCGTGGTCGAGCAGACCGCGCGCGGCGAACGAGCTTATGACATCTACTCGCGGCTGTTGAAGGATCGGCTGGTGTTCGTCGTCGGACCGATCGACGACTACATGGCGAACATCGTCATCGCGCAGATGCTGTTCCTCGAGTCGGAGAACCCCGAGAAGGACATCCATCTGTACATCAACTCACCGGGCGGTGTGGTGACAGCGGGACTCGCCATCTACGACACCATGCAGTTTGTAAAGCCGGACGTGCAGACGATCTGCACGGGCCAGGCTGCGAGCATGGGGGCGATCCTGCTGGCCGGCGGCACCAAGGGCAAGCGCTTCTGCCTGCCTCATGCCCGCATCATGATCCACCAGCCGCTCGGCGGCTTTCAGGGCCAGGCGGCCGATATGGAGATCCACGCGCGCGAGATGCTCGAGGTTCGTGACCGACTTAACAAGATTCTCGCTAAACATACTGGGCTGAATGTCGAAAAGATTAAGACGGACACGGATCGCGACAACTTCATGGACTGGAAGGAAGCTCTCGAGTACGGGCTGATAGACCGGGTCCTGGAGAAGCGTGTTGAACTGCCGAGCACTGCCAACAGGTAACATTCGGCTCCTGCAAAGCTCGCCCGGGCGCGCCGGCTGGGCCTTGCGGCGCAGGTCCAGCGCGGCGTGCGGGGGCTCTTTGCCTGTCAGGCGCGCTGCATGCTATAAGGAATTGGTCCCCATGCAGCGCACCCATGGGACAACATGTTCATGGCGAGGGTCCTAGATGAGCGATGATTCCCGCGGCCGTCACGATGATGGCAAGCTCCTTTATTGCTCGTTCTGCGGGAAGAGTCAGCACGAAGTACGCAAGCTCATCGCGGGTCCATCGGTCTTCGTTTGCGATGAGTGCGTCGAACTCTGCAACGACATCATTCGCGAGGAGCTCGAGGACCGCGCCGAGCGGGCGCGCGACAAGCTTCCCAAGCCGCACGAGATCAAGAAGGTTCTCGACGAATATGTGATCGGCCAGGAGCGCGCGAAGAAGGTGCTCTCGGTCGCGGTCTACAACCACTACAAGCGCCTGCAGACGCGCAGCGGTGGCACCGCACGTCCAAAAGAGGACGTGGAGATCGCGAAGAGCAACATCCTGCTCATTGGTCCGACCGGTTGCGGCAAGACGCTGCTCGCCGAGACGCTCGCACGGCTGCTCAACGTTCCCTTCACGATTGCCGATGCCACGACGCTCACCGAAGCGGGTTATGTCGGCGAGGACGTCGAGAACATCATCCAGAAGCTGCTGCAGAAGTGCGACTACGACGTCGAGAAGGCACAGACCGGCATCGTCTACATCGACGAGATCGACAAGATCTCCCGCAAGTCGGACAACCCCTCGATCACGCGTGACGTATCAGGCGAAGGCGTGCAGCAGGCGCTGCTCAAGCTGATCGAAGGTACCGTCGCCTCCGTGCCGCCTCAGGGTGGCCGCAAGCATCCGCAGCAGGAGTTTCTGCAGGTCGACACCACGAACATCCTGTTCATCTGCGGCGGTGCATTTGCCGGACTGGAAAAGATCATCCTCAACCGCACGCAGAAGAGCGGTATCGGCTTCACCTCGGACGTACGCGAGATCAACGCGCGGCCGCACGGCAACGATTTATTCCACGACGTGGAGCCCGAGGATCTGATCAAGTACGGCCTGATCCCCGAATTCGTCGGCCGCTTGCCCGTCGTGGCCACGCTCGACGAGCTCGATGAGGGAGCTCTGGTCTCCATCCTCACCGAGCCCAAGAACGCGCTCACCAAGCAGTATCGGCGGCTCTTCGAGATGGAAGGCGCGGAGCTCGAGTTCAGGGACGAGGCGCTGAAGGCCGTGGCGCACCGCGCCATGCAGCGCAAGACCGGCGCGCGCGGCCTGCGAACCATCCTCGAGACCGTGCTGCTCGACACCATGTACGAGCTGCCCTCGATGCGCAACGTGCAGAAGGTGGTCATCGACGAGACCGTGATCGATGGCCATTCCAAGCCGTACGTGGTGTACCGCTCCGAAGACGAGCCGCGGCGCGTCTCGGGCTCAACGCACTAGGCCTGCACTGCGCAATCTCCCCTCCGCAGAGAGCGTCGGCCGAGGTTGTGCGGCAGGCGCCGCGCCGATCATTGTCAAGTTCTGCGGACCAGTGCCGCTTTGGCGCGTTGAAACGGGCTGGCGAGACCCCAATTCCCGTGCTATTACCAATATCTTCCTCGGGGGGTCCCGGGGGAGCGGCGCCTCGAAGCTGCGGCGCCGGCTTCGTCATTCCACTAAGACAACGAGGACGTAAGCGTGTCCGATCCTGCGCCCACCCATCCGAAGAGTACTGCCGCCGAGAACGTGCCGGTTCTGCCGCTGCGCGACGTGGTCGTCTACCCGCACATGGTGATTCCGCTGTTCGTCGGTCGGGAGAAATCGATCCAGGCACTCGATGTCGCGATGCGCGGTGACAAGCGCATCATGCTCATCGCGCAGAAGCAGGCCGACGTGGATGATCCCAAGGTCGACGATCTATATCGCATCGGCACCGTCGCGACCATTCTGCAGCTGCTGAAGCTGCCCGATGGCACGGTGAAGGTGCTGGTCGAGGGCGTCGATCGCGCGCGCATCGATCGCCTGCACACGGGTGACTATTACTTCGCCGACGTGACCTTGCAGCCGGACGCCGAGGCTTACGACGAGCGCGAGATGGACGTGCTCGGGCGCTCGGTGATCTCGCAGTTCGAGCAGTACGTCAAGCTCAACAAGAAGGTTCCGCCCGAGGTGCTGACGGCACTCGCGGGCATCGAGCACGCCGGCCGGCTCGCCGATACCGTCGCCGCGCACATGTCGCTGAAGCTCGCGGAGAAACAGAAGGTGCTCGAGATTCTCGACGTGCGCAAGCGCCTCGAGCACATCCTGGTCGCCATCGAAGGCGAAATGGACGTGCTGCAGATCGAGAAGCGCATTCGCGGCCGCGTCAAGGCGCAGATGGAGAAGAGCCAGCGCGAGTACTACCTCAACGAGCAGATGAAGGCGATCCAGAAAGAGCTCGGGGAGATGGACGAGGGCGGCAACGAGATCTCCGAGCTCGAGCAGAAGATCGCAAAGGCCGGCATGCCCAAGGAGGCGCGCGAGAAGGCCACCAACGAGCTCAACAAGCTCAAGATGATGTCGCCCATGTCCGCCGAGGCGACCGTGGTGCGCAACTACATCGACTGGCTCGTCAAGGTGCCGTGGAAGAAGCGCACCAAGATCCTCAAGGACATCACCCGCGCCGAACAGGTGCTGGACGAGGACCACTATGGCCTGGACAAGGTCAAGGAGCGCATCGTCGAGTACCTCGCCGTGCAGCAGCGAGTCGACAAGTTGAAGGGCCCCATCCTGTGTCTCGTCGGACCTCCGGGCGTCGGTAAGACCTCACTCGGGCAGAGCATCGCGCGCTCGACCAACCGCAAGTTCGTGCGCATGTCGCTCGGCGGTGTGCGCGATGAGGCTGAGATTCGCGGCCACCGGCGCACGTACATCGGCTCGATGCCCGGCAAGATCGTGCAGAACATGGCGAAGGCCGCCGTGCACAATCCGCTCTTCCTGCTCGATGAAGTGGACAAGATGTCCATGGACTTCCGCGGCGATCCTTCCTCGGCGCTGCTCGAAGTGCTCGATCCCGAGCAGAACTCGACCTTCAACGATCACTATCTCGAGGTCGATCTCGATCTCTCGGAGGTCATGTTCGTCTGCACCGCGAACAGCCTCAACATTCCCTCGCCGCTGCTCGATCGCATGGAGGTGATCCGGCTGCCTGGGTACACGGAGGACGAGAAGCTCAACATCGGCCGCCGCTACCTGGTGCCGAAGCAGATGAAGGCGAACGGCCTGAAGGCGGATGAGCTCAAGCTCTCCGACGGCGCCCTGCTCGACATCGTGCGCTACTACACGCGCGAGGCGGGGGTGCGCAACCTCGAGCGCGAGATCGCCAAGATCAGCCGCAAGGCCGTCAAGCAGATGCTGCTGCACAAGAAGGAGCAAAAGTGCGTGACGGTGACGCCGCGCAATCTGGACAAGTTCCTCGGCGTGCGCCGCTTCCGCTACGGCAAGGCGGAGGATCTCAACCGCATCGGCCAGGTGACCGGCCTTGCGTGGACGGAGGTGGGCGGAGAGCTGCTCACCATCGAAGCGGCGATCGTGCCCGGCAAGGGCAAGCTGCTGCACACCGGCCAGCTGGGCGAGGTGATGCAGGAGTCCATTCAGGCCGCGACGACCGTGGTGCGCAGTCGCGCGCAAGTGCTGGGGCTCGAGCCGGAGTTCTACCAGAAGCACGACATGCACCTGCACATGCCGGAAGGTGCGACGCCCAAGGACGGACCGAGCGCGGGCATCGGTATGTGCACCGCGCTGGTCTCGGCGCTCACCAAGATTCCGGTGCGCTCCGATGTCGCCATGACGGGCGAGATCACGCTGCGCGGCGAGGTGTTGCCGATCGGAGGCCTGAAGGAGAAGCTGCTCGCTGCGCACCGCGGCGGTATCAAGACCGTGCTGATCCCGGATGAGAACGTCAAGGATCTCGCGGAGATTCCCGACAACATCAAGGGACGTCTCGACATCAAACCCGTGAAGTGGATCGACGAGGTCCTGCAGCTCGCTCTCGTGCACCAGCCGACGCACGTGGCCACCGATGCCGCGGCGCAAGCCGCAGCCTCTCCGGCGGCCGCCGCCGCGGCCGCGGTGGAAGCCAAACGTGCGCGCCGCAACGGCCGGCGTACGCTGAAGCCGGTCCCGGCGCATTGAGGGGCATACCTTCCCTACTGAGGTATCGTCCCGCCCTGCGGCTTACACCGCAGGGCGGGGCAGTGCGGCTCAAGAGCGAAGAGAGCGCAGGGATGGAAGCAGCCGTCGAGATGCATGCTCCTCACGAGCATGCAGCGGATGATTTCGGCAAGTTCGTGAGCGTCATGGTTGCGGTCGTCGGCATTGTGCTCGCCGTGGTGACGATCGCCTCACACCGCGCGCATACCGCCTCGGTGATCCATCGGACCGAGGCGAACGACCAGTGGGCCTTCTACGAGGCGAAGAAGATTCGCGAGCATCTCGTGGATGTGGGCTCGAATCTGGCCGGCACACTCACAGCGGCCAACCCGGACAAGGCGCGCGAGCTCGAGGAGCGCTACGCCAGGGACCGCGACCGCTACGAGAAGGAGTCCAAGGACATTCAACGCGATGCGCAGAGCCGCGAGGACGCCAGCGAGCGCGAGGAGCATCGCGCGCTGCGGCTCGATGTGGGGCAGGGTTTCCTGCAGCTGGGACTGGTGCTGTCGTCGCTTTACTTTCTCTCCAAGCGCCGGTTCTTCCCGGCGCTCGGCGGCGGCGCCGCCGCCATCGGTGTCGCGGCCAGCGTGGCCAGCTGGCTGGTGTAGCGGCGGCATCGCTGCTAGATTGCACCGCGCTCGAGGTTGCGCGGCGGGTGCTTAGCTCAGTTGGTAGAGCGTCGCCTTTACACGGCGGATGTCGGGGGTTCGAGTCCCTCAGCACCCACCAACTCTCGGCGCCTGCAAGCGGGTCAACTATTAGGGCGCGATGCGCGCCACCATGCTGCGCTTGATCGCACCAGACTGCATCACGCTCGCTTGACTCGTGTGGTAGAGAGAATAGAGAAGGGCTCGATCCCAATCGCTCAAGCCTTGCGGGGGGCTTGCGTCGTCGTGAAACAGCCGCAGGATCGTCGGGATCCCTTGGGTGTCACCGTCCGGACGAATCTCCGCAAGCCCGATCATTGCCACATAGTCCGCGAGCTGCCCCACGCTGAGCTCACGCGTGCGATTTAGATCGACGACGATGATGACCGAAGACAGCACCTGGACGGCAGAGTACTTGAGGCGCGTGCCAGTGAGCGACGTGCTCATGGGAACCGAGAGGATCTCGAGACCCGCAGAAAGACTCGAGATTACATCGAGTACCCCGGGCGCGAGCGGAACGCCATCCGCGGAGTGAAATCCGGCGTTGTACCAGCTGCGGATTGGTTGCTGGGAGTGCATGAACTCTTGCATGTGGCCCAATCCGTTGGCGCGGTTGTAGAGGCTCGGATCGCGGGCAAACCACACCTTCAAGAGCCGGTCGGGCTCCGGCGTCACCATCACGTAGAAGTTCGGGCTACAGCGCTCGCCGTCGAGCTTTGCGCCTGCGGCCGTCGCGACTTGCGAGATGCGTGCTAAGAGGAACTCGCCCCGCTCGCGCGCTAAGCCCGCCACGAGTGGGCAAATCGGCGTGTCCCAGCGCACCAGGGAATCGTACATGTAGTGGACGACCACCGAGGAGACGAAGTGGCTCACCTGCCTTTCGAGGTGCCGTCGCGCTTCGATCGTCACGGTCGACGAGGCTGACTGGCTGTCATTCGCAGGCGCGCTAGTTTCCGCGGCCTGGCCTGCTGCGAAGCGAGTCTCACTCAGCAGCACGAGCGCTAGCGCAGCGATCGCAGTCCGCATAGGGAACTCCATCACCTGATTCCCGGATTCCGTAGCGGTATAGGGTACGCCAGGATGCTTTCGCAAGCCTGCGCGCCCGTGCAGCTGGCGGCAGCAGGGCGTCACTTGTCTGATCTGCATGCAGAATGCATACTGATGCATATGAGGACCACCTTGATCATCGATGACGAGCTGCTTGCTCAGGCGCAGGAGTTGACTGGTTTGCGCGAGAAG
>Ga0335077_10013481_pt1 | contig 10222 bp, 14 predicted proteins | sample Lox_Sample_31_FD_207151 | JGI IMG/M metagenome (GOLD analysis project Ga0335077, IMG submission 207151) | Soil microbial communities from Loxahatchee National Wildlife Refuge, Florida, United States - Lox_Sample_3.1 | ecosystem: Environmental > Terrestrial > Soil > Wetlands | place: USA...
GTTCGCTTTTACATCGTGGCTATTCTCTTTGTCGTCTTCGATGTCGAGACTATTTTTCTCTTTCCCTGGGCGGTGAAGTTTAAGGCGCTGGGTGTTTTCGGACTCGTCGAAATGCTCATTTTCTTGTCTATCCTGATCGTGGGCTACATCTGGATCTGGGCAAAGGGGGCTTTAGACTGGGTGTGAGTCGCAGCAGAACCTGAACCTTTCTGCTGCTACCCGGCTTAACGCCTGGTACAGCCCGCAACCTCGAGTGTGAAGCGAGTCGCCCATGGCAGACGAACAAGTCTTCATCGCCAGCCGCTGGACCAAAGGGAACCGGTTGTTCCCCACTCGCATCCTAGTAAATCCGCAAAGAGTGACGCGAATCAAGCCGCGGCTGTTTGGCAGCAACGAGGAAAGTGTCGGGATTACGCAGGTTGCCTCCGTACACATTTCCACGGGAATCTTTTGGTCGGACATTCTGATTGAGTCAACCGGCGGCACCGACCCTATCACCAGTCGGGGGCATCGTAAAGCTGACGCGCAGCGTATCCGGGACTTGATCGAGACCTACCAGTCCAATCGCCGCAGCTGAGTGGCGGATATCCGATTCCTATTTCAAGAAAGGATTGCTCTCCCTCTCGGTTCCGATCGTGGTCAGCGGCCCGTGTCCGGGTACAACCACGGTCTCATCCGGCAAGGCCAGCACCTTTTCATGCAGGGAGCGGATGATCTTATCGAAGGAACCCCCGGGCAAATCGGTGCGCCCGATACTTCCGGCAAACAGGGTGTCCCCCGCGATCAGTTTATTCTCCAGGGGGAAATACAGGCAGATGCTGCCTTCGGTGTGACCGGGAGTCTGAATTACTCGACCCTGGAGCGAGCCGGCTTTTACCTCGTCGGCTTCGCCTACACTCTGGTCAATTTCGACCGCGCCGGGAGCTTCCATGCCTACCCACGCGGCTTGGACATCGAGCATCTTGAGGAGTGCATAGTCGTTCCGATTCAGTAAGATCGGTGCTCCCGTCGCGGCACGCAGCTTCATCGCTCCACCCACGTGATCAATGTGCGCGTGAGTGATGACGATCTGCTTTACCTTGAGATTGTGTTTGGAAATCAGCGCGAGAACTTCCTGGATGTCATCTCCCGGGTCGATCACCATGGCTTCCCGTGTCGTCTCGTCTCCCAGGATCGAGCAGTTGCACTGCAAGGGGCCGACGGGAAGAATTTCGTGGATCATAGAGGCCCGGTTGTCCTTAATTTCTCAACCCTGGAAAAAAGCGGACCACTCGCGATCATTTTTGCGCTGGTGCCGTAGGCGGCGCAGCTGGCTTTGCCGGTTGCGAATGGGTCTGGGAAGGGCTCAGTCCTTGAAGCACCGATTTTGGTCCGGCGTGGCGTGAAGCCATCACGGAAAGAGTAATCGAAGTCACCATGAAGATAACCGCGGACCAGGTTGTGGCTCTCGACAGCGCCGTGGCCGCGCCGCGCGGACCGAAGGCGGTCTGACTCCCCATTCCTCCGAAAGCTGCAGCGATGTCGCCGCTCTGCCCGCTTTGCAGCAGCACCACAATGATGAGAAACAGACAAACAATGATATGAACCGACGTAATTAAATAATAAAAAATCATAGGCTTCTCAAATCCGTTGGTCCTTCCGCGCCCCGGTTGATGAAATCTGGAAGCGTTGAGTGGTGCGGAAGGGGGGACTTGAACCCCCATGCCTTACGGCGCCACCCCCTCAAGATGGTGTGTCTGCCAATTCCACCACTTCCGCACTTCGTAAATCACCCGTAATCAATAGTTTAGCAAATTCGTCCTGTGAAGGCATTACCCGCTGCACCGGATTTTGCACCGACTTCTGGCACGCGATGCGCTCCTCCGGGTGCTGCAACTCCGCCAGCCGCGCAAACAGCTTGTGGACCGCAGCCTCCCGCGGGTGTACGTAGCGCATGGTGGTCTTACATGTTATCGTGTCCGGCGACATATTGTAACGTATTGTAACGTAAAGGGGTCCGTGTATTCTCCGGCCTCGGTCAGAAAGGTATGACGCAGAGCGTGCAGGCCGGCATCGGGATGAGTCTCGATCTTTTTCCGTATCTGGTCTATCTGTTCCTCCAGCACCCAAGGCCCGAGAGGCTTTGTCGGATCTTGCGGGCTCGTGAAGACATAGTCGCACTGCGAGTCTTTCAGAAGTCGTTCGAGTACTTCCTTCATTTCGTGATCAATCACCAGCTTGCGTTTTCGCGCTCGCCGTTTCAGGTCGCGCTTGATTAGTAGCTCTCCGCAGATTTTCACATCTGCACGCTGCTCCGAGTGGAGGCGAACGCAATCTTTCATCAGCTTTAGCATCTCGTTGCGACAGAACAGCACGCGGAATCCACATATGCAAAAGATACGATATAATCGCATATTGTGCATCACCTTAATTCAATTATCGTAGCTTATGGGTTTGCGCGGAAGGCCTGGAAAAGGGGTGCTTCGCCTGGCCACAATCCGGACGACGCCCAAGGGCGAGTGGTGTTAAGCCAGGAAGAACTTTCTTCAATTATTGGGAGGAATTGATCTGGAGCCGACGCGTCGGCGAGACGTTGGTATCGTCAGGTACCTTGCGAGGCGCATCCGGCGGCATAAAACTCTTGTAAGTCACAGGCGCACTCTGCTACTGATAACGCATCCTGCGTGGCACTGCGCATTCCAATTCTTGTTCGCAAGCGCGGACACCGTCGTCGAGCTCTTCGAGTGTTTTAACTTCCTCCGAGCTGGAACTGATCGAACGCGAAATACGCCCGGGCAGCGAAAGTTCTCGGATGCGCAGCTGGAGTTGTTGGAGCTAGAGCCCGGAGCCAGCAACCTGGAAGTAGAAGCCGAGAGCCAGCGGGAAGCGATCTCGGTTTCGCCCAAGAAACCAGCTCGCGAGTATCCTGGGTCGTTTTGGCAAGGAGGGTGTGCCGGAGTCCGTCGTCCCCAAAATCAGCCAGGAGACTCTGGCCGAGATGGTTGGTACCACTGGTTCGCGAGTGAGCTTTTTCATGAACCGGTTCAGGAAATTCGGTTTCATCGATTACAACGGCGGTCTGCAGATCCACAGCTCGCTGCTCAACGTAGTTCTGCACGATTAATTCCGCTCATGCCCTTATCTAGTTCGGAATTGGCAAACTTAGTTTCAGCCCGTTGCAAACTAAAAGCGAGGACTTCCGCGAGACTAGTCCAGAGGCCGCGCTTGTCGTTTACCTGCAAAGATGACGAACAGTACGGTAGCCGCCGTGGCAACCACACCGACAACGATGAATAGGCCTGAATGTGCCTGCTGCGAGATAAAGGCAAGGATCTGCCGTCCATAACGGGCCGCCAGGAAGGCTAGAAGTGTGTACCGGATAATCCGCCCGAGGGCGAGCGCGAACAGGAATTTTCTCACCGGATATTGCATGGTTCCCGCGCCAAACAGAAATGGAACCATGGGCACAGGTGGGGGCAGTAAGGCAGGGATTGCGACTGCGCCCAAGCCCCATCGCTCAAAAGTCTTGTATACCTTTTTCAATGTCTTGGCCGGAAACCTTCGTGCGAGGGTTTCCTTTCCTCCTTTGCGACCAAGCCTGTACGTCAGGAAACCTCCGATGAGCGAACCGACGGTTGCCATCAGGGCGTAGTAAAGCCACAACTGTTCCTTACGTGCGGACAAGAAAACCGTTAGAACGTCCATGCTCCCGGGGAGCGGAAGGACAGAGTTGTCAAGGATGCCGAGGGGAATAAAGCCCAGGCCACCCAGTTGGTAAATCCAGTGTCTGACGGTTCGCGCCACCGAAGCTGCGACCGCGATAATCTGGAGATTAAGCATTTTCTCGGTGAACCGACCGCCGTCATGGGGGTGGCTACTTTGGAATCACGAGGTATTTGTGTCCCCTTGGCCAGGTAATCTGGTATGACGTTTGAGAGTGAGGGCGCTTCACGTCTATATGCTGCTCATCCACGTCAGGTGGGTTCAAGGCCTCGTCCATCACCCTAAACTCTTTCCTGCAGTTCGGGTTAGGAAGTGATAGCCATGCTGCATATCGGCCTACGTCTCTTTCTGCCCTTCGTCCGTAAGATTTCCACACGGCCTCAGGTCTCCTGCAACCGACTGTTTACGCCCACGGCCATGCGGCATGCTTCGATGAAATTCTACGCGAAATTAGGTTAGCGCACCTGCAGCAGGCAGGGACAAACGGGCCGCCCGCCAAACGGGCAAAACACACCGCGGTCAATATTGACCAGTAATTAATTGACCAAGCTTGATACTGAACTTCGAACAACTCTCGAGACTTTGAAAAACTGCCAGATCTTGCCGGCGATCGTTTGTGAGCGATGCGCAAGAGTTCGCAGAACGCACCTACCGCTACGTAAGTAAATCAGCCTAAATGAGGACTTCCGCAACCGCCAAATTTGCTTGTGCTATGAAGCTTGCTCAGGAATGCAAAGATACCGACAAAAGGCCATCAAGCTGTCTGCCGCGATTGTTGGTCCACGCGGCCGTCGCCATTTGTGAGCAATTCTGAACAGACCTGCGGAGTGAGTTTCACTTATACACAGAGGGGATGGCTGCCGCCAGCACACTTCTGTGCATTCACCGCGATCCGGTCCAACTGAACCTGTTGAAGGAGAATGGGTACCGGGTGTTAGCCGCAACCAATGGACGTGATGGCTTGCGGCTCTTGATGTTGCACTCAGTGGACGCCATCGTTCTCGAATTCCACTTGGGCCTTCTGGACGGCGGGGTCGTAGCGCATGAAATCAAGCAGGTCAGACCTCAGCTTCCCGTTGTCATGCTGACTGAGTGCCTAGAATTGCCCGATGATGCTTTGAAGTCGGTAGATGCTCTCGTGGCCAAATCCGATGGGGCCCACTTCTTGTTAGCCACCATCCGCTCTGTACTACAAACAACCCGGGTCCCGCAATACGAGGTAACTTGCGCAGAACAGTCAAGGCGACCAGTAGGAGGGACCACCTCTAAGCCTAGACGCCAGATCCTCGTGGTCGATAACGACCCGACTATCCGCGAGGCCGTTGCAACGTTACTGATATCGGCGGGATATGACGTTACTACTGCTGAAGATGGCTTTGGTGCACTTTTGCAGTTGAGAGAGATGCTGCCCGACGTAGTCGTTTCCGACCTCGATATGCCGAAAATGTCAGGTTATGAGTTGCTCTCCGTGATCCGTCGGCGTTTCCCACACATATTGGCTGTGGCGATGAGCGGTGCATATCAGGGCTGCGACGTGCCCCCCGGGGTGGTTGCCGACAGCTTCTTCCCCAAAGGCGAGCGCCCCAAGATCCTGCTTAGAACCCTCGAAGAGTTGCTTTGCAGTCTTTCCGCGCGAAACAGTGACCATCACCGAGAGTTCGCTCCAGCTTGGGTCCCTCGCAACGGGAATGACTCGCATGGAATGCCCTCTGTGATGCTGACCTGTGCGGAGTGCCTGCGAGCATTTCAGGTGACAGTAGTCGAAGAAACTACTGGACAAGTGCTTGAAATACCATGCTGCTTCTGTCCTGGCATAAGCAGGTACATAATTGAACCAGCCACTCACGTTATGGGCGCACTTATCGCGTGAGTTTTGCGCTGCCTTCACCTCAAGCTGGTTTGAGTACCTTGCCGCACTCCAAACAGCATGTTTCGTAGCGGGGCGTGATCAGTCCACAAAACGGGCAAATCCGCTGTAACGCGAAGTCTCCGTCGTGTGGTTCCATCCCGAGCAACTTTCTCCATGAAGCAGCCAGGAAGCCACGCGAGGTACGAACACGGACAAGAAACGGATGCAGGACGGGGACCATGTCTGAAATCCCCCTTTCTCTAACCGCTGCCGAAGCGGCTTAGCCTAGTGGCCGGAAGAGATGTGTATTGCCCGTTCGCACACCGACAACATCCACAATGACGCGTTCCACGCCGGCGATTCTGTGCCGGATTGCTCACATTGCACGAAAAGTTTCAAGCGGCATTGTGAAAATCGACCAATCTGCTTTGACGGGCAGCCGAAGTGAGCAATTCAGACCGGCAATTGTTGAGGGTCTAAGCGATCGTATTGGGGGAGACGAGCAGGTCTTCTCTCTCTTTCAGGTCCTCTGAGCTAAGTCGGCCCATCTGAAGTTCTCTCCTCTTAGCTGCGCAGCTCCTAAAAGGAAAAATTCATGAAAAAGACAATTTCACTGCTGTTGGTAAGCTTTGTGGGTTTGCTTGGGACGTATGCTTGGGCAGGTTCGGCCCGGGAAGACACGGTCGACCGGCTGCAAAAGTCAGTGGATGTGCTGCACGCGATCATGGCGACTCCGGACAAAGGTATCCCGGAAGAAGTGCTGAACAATGCAAAGTGCATCTTGGTAGTGCCGGATCTGATTAAGGGTGGCTCCATTTTTGGCGGCAAGCACGGACGTGGCGTGGCCACGTGCCGTACGGCTGAAGGCTGGAGTGCGCCGGCATTTGTCTCGGTTGGTGGTGGAAGCTGGGGATTGCAGATCGGAGTCGAGGGCGTGGATCTGGTGATGTTGGTCATGAACGACCAGGGTTTCCAGCATTTGCCCTCCAGCAAGTTCGAACTCACCGGGGAAGGCTCGGTTGCCGCGGGTCCGGTCGGCCGTCATGCATCTGCGGGGACTGACTGGAAAATGAACACTGAAATGCTGACCTACTCGCGCTCCAAGGGCGTGTTCGCCGGCTTAACCCTGGAAGGTGCAGTGGTAGAAGAGGACAATGACTCCACTCTCGCCATTTACGGCAAGAACATGACGTTCCGCAACATCCTTTCGGGCAAGGTGGCAACTCCGAAAAGTGCGGACGCGTTCATGAAGGCCGTGTCGGACGCAGGCCAACAGGCTCGGATCGCCGAAGCTAAAGAAGACAAGAAGTAAGCCGCCTTTGGGATCTGCGGGAATCGAAGTTCTGCTGGCCGGAGCCACGTGCCAAGTCCGGTCAGCGCGTGGAGAAGGAGGTATGAAATGCGATGTTTTTGGGAGCAAACAGGTGTGCTTGGCCCGATCTATCGCTTGCTGGGCCAAGGTTTGAACGACGGCGACATCGCGAGCAAGCTGGATCTCACGGAAGTGAAGGTACAGAGCTGCGTAGCCTGGATACTTCATTTCTTGAACCTGAAGACTCGTCAAGAGTTGGTTATATACGCTTCCGGTGCAGCGTAACTTTATCTAGCGCCTGAAAGGCAACGCAAAATGAAAATCAGTCTACAGAAATGTCTTTGGGTGCAGGTAGCGTGCTTCAGTCTTTGGCCCATTCTTCTACCTGGACAGGCCTCTGATCTCGCGCAAAACCTGGCGAACTGCAAGAACGGCCGTGAAATCTGCGATCGCTCCCGGCTGACCCAAGCGCAATCGGCCGAGGTGGCCCGCGCTGACCAACAGCGCAACCTTTCGAATTGCAGGGACGGCTTCGAATCCTGCGATCGTTCGAAACTGAGCGAGCGGGAGGCGACGGCATTGGCGATAGCCGATCATCAGCGTAATGTCTCCCATTGCGAGAGTGGCATAGGATCGTGCGACCAGTCACGGCTGACCAGTTCCGAAGTCCGTGACATGTCTAGTGCTGCACACCGGCGCAATGTCGCTGACTGTGAAGACGCTGTAGGTTCTTGCGACTACTCCGCACTGGCCCCGAATGAACTCAGGGCAGTGAATATCCTGAGGCAGTTGCTCAATGTTTCCAACTGCCGGAATGGCCTGGGGCTATGCGACTATTCCAAGCTCACTCCTTCGGAAATGATCCAAGTGATGATCGCAGAACACCGCCGCAACGCAGAGAATTGTGAAAACGGCTGGGACCAGTGCGACCACTCCCAACTCAGTCCATTGGAAGCGGGGCAAACCGCGATTGCAGAACACCAGCGGAACATCTCGGCTTGTCGGGACGGCCAGGAAACCTGTGACTACTCAAAACTGACTGCCGCAGAAGCCAAAATACTGGCCACGGCTGAGCACAAACGCAACTACACCGCTTGTCTGAAAGGTTACGGTTATTGCGATCCCTCACGTCTAACCCCCTCAGAAGCGAACGCGATTCCGGTGGAACAAAAGCCAGTTGTCCGGTAGGACCTATGAAAACATCATTGAAATCTGTCATTGCAACACTGAATCGAGATGCTAACCAACTGGAACACCATGCCCAGAAGCTGAAGGCGAGCTCTCCTGACCTCTCTGTCGACCTTCAATCGGATGCTGAGTTAATAGATCTGAGAGTGGCGTCAATCAGAAAGCAGGTTGAGATTCTGGAGCAGTGGGAATAGTGTCTCGCCCACAACGCTTAAGGTACGAGGAACGGGTATGACGATCAGCGAGAGCGAGCCAGGGCGGGGTCCCAACGAAAAACTGGACTCTGCGCACGTTGTTTGTTGGCCTGCAATCGATACGCCCAGTCTGGAGCATGCTAATTTTCCTGGCCATTCTGATAGCGCAGGTATTCAGGTATTAATGACACGCGCTCCTGTGAAGCATCTGCGGCAGTGCGGGCTGTTATCGAGTGGCGGCCCGACAGGACCGGAAGGCACGGCGGAGATCGCGCTGGGCGTCTTGGATCGCCTGGAGCCGGGGTGCACAACGCGCGGGGGTCTGTTAGCAGAGCGGCTATCGAAAAACCGGCTGCTCTCAGAGCCTGTACGCCACTCTCGACACTTGTCTGGTGCGGGTAGATGCCGAACACTGCTGTATTCTTTCCTGACATGTGAATCTCCTTTTGAGAACGTTTTATTGCTGAGGTTCAACTTCCAGATCGTTGGTGACGTGTCCTGGCCAACGATTGCTACTGCCTTGGCTTCGACTGATCGCCGCTCGGGCTGTGGCGTTGCACGTTCTCCTGAGCCTGTCCGAGTGGCAGTCACCTTCTGTTATGCGATTAAACTCATGACTTGAGGCTCCGATCAGATTCCCTCGGCGCGGTGTCGAGTGAAACTTGAGGCCTTTCCAGGCGGGTGGTGCCGGTTTTTCACAGCCGCGGTTGATCCCCTGCCGGTGCATTCCGTCGCGCTGATTGTTGTGCACCTGCGCCACGGGAGCATTGATGGAAATCTCGTGGAAGTCATGGGCCGTAGAGCCCCGCGCGTGGAAACCTTCAGCAGTTCAGCAAAAACGCGACCGAGACGCGATGCGATGAATCTTGGAGTGCCATCGGCCTCCGCAGGAAAGTCGACGGCGCGTCGAGAGACTTGGGATTATAGCTGAGGACCTCAAATCATGCTTTTCGGGTCTTGCCATCCATCTGTCGCGCATGCGCCTCACCAACCCCAGAGCCGAGGAACCGTGCTGAGATAATCGCCTCTTAGCGCGGTTTGGCGGCAGTGATCATCGTCGCGGCACAATCCGGTGTTTTCAACGTCACGGCATCATGGTACGGTACTTACTTTCGACTTTTGGATGGAGTGGATGCCGACAACGGAATCACTGCGGTGATCAGCGTCCCTTTTGCATCTGATTCGACTTCAAGGCGCCCTCCCAACTCTCGCAAGCGCTCACGCATACCTGCCAATCCGATCCCAGCTCCTCCGCCACTCTGCTTGAACTGGTGCAAGAGCTCGGGATCCATGCCATTGCCATAATCCTTCACCTCAAGCTTCGCTTCTCGCGCATTAATGGCGAAGCGAACGTCTACCGAAGCACTGTGGGCGTGCCGGTGGACATTGCTAAGACTGGCCTGGAGTATGCGAAACAACGGAAGCTCGACCGAACGCGGTAAGCGCTGAGATTCGTTCGACAATTCAATGCTCGCCTTGATGCCGCTCCGTTCCGAAAACGCCTCGATGTACCACTTGGCAGCCGCTTGGAAGCCGAGCTCATCGATCAGCGGCGGATGCAGTAAATGAGAAATCGTTCGGGTCTCACTCATGCACTTGTCCAACAATTCCGACAGTTGCGACAGCATCTCGGTTTGTCGATCCGATGACTCTAGTTGCCGAAGGCGATCGAGACTCATCTTGATAGCCGCCAGCTGCTGCCCGACGCTGTCATGCAACTCTCGCGCAATACTGCGGTGTTCCTCATCTTGTACTGTGAGAAGTCTCAAAGAAAGTTGCCTCACTGACGCGGTGCGCTGTTCCACCATTAATTCCAGGCGGTCATGTGCTTGCTGGAGGGCCTTTTCGGCAGCTTTCTTTTCGGTGATATCCCGCGCTACTTTCGATGCTCCTACGACCTGACCAGAGCTGTTTTTCACGGGCGAAATTGTGAGCGAAACGTGGATCATCGTGCCGTCTTTGCGCCTGCGGATGGTT
>Ga0335077_10013482_pt1 | contig 10222 bp, 7 predicted proteins | sample Lox_Sample_31_FD_207151 | JGI IMG/M metagenome (GOLD analysis project Ga0335077, IMG submission 207151) | Soil microbial communities from Loxahatchee National Wildlife Refuge, Florida, United States - Lox_Sample_3.1 | ecosystem: Environmental > Terrestrial > Soil > Wetlands | place: USA: Florida...
TGCCGCGCGGCACGATGATCCACGCTGCCGAGGTCCCGAAGGGCGACTACCGACTGCCGAAGGGGATCGAGGGGCGCGTGTTCGACCAGTTCGTCGACCCGGCCAACTTGGAGCTGCTTCCTTGCGAGCAGCACCGCACGATCGTGTTGCTGTTGGCGTTCACCGGCTTGCGGGTGTCAAGTGTCGTGACGCTGCGCCGCGATGCGCTGCAGATCGGCTCGGACAATCACCCGTAACTGCGGTATCGCAACGTCAAGCTCCGGCGAGAGGCGGTGCTCCCGATCGGTCCGGCGCTCTGCGACCAGCTCCGCCGGCAGGAGGAGTACCTGAACGAGACGTGCGGTGATGAGGGCACGGAGTTCTTGTTGCCCTCCCCGCCCAAGCATCGCCAGGGCAGCGGGCTCGGCGGTGGACATCACCTGTCTCGCGAGATGGTTCGCCAGCTGATCAAGAACTACGTGCGCAAGGCCGAGATCCGCGACAGCAGCGGGGAGCTCGCGAGCTGGGTGCACCCGCACCTGTTCCGCCATCACCTCGGCACGAGCATGGTCAACGACGGCGTGCCGCTACCGGTGATCCAGAAGGCGCTCGATCACTCCTCGATCGAAATGACCGGCCGCTACGCGCACCTGCACGACGACACGTTGCGCAGGGAGATGCTCCGCTGGCAGGAGCGGGTGAACGTCCGCGGCGAGCGGATCGCGCTAACGGTCGACGGTCCGCTCGAGCAGGCCGCGTGGATGAAGGAACGGATCTCCCGCGCCCGCCAGGCGCTTCCGAACGGGTACTGCGGCCTGCCGCTCGTGCAGACCTGCCCACACCCGAACGCGTGCCTCAGCTGCGACAACTTCCTCACTGACAACTCGTTCCGAGCCATCCACCAGCAACAGCTCGACCACACCCAAACGATGCTCTCCGACGCCCGCGAGCGAGGCGCGGTCCGGCTCGTCGACGTCCTGGAACATGACGAGGTGAGTCTCGTCCGGATCATCGACGGCCTCGACGCGCTCGACACCAGCTCAGGCGATCGGATCGATCAGGTCGCTCAAGCGCAAGCTCCGAAGCGGACAAGCCGATGACGCTGCACCCGCTCGCGCAGGCAGCCGCGCACCGCACGCTCGACGCGGAAAGACGCGTCCGCCGCGCTCTGGTCGAGCTCGACCGCCAGGGCATCGCATCACATTCGTCGCGGTCGCCGCCCGCGCCCGCGTCAGCCGGCAGTTCCTCTACGACCACGACGGGTTCCGCGGCGAGATCGAGCAGCTGCGAACCACGTCACCCCAGCGCACCCAGGCACGGCCCGCGCGCGAGAGAGCCAGCGACGATTCGCTCCGGACCCGCCTCCGCGCAGCACTCGACGACAACCAACACCAGCGCGAAGAGAACACACGCCTGCGCGACGAGCTCGCGCACGCCCTTGGCCGCGTCCGCGAGCTCGAGCTCGGATCCAAGATCCGCTGACCGCGCGACGACGCGTCGTGGACATGTCCACCACACGAATCCCCTGACCGCAAGCGGACTCAGGACGCGACGCTCGACTTAAGCATGGATTGCGGCAGCGGGACGCCGGCTGGCGATCCCCGTGACCAGCGGGGTCAGCACAGTCGGCGTGGCTGCTCCTTGAGCGAAGCAGTCATCACCGCAGCGCCCTCAGCACGGCAGCTGACAACCACTTCCGGACAACTCCGGTCACGCGGCGACGTGTCGAGGCGTGGCTGCTTCGCTCCGGTTGCGCTCGTCCAAGTCGCTCGGCCGTGGCGACTCCCTGCGTGGCAAAAGCGCTACTCCGGACCGGGTTCGGCCAAGGCGCGAAACGTCGCCGAAGTGCTCGTGCGTTGCGTCCGGCCCGAAGAACAAGAGCGATAGCCCGGCCGACCTTGGGGGTGGCGACCGCGGAGAACACCGATCGCAACTCTCGAGCCTTGAGACGACGCTCAGGGATGCGCGCAAGAACCTGCGCAGCGTGAGCAAGACCGTCGCAAAGGACCTCGAGAACATCAAATAGGCGCTGACCACCGGCATGCCAGCACGTAAGCGAGCCGTTCGCCCCGGCGATAGGGCTTCTGTAGGGTTATCGAGGGCCCTGCGCGGCGGTCGAAGGTCGGAGACTCGGGCCCGATTCCTGGCGCAACTTTTGCCCTCGCCGGCTGTTTCGGCGAAGGGCCCTCGTAGCTGTAAATTTTTGGCAGCTACCGGAGCCGGTAGGACGCTGGTAATCGGTGGAAATCCAATCCCAGGGGAACGACTGGGGAGCATTTGCCTCGGGCGATGATCGCGTCGATCCGCGCCCGAGAGCGCAAAGGAGAAGAGTGATACGTGATGTTTGGCCTTTCTCATCGTACGAAGGGGCTGTCGCGGTTTGCCGTGCTGGCCGCTCTGGCGATCGCTGTGCTTGCGCTGCCGGCCTCGGCAGCCGCGACGGGCAGCGGCCACGGCCACGGCAGCACCCATGGCAGGGGCGGCAGCCACGGGGGAAAGCAGGTTGTCGGGGTGCTCTACACCGAGACGAACGATCCGATGAACAACCAGGTCGTGGCCTTCAATCGTCACGCCGACGGAAGTCTGACGCAGGGTCAGGTCATCTCCACCGGGGGAACCGGTGGCCAGCAGGCGCAGCCTGGTTGCGCACCCACCTGTCCGATCCTCGACACGCAGGGCGAGCTCGCCCTCGCCGCGGGCGGGCGTCTGCTGTTTGCCGTCAACGCGGGCAGTAGCACGGTCAGCTCGTTCCGCATCACGAACCACGGATTGACGCTCGCCGATCAGCAGTCGACGGGCCTTGCGGGTTCGTTCCCCAACAGCCTCACGACCAACGGACATCTCCTCTACGTTCTGAACTCCAACACCCACACGATCACCGGCTTCCGCTTCTCGTCCAAGGGCAAGCTGACGCCGATTTCCGGATCAACCCAATCGCTGACTACCGCCACCAGCGATCTGCCCGGCGCTCCGAGGCAGATTGGGTTTGACAACAACGGCAAGGTGCTGGTGGTGACGCTGCTCTCTTCCGCCCCGCTGATGCCCGCGGACGGGACGAGCTCGATCGACACGTTCGTCGTCAACAAGCACACGGGGGCGCCAGATAGGGCGACGGCCTATAACGCAACGACTCCGTACCCGTTCGGGTTTGCGTTCGACCCGCGCAACGATCTGGTGATGTCGCAGGTGACGTCCCTGACTGTCCCTGGTACGGGCGATGCTCAGACCTACAGCGTCACGAGGTCCGGCAACGTGACCGCGATTGGGGGCAGCCCGGCCGCGACGAACGGGACCGCACCATGCTGGGTCGCGATCACAAACAGCGGCCGCTTCGCGTACGTCGTGAACACCGGCGGCGGTGCCCCGACCGGATCGACCGTGACGGCGTTCAAGTTGTCGCGGCATGGCCGGCTGACACAAATCCAGGTGACGAGCGATGCGCTCACCAGCCAGTTCGCGAAGACCGACGTGACGCTGAGCAGCGACGGTCGCTACCTGTACGTGCTGGCGCCGGGGCTCATGCCAGGCGGGCAGAGCAACATCGATGAGTACAAGGTCGCCAACAACGGCCACCTTTCGCTCATGGGGGATGTGGCCAGCCCAGGGCTGGGCGATAGCGGCCTAGTCGGGCAGTAGTGGAGGTCGGCACCGGGAGGTGACCAAACCGGACCGGGAGATCGCCTGAGGTGCCCGGCTAACGGCCCTCAGCGGTCTCCCGCGTCCCCGTCGGGGGGTCACCAATCATGATCCACGTCGATGTCGCCGACGCCCGACAGCAGGCGAGCGTCGGCGCTGCAGGAGTCGATGCAAGCGGAGCGGGTCGCCGCACGGCCTGTCGTCGAGCGCGAGGTCGCATCGTGAGGCGGAGCAGCAGCGGCGTCCGGGGCGACTCCCGTGCTTGCTGAGACTCGTACCCTCGGGGCGAGAGCAGCTGGGTGCCCGTGCATGACTTCGCCGTTGCGACGGGCGAAGTAACCGTCAGCGATCGCGACACCGCGCTGCTGAGTTCGCCGACAAGGAGAAGCCTCGAGCGGTGTGACCGATGGACTCTGCGAGTTCTGCGATGGAACAAATCCAGGCCGCCTCGGAGCGGCGGCTTCCGTCGCTCGGGACACACCCGGGGTTCGTTCCGGAGCGGCACTGTCGGAAGCCCCGCTCTGACCGGAGGACGCTCCTCCCATGACGAGTAGCGGCCACCCTGCGGGTGGCCCCTCTCTGTCATCTCCGCGAGCCTGGTGAGTCGTTCATCTACGGTCGACCTTTCCTTTCAGGTCCTTGAGTGCGTCTTGTGTCTTGCCGATGGTTGAGTCAACTGTGCGCTTGACCTTGCCTTTGTCCTCTTGACGCTGCCCTTCGCGCTTCATCGTCTCGTTTCCGGCAATCGCGCCGAGGGCCTGCTTCGCGCGGCCGAAGATCTTGTCGGTTTTCGCGCCCATGGGACCTCCTGGGTCGTTGTGGCCTGTCTACGACCCTAGACCCGAATCGCGAGACGATCATCCGTAGCGGCCACTGAGGAATAGTCGGGGAACCGGGGCGTGGGCCGAGCGAGAACGGTCCCGGTCGGGACCAATAGTGAACCTGCAGCCGACGAAGCGGGCCGGCGCCGGTCCTCCTCGGACGCAGCGACGGGACGCCCAAGGTCAATCGTCCTGCGCCGGGCCAGCCCGCCTCGAAGGCCTCGGCAACGCATCTTGGTCAAGTGAAAGGCAACTTCGCCCCGTCCGCTCGCGCTCGACGGCGATCCGCGGGCGGGCGATCGGCCGCGATTCGAGACCTTCGCTCCGCATTGAAGCTTGCGTGACTCCCGCACAGACGTGGGTGGCAATTACGGATGCCGGCGACGTCGGCGACTGGGACTATGACTAAAGACGGAAGGTCGTCAAGAAGGTTCTCTCCCAAAAGCAGAGAGTCAACGAGGCGACCTTTCGCCGTATCTGGGGAGCGAGATGCAGGAAGCACGCCACCAGTTCCGAGAATCGCTCAAGGAGCTCGAGCAGGACACGCTTGGCGGTTTGGAGATGGCCGCGCAACAGCTGGACCGCGCGCTCGAGTCCGTCAGCCTCCAGGATGTCGAGCTGGCCGCAACGGTCATCACCGACGACGACCGGATCGACGAGCGCTACCTGCAGATACACCAGGGCGCGGTGTGGCTGCTCGCGTGCCAGGCGCCGGTCGCGGGAGATCTGCGGACCGTCGCGGCGCTGCTGCACATCATCCGCTGCGTCGAGCGGATCGGCGACCAGTGCGTGAACATCGCCAAACTCGTGCGGCTGTCAGGCCACGAGGCGCCCAAGGACAACGACATCCTCGACACGATCCAACGCATGGGTCAGCTCGCACGCGCACAGGTGTCGCAAGCCAAAGAGGCGTTCGCCACGCGGAACGTCGCCCTCGCGCAGGAACTCGTCGGCCTCGACGGGGAGATCGATCGACTGAACCGCGACATCATCGCTCGCGCGGTCGACATCGGCGACCACCTCGAGGTCCGCGAGTGGGCGATGTACATGATCCTGGTTGCGCGCTGCGTAGAGCGGGTCGCTAGCAACACGGTCGATATCGCCGAGCAGACGATGTTCGTTGTGACCGGGCTGTTCCGCGAGTTCGCGGACGAACTACAGCCCGGGTAGAAGCGGAAGGGAAGCCGCTCGCCGCAGGCCACAAGCGTGTGGCCGCCGGTGAGGCGGCCCAGACTTTTCGCTCTTCCGACTCCCAGCTGAGGACCGGCAGCGAGGACCCGAGCGGGCGACGACCATCCTCAGGGCGTGACTGCTAGCCGGAAGCCGTCGCGTTCGGCTAGCGGCCAGGGCCCCGAAAGGAACAGCGCCGTGCCAGTGCCGCCCTCCCCGCGGAGTTTCCATTTCGCCCAATCTCCAGCGTCCGGGTCCCGCGGTCTGCACTATCGCTTCCACTCTCCCGCCGCCTCGCGTTGCGCGATCGCATTGGCGACCGAGCGCAACTTCGTGGCGGCCGGGTGTTAGCTCTGTGGCCGACGGCCAGCAAGCGAGCGGAGGCGTGGAAGCAGAAGTCGGACCGATCGAGCCGGCCGCTCATGCTCGGGAATGCGATGAAGGCCGGCGTCCCGGCGGCGGAGCCCGCCGGGGAGAGGAGGTCGGCCCTCGGTATCGAACAGCATAGGTAAGGCCGCGCGCGGCGGCAATCCGCGCGGGCCGAGCCGTCCGAAACAGAGGACCGACCACCGGTCACGGTACGCGGTGAGCAGGATCGATCCTGCCTGTCGTGCCGGAGAGAGGAGGAGTAGTCGTGCTGCATGTTGGTCTGGATTTGAGTCGTAAACGAATCGATGTCTGCCTGATCTCCGATCAGGGGGAGCTGATCGACCGCTTCACCGCGACCCCGGATCGCGACGGCCTGCACGGGCTTGCCCGTCGGGTGGCCGTCTATGGGGAGCCAATTCGCGGAGTCGTGGAATCGATGAATGGCGCCCGGTTCGTGCACGACGAGCTGGTGGCGCATGGTTGGGAGGTGCTGGTCGCCGACGCGCAGAAGGTCAAGGGGCTGGCGCCGCTGGCCTGCAAGACCGACAAAATCGATTCCCGGGTGCTGGCGGAGCTGTCGTTCCGGGATCTGGTGCCGGCGATCTGGCTGCCCACGTTCGAGCTGCGCTCGGAGCGGGAGATCTCTCGGTGGCGGCTGCATCTGGTCAAGCACCGCTCGACGCTGAAGAACCGGGTGCACTCCACGTTGATCACCTTCGGCCACCAGCGTCACATGTCCGACCTGTTCGGCGTCGCCGGCCGGAAACTGCTGGGTGAGCTCGAGATGCCCGAGCCGTGGCGCTCGCACGTCGACGCCAGCCTGGTGCTGATCGACGATCTCGAGGCGCGGATCACCCAGATCGCCAAAGACCTCCGCCGCTCGGGCGCCGACCACCGCTACATTCCCATCTTGATGACAGCACCCGGGTTCGGGTGGATCACGTCGTACACCGTGGCGTGCGAGATCGCCGACATCAACCGCTTCTCCTCGCCCGTGAAGCTGACCGGCTACACCGGGCTGTGTCCCCGGGTCAAGCAGTCCGGGCAGATGGATCAGCGCGGACCGCTGTCCAAGCACGGGCCCAAGTATCTGCGCTGGGGTCTGATGGAGGCCGCGATCGCCGCCTCCTCGCACCCGCTCTACCGCGAGCGCTACCAGCGCACCAAGCGCCGCCTCGGCAAACAGCGCGGTCCCAAGGTGGCGCAGATCGACCTCGCCCGCCAGCTCACCGAGGCGATCTGGTACATGCTGACTCGTAACCAACCCTTCGCTCCGGCAGGCGCCATCTTTCGTCTGGCTGCCTGACAGCCCATTTTGGAACTGCGCCACCGGAGCGAGCCCCGATGACACCTAATCCTCGAAGTCAGATGAGGCGATAGAGAGATGAGCACCGCTCCAACGGCACGACCCACCCGCGGACCGTGACAGTAACTTCGTGCCAGGTTCACGCTGTCCGTGTCAAGCGCCATGAGCCGACCTGTTCACTCCAGTGACCTTGCTCAGACGCTTGACACGGCAGCGCTCACCCGGCAATTCGTCACCTGCGGTGTCAAAGATCTGACACAGGGGTTGACAAACGGCTGGCCTTCATAGAGACGACAACCAGCGACCGCACGCAGCGCCGCGAACTACTGCTTAGCCCCGCCGGACCACGCGTCGACTGCGCCGACGCGCACAGCAGCGGTCGACGGTGCTACCGCTTCGACAGGCGCAGGCGCAGGCGCAGGAGCAGCGGCCGCGGCGTGCGAGGTGCTTACGCGAGCGCGCTCACCGGCCTCCTCGAGCAAGTGGCCGACCGGAGCGGTGCGTCAACGAAGCAACAGTCAGCCGCAAGGTTCGACGCGGCTGCTCCCGGTCGCGTCCAGGGCGAGGCACAGATCCGCGCGGCGGCTGCTTCGCTCGCGAACCGACAGTGATCTGGGTCCCGCTACGGGCACCGCGCGCGAATGCTTTCGGACAACTGGAGCCACGCGGTGACGGAGACCTCGCGTGGCTGCTCCGTCGCCCTTCCGATCGCGCGGTCCGGCAGGGAGCCGACCGTGAAAGCGATCATCGACCCGGGGTGTTTTGCACGCGAGCCGCGGCCGCTCGCCGGCAGTGACGAGACGCTCGTCGCTCCATGAACGCGGGAGTCGCGCGCCGGCCGCGGTACGGTGTTGGAGAGATGAGCGACGAACGCGGGTCCGGCCCGACGCCGATTCTCGTTTCGGACGCCGAGCGCGAGCGGAGCATCGCTCTGCTGCGTGATGCGGTCGGCGAGGGCCGGCTGACGCTCGAGGAGTTCATCGAGCGCGTCGGCCTTGCCCACGCCGCTCGCACTGACCAGGAGCTGGCCGGCCTGGCCCGCGACCTGCCCGGCAACCCAACCGCGTCAGCCCAACCGGTCGCCGTAGCAGAAGAGCACCGGGCTTTTTGCTCGCATCTGATCCGCAGCGGACCGTGGTCGCTGCCGCGCCGCTCGTCGTGGCGCTCGATCTTCGGCACGATCGACCTCGACCTGCGCCAGGCGCGGCTCGCCGACCCCGAGACCGTGCTCGAGCTCTACAACTTGTTCGGCACAGTGACCGTGATCGTCCCCGATGGCGTCGACGTGGTCGTGAGCGGGGGTGGGCTGTTCGCGAGTCAGAAGATCGAGTCGCCTGAGCGACCGCCGATCGTCGGCGGGCCGAGCCTGACGATCGACACCCGCGGTCCCGGCGGCACCCTGCATGTCCGCACCCGCCCGACGCCCCCGACGGTGAAGCAGTCGATCAGGAGGGCCAAGCAGTCGATCAAGAGGGCGCTCAAGTGACTGAGCCAGTCTCGTTGAGTGATGGATGCTGCCGTCCCTCGGTTGCGCGGGCAACACGCCTGCCCTGACGATTGCATTCGCCCTCCCCGCCAACAACCGCGGACGATCGAGTTGGCGACTAGGCGCGCCTGACGATCCGCGAGCGGGATCGGCGCCGGATCGGACGATCACCGGCGCGCAACGGCGCCCCTCTTGCACGAACGAGCGGGAGCAGGCGCGAGAAAGGATCCTCGGAGCGTCAGGCCGGCTGGAGTCTTGCGTCGAAGAAGGCAAATACGCGCTGCCAGGCGTCGACGGCCGCTTCGGCGACGTATCCGTAGCGCATCGGGAGAAAGACGAGTCTGCCCACTGGATGCTGACCTTCGGTCATGAAGCCGTGTCCAGCTTCGTCGTAGACCTTGATGTCGTGGTCGATACCGAGCTGCTCGAGATGCTGGCGTAACAACTGCGGTGGCCGGCGTCCGAGGATCAGGTCGCGCCGCCCGTAGGAGGCCACGATCGGACAAGCCCCGCGGAGTCGGTCGGCGTCCTTTGGCACATCGCCATAGTTGACCGACGCGACCCGCACACCCGACCGTCCCGCGCCGACGTACGCAAGTGCAAACGCGCCGCCCATGCAGAACCCGATCACGCCGATGCGCGCACCGTCGACGTCCTCCTGCTGAGCAAGCCATTCGCGCGTAGCCTCGATGTAGCCTGTAATCCGCCCAGGCTTTCCGCTCGCGGATTCAGACATCGCGCAGGCGATGCACACGGCCCGCGGCCCGCCCGCGCTGAAAAGGTCCGGCATCACCGCCACGTACCCGCGCCCGGCGAACTCGTCGCAAACAGCGCGGATCTCCGGCTGGTCGCCAAACACCTCGTGGATGACGACCACACCGGGCCGTGGCCCTGAGGGCGCCGGACGTGCGACCGCCGCCTTCAAAGAACCGCCGGTCGCGATTGTGATCTCAACCTCGTCCGTCATAGGCGCAGATCCTCCCACAGCCGAGAACCGCCACGAACGGGTGGTGATCACATAGAGGCAGCTTCGGCACAAGCTCCATCGCGCCGCGCGTCACAGCCGCACGGGATACGCTGCGAGCTTGCGCGGCGGCGGGCGGCGGGCGGCCTCATCGCTCCCCAGTTGCATGGAAACCAGCAGCGCGCCGCGGGCCTCTTCCGACGGCGTCTGCTTGCTCGCCACCGGCTAGCACCGCGTCCTCGCGGAGTTGCGCCTGGTCGCCAAAGCTCAAGCCGGCCGAGCGCTGGCTTCGCGGTCGGAGCGATGGCCCGCATGGCCGCCCAGATGACCGCCTTCGGAGGGATGCAGAGGCCGGAGGTGACGACCGGTTCAGCCGGTCCGGCGCTTGCTGACCGTTGGCCGCTCAGCTAACTCCGGGTCGATCGCAGGTGACCCCGTCGGCGATGAACCGGTAGCGAGACGTGTTCGGCGCTTACTTCCGCATCGCCGCA
>Ga0335077_10013483_pt1 | contig 10222 bp, 9 predicted proteins | sample Lox_Sample_31_FD_207151 | JGI IMG/M metagenome (GOLD analysis project Ga0335077, IMG submission 207151) | Soil microbial communities from Loxahatchee National Wildlife Refuge, Florida, United States - Lox_Sample_3.1 | ecosystem: Environmental > Terrestrial > Soil > Wetlands | place: USA: Florida...
ATGAAAGAGGGTTGGGAGACTTCACCGGAGAGCCAGTCGACGGTCTGACCCTGGCGCTCCCAGTCGGCGCTGTAGTCGTAGCCGGATTGCGATTTGATTTGCGCGACGGCCTGGGTGTCGTCCTCGATCATCCAACGGTAAACATAGTCGAAGAACGGCGGGTAATTCCAGACACTTTCACCATGCAAGAGATGGACGGCAAGCGCTTCACCGACCCAGGAGACGGAAGTGCAGCAGCGCCGATAGGCTTCGCCCAATTGTTCGCCGGGCGGGGTGAGGATGGGCCAATTGGCGGGCTGGAGTTGTTCGTAGGGGCCGTATAAGCCCGCGCTGACCGGCGTGCCATCGGCATGGACGCCGTAGTGGCCGCCGTAGATGACCGTGGCGCCCTGCCATGCTTGCTGATAGGTTCCGGCAGGGGGCAGGTTCTTGATATAGAGCGTCTGCATGTCCTCGCCAAATTGATCAGGATAGTTGGCGGAGACGTTTTTCATGCCGGCGTCGTTGAACAGAATTCCCGCAAAAACGATGGGGAGCTTGCGGCCGCTGCGATGTCCGCCAAAGGCCGGCCAGCCGTAACCCGCCTGCACGCAGCCGTAGAGATCGATACCGTACTGGACGAAGTAGTTGGTGAGATTGACCTTCTGGCCGGCGGGGAAATTCAACATGAGCAGGAGCGTGGCATAGGAATCGGCAAAGGCGATGTGCTGGCCGTAGCTCGGCATGTAATCGGCGGGGGCATCGAAGAGAAACGCGTTGGTATCGATCCAGGGCCTGCGGAAGAGCGCTTCATACGGAGCGAGGGCGGGCGTGTTGGAGGGATTCGGAGGAGTCAAAGAAGGCAGGAGATTGCGTTGGAGATTCCCCGCGCGATAGATGGTCTGCTTGCGGTCGCAGTAGGAAGGACGAAAGGCGTCGCTCGGAGGAGCCGCCGAGAGAACGGTGAGGACGGACATCGATGCGACGGGACTGGCGCTCATGTCCGAGGCGCGCATAACTTCGGGAACAGAGTGCATGGTGCCGAGGCTGATGGAGGAGACGAGGGTGTCGCCGGGATTCAAGGTGATGGGCGGGTAGGAACGCAGGGTGGCGTCAAACCACCAGGACTCGTCGGTGCCATCATTCAAACGAGAATCGAAACCACTCTTGCCGTTGCTTGTTGGCAGGTTCTTCACTGAGCCGTTCAAGTACGGCGTCGAGGAGGTGGGCTGCGGGCTGATAGCGGTGACGGTGACCGGCCCGACAACGTAATAATCCCCGTTCACAAACTGGCCAACAGGAACGGCCTCGCTGAAGGTCCAGGTGATGCCGTCTTTCGTGATTGAGGTAGCCGTGCCCGCGGGTGGCGGAGGCGCAGGAACAGTGACGGTGACCGGAGCTTTGGCGGACTTGGTGGAATCGGCCACGCTCGTCGCTGTGACCGTGAAGCTGCCCGCGGCATTTCCCGCGACAAACAGGCCGCCGGTGGAGATCGTGCCGCCGGTCGCGGTCCAGGACACGGCGGTGTTTGAGGAACCGGTTACGGTGGCAGTGAATTGTTGAGAAGCGCCTTCGGCGAGGGAAACGGACGTTGGGGTGATGCTCACGGCCACCGTGGGGTTTTGCGAGCCGCCGGAATTGCCCCCGCTCGCGCAGCCACTCAGGGTGATGAGGAGCGAAAGGAATAGCGGGAGGATTCCCGAGAAAGACGGGGAGGGATTCCCCGCGCAAGTGCGAGGAACCTTGCCAGGAGTTGGCAGGACGGTGGGGTTCGAGTTGCACATGACGCACACCCCCTGGCACCAGCTTAGCGGCCGGAAAGGACCACCCACACTGTCCCGGCGTACAGATTTGGCGCAGGGCGAGCCTGTACCGGCCAAAGGCAGTGCACAGGCAGGAGGCTGGCGGAGTGTGCGCGGATTCATTGCGCCACAGGTCTTTTGGGAGTAGGCTCTCCCGAAGCCCTTGGCCCCTCCACAGGACCGCCCAAGGCGGGGTACAACGATTTCACGGTCGCGGGACATCCTGTTTCCAGGGAGGAAGAAGCCATGTCCGTTGCCGCCGCTCACAAGCTCTTGTTCGGGCGCCTGTACCACAACGTCTGGAATGACCGAAAACTGGAATACATCGACCGGGTCTTCTCGAAGACGCACGCCCTGCTTGCCCCCTCCATTACAGGCTCCGCAGTTGGCCCGGCGGTTTACCGCCGGCACGTGGAAGATTTCTTGATTGGATTGCCGGACCTGAAGTTCACCGTGGAGGATACCATCAGCGAAAAGGACAAGATGGTGGTGGAGTGGACCATCACGGGGACGCACAAGGGCGAGTTTCTGGGCATACCGCCGACGAACAGAAAGATCTCCATCAGTGGAATTACGATCAACCAGGTTGCCGACGGGAAGATTATCGAGAGCACGGTTGCGTGGGATGTCTGGCATGTGCTCCGGCAAATGGGGGCAGAGCTTGCCGGCAAGTCCGAAATGCAGGCAGCTTCCGGCCGGTAGGCAGGCCCGGATCGCGGTCTCTCTGACCGCATCATTACTTTTTGGAGTCCTCCGAAGAGGAACGGACTCTTTCTCCGCGTCCCCCTGCTTCAAGATAAGGGTGCAACTTTCCCTTTGTACTCCGGGTTGCATCTCTAAGCAGTCAATCCTCATTCACCAACAAAAAAGGAGAGTTCCGACCATGAAGATTTCAAAGGCTCTGCTCGGCCTGGCGCTTGGCGCGACGCTGATCGGCGGGAGCGTGGCGGTCGCACAAAAGCCAGTGGAGGACATCAGCGGAAAGAAACACCCGAACCTGGCGGCCGCCCAACGTCTTTCCCAGCAAGCGTGGGAGAAGGTGACAGCGGCGCAACAGGCCAATGAATGGGATATGCAGGGCCACGCCGCCAAAGCGAAGGAGTTGCTCGATCAGGTGAACAAGGAATTGAAGATGGCGGCGGAAGCGGCCAACAGGAATCACAAGTAAGAGAGAATATTTGGGGTTCGGACGGCCCGGGCGGGATCCCTTTCCTGTCCGGGCTTCTTTTTTCGAACACCCCGGGGGGTGGAAGAGAACGGAACTTGGCGGAGGCAGTTTTGCATCCAATTCACGTATCCTAAGGGCTCGCGGCGGGGGAGGACGATGAACCTGAAAGCGAGATGGACCGCAGCGGCTGGGATGGTGCTGGCCGCCACACTGCTGGCAGTGCCGGCTCACACCGGCAAGAGGGAATCGTCTGCCGCGATTCCGAGACAATCGGATTCCCCGGCCGCGTCGAGGATCCACGTTCGCGTGAGTGACTTCCAGCTTTTCGCTTCGGACTTTATTGAGGGAGAAGAATTCGTTCGGAATTGTGGACCCCGGTTTGTTGCCTTCCTTGACGGACGTAAACGGCGTGCCGTGCCAGGTGAACGGAATCAACTTGGCGGCACCGTGCACGACGCTGGCGCCGTATGACCTGACCGCTGGAGGGAATTACCACTTCTGGGAGGGGCACACGGACGTTAAAGAGCTCGCACTGTATATCCAGGACACCATCGGCCTCCACAATTGGTCGTTTAACCTGGGGATTCGCGGGGATACCTATAACGGCTTGACGAGCGCCACCCAGGCTGAACCGCGACTCGGTATTGCGTATAACATCAAACCGACGAACACGGTTTTGCGCGCTTCCTATGCGCGGACCCTGGAAACGCCGTTCAACGAGAACCTAGCGCTGGCAAGCACGGGTTGCAGCGACGCGGCGCTGAGCGCGCTGCAGGCGGCACTGCAAGGCTATCCGTGCATCACCAAGGCGTTGAGTCCGGGCTGGCGCAACGAATTTCACGCCGGAGTGCAGCAGGCGTTTGGGAAATACCTGGTCGTGGACGCGGAGTACATGTGGAAGTACACGCACCTGGCCTACGACTTCAGCGTGTTCGGGAATACACCGATCACTTATCCGATCGAATGGCACAATTCCAAAATTCCCGGTTACATGCTGCGCGCGAGCGTGCCGAATTACCATGGCTTCTCCGCATACTTCGTGGCTTCCGGAGTGGCGGCGAGGTTCTTCCAGCCGCAAGTGAGCGGGATTGGCGTGACGCCCGCGGGGCAGGGAGGCACGGGCGTCTTCCGCATCGACCACGACGAAAATTTCAACCAGACGACGCATTTGCAGTATCAACCGTGGAAACGAGGGCCATGGCTGGGGTTCAATTGGAGGTACGACAGCGGACTGGTCGCGGGGGCGGTGCCGTTTGCGACGAGCGCCAATCCCAGCGATCCCGGGTACATTGTGGATCTGACCGGGTTGACGGCGGATCAACAGATTCAAGCGGGGTTGTTCTGCGGGAAGGTCTTCCCGACGTACACGGTGCCACTGACAAGCTGCGCGGGCAATCTGTATGGCTCGACGCTGGTGACCATCCCGAGGCCCGGCACCGAGGATGACGACAAGAATCCCCCGCGCATCCCGGCGCGGCATCTTTTCGATGTGACCGTGGGTGACGACGATCTATTTCACGGCGACCGATACAAGTGGAGCCTGCGATTTACGGTGATCAACCTGACGAACAAGACGGCGCTCTACAACTTCCTGTCAACGTTCAGCGGGACGCACTATGTGACGCCACGGACGGAAGCGGTGGAGCTGGGGTTCCACTTCTAGAACGGCGCGGCCTTTTCTCACTGAGAAGCCGGGATCCAGTCCGGGACGCACGGCCGGTGATGAGAATCACTTCACCATCGCCGCATTCCAGAGCGAGAGCAGCAAGAAAAACAGCAGGCAAGAAGCAAGGAGAATACTCAGCAGTTGCGCCAGTTTTTTGGCAAGCCTCCCACCTTTCGAGTGAGAGCCCGGAATGGATTGACTCTCCGGCACGCCCTACTACCGCGAAAATCAGGATTCACTGTCGAGTTGCCGCGTTCCGTTTGCGAGGGATTTTCGCACATGCTCGCACCCGAGATTTGATGGTGCTACTCTCTCACCGGAGGTGCCTGCCTCATGCCGGACTCACCTCACGTCGTTCGCCACATTTCGGACACCGCGCTTTGGGCCGCCTATTTCCGGGCCGAAGAATCCAAGCGCCCCGACGCGCTTTTCCACGACCCGTATGCGGAACGCCTGGGAGGCGAAAAGGGTGCGGAGATTGCGAAGAGCATCCCCGAAGGCCAGGCGCACGCATGGGCGTGGGTGAGCCGGACGTACCTGGTCGACCAGTTCCTTCGCAAAGAGATCGAAAGCGGGGCCGATCTGGTGGTGAACTGCGCCGCGGGATTGGACGCGCGCCCCTACCGGATGGAGTTGCCCAGCAGCCTGCGCTGGGTCGAACTGGATTTGCCGGACATCCTCGTCTACAAAGAAGAACGCCTGGCGCAGGAAAAGCCGCGATGCGTCCTCGAGCGGATTCCCGTGGATCTCTCGCATGCCGAGGAGCGCCGCGAGGTTTTGGAGGCAGCCGGGGCCAAGGGGAAGCGCGGCGTGATCCTGACAGAAGGACTACTCATTTATCTTTCGCCGGAAGAGGTGCGCGCGCTGGCGAAGGACCTGGCGGCAATCGGCTCTTTCCAGCGATGGCTGCTGGACATCGCTTCGCCCGGCTTGCTCCAGATGATGCGGAAGACCGCGGGCAAAACGTTGGAAAAAGTAGGAGCGCCGTTTCGTTTCGGGCCTGCGGAGGGCCCCGGATTTTTTGCGCTGCACGGATGGGATGTGGTGGATGTGCAGGGGCTGCTGAAAACCGCGGCGCGCTTCGGACGGCCACCTTTCCTTTTGCGGCTACTGGCGAAGCTTCCGGAGTCCACAGGCCCTCAGGGGAAGCGACCCTGGTCCGGGGTGTGTTTGCTGCAGAAGAAGCAGAAGTGAATCGACAAAGGACAGGCCAACCGAGATGGCGACTCGAACAGCGAAGTCCGCAAAGGACAGAATTCGAATTGGCATCGATCTGGGAGGGACGAAGATTGAGTTTGTCGCGCTAGAGCGGGACGGGAGCGAGTTGCACCGGCATCGCGTTCCGACGCCGCGCGGGGATTACGACGCCACCGTGCGGGCGATCAAAGAGGGTGTCCAACAGATCGAAAGGGAACTGCGCCGCAGCGCGACCGTGGGAGTGGGGATTCCGGGGACGATATCCGGAATCACGCACACGGTCAAGAACGCGAATTCCACCTGGATGATTGGAAAACCGTTCGACCGCGACTTGAGCGTGGCGCTTGGCCGCGAGGTGCGCTGCGCGAATGATGCCAATTGCCTGGCGGTGTCCGAAGCGACGGACGGGGCCGGAGCGGGAATGCACCTGGTGTTTGCGGTGATTCTGGGAACAGGGTGCGGCGGCGGTATCGCAGTGGATGGGCGGGTGCACAACGGACGGAACGGCGTGGGCGGAGAGTGGGGGCACACGGTGCTGCCGTGGATGCGCCCGGAGGAGTATCCGGGGCCGCAGTGCTTCTGCGGATTTCGGGGGTGCATTGAGACGTGGATCTCCGGCACGGGCCTGGAAGCGGATTACGAACGCGCGACGAAGACGAAACTGATGGGCAAGGAGATCATCGCGCGCTACGAAGCGGGAGAAGCGCAGGCGATTGCGTGCCTGCAGAGGTATGAGGACCGGCTGACGCGAAGCCTTTCGCAACTCGTGAACATTCTCGACCCGGACATCATTGTGCTGGGTGGCGGCGTGTCCCAGGTGCCGCTGCTGTACAAGAATGTGCCGCACCGGCTGAAGGATTATGTATTTGGACGGGAGGCGGACACGCCGGTGGTGGTAGCGAAGCACGGGGACGCAAGCGGGGTGCGCGGGGCGGCATGGTTGTGGCCGCTCGAGCAGAATTGAGTCACCGCAGCGGGGCGGCAAATGCCGCCCCTCCGGTCGGAATGACAAGTTTCAAATGGCTTAGCCGTGGCTGCCGGCGGCCTTGGCCATCTGCGACATCCAGGCCGCGGCGCGGCGCTCCATTTCGGCCGGGGTCACTTCCTCGACGCGCTGCCCGAGACCCCAGGCGTGGCCGAAGGGATCGCGGACCTTGGCGTAACGGTCGCCCCAGAACTGGTTCTGGAGGGGCTGCTCGACTTTGCAGCCGGCCTTAACAGCGCGATCGTAGAGTGCGTCGACATTGTCGGTATAAATGTGAAGAGCGGAGCAGGTGTGCGGCTTCTCACCCGGAGCATTCGCCATACCCGGGAACTCGTCGCTGAGCATCAAACGGGAATCGCCAATCTGGAGTTCGGCGTGGCCGACGGTGCCTCCCGGGCCGTTCATGCGCGAGAGTTCCTTGGCATGAAAGACCTGCTTGTAGAAGTCGATGGCACGGGCGGCGCCCTTGCACACGATGGACGGCGTGATGGAATGGTACCCCTCGGGAATCGCTCGGACTGCGGACATGGTTCCTCCTAACCAAAAATGGATTTAGCGCGCAGTGGATTGAGGAAAGGGGCAGGGGCAAATCAAAAGACGCTGCGCGGGACTTTCTAGATACGCCCGTGCGGCGTTGGCGTCAAGAGAAGTTTTTGCGGGGCGAAAAAGGAGGAGGCAAACATGAGGTACGACTTCCTGGTCGAGACCTACGCGACGGAACGAATGAAGGTGCTGAGCGTGTGGAGCGAGTTTCGCGACGCGGACCTGGAGGTGCGTCCACGCGCGGACGACGGGCGCGGACGGAGCGTGCGGGAGCAGATGATCCACCAGTGCGTGAGCGAGGACCTGTGGTTCCGCGACATGCTGAAAATCGATGTGGGCGCGCCGCCTGTGCCGAAGGCAGAGACGCGGGGAGAGTTTATCCGGCGCTACGCGGAGGACAGCGGGAAGAGGCTGGCCGTTCTGCAAACGAAGGAGGAAGCGTGGTGGGAAAGCGAGACCATCTTCTTTACCGTGAAGCGGTCGATGGCCTGGGTTGTGACGCGGCGCGTCGCGCACACCTCGCACCACCGCGGGCAGCAGATGGCCATGCTGCGCATGCTGGGCCGCGATCTCCACAGCAACTACGGTCCCACGGCCGATACGGGAGGCCTGATGGCGAACCACGCGCCGACCATCTACGCCTACGATGACCTGGAACATCTTTTGAGCGATATCGAGGAAGGCAAGAGGAAGAAGTCTTTGCCAGGGGGCAGAGGGTCGCCGGTGACGGAAAGGCCCGCGAGGATTTGATGAGGATGCCGGTTCTGTTTGTCGGCCACGGTTCACCGATGAATGCGATCGAGGGGAACGCATTCACGAGAGCCCTGCGCGAAGTGCGGAAGGGTTTGCCGGCGCCGAAGGCGATCTGCGTCGTTTCGGCGCACTGGGTGACGCGCGGGTGCCAGGTTCAGGGAGCGGACTGGCCTCGGACGATTCACGATTTCTACGGCTTCCCGCGGCCACTCTACGAGGTGCAGTACCCGGCGCCAGGAGCGCCGGAAGTGGCGAAGCGCCTGGCGATGGAGCAGCACCTGCTGGTGGACCATCAATGGGGATTGGATCACGGGGCGTGGAGCGTGCTTCGTCACCTTTATCCCGAGGCGGATGTGCCCGCCTTCCAGGTAAGCCTGGACCACGCGCGGACCTTCGCAGAGCACCTGGCGCTAGGCGAGGAGTTGCGCGCGCTTCGCGAGCGGGGAGTGCTGATCCTCGGCAGCGGCAATCTCGTACACAACCTGCACCGCATCAGTTGGGAGTTCCCCGCCTCCGCCTATCCGTGGGCGGAGGAGTTTGATGCCAAGGTGAAGGTCGCCATCGAGCAGAGGGATCTGGAATCGCTGGCCGCGCCGGACCGTTGGGGGAGCAAGTTGCTGGCGGACGCGCACCCCACCCTGGAGCACTACGCGCCGATTCTGTATTGCCTGGGAGCGACGGACGAGACCGACAGGTTGACGTATCCGTACGAGGGCATCGAGTACGGCACGATTTCGATGCGTATGGCGTTGTTCCAGGACGTCCAGGCCTGAATGGAACCGCTCTCCTTCCAGGGGCATCTGATGAACATGGGACCAGATGCAGAACCCTAATAATGAGGAGCCAGATGAGAATCTCGCAAGCGATGGGAGTTGTGTTGTTGACCGGTTTGTCGGTTTCCACGTTTCCGGCATCGGCCCAGGTGACCCATGGGAAAAAACCGGAACTTCCTCCGCCGTTCGTTACGAAGTCCGCGGGAAACGGACCGGACAACGCGAAACCGCCCGAGGGGTTTCTTCCGACGGTTCCGGCGGGGTTTCACGTCAATGTGTTTGCGACGGGCTTCAAGGTGCCCCGCTTCCTGGCAACCGCGCCGAACGGCGACATTTTTGTGGCTGATACCGGGGCGGGCGAAATCATCGTGTTGCGCGATCCCCAGCGGACCGGCGCGGCACAACAACGGGAACTCTTTGCGGAAAAACTGAACCGGCCCTTTGGCATCGCTTTCTACGAGGACCATGTCTACGTCGGGAACACGAACGAGGTGGTGCGCTTCCGGTACGACAAGCAGACGTCGAAGCGCACGGGCGAAGCGGAGCACGTGCTGGACCTGCCGCCGGGCGGAGGGCACTTCACACGAACGATTGCGTTCAGCGCGGACGGAACGAAGCTTTACGTCAGCGTCGGCTCTTCCTCGAATATCGATCTCGAGAAGGACCAGCGTCGGGCGGCGGTGCTGGTGAGCGATCCAGACGGGAAGAATTCGCGGATTTTTGCGTCCGGATTGCGCAACGCGGTGGGATTGGGGATTGAGCCGGTGACCGGCGCGGTGTGGGTGAGCGTCAACGAGCGCGACGAGCTGGGAGACGACCTGCCGCCCGATTATTTCACTTCCGTGAAAGACGGCGGGTTCTACGGATGGCCGTACAGCTACATCGGCAGCAACGTGGATCCGCGCGTAAAGCCGCAGGAGGTGGAGCTGGTGTCGAGTGCGATCATCCCGGATGTTTTGCTGGGGCCGCATGTAGCACCGCTGCAGTTCGCGTTTTACACGGGCAACCAGTTTCCGGAGGAGTATCGCGGGGGCGCATTCGTCGCCGAGCACGGATCGTGGAACCGGGCGGCGCGCAACGGATACCAGGTGGCGTTCGTGGGCTTCAAAGATGGAAAGGCCGCGGCGAACCCGATTCCGTTCCTGACAGGCCTGGTGCCAAATCCCGGCGGCGCCAACGTGAATGGAAGGCCGGTGGGAGTGACCGTGGCGCCGGATGGGTCTTTGCTGGTGAGCGACGACGGAGCGTGCGTGATCTACCGGGTGAGTTACGCGAAATAGACGAAGAAGAAAATTCTGTCGAGGCCGCGTGGAATGCTCGCGCGGCCTTCTTTTTGTGTGCCGAGCATGTTTATCA
>Ga0335077_10013484_pt1 | contig 10222 bp, 13 predicted proteins | sample Lox_Sample_31_FD_207151 | JGI IMG/M metagenome (GOLD analysis project Ga0335077, IMG submission 207151) | Soil microbial communities from Loxahatchee National Wildlife Refuge, Florida, United States - Lox_Sample_3.1 | ecosystem: Environmental > Terrestrial > Soil > Wetlands | place: USA...
GACGAGCGCGGTCTTTGGTTCGCCGTGTTTCCACCCGGACGGGAAGATCCGGGCCCAACGGCCATCCTCTGGGCAGACAGTTGCCATCAGTCCACCCGGAAGGATGCGAAAGAACTTCTCTCCCATCTACCTTCGGGAGAACGACGGAAGCGTTAGCCTCACCCCTGTTCCTTGACCAGCCCAGATCTTAGCGACAAGCGGCTATGATCAGAGGGCCGGCTAGAAAGACTCCCAGGGCGAGTTATTGTCCGCCCTTGGTTTCCCGAACGGGGACCGAGTGAAGCGTACGCTTCCTGCCATTTCTCCCTAGGATCGAGACCGAGGAGCAGGCGCGGCAGGCCCCGCCGAACCACGGGCAGCGCGCCAGGACGAAGGCAGGAGGCAGATGCGAATGGAAAGGGTTCAAGGAATCCCGACGTACGCACGCGCGAAGGCCGCCGCCTACGAGGAGTACGCCGTCCTCCGGAGGTGCCCCGAGTGTCGGGGTCACCTCGTCGAAGCGGGCGAGGAGTGGACATGCACCAGCTGCGGGCTGGTAGCGAAGACGGAGAAAACATCGACCGAAGTCGCCCGCGCAGGGCGGAACACCAGCCGAAGGCTCGGCTCCTACATGGGGACGAGGGACGACGAAAACTCACACGCCGATTTCAACGGCTCGTCGACCATCGGCTTCGCCAAGGTCATCTCGGACAACATGGGGGTCGACTCGGCTGCGTGGAACTGCGCCAACATGGTCAGGAGAGTGTCGGAGAAGCTGTCGCTCCCCTCCTTCGCCAAAGAGAACGCGGTGGCCGTGTCCGAGAAGTTGCTGGCGGGCAGCAGGAACGGCCGACTGGGAAAAAGGAGGACGTCCATCCCCGCGATCTCCGCCTACTCCATCCTCTCTGCCTGCAGGACGGCGGGGCTGGACCACGTCAGCTCCAGGAGCGTCATCAGGGCGCACAACGACATGGGTCACAGGGTCACGAAGTCTGCCCTTCTCCAACTCGGGACTGAGTCTCCTGTCCCCCTCAGGCCAGCCGACCCGGCCTCCCTCCTCAGGACCGTGATGAACGGCCTTGAGACGAACGAGGGCGTCCTCCAGAGGCTGAGGAAGAAGGGAGTCGAATCCGGGCCCTACTTCAGGAGACTCCTGCAGGCGTCACAGACAGCCCTCGGCACCCTCCGAACGCTCGGAGAGGGACGCAACCCGAGGACCATAGCCGCCGTGTCCGTCTACCTCGCGTCCCAATCGCTGGCCCCCAGGGCTGTGATGCAGAGGGAGGTGGCGGAAGCCGTGGAGGTGACGGAGTACACCGTCCGCGAGTTCGCCGCCTTCGCGGACAGGGAGTTCGGGCCCGTTAAATGCGGGCCCCTCCCCATAGGGCATGAGCGGGAAGCGGAGGCATAGGAGGATGGACACGCCCTACGCCCGCATAACCGAGATCAGGGAGGTCGGGACCAGCGGCGAGGCGAACGAGTGCCTGGGCAGCGGCTTCGTCCTGATCAAGGCCGTCGAAAAGAGGGAGACCGACCCCCTCGGCAGGCAGTCCAGCGCCATCGTCTACATCCTCGGCAAGCTCAAGGGCAACGGGAACGGACACCCAGCACAGCCAGCCGAGCAAGAACCCGCAGACATCATGCACGGCACTCCTGACGTGGACCCGGCCATTCTCGAGGACCGCCCCTGGAAGAAGTACGACAACGGCGACGGGGAGTGGACCTTCGTCACTAACCAGGACGGGTCGCCCGTGGCGGAACTAGAGTCCGTGAAGGACTTCCTGGACGCCCTGAGGGCCGGCGAAGACCTCGTCGTTGGCGGATACAAGTACCGGCTCCGGGACAAGTTCCTCAAGCGGTACCCCGTCAGCGGCCAGAGCGCATAGGCAAGGCTGGTTCTCATGCAAGCTACAGAAGACCCAGCGCAAGCCATCGACCAGAAGACAACATGGAGGGAGCGTGCCGACTCCGAACTGGAGAAGATCGTCCGCCTCTTCTCCTCCGCCCAACTCCCGGACCTGTGCGCCAAGTCCCTGATCATCGCCCCTGAGAAGCCCTCCTCGAAATGGAGCTTCGGCAACCAGTTGCTGATGCTCCTCGCGGGGACTGAGGACGCCAGGGGGTACCGGCAATGGATGGACGTGAAACGTCATGTCCGAAAGGGCTCGAAGGCGTTCTACATCCTGGGGCCGGTCTTCGTCAAGAAGCGCATCGACAGCCCTGACCCGAACGACGACGAGGAGATCGAGGTCCTGGCGGGCTTCAGGGCCATCCCCGTCTTCCGCATTGAGGATACCGAAGGCGCAGAGCTGCCCACGTACAAGCCAAGAGACCCGCCCCCGCTGCTCGACGTCGCGGAGAAGTACGGGATGAAGGTGAACTACCTTCGCCTCTCTTCGGGGGTCCTGGGCCTCACTGACTACGAGCGGCAGGTCATCACCTTGGCCACCGAGGACTGGACCACTTTCTTCCATGAACTCGCTCACGCCCTTCATCGCAGCTTCGAGCCCAAGACCACACACAACCAGGAGCCTGAGGCCGAAACCATAGCCCAGCTCGTCGCGGCCACGCTCGCCCGCCTCTATGGCAGGCCCGACGACAGCTTCTCGTGGACATACCTTGCCAGGCAGGCCCAGTCAGCCAGCCCACAGCAGGTCGGGCGCATCTGCATGCGGGTCCTCGATAGGGCGAAGAAGGTCCTCGACCTGATCTATCCAGAGAACGTTGGCCGCTAAATAGGCTCGCAGCATACTTCGGGGTGAGTCCACTCTCACCTCCCATATCGGCGGCCCTGACCCTCCTGGAAAGACGTCATCCCCGAAAATGTCCGGGGACGATGATACCACTCTGCTCTGAGTGTGTGCCATGATGAGCACACCACCCGACCGGAGTTCTGACCCGGCAGGGGATGACGTCCCAGAGTGGGATTTAGGGCTGCCGGTCAGTGTTGCCATTGCGGATAATTTCCCTCTCCGCCCCTCTTCTTTTTTTGACCTGTTTTCTGGGGTTCCGCGAGGGTTCCGGGAACCTGTCGGTCAGCCGAGGCTGATTTCCTCTCTTGGAGCTTTCGGCTGCTGGCCTGGGGAATCAGAGGTTGAAGTCTTGGCCGGCTCTGCTCGGTCCCTTTCGGCCGAAGCGGTAGAAGAGATAGGCAAAAAGAATGACAAGGATACCGTAGACGAACGTGAAGGGGTACTGCCCGAAGACGGTGCTGGCGATGACCCCGAGCGCGAACACCGCCGTCCCCCCCGCGAGGAGGACGCGCAGCAGGTCGTATGTCGTCCCGCTTGGGCTCCCCCTCCGTTCCTTGTCGTCTGGCTTGCGTTCTGAATCAGGGTTAACCATCTGTCCCGACCTTCTGCTTTGCCCGCCCGCTCGGCCGGGGTATCTCCGTTAAGGCTTTCGCGGGGCCTCAATAAGGCGCCGGCTTGGGTGTTCTCCACCCTAGAGCTATAACCCCCGCAGATGCGCAGCATCCACGAGTGACGCGAGGGTGGTCGAATCAAGAAGGGGGCTGTCCTGGACCAGCGTTCTGGCGGTGGCAGTGATCCTGGTCTTCGCCTCGGCCGCGGTCTACCTGCAGGCTGGCCCTGGGAAGGGGGTCTCCGGGCATCCGTCAACCTCGGGGACCACCTCGAACGGTCCGCAGCTGGGGACCATGACGACGCAATACACGCCTGGCTCCTCCGGTCAGGTGGGGACTACGGGTTACGGAGGGTGCCTTGCCATCCCCTTCGATGAAGAAATGGCGCTCGGGACCTTCCTCAACTCTTCAGAAGTCGAGTCGTATCTGAGGGGCGCCTTCGCCTACAACTGGGAGTACGCATCAAGAGATTCGTGCACCTCCTGGCTCCCCCCCATCGTGAAGGTGAACGTGACCGGGTTCCAGAGCGTCACAGGAAACTGGTCCACCGGGTACCTCGTGACATACGGCAATGGCACCCTGCTGAGGGGGGAGGTGTCCTCGTCCTATGAGGTGGTCAACTTCACAGCGGCGAAGCTCCCTGACCTGACACAGAGCATCTCCTTCGCTCCACAGCAGCAACAGGTCATTGCCCTGGCGCTTTCGAACTCCACGGTCAGGAGCTACCTCGCCGGAACCGATTACTTCGCCGCCTCGATCTACCCCCCCGCCCCGTCGGGTAACCAGACGGTATCGAACAGGTACGTCCTGTACTTCGACCAGGTGAACGGCGGGGCGGTCGTCGGGGTCTTCGTCAATTCTGGCGTTACACAGGTCGTCGGCGTCTTCAAGGGGTACGACTGCAGGTTGTTCGGCGTGAACGGCAACACTTGTTCACCCTGAGATCCGGCGATGTCCTCCCTCTCCACGCCTCTTCTTCTTTTGAACCAATCAGAACAATACCGTCCAAGCGCTACCGCTGGGGATTTTGGTTTGGCACGGCTGCTTTTACGAACCACACTGCTGGAGGAGATCGGTCTCCTGTACCGGAGACCGTTCAGCCCGCTTGCGGCTCCCGCCGCAGTCGCTGGGCCGTTCTGGTAAGTAGAACTATACACCCTTAACCTCTACGGGCATCCGTGGGCCCTCGCGGAACTGCCATCGGGACCGTAACGGCCGCCCTTACAGTCGTAGGCTTGATAGTCGTGGCTGCTGTCGGCTTTGTAGTACTCTCGTCCTCTCAATCGGGCTCACACTCGGGCACCTACGAGGTCGCGTTCCAGCAGATAGGATCCTCATGCTCCCCTTCATTCTGGGGGGTCCCCTGGGCAGTGACAATCGGCAACGCCACAAAAATCCAGCCGGCGAGCGCCAAACTCCCTATTCCATACATCGGCAGTACCACGAACAAAAGCCTGGCTGAAATCGACTTCTTCCTCCCAGATGGCAGCTATCAGTACGCGGTGAGCCCCTCGCAATATTACTTCACGCCTTCATCGGGGTCATTCGCAGTGTCTGGGTCCAACATCACAATCCCAATCTCCTACACCGGAACGGGGTGCATCACAACCACCACCTCTACCGCGAGTCCAGGCTCGCCCCTACCGATCTCGAGCGTTGAGACCGCGAACATCTCGATCGGAGGGTCGCCCCGCACGATCGCGATCGACCCCAACACCAACAGGGTCTACGTGGCCGACTTCTTCTACAACAACCTCACCGTGGTCGATGCAACAACCAACTCGGTGGTTGCAAGGGTAGCGCTGCCAGCGGATGACAACAACGGGATCGCCGTCGACCCGAACACAAACATGGTGTATGTCCTGGTCGAAGGGGGAGTCGCGGAGGTGAACGGGACCACCAACAAGGTAGTAGGCGAGCTTCACCTCGACTTTGGGGCCGGTTCCATGGCCTATGACCCGTCGAATCACCTGATCTACGGTTCCAATGGAGCGGGGAACGGCAGCCTGATTGGGGTGGACGTTCTGACCGGCGATGTCGTGTGGAATGCGTCGCTGGGATACTGGGCCAACAGTGTAACGGTGGATCCACAGACGAATGTCGTCTTTGCGGTTGGCTGCTATCAGGACTTCGTGTGCGACTCTGTCGCTTCTGCTGTAAACGGGACAAACGGGATGATTCTGAACAAGATTACCCTCGGGAACGACGATTATCCCAGGGTGACGATGAACCTGGTCACTCATGTCGCCTATGTCTCGGGCTCGGCCCAGCTGGTCGCCCTGAATGGGACCACGGGGAAGATAGTCTTCGACGTCAACTCCATGGCATGTGGCCCGTTGGACAGCATGGCAGCAGACCCATCTTCCAACCAGCTGCTTGCCGTCTCTCTGGACTACAACTATATCCTCGCCTACGACGGAACATCAGGAGCACTCCTGAACATGTACTCTCTCCCGAGTACCGCACAGTTCGTCGCATTCAATTCCAACACCATTGAGGCTTATGTGACCATCGGGAGCCAAATCCTGTCGTTCCAGAATTCAGCAGGTGCTGGCCACTACGACAGCGCTCTGGTTGGTTCTGGCCAGGGGTGTCCGTTGCCCTAGCAAACATCATAGACTCTTGCTTTGTCCAGAGATGGCGCCCGCCTTTCGGACAGAATCGGAACAAACGCGGGTCTCTCTCGCGCCTGTCTTAAGGTTCGGGAGTTGGTCTGAATCGGTAGGTTACAGCCTGACCCCGAAGGACCTGGCGAAGGCTTCGAATTCACTGTAGGTCGCAAGGTATCGGAACCCGTCTTCGGTCACGGCGTACCTGGTCTTCTCCCCGCGGTTCACTTCAACAACCAACCCGGCCTGTACTAGGCTGCGGAGCATCTCGATGGCCCTAGGGTAGGACATGTTCCCCTTCCGGATGATGGTCGCGATGCCGACCCCTTCTCCGTCGCCATCGGAGTGGGTTGCTGCGGCCAGCAGGTCGGCGACGATTCCCTCCCTCGTCCTGTACCTCAACTCACTGCACCATCCTGGTGCAGGTTCTTAGTACTACAGTGTAGAACAGCCCCAATTCTCGCCAAGGATGACAATCTGACCATGTTCGTTTCATAGCCTGGTCACCTGGAGGTGACCGCCGCCAGCTCCGAGACGATGCTCGGTCAACGACTGAGGAATTATACATATCAGTCTTCTAGCTCTGAGACGGCGAGCGCAAAAATGGCCGGCCCAGAAGATCACTCTGACTTCAACGAGGCAAGGGCGGAGCTCTTTGACACCCTGGGGCACCAGACCCGCATCCGGATCCTGCAGGCGCTTTCCCGGAAGCCGATAGGCTTCGCCGAACTGAAGAGGGAGACGGGCATCGAGAGCGGGGGCCTGCTCTCTTTCCATCTCGGGAAGCTGGGCCGTCTCGTCAAGACGACTCCGGGGGGCGACTACGACCTGTCCGACGAGGGGAGGGAAGCGCTTAGAGTGATCGGGACGATCAGCAGCGAGGAAAGGGAAGGAAGGGTCAAGCCGAAGGTCTTGAGGAGTGGGAGCAGGCTCAAGGTTGTTGCCGCGGTCCTGGTCATGGCGCTGGTGGCGCTTGGCGGGCTCGGGCTGTACCAGCAGCAACAGATTTCGACCCTCTCAAGGGAGCTTTCAGGCGACCTTTCGGGGACCGTCTCCATGAACGGGCACTCTTTCTGGTACGTGACCCTCCCGTCGCAGATGGTCGCGGGTGCTGCGAACGGGACGACAGTCTCCTTCCATGGGGTCAAATTCACGCTCTACAATCCAGGAAGCTTCTCGACTGGGGGTTCGGTGCTCATCACAAGACCGAGCAACGCCACATTCATTCTGGCTGGCTCAAACGGAACTGTCACGTTCAACGTGACCGCGTCGTGCTCCCCCGGGTGCACGTCGAGCGGCAACTCGACGTTGGTCACCATCTCCCTGCAAGGGGTGGCAGTCAACTACTTCGTCCTGCCGAAGGTGCAGGTTACCATGCCGAGCGGACAGAGCGAAGTGCTCCTGCTGCCTCAAAGTTCGCAGGGCGTCACGAGCTACGCAGTCGGAGGGAGCAGTTTCTGGTTCACCTCGAGCACCAGCCCGGTAGTGGGGGTGTCTGTGAACGGCCAGAGCGGGGCGGTGACCTTCTTCGTCCAAGCCGCAGGCTGAGGCAGAATTTTAGTTGCATGTATCGGCCTGGATTTAGATCGGGAAGCACTCGCAGTTGACAGGTTCACGTCTGCACTGCCTGGAGACCCAGGCTCCAGACTCGGTCTTTGTCAGCGGCCTCCCGCAATAGCACTGCCTACCTCGAGTAGACACTCCCATCGACCCTTGGGGAATCGGCCGTGGCTTTGGACCTCAGCCAGAACTTGTAGTAGCACTCGGCGCACAGCCGGGGTTCCTGCCTGACCGCAGACTGCCCGCACCACTCGCAGGCCGGTTGCACGAGTCTACACTGTCACAGACTTGCCACCGAGGGCTTATAGGCCTAGCCCAAACGCTGGCAATGCGCCAGGAGACGTACGAAAGTCAATGCTGGCGTAAGCCCATCGGGGGGAGGAACGCTTATTACAAAATCGTCACTAAATCCCCTCCCCATGCCGAAAGCGGTCCAGCTGGTGATTCCGCTGGTGAATAAGCCCGGGACCCTCGCGCACCTCTGCTCCACGCTGGGCGAAGCCAAGGTCAACATCACGGCCATACTCGCTCCCGAGGGAAAGAAGAAGGGCAAGGTGAGTCTAATGGTCGAAGACCTGGCCGCGGCGCGGGAGGCCCTGAAGAGAGCCAGGGTCCGGTTTTCTGTGGAGGAGGTTCTGGAGGTCGACGTGGACAACAGGCCGGGAGCGTTCGGGGAGGTCGCGGGGAAGCTCGCGAAGTCCAAGATCAACATCGACTACGTCTACGTGACGACTTCTCCCTACGGGAGAGCCAAGGTCGTCATGGGGGTCCCCGACGTGACAAAGGCACTGCGCGCTCTGGGCGAATGAACGAACGAAACAGGCGCCTCTCCGCGGCCGACGAGGTGGCAGGGACCGCTGGGGTCCCAATTTCCCTCACACTCGGTGAGTCACTTTCGCGGGCATCTACATATAACTGCCATCGCGTCTCGTTCTTTTAGCGATGCCGAGGCTCGAGGTCCCCCTGGTGAACGAATCAGGGAGGACCATCGGGTACGGCGACAGGTGGCGGACCCACAGGGTGACGAAGGGCCCCGACGGCCCCGTCCTCGGCCGGAGGCACGTCGGGATAACCATGGCCTGCGTGGACGGCGGGGGGAGGGTGCTCGTGGCTCACCGGAGGCACAGGATCTTCGACAGGGTCTGGACGCTGTCGGGGGACACCCACCCCTACAGGGCGCACGGGCGCCTGGAGACGGAGAGCATCGTCCAGGCCGCGAAGAGGTGCGCCCTGGACGACCTCGGGGTCGTGGTCAGGGGGTGGGCCAGGAGGCTGACAGTGTCCTACTCCGCCAGGGACCCGAGGGACCCGAGGTACTGCGAGAACGAACTGCTGCACGTGATGGTGGCGAAGTACGGCGGCCCCCTTCGCATGAACCCGAAGAACGCCTACGAGCTCAGGTGGGCCGGGCTCGCAGAGATATCGAAGGACTCGGCTGAGGACCTGGAGAAGGAACCGGTTGACCGAAAGTACGCGCCCTGGGTACAAGCCATCCTTGCTCTGCCATCGAAGCAGGTCGAGAAGGCATTCCTGAGCGACTCGTCTGCTGAGTGAGGCTCCACCCCATATTTGCCTTCATTGGTGCTTAAGTGCGCCCACCGCTGTCTGAGCCGTTGAGACTCCCCTGGGGCCTCCTCCTGCTGTCGCTGGCGGCGTCCCCCCTCCTCGCGCTGGTCCTCCTCGCGATCATCGTTGTCTTCCTTCATCCCTTCCGCAGGAAGGAGTACGGGCATCCTTCGGTGACCCTGAGGGGGGAGCTGGTCAGGAGCAGGTCGGAGAAGGCCATCGCAGACTGGTTCTGCAGGAACGGGGTCAGGTACGTGTACGAGTATCCGGCCTTCGACCGGAGGGGGTCGGTGATCAGCAGACCGGACTTCTACCTCCCCGACTACGGCGTGTATTTGGAGTACTGGGGCCTCGCGGGGGCAGGGAATGAGTACGACAGGACGATGAGGTGGAAGACAGAGCAATATCGAACGAACGGGGTGAGGGTCGTCTCGCTCTATCCGAGCGAGCTCGACAATCTTGATGCCGTTTTCAGGTCCAAGCTAGACCGCGCAGGTCTGGAATCAACTCTTGAATTGACCTTCTCCCCCTGAAGGACGTCCCTCACCGGCTCCAGGAGTCCAGTATGAGTTCGCTACCTTAACCTACTCAACTCGTCATTCCACATGCCAGAGACAGAGATTCTCTGCCATACCTGCTCTATCTCCTCAGACGTGTACTGAGGCTTCTCCTCTCGGAGGAATCTAATGATCTTGGCTCTCGTCTGGAGGTCGTTCTCTGGTCCGTGCTTGATGAGATAAACCAGTGACGCCATCAATTCCATTCGCTCTGCGGAATAGAAGTCGCTTCCGAGGAAGTTACGCATCGCGTTGACGACCTCAAGTTCTTTGGTGTTGAGCTGCCTCAATGACTGATCTTCCTCGCCTGTTGGATTGAAGAGGGTCTTGGTCAACGATGGGCTGTATGGACCTCTGAGGTACCAGGTAAATCCAAAGCCTAGGTCTGCCCCGAACTGTTTGAGCATGTAGACCATCTTCTGCACTCTTACGCGTTCGGCGAAAGTGCCAAGGTTGGTGTCCATTCCTAGGTTCTTCAGGTAGACTGCGACTTCATCGTAAGATGTCATTGAGCGATCTCCTCCTTGATGCTGCCGAACACTTCCAGCAGTTCGTCGATGGTTTTAAGGCCCTTGCGCGTGATCATG
>Ga0335077_10013488_pt1 | contig 10220 bp, 8 predicted proteins | sample Lox_Sample_31_FD_207151 | JGI IMG/M metagenome (GOLD analysis project Ga0335077, IMG submission 207151) | Soil microbial communities from Loxahatchee National Wildlife Refuge, Florida, United States - Lox_Sample_3.1 | ecosystem: Environmental > Terrestrial > Soil > Wetlands | place: USA: Florida...
GCCCGCGCCTGCGCCCGGGGCCGTCTCCGGGAAGCCGGGCACCAGCGGCTCGCGGGAGAGCGGTGCCGGCTCCTGCTGCTGCCACTTCGGCCGCCGGGGCTGCTCGCCCGCGTGGCCCTGGCGCCTGAGCCTGGCCTGCCGCAGCATCGCCAGCAGCAGGACGAACGCGATCAGCACCAGCGCCCACGGCAGGATCGCGACCGTGATCTCAGCCGTCCGCGCCGGCAGCCGGTCCCCGGCCGCATGCAGCGCGTCGGCGCCGGCCGCCGCGGCGAGCAGCGCCAGCAGGCTGAACCATGCGAGTAGCCTGCTGGGCCAGCCCGCGCCGCGCAGGGCGAGCACGGCCGCGAGGATGACGACCAGCAGGACGTCGAGGATCAGCGGGTATCCCCTGGCCAGGCGCGTGTTCACGCCGGCCTGCAGCGCTACCGCGTGGATGCCGGTGTAGGAAAAGACGAAGGCGGCGGCCGCCAGCGCTGCCACGCCGGCACACACCGCCACCAGCGCGAGGATCCGCAGCGCGCTCGGCGTTCCGGCGGACTGTTGTTCGCTCATCGGGTCTGGCAGTCCTTCCTGGGCGCGATGCCCGGCCCGGCCGCGATCCCCCTTATAGTCGGGAACGGGCGGTGCCGCGCGCAAGGCGACAGGCCGGTAAGAGCCGGATCGCAGGCGGGCGCAGCGGAAGGCGCAAAGACGCGCCCGCGATCACGGCGTAAGGGAGACGATATGCCGTACTACAGAGTGACCGGGGAGATTCCGCGAAAGCGTCACACCCGGTTCCGCGGCCCGGACGGCAGCCTCTACGCAGAGGAGCTGATGGGCGAGGAAGGCTTCTCCTCCGACTCGTCCCTGCTGTATCACATGCACCCCCCGACGGCGATCGTGAAGAGCGAGGGGCTGACCGAGCCCGCGGGCGAGAGTGCGCTGACACCCAATCATCCGCTGCTGCCGCGGCACTACCGGACGCAGGATATGCAGGCAGGCGGCGACCTCGTCCTCGGCCGCCAGCTGCTGATGGCCAACGACGACGTGCGCATATCGTTCGCCGCTGCGGAGGCCGGATCCGAGCTGTACCGGAACTCCGCCGGTGACGAGGCCGTCTACATCAGGACCGGCTCGGCGACGCTCGAGTCCGTGTACGGTGCCATTAGTGCGGGCGCCGGCGACTACGTGATCGTGCCGCGCGGGACTATACACCGCTGGCTGCCGGCCGAGGGCGGCGTGCACGCGCTCGTGGTCGAGGCGCGCGGGCATATCCGGCCGCCTCGGCGCTACCTGTCGCAGTACGGCCAGTTCCTGGAGCACGCCCCGTACTGCGAACGCGATCTGCGGGGTCCCGGTGGTCCGCTGCTGCGCGAGGGCGCCGACGTTCCCGTCATCGTCCGCAATGCCGGCGGCCTCACCCGGCTCACCTACGCCTATCACCCGTTCGACGTCGTCGGCTGGGACGGCTACCTGTACCCCTATGCGTTCAACATCACCGACTTCGAGCCGATCGTGAAGCGCACGCACGCGCCGCCGCCGGTGCACCAGACGTTCGAGGGGCCGAACTTCGTGATCTGCTCCTTCTGCCCGCGGCCGCTCGACTTCGACCCCGAGGCGGTCCCGATCCCGTACAACCATCACAACGTCGATTCCGACGAGATGATGTATTACGTGGCCGGCGACTACTCGGCGCGCAAGGGTTCTGGGGTGGGCCTCGGGTCGATCACGCTGCACCCGTCGGGGTTCACGCACGGGCCGCAGCCCGGCGCGGTCGAGGCGGTGATCGCCGGGCTCGCCGCGGGCAAGACCACCACCGACGAGACCGCGGTGATGATCGACACCTTCAGGCCGCTGAAGCTGGCCGCGGGCGCGAGCCATGGGGAGGATCCCGAGTACGCCTGGACCTGGGCCACTGCCGCCCGCGGGAAGACCAGCGGCGCCCCTGCCGACGAGGGCCCTGGCTTCTGAGCGCCGCGCCTTGACGCGACTGTGGTGGATTCCCGTCGCTATAACCACGGAAATCCAGCACAGTGGCCAACGGAGATGCTGATTGCCGGTTTCGTTCGCGCTGCCCGGCTCACCTGCCGCCGGCCACGCCGAGCGTCTTCGCCGGTGATCCGCGAACCGGCGAAGGGCACCGATGGGCAGTCTGCTGCCCTTCCGCGGCGGCTGTTAGGGCACCAGCCGCGCCATCACTGCCCCTAGTGGGGCAGTGAACTGCCCTCTGGTGCCCCTCGGGAGCGCTTCGGGCGCCCGTCGGGAGCCCGTCGGGCCGCGGAATTCTCGTGTCCCGGTAGGCTCCGTGCCGTGACCGAACTGCCAACGCTCGCCCGTGAGCTGCTCGACGGGAACAACTTCGCCTCGGTGGCGACCGTGCAGCCCGACGGGTCGCCGCAGTCGAGCATCGTGTGGGTGAAGCGCGACGGAAACGACGTGCTGTTCTCCACCATCCACGGCCGCCGGAAGACCGCGAACCTGGCGGCAAACCCCCGCGTGAGCGTGCTGGTCACCGACGCCGGCGACCCGTACCGGTACGCGGAGATCCGCGGCGAGGCGCAGCTCACCGAGGACCCGGCGGCCGCGCTCATCGACGAGCTCGCGGTCAAGTACACCGGCGAGCCGTTCAATGCCCCGCCCGGCCAGCGGCGGGTAATCGTCCGGATCCGGCCAGCTCACGTCGTCGCCTACGACGACGAATAGCGACGCGCGCGGGCGCGAGCACATCCCGTAGCCTTGGGCGGGTGACGCTTCGCATCTACGACACCGCCGCGCGCTCGGTGCGCGAGTTCACCCCGCTGCAGCCTGGCCGGGTCTCGCTGTACCTGTGCGGCGCCACGGTGCAGGCGCCGCCGCATATCGGGCATATCCGTTCCGGTGTCAACTTCGACATCCTGGTGCGGTGGCTGCGGGCATCCGGCTACGAAGTCACGTTCTGCCGGAACGTAACGGACATAGACGACAAGATCATCCATGCCGCGCAGCACGCGGAGGTCCCGTGGTGGGCGGTGGCCGAGCGCAACCAGCGGGCGTTCACCCGCGGATACGAGCTGCTCGGCTGCCTGCCGCCGGATGTCGAGCCGCGCGCCACCGGGCACGTGCCGGAGATGATCGAGCTGATGCAGCGCCTGATCGACTCGGGGCACGCCTACGCCGCCGAGGGTGACGTCTATTTCGACGTGCAGTCGCAGCCCGACTACGGCGCGCTCTCCGGTCAGCGACCCGAGCACATGCTCGCGGCCGAGGACACCGAGGATGCCAGGCGCAAGCGCGACCCGCGGGACTTCGCGCTCTGGAAGGCGGCCAGGCCGGGCGAGCCGCAGTGGCAGACGCCATGGGGCCCCGGCCGGCCGGGCTGGCACCTGGAGTGCTCGGCGATGTCGACCAAGTACCTCGGCGCAACGTTCGACATCCACGGCGGCGGCCTGGACCTGATTTTCCCGCACCACGAGAACGAGGTGGCCCAGTCGCACGCCGCCGGCGACGGATTCGCGCGCTACTGGATGCACAACGGCCTGGTCCGGATCGCCGGGGAGAAGATGAGCAAGTCGCTCGGCAACTCCCTGCTGGTCGACGCCATGGTGACGACGGTGCGGCCGGTCGAGCTGAGGTACTACCTCGGCCAGGCGCACTACCGGTCCGAGATCGACTACACGCCGGCCGCGCTGGCCGAGGCCGCGACCGCCTACCGGCGGATCGAGGGCTTCGTGACCAGGGCGGTCGAGCAGCTGCCGGCGGACGGGCCGGCCGAGGCCTCGCTGCCGGAGGCGTTCACGTCCGCGATGAACGACGACCTCGGCGTGCCGCAGGCGCTCGCGGTGCTGCACGAGTCGGTGCGCGAGGGCAACAGCGCGCTGGCGGCCGGCGACGAGGCCGGCAGCGCGAAACAGCTGGCAGAGACCAGGGCGATGCTGACGGCGCTCGGACTGGACCCGCTGGCCGAGCCGTGGGCAGGCGGCCAGGCCGGGCAGAGCCTGCGGCCGGTGATCGACACCCTGGTGCGGGTCGCGCTGGACCAGCGGCAGGCCGCGCGGCAGCGCAGGGACTTCGCCGCCGCGGACGCGATCAGGGATGAGCTGCAAGAGGCCGGGATCGTGGTCGAGGACACGCCGCGCGGCCCGCGCTGGGAGCTGCGCAGGTGAGCGGCTCGGGCGCCGCGCGCGGCCGTGGCGGCGGCGGCCGCACGAAGTCCGGCAAGCCCAGGCCGGGCACCGGCGGATACGGCAAGCGCAAGCTGGCGGGCAAGGGCCCGACGCCGCCCGCCGAGATGCGGCCGGGGCATCCGGCCCAGCGCCGGGCCACCGCGCAGGCAAAGAAGGCAGTGCAGGCGAAGAACGCGGCGCAGGACAAGGCCGGGCCGGGAAAGACCGCTCGTCCGGGAACGGCGGCTACTCCGCGCCGCGGCGGCCCGGCCGCGCGCGGTAGTGAAGCGCGGCCGAGGGGAGTGGGATCTGCTGCCGCGGAGCTGGTGGCCGGGCGCAATCCGGTACTCGAGGCGCTACGTGCCGCCGTTCCCGCATCGGCACTGCATGTCGGCCCGCGCCTGGATGACGACGAGCGGATCGGGCAGGCGGTAATGCTGGCCGCCGACCTCGGGATTCCGGTGGTGGAGGCGGGCCGGTCGGAGCTCGACCGGCTCACCGGCGGCGCGATCCACCAGGGCATCGCGCTGCGGATCAGGCGGTACTCCTACGCCGATCCGGACGACCTCGTGCAGGTCGCGCGCGACCAGGGCGTCCCGCCGCTGATCGTCGCGCTCGACGGGGTCACCGACCCGCGCAACCTGGGCGCGATCGTCAGGTCGGCCGCGGCCTTCGGCGGGCACGGGATCCTGGTGCCGTCCCGGCGGTCGGCCGGGGTCACGGCCGGCGCGTGGAAGGCGTCCGCGGGCACGCTCGCGCGCGTCCGGGTCGCCCAGACCGCGAACCTGACCAGGGCACTCGGCAGCTATCAGGAAGACGGCCTGTTCGTCGTCGGCCTCGACGCCGGGGGCAGCGAGGAGATCGGCGAGCTGACGCTCGCCGACTCGCCGCTGGTGCTGGTCGTCGGCTCCGAGGGCAAGGGGCTGTCCCGGCTGGTCGCGCAGCAGTGCGACGTGATCGCGCGCATCCCGATCGCGGCGGCGGCCGAGTCGCTGAACGCGGGCATGGCGGCGACGATCGCCCTGTACGCCGTGTCCCGGCTCAGGGCCGCCAGCTCATAGCGACGCCGGCGCCGCGTCGCGAGTTCGGCTTATCGTGGTGGGCGTGAGGTGATCGCATGAACGATCACAAGCTTGTCTCCGGCCCCGGCGCGGCCGACGCCGCCCGCGCCCGGATGGCGGCCGGCCTTCGGGCCGACGGCCGGGCCCTGAGCAAGCGCGTCCGGGATGCATTTGCCCGCGTGCCGAGGCACCTGTTCGTGCCGGAGGTCGGCGAGGCAGATGCCTACCGGGACGAGGCATTCGTGCTCAAGTGCGGCCCCGACGGCGTCCCGGTGAGTTCGTCCTCCCAGCCCGCGATGATGGCGATCATGCTCGAGCAGCTCGACCTGCGGCGGGGGCACCGGGTGCTCGAGATCGGCACCGGCAGCGGTTACAACGCGGCGATCATGTCCATGGTCGCGGGGCCGGACGGAGTGGTCACCACCGTCGACATCGACGCGGAGCTGGTGACGCGGGCGCGCGCCAGCCTGGCCGCGGCCGGGTTCGGCGCGGTGCGCGTGATCTGCGCCGACGGCGGCTTCGGCGACCCTGCAGGCGCCCCGTTCGACCGGATCATCGTGACGGCGGGCGCGTGGGACATCGCGCCCGCCTGGCTGGACCAGCTGACGGCGGCGGGCCGGCTGGTGCTGCCGCTGTCGGTCTGCGGGCTTGAGCTGTCGGTGGCGCTGGAGCGGGCCGGCGGCTGCTGGCTGAGCCGGTCGGCTTGCCGGTGCGGCTTCGTCGCCATGCTCGGCGCGTTCGCCCGGCCGCAGCTCGCGGTCCGCCTTGGCGGTCCCGACCTGCTCGTGGTGCAGGTCGCGGACGACGTCCCGGTCGACGCCGCGGCGGTACGGGACGCGCTGGCGGGCGGCTACGCGGACGTGGATACCGGCCTGCCCGTCACCGACGGCGCAGAGCTGGGTGATCTCGACATGTGGCTGACGCTGACCGAGCCGGACCTGTGCCGGCTCACCGTGCTGCGCCCGGCGGCGCGGGTACCGGGGGAGATGCTGCCGATGGGCGGCCTGGCGGCGAACGTCACCGATCCGCGCACCGTGGGCGTGGCCGCGCTGCTGGCCGGCCCGGGTCACGGCCGGATGCGCGCGGGGGTACGCCTGCGCGGATACGGGCCGGGCGGCGAGCTGCTCGCCCGCTACCTCGCGGCCCGGGCCGCGGTCTGGGCGGAGAGCGGCCGGCCGCGAGCCTGCGACGTGGTACTGCGGGTGTGGCGGCGCGCGGATGCGCCGCCGGCCGAGCCGGACGTCGTGATGCTGGACCGGCCCAGCGTCCGCATCGCGGTGACCTGGGATGGCCGGCCGGAAGGCTAGCTGGCCAGCTCCGCGCTCTCGTACAGCAGCGGCGCCGGCCCGACGATCAGCGGGTCCGGCTTCCTGATCACCCTGTCGTCCCTGCCCTCGTAGGGGACACGGCTCAGGACGTAGCGCATCGCTTCCAGCCGGGCGCGCTTCTTGTCGTTGCTCTTCACGACCGTCCACGGCGCGTCGGCGAGGTCGGTGAAGAAGAACATCGACTCCTTGGCCTCGGTGTACTCGTCCCACTTGTCGAGCGACGCGAGGTCGATGGGGCTGAGCTTCCAGCGCTTCACCGGGTCGAGCTGCCGGTCCACGAACCGCCGCAGCTGCTCGGACCTGGACACCGAGAACCAGAACTTGACGAGGATGATGCCGTCCCTGGCGAGCATGCGCTCGAACTCCGGCGCCTCGCGCAGGAACTCCATGCACTCATCCGGCCGGCAGAATCCCATCACGCGCTCTACCCCGGCCCGGTTGTACCAGGACCGGTCGAACATCACGATCTCCCCGGCCGCGGGCAGGTGCGTGATGTAGCGCTGCAGATACCACTCCGTCCGTTCCCGGTCGGTCGGCTTCTCCAGCGCCACCACGCGCGCGCCGCGCGGGTTGAGGTTTTCCGTGAAACGCTTGATCGTGCCGCCCTTGCCGGCCGCGTCCCTGCCCTCGAAGACGATCAGCAGCCGGCCGCCGGTGGCCTTGATGTGGTGCTGCATTTTCAGCAGCTCGATCTGCAGCCCGCGCTTGGCCTTCTCGTACTGCCCGCGGCCGAGCCGCCGCTCGTACGGATAGTCCTCGCGCCACGTCTGGACCGGCGTGCCGTCCGGCCGGGCCAGCACCGGGCGCCCCCTGACCTGGACGATGCGGAGGCCGAGCTGCGCCGCGAGACCGTCGAGGATGCCGGCGGCGTGCGCGTTCGCGCGCCGGGCGTCAGAGTACCTGGCAGTCACGCAGCCGCCTGGCTCACGATGTTCTCCGTCCTGCGCCGAAACACGCCCGCGCCAAGTCCCGATTCTTGCTCGGAGGTAGATACCCTCGGCGCTGAGCCTGCACACGGTCGGCCGATTTCCGGCCTGATGTTCCCGCTATCTGATGGTTAGGTAACGATTCGGAGTTGCAGGATCGACCTGTGAGGCAACCAGAAGTTAGGCTGAAACGTCTGGAATTACGGCTAAGTTCTCTCGGCTCGTCCCTCTCCGGGGCGGGCCCTCGGTGGTTGGTGCACTAATAGGAGTGAAATGAATCGGAATGTTCGGCGCTGGCTGTTTGGGGCGGGAGCGCTGGCGGCCGCCGGGGCAATGGCGTGCGGACCGGGAATGGCGAGTGCGTCGACAAGCGGGCTGAGGTTCTCGAGCGACGCCAGCCAGCCGGCGACGGGGCAGGCCACAGCGACCTACGCGCCGCCGAAGCACGATTTGTATTACGGCCAGAAGGGCGCCGCGGTTAAGAGCGTGCAGCGGCGGCTCAACCAGCTGCACTACTACGCCGGCCCCGTCGACGGCGTCTACGGGCAGGATCTCGAGTGGGCGGTGTGGGCGTTCAAGCGGGTCAACGGCCTGCCGATGAATCAGTACAGCAACTCGATCATCACCTGGGCGTTCCGCAAGGCCCTCGCGCACCCGAAGGCGCCGAAGGTGCTGAAGGCGAACGGCGGGGCCGAGCGGGTGGAGATCAACCTCAAGGAGCAGGTGCTCGTCCTGTACAAGAAGAACAAGGTGCACCTGATCCTGGATGTCTCCAGCGGCGGCGGCTACTACTTCTGCAACCCGCTGCCGCCCAAGGGCGACGGGTCCTGCGGATACGCGGTCACCGAGGACGGCAACTACCACGCCGCCTACTTCATCCCTGGCTGGGACAAGGTGCCGCTCGGCTGGATGTACAACCCGGTCATGTTCAACACCCAGGCCGGTCAGGCGATGCACGGCGGCGACCCGGTGCCGTGGTACCCGGCCTCGCACGGCTGCGTCCGGCTGCAGGAAGACGTCGAGAACTGGTTCCACAAGGAGCTGACCGTCGGCGGTCCGCACGCCACGCCGGTCTACGTCCGCGGCAAGGCGCCTTACTGGCTCTGAGCCGGGCCTTCCCGGCCCGCGGCGGCGGTAGCCACAGACCTGAGGCCCGTCCCGCCAGGCACCTGGCGGGACGGGCCTTTGGTCCTTTGCGCCCGGCCGAATCCAGACTGATAATTGAAATACGGGCTAGGCCGCTGATCGGTGTGCGTATACCCCGATAACGGAGCCCGCCGGGGGAGGCGAGACGCCATGCAGACACGGATTCGGCGGGGCCTTGGTGTCATCGCGGCGACGGCCGCACTCGCTCTCGGGTCGGTGCTGACGGGGGGAGTCCCCGTGCACGCCGCGACGGCGAGCGCGCCGTACCTGCCGCCCGGTCATGACCTCTTCTACGGCAACAAGGGCGCGGCGGTGCGCAGCGTCCAGCGTCGGCTCGCCCAGCTGCACTACTACCCGGGACCCATCGACGGGATCTACGGCGCCGACATGCAGCAGGCGGTGTGGGCGTTCAAGGAGGTGCAGGGCCTGCCGCTGACCAAGTGGAGCAACTCGGTCGTCACGTACGCGTTCCGCAAGGCGCTCGTGCACCCGAGGGCGCCGCGGGTGCTGATCAGGCACGGGGCGGCGAAGCGGGTGGAGATCAACCTGAGCATCCAGGTGCTAGTGCTCTACCGGGACTACAAGCCGGCCCTGATCCTGCACGTCTCCTCCGGCGGCAACTGCCTGGCCGGTCAGGGATGCGGCTGGATCACCCCGGACGGGAACTTCCGGGCGCTGTACTTCGACCCTGGCTGGGTGCACGTCCCGCTCGGCGAGATGTACAACCCGGTCTTCTTCATCGGCACGGCGTACGCGATTCACGGGGACGTCCCGGTGCCGTGGTATCCGGTCTCGCATGGCTGCGTGCGGATCTGGATGGACGCGGCCGCCTGGTTCCACAAGGACCTGACGATCACGCCCGACGGTCACGGCACCCCGGTTTACATCAGGGGCACGGCCCCGTACAACATCCTCGCCGACTAGGGTGCGAGCCGGAGGGCCGGCCCTCCGGCCCTCCGGCCGCTCAGCGGCGCTTGACCGGTCCCATCTTGGCGAGTCGCCACCAGGTCAGGATCGCGTACGCCAGGGCGAGCGCGAGCAGCAGGAGTATGTCGGTGAGCCACGCCTTCGCCGTGTGGTCCCATAGCGGATCGTTGGACGAGGTGCTGGCCTGGCTGACCTGGCGGGGCGGAGACGCCGGCCTGGAGCTGGTGCTCGCGGACGGGCTCGCCTTCGGCTTGCCCGACGTCGCCGACACCTTCGCGACGGTCACGTTGCGGGCCGGCAGGCTCGCCGCGCCCGGCCCCGGCCGGATCCCGGCCGGCGGTGCCGACGCGGTGGGCGGTATCACGTGGTTGAGGTCGACGGTCGCGCCGGTCGCCGCGTACCCCCAGCGTGACGGCGAGAGCCACGCCACCTCTTCCAGGCCGACCTTCCCGTGCAGCGGGAAGATGCCGCCGCTGAGCACGACCTGGAACATGACGACGACGACGAGAAGCGGCATCGCCTTGTCGGAGGTGTCGACGACCGACGACAGCAGCAGGCCGAGGGCCATGGACGCGACGCCGAGCACGAACATGGCCAGCATCAGCTCGACGAGCGGCAGGTGCGGCAGGATCGTGCCCTGCTTGGGCAGCGGCCTGCCGATGAGCCCGACGGCCACCAGCACGACGGCCTGCAGGCCGCTCATGACAC
>Ga0335077_10013490_pt1 | contig 10218 bp, 10 predicted proteins | sample Lox_Sample_31_FD_207151 | JGI IMG/M metagenome (GOLD analysis project Ga0335077, IMG submission 207151) | Soil microbial communities from Loxahatchee National Wildlife Refuge, Florida, United States - Lox_Sample_3.1 | ecosystem: Environmental > Terrestrial > Soil > Wetlands | place: USA...
CGACATCCCCGATCAGACCATCGCGAAGATGGTCAGCGGCATCGACGTCGTCCTGTTCCGGCCCGACGACGAGCTGAAGAGCCTGGCTGGGCGCGCGCTCGACCTGGGGATCGCGGACGTCCTCCTGGCCGCCGACGACGAGGGTGCGCTGACCGACGCGCTATCGACGAGCGCGCCCGGCCAGGAGTGGCTGGCCCAATGGGAGGCGGTCAAGACGCCGTGGTTCTTCTACTCGAACGGCAACGGCTTCTACCACCACCACCGTTCCTGGATCGACGACCCCAGCGTGCCGCTCGCCCACCTTCAGGGCTATGCGGAACGGCTGCGGGACGGCGACGATCTGGCGCGCCCGCTCGCCGAGGTCAGCGCCGAACGCGATCGCATCAGCACCGAGTACCGCGGCCTCCTCAGCGACCCGGACGCGATCGGGGCGTTCGAGCAGAACCTCGGCCTCGCGCGGACGGTGTTCCCGTACGTCGAGAGCCACAACTTCTACGTCGAGCACTGGTACCACACGATCTTCTGGAACAAGGTCCGCGAATTCGGCGCGCTGCTGGCTCGTCACCGGTTCCTCGCCGACCCCGAGGACGTCTTCTACCTCCAGCGCCACGAGATCTCCGACGCGCTGGTCGACCTGCGGCTGGCCTGGGCCGCCGGCTCGACCGCGCGCGGACCCGGCTACTGGCCGCCGATCGTCGCCCGCCGCAAGGAGATCATGGCGGCGATGCGCAACTTCACGCCCCCGCCCGCGCTGGGCGCCGTTCCCGACACGATCACCGAGCCGATGACGATCATGCTCTGGGGCATCACCACCGAGCGGGTGCAGGAGTGGGCGTCGGACTCGACCCACGACGGCGCCACGCTGACCGGCTTCGCCGGCTCGCCGGGCATCGCCGAGGGGCCCGCGCGGGTGGTCCTCGAGGTCGAGCGGCTGAGCGACCTCGAGCCGGGCGAGATCCTCGTCGCGCCCGTCACCTCGCCAAGCTGGACGCCCGTGTTCGGCAAGATCGCCGCGGCGGTCTCGGACATCGGCGGGATCATGTCCCACGCCGCGATCGTGTCCCGCGAGTACCGGCTGCCGGCCGTCGTCGGCACAGGGGACGCGACCAGCCGGATCAAGACCGGCGATCGCGTGCGCGTCGACGGCGACGCCGGCACCGTCACGATCCTGAGGTGACGCGATGAGCGACGCGCGCTACGACGCCGTCGTGGCCGGCGGCGGCCACCACGCGATGATCATCGCGCCGTACCTGGCCCGCGCCGGGCTGTCGGTGCTGGTGCTCGAGCGCAGCGCCCACCTCGGCGGGGGCGCGTCCTCGAGCGAAGGCCCGGCACCCGGGTTCGTCATGAACCACTGCAGCCACTGGACCCGGTTCTACGGACACCCCGCGTATCGCGACCTCGCGCTGTACGACGAGGGGCTGCGTTACCTGTTCCCCGAGGAGAACGAAGGGATCATCTTCGACGACGGGTCATCGCTCATCGGCTTCTCGGCGTCGCGGGTGGTGGATCCGCAGACGGGTCGCCAGGAGCGCTCCGAGGAGAACGTCCAGCGAACCTGGGAGCAGATCGGACGCTTCTCCCGGCGCGACGCCGACGCCTACCTCGAGTTGCTCGAGGCCTACGAGCGCCACTGGAAGCCCGCCTTCCGTCGTCACCGGTTCAGCGTGCCGCCGGCGTGGGGCACGCCCGATCCGCTCGAGGAGCTGATCGAGACGCCCGGCACCCTGATCGAGCCCGTTCACCAGTTCATGACGCTCCGACAACTCGCCCAGGACTTCTTCGAGAGCGCCGAGCTCCAGATCCTGTTCATGCGCGCGAGCACCACGTCGACCGGCTGCTTTGCCGACGACGTGCCCGGCCTCCAGGGGTTGATCCACTGTCTGCCGTTGACGTTGTCCTTCGAGCCGGCGGCGATCGCGGTCGGCGGCAGCCAGGCGATCACCGATGCTCTGCTGGGCGCCGGGCGCAAGCTCGGGGTCGAGTACCGCACCGGGTGCGAGGTCGACCGGATCACGGCCGCCAACGGGCGCGCCACCGGCGTCTCGCTGACCGACGGCTCGCATATCGCCGCCGAGTTGGTGGTCAGCGACCTCGGGCTCTCGCAGACGGTCTTGCGGCTGCTCGGCGACGTGAGCATTCAGCATCGCGTGCGCCGGCGGATCGAGAACATCCACTACGACCGCGGACAGCTCATGTGGGCCAACCTGGCTATCACCGAGCCGCCGAGGTACGTCGCCGAGACCGACAATCCGGGCGTCGGCGCGCAGCCGCGGCTGTACTGGGGCGCCAAGGACCTCGACTACCTGCACCTCGCCTACCAGCCCGAGATCTTCCTGCGCGGCTTCGCGAGCCGCCCGTACGTGCTGTGCTCCGTCGACAGCCTTTGGGACTCCAGGCGCGCGCCGGACGGGGCGCACATCGTCGGCGTCGAGGAGTTCTCCGCGCCGCGGCGGCGCTTCGGCGAGCGCGAGTGGCGAGACATCGGGACGCGCTTCCTCGACAATCTGCTGCGCGAATGGACGCGGTACGCCCCCAACATGACGCCTGAGAACGTCATCGCCTCGCGGGTGTACACGCCGGAGGACATCCGGCGCGAGCGCCCCAACATGGTCGAGGGCGGCTACTCGACAGGAAGCACGATCGCGTCGCAGCTCGGCCGCTTCCGCCCGATCCCCGACATCACCGGATATCGCGTGCTGCTCGACAACGTGTACGACTGCTCGGCCAACCTGCACTCGGGATCCGGGATCGGCCGCGGATCGAGCTACAACTGCTTCCAGGAGATCGCCCGGGCGCTGGACCTCCAGTCACCGGCCGTCGCGGCATGACGAGCGCGCGGCCGCTCGCCGGCCGGCGGGTGATCGTCACCGGCGCCGCGCAGGGGCTGGGCCGGGAGTTCTCGCTCCACCTCGCGGGGCTGGGCGCGCAGGTGCTCGCGGCAGACATCGACTCCATGGAGTTGTCTCGAACCGGTGCGCTCGCCGGCGAACGGAGCACGCCGGTGCTGACGTGTGTAACCGACGTAAGCGAAGCTCAGCAGACGCAGGCCCTAGCCGACGCCGCCCGCGAGTCGATGGGCGGGCTCGACGCCCTGGTCAACAACGCCGCCGTCGTCGCGGGGCTGAGCCGCCGGCCGTTCGAGGAGATTGCCGAGGACGAGTGGGACCGGGTGCTCGCGGTCAACCTCAAGGGCGCGTGGCTGTGCGCAAAGGCTGCCGTCCCGCTGCTCAGGGACGCCGGCCGCGGCTCGATCGTGAACATGGCGTCCGAGGTGGCGTTCTCCGGGTCACCCGGCCTCGCCCACTACGACGCGTCGAAGGCGGCGCTGATCGGCCTCACCCGCGTGCTGGCGCGCGAGCTCGGCCCCGACCAGATCCGCGTCAACGCGCTCGCGCCCGGGTTCATTCCCACCGAGGCCAGCGCGCGACTCTCCGGAGCGGGATATGACACCTCGATAACCCCGCTCGGTCGCGTGGGTCAGCCCTCAGATCTCCTCGGGGCGCTCGCCTTTCTCCTGTCCGACGACAGCTCGTTCATCACCGGCCAGACGCTGCTCGTCAACGGCGGGCGGCTGATGCACTGAAGAAAGCTTCGCCGCGGCCGAACCGTTGTATCTGAACCTTGCCACGGACGGTAAGACGATGAGTGACACTCGAGTCGGCCCCGCCGCGACGCGGCCGGCCGCGCGCCGGACGGTCCCCGTGCGCCGCCGCCGGCATCCGTATGAGGCTCACGGCCGGCTGTGGCTCGCCATGTTCGTGGCGATCGGCGTCGCGGTGGCCGGCGCGACGTGGGGCATCCGCGGAGCGACCCAGGCGTCGCGCTCGCACTCTCAGATCGCCGCGCTTCAGACTCAGCTGGCCAGCCTGCAGCAGCGCGTGACCGCCGACGAGCGCACCGCGGCGTCCCAGCGCCGGCAGTTGCGCCGCGTCGCCGCCCGCGCCGGCAACGCGCAGCAATCGCTTCAGCGCATCAACTGGGCGCTCCAGAGCGTTCCCAGCCAGGCGCAGATCGGCAGTGTGCGCGACGACGTCGCCTCCTACGCCGGCTGCATCCCCCAGTTGCAGCGCGAGATCGACGGCTTGGCCCTGACCTGGAAGATCGATGCGGCCAAGCCCTCGACCGACTCGTTCAAGCTGTTCACCACGACGCCCGTGTCGGCGTCGTGCCGCTAGCTCAGTTGCGCTGGGCGATCTGAATCAGGTTCCCGCACGTGTCGTCGAACACGGCGCTCGTGACCGGCCCCATGACCGTGGGCTCCTGGGTGAAGCGGATCCCGAGTGAGCGAAGGCGCTCGTACTCGGCTTGGACGTCGTCGACAGCGAACTGCGTGAACGGGATCCCGTCGTCGACGAGCGCGTCCCTGAACGGCTTGACCGCCGGATGCGCGTCGGGCTCGAGCACGAGCTGCGTGCCATCCTCATCACCCGGTGAGACGACCGTCAACCAGCGGTACTCGCCAATCGGGACGTCCTCCTTGCACTCGAACCCGAGGACCTCGGTGTAGAACCGGAGCCCCTTGTCCTGGTCATCGACAAAGATGCTGGCCAGGTGAATCCTCATGTGCCCTCCTCGGGGTCGTCGCGCAGCCACCGCTCGGCGATCTGCCGTAGCGGCTCTGGGGTGATCGAGTGCAGCTTGTACCGTCCGTCGCGCCGCGTCCGCACGAGCCCGGCCGCCTCGAGGACGGCCAGGTGCTGCGAGATCGCCTGCCGCGTCGACCCAAGCCCGTGCTTGGTCGCGAGCCGCGCGCAGATCTCGAACAGCGTCTGGTCGTCGCGCTCCCGCAACTCGTCGAGGATCGTGCGGCGAGTCGGATCCGCGAGCGCCTTGAACACGTCATCCACTCGCGGATGATAGGCAAGTCACCACTTGCATGTCAATCTGCGGTCGGCCTGTGCTCGTATCGCACCGTGTCCAGCCGGCGCCGCCACCCCACCCGGCGCCGCAGGAGCGCCGCCCCGACCGCCTGGGTCAAAACCCGTAACTCGTCGCCCTCCGCTGAGGTGAATTCCGATTCAGGCTCATATATGGGTGCCAACCCGGAACTCGCTCCCCGGGGGTCGACGAGTTCCGACCTATGACCCACCACCTTGGCCTGGGTCATAACCACACACTCGCGCCCCCTGCCGCGGTGAATGAGGATTCAGCGCCAAAAAGCGTCGGTGAATCCACATTCACATCTGAGCGGAGCACCAGCGTGCGGTCATGACCCATCCGCCGCCCCGTACGCCGTGCGCGGTGCGCCGTGGACCATCCCCTCCGGCGCCGTGGACCGCTCCCGGCGACGCCGCGACGGCGCCCGTGAACGCCGCACGGTCGGCCGGCATCAAGCGCCGGACCTCGCTCGCAGAGATGATGTGCAGATGGAAGCGAGCCAGACCGAGCCCGCCGGCCCCACGCCGATCCTGACCCGGCTCTGGCATATCGCGGCCTGGGTCGGTGGCGTCGCGCTCGCCTTGTTCGTGCTGAACCTGCTCGGAATCCCGGTGGCCAGCTGGATCCACCAGCTGTTCAAGGAGATCCGGGCGGTCCCGGCGTCCGCGATCGTCGGCGGGTGCATCCTCGAGGTGCTCCAGACCGGGTTCGCGGCGCTGTCGTGGCTGACGATCCTGCGCGCCGCGTTCCCCGAGGCGGCGATCCCGTTCCGGACGGTGCTCGCCACCTATGCGGTCGCGGTGGCGCTGAACGGCTTCCTGCCGGCGAATATCGGGACGCTGGTGATGATGCTGATGCTGGTCACGCTTATCGCCGGCGCCACCTTCGCGTCGATCTTCTCGGGCTTCATCGTCCAGAAGATCCCGTTCACCGTTCTGAGCGTGGCCATGTACGTCTACCTGTTCGCGACCGTCCGGGGCGCTCTGTCCTTCGAGCTGGGCTTCGTGTCAGCGCATCCGGGCTGGACGGTAGTGATCGCCGTGAGCGTCGTCCTGCTGATCGTCCTGCTCTGCCGCATCTTCTGGCGCCGCGCGGACAAGCTGCGCGATCGCGTCAAGACCGGTGGCGCAATCCTCGGCCAGCCCCGGCGGTTCACCCTCGGGGTGGCGCTGCCGTGCGTGGCCAGCTTCGCCGCGCGGCTCGGCATCGTCGCCGTGTTCCTGGCCGCGTTCTCGATTCCCGTCACCTTCCACACCGTGGTCTCGGTCACCGCCGCGAACTCGGTGTCGAGCAGCGTGTCGGTGACTCCCGGCGGCGTCGGCGTGACCCAGGCCTTGAACGTCGTCGTGCTTCAGCACCTCACCACGACGAGCAACGCGACCGCGTACTCGGTCGCACAACAGCTGGTCATCTCGGCCTTCGACGTGCTGTTCGGGATCGTGCTCGTCTGCTGGGTGTTCGGCTGGACCGGCGGCAAGGAGCTGGTCAAGAAGTCCTACGCCGACGCGGGGGTGAAGCGCCGCGAGCTCCAGGAGCAGCGCGAAGCGCGAAAGGCCCGGCGCGGCCGGCGCTGGTCACTGCGTCACGGACGCGACTGAGTACCGGCGAACTCGATCCGCGCCCGGCCGGCCGCCTTGGCCCGGTATGCCGCCAGGTCTGCCTCGCCGACCAGCCCATCCGGATCGCGGTCGCCGATCGCGATCCCGATACTGGCCGACAGCTCGTGTCGTACATCGCCCGCGATCAGCGGCGGCTGGATCGCCTCCTGGAGCCTGCGCCCCACCGCGAGCGCCGCCTCCTCGTCGATGCCCTCGCACACCGCGACGAACTCGTCTCCCCCGAGGCGGGCGATCGTGTCGCCGGGCCGCACCGCGGTTTGCAGACGCCGGGCGGTCTCCACCAGCACCGCGTCGCCGGCGGCGTGGCCAAAGCTGTCGTTGACCTGCTTGAAGTTGTCGAGGTCGATGAACAGCACGGCGGTGGCGCCCCGCTCGCGCCCGGACCGGGCGAGGGCGTGCTCGAGCCGGTCGCGCAGCAACGTGCGGTTCGCCAGACCGGTCAACGGATCGTGGACCGCTTCGTGGCGCGTGCGCTCCTCGTCGCGCAGCCGAGCCAGCGCGGTCGCGAGGGTGTTGGCCACGGCGCGCAGGAAGCTCCGCTCCTCCTCGGACAGATCGCGCTCGGCCGACACGACCAGCTCGTCGCCAGCCCCCATGGCCAGCCTCACCCCGTCCGCCGGCAGCGGGCCACGAGGCGTGAGCATCGAGCCATCCGCCAGCCGCACCGCCGCGCCGTTGATCGGGAGCAGGCTCTCCAGCAGCTGGACTGCTTCGCGGGCCAGGTCGGCCGGATCGCCACCGCTCTCAGGCGATCCTCCGCCGCGCGCCGCTCGGAGATGTCGCGCCCGACCGCGAGCAGCAACGAGCCGGCCGTCGTCTCCACGATCCCCCAGCTCATCTCCCCGATGAACTCCGACCCGTCGCGACGCAGGCCCCAGGCCGCGATCGAGAAGCGCAGCGGGTGCTCGGTGGCGAAGTACAGCTCCATGTTGCGGGCGTAGCGCGCGCGGACCCGCGGTGGCCACAGCGTGTCCACCGGTCGTCCCAGCATCTCCTCCCGCGGGTAGCCGAACAGCTCCTCGGCGAGGGCGTTGACGAACACGATGCGACCGTCGCGCTCGGCCGCGACTACCGCGTCAGGCAGGCCCTCGAGGATCGAGAGGATCGCCGCCGGCGCGACCAGCAGGCCCTCCAGGCCCGCGTCCTCGCGGACATCCCCCTCCTGTCCCTCGTCTTCGTGGGCGTCCATGACCTCGCGTTGCAGCGTACCGCCGGGTCAGACGTCTGACGCAGGGCGTGGACATGTGTTCGTGCGGGGATGCCGGCCACCTGGCTAGGGCAGCTGCTGGATGCGGACCAGGTTGCCCGCGGGATCGCGGACCGAGCAGTCGCGGATCCCGTACGGCTGGTCCGTCGGCTCCTGGACCACCTCGGCGGTGGCTTGCAGCCGCTCGAAGGTGCGGTCGAGGTCGGCGGTCGCGAGGTTGATGCTCGCGAACGTGCCCTTGGCCATCATCTCGGCGATGGTGCGGCGCTCCTCGTCGGTGATGCCGGGCGTGGCGCCAGGCGGGTAGAGCACGATGGACGTGCCGGGCTGGTCGGGAGGGCCGACGGTGATCCAGTGCATTCCGCCGTATTCGACGTCGTTGCGGACCTCGAAGCCGAGGGCGTCGCGATAGAAGGCCAGCGATGCGTCCGGGTCGTCATGCGGAAGCATGCTCGAGTGAATGATGATGTCCATGACGGTCAGGCTACGTAGTCCGCGAGATGCTCGCCGGTCAGGGTGGACCGCGCGGCCACGAGGTCGGCGGGCGTGCCTTCGAACACGATCCGGCCGCCGTCCAGGCCGGCGCCAGGGCCCAGGTCGATGATCCAGTCGGCGTGCGCCATGACCGCCTGGTGGTGCTCGATGACGATCACCGACTTCCCGGAGTCGACCAGTCGGTCGAGCAGTCCGAGCAGGTGCTCGACGTCGGCGAGGTGAAGGCCGATGGTCGGCTCGTCGAGGACATAGATGCCGCCTTTCTCGCCCATGCGGGTGGCCAGCTTCAGGCGCTGGCGCTCGCCGCCCGACAACGTCGTGAGCGGCTGGCCGAGGCTTAGGTAGCCGAGACCGACGTCCGCGAGCCGCTCCAGGATCTTGTGCGCGGCCGGAACCTGTGATGGGCCCGAGCCGAAGAACTCCTCGGCCTCGGTAACCGACATCGCGAGCACCTCGCTGATGTCGAGGCCGGCGAGCTTGTACTCGAGCACCGAGGCGTCGAAGCGCTTGCCCTCGCATTCCTCGCAGGTTGAGGCGACCGTGGCCATGATCGTCAGCTCGGTGTAGATGACGCCCGCCCCGTTGCAGTTGGGGCACGCTCCTTCGGAGTTGGCGCTGAACAGCGCGGGCTTTACACCGTTGGCCTTCGCAAACGCCTTGCGGATTGGGTCGAGCATCCCGGTGTAGGTCGCCGGCGAGCTCCGCCGCGAGCCGTGGATCGTGCCCTGATCCATCGTGACCACCCCATCTTGAACTGAGACCGAGCCGTCGATCAGCGAGCTCTTGCCCGAGCCCGCCACGCCGGTCACCACGACCAGCAGGCCGAGCGGAATGTCGACATCGACGCCTTGCAGGTTGTTGGTGCTCGCGCCGCGAACCTCCAGCGCTCCCGACGGCGTCCGCACCGCCGGCTTCAGAGACGCGCGGTCCTCCAGGTGACGCCCGGTGATCGTGTCGCTCTCCCGCAGTCCGTCGACGGTGCCCTCGAACACCACCTCGCCGCCGGCTGCGCCGGCACCGGGGCCGAGGTCGACGACGTGGTCGGCGATTGCGATCATCTCCGGCTTGTGCTCCACCACGAGCACGGTGTTGCCCTTGTCTCGCAACTCCAGCAGCAAACTGTTCATCCGCTGGATGTCATGGGGGTGCATCCCGATGCTGGGCTCGTCGAAGACGTAGGTGACGTCGGTGAGCGATGAGCCAAGCTGTCGGATCATCTTGGTCCGCTGCGCCTCGCCCCCCGACAGCGTGCCGGACGACCGGTTGAGCGAGAGATAGCCGAGCCCGATCTCCACGAATGAGTCGAGCGTGTCGGTGAGCGCCGCGAGCAGCGGAGCGACCGACGACTCGTCGAGGCCGTGGACCCACTCGGCGAGATCCGAGATCTGCATGGCTGACAGATCGGCGATGCTGGCGCCCTCGATCTTCGACGAACGCGCCGCCTCGCTCAGGCGGGTGCCGTTGCAGTCGGGGCAGGTGGTGAACACCACCGCGCGCTCGACGAAGGCGCGGACGTGCGGCTGCATCGCGTCGACCTCTTTGGACAGCATCGACTTCTGGATCTTCGGGATCAGCCCGTCGTAGGTCAGGTTGATGCCGTCGACCTTGATCTTGGTCGACTCCTTGTAGAGCAGGTCGTGGAGCTCGCGCTTGTTGAATTTCTTGATCGGCTTGTCCGGGTCGAAGAAGCCGCTGCCGCGGAAGATCCGGCCATACCAGCCATCCATGCTGTAGCCGGGGATCATGAGCGCGCCCTCGTTGAGCGACTTGCTGTCGTCGTATAGCGCGGACAGGTCGAAATCGCTCACCGAGCCGCGGCCCTCGCAGCGCGGGCACATGCCTCCCGTCCGGCTGAAGCTCGCGCTCTGGGTGATGGTCTTGTCCCCGCGCTCGACCGTGATCCCGCCGCTCCCGTGCGCGGAAGCGACGTTGAACGAGTAGGCGCCGGGCGGGCCGATGTGCGGCTGCGCGAGCCGGCTGAAGAGGATGCGCAGCATCGCATCGGCGTCGGTGGCC